>Ga0310811_10010941_pt1 | contig 11734 bp, 5 predicted proteins | sample YCmetagenome_FD_207642 | JGI IMG/M metagenome (GOLD analysis project Ga0310811, IMG submission 207642) | Soil microbial communities from experimental microcosm in Duke University, North Carolina, United States - YC | ecosystem: Engineered > Artificial ecosystem > Soil microcosm > Unclassified ...
CGTCGATGGTGGCGTCGTCGACGTCCACCGCCTTCGCATCGAGCCACATCACGCCGCCAAGCAGGCGCCATTCGTTGGACAACGCAAGCCAGCCGCTCGTATCGACACCGGTGTACCGCTCCGTGCCGCTTTGCACGAAAACGTTGACCGTATTCGTGTAGCTGTAGCCCCGATCCATGCGAAACAGCGCAACGCTGCCCCCCCAACTCCGGTGATCCGACTTGAAACCGATCTCGTACTGCTTGCTTTTCAGCGGGCCGTATGTCATCGGATAGTTGGCGTTGGTGTTCGATGCCGAGCCACCCTGCTCCAACGACTCAACGTAGCTCGCATAGAGCGTCGAGTAAGGATCGGTCTTGTACATCAACGCTACGGTCGGCGTAACTGGATCGGCACTGTATTGCGACGTTACTGTCGCGCTTGGATCATAGACATCCTGACGAAATTGCGTGTAACGCAAGCCGAGCAGCGCAGAGAAACGCGACGTGAACTGCACCGTATCGCTCGCATAGAGCGCAGCCTGCGTCGTGCGCGACTGCCTGTAAAGATTTTCGTCGATGCCGACTTCGGAATTGGTCAACAACGTGGTGCTATACAGATTGCCGTCGCCAAGATCGTAGCCGTTGATCGCACCATCGCTGTTGTCGTATTCGCTAGTTTGCGACTGGAACGAGGCGCCGAAGACAACGTCGTGCTTCACACTGCCTGTATTGAACTTGCCCTCCGCCATCGCATCGACGTTTTGATAGAAGTAACGCGACAACCCAGCGTACAAGGTATTCGAGTAGTCGCCCGCGCTGTTGTAAATGTCCAGTTCGCTGTCGGAGTTGGTGCGGCTCTCTTTCGCGAATCGGTATTTCAGGCTCGCGTGCCAGGTATCGGACAAGCGATAGTCGAGACCGGTGCCGAAGGAGAACATTTCGGTCTGGTAGTAATTTTGCGGCTGCGAGAGGTTACGGCTGACCGTGCTCGCGTCGGGAATGCCGAGCCCCGGATAAAACATCAGCCCGAACAGCGTGCCCTCGGTTTTACGTTTCTGGTACAACGCGTCGGCGCTCCAGGTCAGATCCGGCGTAATGCGGAAGTCCAATGCAAGCGACGCCACTTCGCGCCGCACATGACCGTTGGCCTCCGCGGTGTTGCCGTCCTCTTTCACCAGGTTCAGCCGGTAACCGAAACGATCGTCATTGCCGAATCGCCCCCCTAGATCGACCTTGCCGCTGAAGACACCGGCAGACGCGTAACCGACCGAAATGCTCCGGTACGGATCATCGGTGGGCCGCTTCAGCACATAGTTGATGATCCCGCCCGGTGCGCCAAATCCATACATGAATCCGCTCGATCCCTTCAGCAGTTCTACCTGCTCGAACGGCTCGAGTGGAAGATCGGCATCCCACGACGGGAAGCTCTCGCCGTCGACCTTGATACCATTCAGCGTGTCGATCGGCATCCCTCGCACATTGAACGTCGCATTCTCGGTAACCGTGTTGTCGCCGGTAAGCGCCGCCGCCGGATCGTACTTGAAGAGATCGTTGGTAGTCGATGCCATCAGATTCTGAGCCTCGGCGGCCGACACCGTGTGGGTACTGAATGGTGTGTCGACCGCCTTGCGCGTACCCAGCGCGCCGGCGCTGACGGGTGCGTCATGCGACGCCGTCACGGTCAGAGCCGGCAGCGTGACGGCATCCGACGTAGTGGTCTGAGCCCAGCCAGGCGATGACAGCGTGGACAGCGAAAGACCCACACTTGTCAGCAGCGCAGCGCTGAGAAGCGACGGGTTGCGGCTGGTGTTGCGAACCAACGGTGGCCGACTGGCGACGGATAGATTCTGCATGTTGTTTGAATCGGGTTGAAGCAGGCGTCCGTGCTGCCACTCACGCACCGGACGGCATCGCTCGAACAGCAGGTGCGCGAGCGCACTGCGCAACGGTCGCCCTGCCAGATAGTGACCGCGAACCTGTATGTCACCGTCCGTGCGATTAAAGAACTCTTGCGTCTGGGGATCCAGCGCCGAAGTATCTGCGGTAGGGATGCTGAAGTCAGGATCATCTAACTGCATATATAGGTCTCTAAACGATACGTTAACAATGGAATGAGGAAACAGGACCGCGAATCAAGGTCCAACTAGTCCATCCCCGTCTTCTTTCCTGAGTGGTATTGGTGGATTACAATCACACCGTTCTTCTGTTTCTGTTCTCGCCGATCAATACTGACGACGACTTCACGCCCTGCTCGACCCGTGCACCGTGCTCGCTCGCCTGCAAAAAAGATGCGGGGCAGCATCCCTCGTGAACCGCGATGCCGTTCCAGCATAAAAGTCAGGTGTGAGGTGGCCCGCGAACCGAGCGATAGCCTTCCGCAGTTCGTCCGGTCGATCAGGTCATTTACTTAGGCAACGCCTGCCGGCGAAATGGCTAGCGTGGAATGCATTTGATCTTCAGACTTTCTGGCGCCTGCTTAAAGGGCGACGCCTCAAATCGAGTGCAGGCGCTATCCTCACCGCAATATATCGATCCATTTTTTTAGCCACCCGTTGGATCGCGTCAATCGCTGTCGCAATCTGGCCATCATCCGGTAGGTGGCTCCGGGCTCACGCTAGCGCTTTTTCGACGATCTCACGCACGTCGCGCGATAACATCTGCGCTGCCACGTGCTCCAGCGCCGCGCGCATCTTCTCGCGCAGCGACGGCGTGTAGCGGCGCCACAATTCGAGCGAACGCGCAAGGCGTGCCGCGAGGTTCGGATTAAATGCATCGAGTGCGATTACCTGTTCTGCCCAGAATGCGTAGCCTGAACCATCCTCGGCGTGGAATTGCGCCGCGTTCGACGAGCAGAAGCTGAAGATTAGCGAGCGCACCCGGTTGGGGTTCTTCAGATTGAACGAAGGGTGAGCCATCAGTTTGCGTACGACATCGATGATCGCGAGCGATTCGGTACCATGCTGCGTCGCCTGCAGCGTGAACCATTTATCGATTACGAGCGGCTCATTCTCGAAGCGGTTGTAGAAGTCCGCCAGCGCGCTTTCGGCTGCCTGAGATTCCTTCACCGTAGACGCGGCTAGCAGCGCTGAGAGCGCGGCCGCGCGATCGGTCATGTTGTTGGCTTCGTGGTATTGCGCAGTGGCGAGTCTGACCGCGTCGGCCGGATCGTCGAGCTCGGCGAGGTAGGCGAGTGCGAGATTCTTGAGGCCGCGATGTGCCGCTTCCTCCGGCGTCGACGCATAGGCGCCCGGCGTACGGTGCCGGGCGTAGATCGCAAGCCAATCGTCACGGAGGGCCGAGGCGAGACGCTTACGCAGGAACTGCCGCGCGCGATGCACGGCAGCCGGATGCGACTCCGCCATCTCGTCGGCGAGATAGGATTCGGACGGCAGCATCAGCGCAAGCTCGCGGAATGCGGGCGACAGGCTTTCGTCCGTCAGCACGCGCGCGAACGCGGACACGACCGAGTCGCCGAGCCGCAATGGCATATTCTGCGCGGCGCAGGCGGCCAGCGCCAGCAGCTCGCGTGTCGCGAGCCGCTGGCCGGCCTCCCAGCGGTTGAACGGGTCGCTGTCGTGGGCGAACAGGAACTGAAGTTGGTCAACCGTGTAGTCATATCTGACGACGACAGGCGCCGAGAAGTTGCGCAGGAGCGAGGGCAGCGGCGTCTCGCGCACATCGACGAACGTGAAAGTCTGCTCGGTCTGCGTGAACTCGAGCACGCGCGTCGTGCCGGACGGCGCGCTTTCGCCTTCAAGATGCAGCACCATATCGGCGCCGTCACGACCTATGAGACCGATCGCAAACGGGATCAAAAGAGGACCTTTCTGCGTCGGGCACGCGGACGGCCCGGCGTTGCCGTAATCTTGCGTCAGCGTGACCGCGTAGCGCTGACGGATGGCGTCATAAGACGTTCGCACCGTTACCTGCGGCGTGCCCGCCTGACTGTACCAGCGCTCGAACTGCGCAAGGTCGCGGCCGTTCGCATCGGCCAGCGCGAGGCGGAAGTCGTCGCAGGTGACGGCTTGCCCGTCGTGCCGTTCGAAGTACAAGTCCATACCGCGCCTGAAGCCATCGCGACCGAAGAGCGTCTGAAGCATCCGTACGACCTCCGCACCTTTCCTGTAGACGGTGGCGGTGTAGAAGTTGTTGATCTGCACGTAGCTATCGGGGCGCACCGGGTGCGCCATCGGGCCGGAATCCTCCGCGAACTGTATCTGGCGTAGCACGCGCACGTCCTCGATGCGCTTCACGGCGCGCGCCGCTTCGTTCGTCGCGCCTGCCATGTCGGCCGAAAATTCCTGGTCGCGGAATACCGTCAGCCCTTCCTTCAGGCTCAGCTGGAACCAGTCGCGGCAGGTCACTCGGTTGCCGGTCCAGTTGTGGAAGTACTCGTGGGCGACCACCGCCTCGATGTTCGCGAAATCGGTGTCGGTCGCGGTCTCGGGGTTCGCGAGCACGTACTTCGTGTTGAAGATGTTGAGCCCCTTGTTCTCCATCGCGCCCGCATTGAAGTCGCTTACGGCAACGATCATGAAGCGGTCCAGATCCAGTTCCAACCCGAAGCGCTCCTCGTCCCAGCGGATCGAACGAATCAGAGAGTCCATCGCGTGCCGTGTCTTGTCGAGATCGTGGGACTCGACCCACACCTGCAGCAGCTTTTCCTTGCCTGAGCCGTTCTTCACGCGCTCCTCGATGCACACCAGCTTGCCCGCAACGAGCGCGAACAGATAGCTCGGCTTTTTGAATGGGTCCTCCCACTTCGCGAAGTGGCGGCCGTCAGGGAGGTCACCTTCCTCGAGCAGGTTGCCATTCGACAGCAGCACCGGGAACGCGACCTTGTCGGCGCGAAGCGTGACCGTGTAGGTGGCCATCACGTCCGGACGGTCGAGGAAGTAGGTAATGCGGCGAAAGCCTTCAGATTCGCATTGGGTGAAAAAATTGCCGCTCGACACATAGAGGCCGGAGAGCATCGTGTTCCCAGCTGGAGCGCAGGCGCTGACGACAGTCAGCTCGAACGTTTCGGGCACGTCATCGAGCGTGATGCCGCGCCCATGCACGTGTGCGGCCGCGTGGGGCGAGCCGTTCACAGCGACGGAGATAAACTCGAGCTCCTCGCCCACCAGTTCGAGGCGCGCGGCGGGCGCGGCGGCGGGATTGCGCCGCATACCCATCGTATTCCGGACGATTGTGCGCGCGGGCACGAGATCGAACTCGAGCGCCACGGAATCGATCAGGAAGGCCGGAGGCGCATAGTCGGCACGGTGGATGACGACTGGGGTACCGTTATCGGACATAATTTTGTAAAAAAATAGTGGGGTTCGTTGTCGGTTATGCGAAGACCGGCCCTTGTATCGACGCGGCCAGCAGTGAGCGCGTATAGGGATGCGCCGGAGCGCGCAGCACGTCGAGCGTGTCGCCGGTCTCGACGATACGTCCCGACTTCATGACGATTACTCGATGTGACATCGCGCGGATTACCGCGAGGTCGTGGGTAATGAACAGGTAGCTCAGCCCGTATTTCTTCTGCAAGCGTGTCAGCAGATTGAGCACCTGCTGCTGGATGGACACATCCAGTGCGCTGGTCGGCTCGTCTAGCACCAACAGCTCCGGCTCGACCGCCAGTGCGCGCGCAATCGCGATACGCTGGCGCTGTCCGCCGGAGAACTCGTGGGGATAGCGCGCCAATGCATCGGCGGCTAAACCTACCTCTTCCAGAAGCGCGGCCGCTCGATGGCGGCGCCTCTTCAGATCAATGTCGGGCCGATGTACGCGCATCCCCTCGCAAACGATCTGCTCGACTGTCATGCGCGGCGACAGTGAGCTGAATGGGTTCTGAAACACGACCTGCATCTGCGCGCAGAGCGCGCGGCGCTGGGCAGCCGTACGCAAGGTGGACCAAGGCTTGCCGCCGATTGCGATCTCGCCTTCGGCCGCACGTTGCAGACCAAGCACGGACGACGCGAGCGTCGATTTCCCCGACCCCGATTCGCCGATGACGCCGAGCGTCTCGCCACGACGCAAGGTCAGGCTGACCTCTTGCAGCGCGCGAAATCTCGCGCTACCGAACAGCGATTTCAGACCTTTTGCGCTCATCCGGTAGTCGACCGCGAGGCCCTTGACGTCGAGAGCGGTCGCGGCGTCGGCCGGCACCGGACCAACGCACCGGCGCGGTTCGCTATCGAGAAGACGCTTGGTGTACGGATGCTGCGGATTCGAAAACAGCGCATCTGTCGCCTTGGTTTCGACGAGCAGGCCCTTTTCCATTACGGCGACCCGCTGCGCGAAACGCTTCACGAGATTCAGATCGTGCGTGATCAACAGCACCGCCATCCCGCGCTCGACTGCTTCCTGCTCCTGCACGTTGATCAACAGTTCCACGATCTGCTGGCGCACGGTCACGTCGAGCGCCGTTGTCGGTTCATCAGCAAGCAAGAGGCGTGGCCGACAGGCGAGCGCCATCGCGATCATCACACGCTGGAGCTGGCCACCCGAGAGCTGGTGCGGAAAGCTGTCGATGCGGCGCTCGGGCTCAGGTATGCCAGTCCGGTGCAACAGCTCGATGCCACGTTGGCGCGCCGCGTTCGGGCGCAGGCCCTCGTGCAGCCGCAGGCTTTCCGCGATCTGCTTGCCTACGGTATAAAGCGGATTGAGCGCCGTCATCGGCTCCTGGAACACCATTGCGACGTCCGCGCCGCGGATGCCGCGCATCTGCTGCTCCGTCTTGCGCAGCAGGTCCTCGCCGTCGAACAGGATGCGCCCGCTCAGTGTCGCGTGCTGCACGAGCCCGAGGATCGACAGCGCGGTCAGGCTCTTGCCTGAACCTGATTCGCCGACGAGCGCGATGCGCTCCCCACGTTCGACTGCGAGGTTCAGATCCCGCACGCAGACCTTCTCGCCGAATGCGACCGAGAAATTCCGAATATCCAACAACGGCTTCGCCATCACTTGCCCCCTCCGAATGCAAAGCCGCGCGAGCGCGTGTCGAGCGCGTTACGCAACGCGTCGCCCATGAAGGTAAGTAACAGCAACGTCACGACTAGCGCCGAGAACGCCGAAATTGAAATCCACCAGGCGTCCAGGTTGTTCTTGCCTTCCTGGACAAGTTCGCCCAGGCTTGGCGTCGGCGGCGGCACGCCGAGACCGAGGAAGTCGAGACTCGTCAAAGAGAGAATCGCCGCACTCATGCGGAACGGCAGGAATGTGATCACAGCTGTCATGCTGTTGGGCATGACGTGGCGCCAGATGATCTCCCAGTTGGAGAGACCCATCGTGCGTGCGGCCTTCACGTAGTCGAGCGAACGGTTGCGCAGGAATTCAGCGCGTACGTAATCGGAGAGCACGAGCCAGCCGAACATCGACAGCAGGATGAACAAAAGCCACAACCTCGGCTCGAAAATCGATGCGAAGATGATCAGGAGGTACAGGTCCGGCATCGAACTCCAGATCTCGATCAGGCGCTGGCCGATCAGGTCGGTGCGTCCACCGTAGAAGCCCTGCACCGCACCTGTCAGTACGCCGAACACGACACCGGAGAATGTCAGCGCCAGCGCCATGAGCACCGACACGCGAAAACCGTACAGCAAGCGCGACAATACATCGCGACCGAACTGATCCGTACCGAGCCAGTTTTGCGACGACGGTGGTGCGGGAAACGGCCGCGACGCAAAATAGTCGATCGTGTCGTAATAGTTGTGGTCCGGAGGATAAATTGCAAAATTGCCGTGGGTCGTGATCCGCGAGCGGATAAATGGATCGAGGTAGTTCGCCTTCGTCGGGAAGGTGCCGCCGAATGTTGCCTCGGGGTACGTCTTCACGATCGGAAAGTAGTAATGGCCGTCGTAGCGCACGACGAGCGGCCTGTCATTACAGATCACTTCGCCGCAGAGGCTGATCGCGAACAGCGTGGCGAAGATCAGGAGGCTCCAGTAGCCGAGCCGATGAGCTTTGAAGCGCAACCATGTGCGTCGCCACGGCGAAATCAACGCGACGGGTGTAACCGCCGACGGGTCATCATTCCAGGCGGTCGAATTGGATGCGGGGATCAACGAGGACATAGGAAACGTCAGCAATGAGTTTGGTTACGAGGCCGATCAAGGTGAACAAAAACAGCGAGCCCAGCACCACCGGGTAGTCGCGGCGAATCACCGAGTCGTACGAGAGCTGGCCCATCCCATCCAGCGAGAACAGCGTCTCGATCAGCAGATTGCCGTTCAGGAAGGCGCCGACGAACGCGGCGGGCAGCCCCGTCAGCAGCGGAATCGCGGCATTGCGCATCACGTGCTTCCATAGCACGTGGCGTTCGGGCGCGCCCTTCGCGCGCGCGGTCAGCACGTACTGGCGGCCGATTTCTTCAAGGAACGCATTTTTGGTGAGGATCGTGACGATCGCAAAATTGCCGACAACCGCTGCCGTTACCGGCAGCGCCATGTGCCACAGGTAGTCGAGCACTCGGCCGAAGAGCGTTAGGTCGTCGAAGTTATCCGATGTGAGCCCACGCATTGGGAACACCTGCCAGATCGTGCCGCCGCCGAACAGCAACAGCAACAGTACCCCCAGCACAAAGCCGGGAATCGCGTAGCCGACGAGCACGAGCACACTGGTTGCCGTATCGAAGCGCGAGCCGTTGCGCACGGCCTTCGCGATACCGAGCGGCACCGAGATCGCGTAGGTGAGGAGCACGGTCCAAAGCCCGAGCGAGATCGACACCGGGAGCTTCGACTTGATCACACCCCACACGCTTTCATGCTGGAAATACGACTGTCCGAGATCAAATGTCGCGTAGTGCTTCAGCATCAGAAAGTAGCGCGTGAGCGGTGGCTTGTCGAAGCCGAACTGTTTCCTGATCTGCTCGAGCTGCTGCGGGTCGATGCCCTGGCTGCCGTGATAGCCACCACCGCCCGCCCCCGCCTCTCCACCACCACCGGCGCCGTGGCGGAGTTGCGTCATTACCTGCTCGACCGGTCCACCCGGGACGAACTGCGTGACAACAAAGGTAAGGGTCAGCACGCCGATCAGGGTCGGCACCATCAACAATAGACGTCTGAGAATATAGGCAAGCATGGAGCTCCTTAATGTGCGGCGCCAGCCAGCATTGCGGACGATATGGATGGCGTGCCCTGCGGCCTGCGATACCAGTAGTCGATGATCCAGTCGTCGAACTGGTACGAGTCCGGCACGACCTTTGGGAAACCAAGCGTCGTCTTGTAGCCGATGCGAGCGTGCGGCTCGTAGAACTGCGGCACAACGTAGTACTCGTTAATCAGCACGCGGTCGAGCGCGCGGGTCGCGGCTTCGAGATCGTCGAGCGTGGTGGCGTTAATTGCGGCATGCACGAGCGCGTCGACAGCGGGCGACTTGACGCCAGAAAAGTTTTCCGAAGCGATCTGATCTGCCGCCTTGCTGCCGAAACGACGTGCCAACTCCGCGCCCGGAATCGTCACCGACGGATAGAGGTACGACGTTATGTCGAACTGAAAGTTGTCGAGCCGCTTCTGAAAGAGCGCGCTGTCGATCTCGCGCACGTGCGCATCGATGCCAAGGGTCTGAAGCGCCTGCGTATAGGGAATCAAGATGCGATCGAAGCCGGGTTCGGCGTCCATGATTTCGATCGTCATCGGTGTGCCGTTCGCGTCGCGCAGTGCGCCGTCGCGATAGTGCCAGCCTGCTTCGGCAAGCAGGTCGCGCGCCTTGGTCAAATTGCCGCGCTGCGTGTTAGGCGGCAAGGTGTTCGGCTGCTGGGTCATCGGCCCGAATACGGCCGGCGGCAGCGACTGCCTGAAGGGCGTGAGCAACGCGAGTTCCCTCTCGCTCGGCATGCCGGTCGCGCCAAATGGACTTCCCTGAAAGAAGCTGTTCAAGCGCACGTACTGGCCGTAGAACATCATCCGGTTCAGCCAGTCGTAGTCGAACGCTAGCGAGAGTGCCTCGCGCACGCGTGGGTCCTTGAACTTGTTCCGGCGCGTGTTGATCATAAAACCCTGCATCTGCGCCGTGCCTCCGGGGAACTCGCCCCTGACGAGCAAACCCGAGTCGAAGTTCTTGCCAACATACTTGCGCGCCCATTGCCTCGCACTGTCTTCGACATCGACGTCGTCGTTGGCGGCCTTGAACGCTTCGAGCTTGGCGGATCCGTCGAGATAAAGCCTGAACGTGATCTGCTTGAAGTTGAACATGCCGCGCCGCGCCGGCAGGTTCGCCGCCCAATAGTCGTCGCGGCGGCGGTACGTGATGTCCTTGTCGTTCTTGCGCGACGCGACGAGATACGGGCCGCTCGCGATCGGCGGCTCCGTGGCGATCTGATCGAACGGTACGTGCTTGCCATCCGGCAGTTGGCCCCACTTCGGCGAAAACACCGGCAGGTCACCCGCGATCAGCGGTGAGCCGCGTCCCGGATCGCTGAAATCGAAGCGTACTGTCAGAGGGCCGACAACGGTCGCGCTTTTGATTACCGCGAATTGCGACGAGAGCATCGGCGATGCCTGCTGGCTCTTGAGCGTATCGAGCGAGTACTTGACGTCGGCGGCCGTAACCGGGTCGCCGTTCGAGAAGCGCGCAGCCGGATTGATGTGAAACGTAGCCCAGCGGCCGTCGGGAGCCACTTCGACGTCGTCCGCGATCAGCGGATATTCGGAAGCGAGTTCGTCCCAGCTTCGCTGCATCAGGGTGTCAAACATCAGGTTCCGGATATCCGGCGCTGGCTGGCCGCGCGTGATGAACGGGTTTAGGGAGTCGTAACTTTGTGACTCATCGTAGTTCTGGAAATTGAGCTCGCCTTGAGTCGGCGCGTTGGGGTCTGCGTAAGCGAAGTGCGTGAAATCAGCTGGATATTTGGGCTCGCCGAACTCCGCGATTGCGGACTTCGCGTCTGCCGGCGACACATGTCCTGCGCCGAACGCTGCCACGAGCAGCGCGCCGAACGCTGGCCGCAGCGATGCGCGCAATCGCGCCAAGCCGCCATGCAGCCGTAATTTCACAAGTTTCATCATCTAAGTGCGAGAAATTGCGCTCCGGGGTATCACCGGCACGCTGTTCATCGGATTGAGATCGGGACGCGGGCGGCCCTCGCTCGCATCGTCAGGGCACAGCGCGTATTGAGGGTCGTCAGCCCTCAGCGCAACTTGGTGTTACTTCGACGCGACCAGCACCCACAACCGCGCCAGGTCAGCCGAGCCATCGTCGCCCTTGACTGCCTTGAACACCTGAATCGCCTTCTGCTTCTGCCCAGCAAAGTAGTACGCTTCGCCCAGATGCAGTTGCGCCTGATCCGGATGCGGCACACCGCCCTTCGCAATCAACCCTTCCATCGTGGCCAGACCCTGCGGCGCCCGGCCTGCGAAGATCTGGTTGAACGCGAGGTCGAACTGCGGAATCGGCATACCGTTGCTGTCTACCGTGCTCGCGGCACGTTTGGTCGCCAGCGCCTGCAGACGCTTTTCGCGGTCCGCACCGGCGTCTTTACCGAGCACGCCTGACGCGAAGCCCTGATTGACCACCTGCTTGCCTTCAACCGGAGTGCCGGCGAGGATCGACAACTGCGTCATCTGCATATAGTCGTCAGCCGTCGCCAGCGAACCGGCAGCACGGCGCAGACGATAGGTGTCGATATCAAGATTCGACGCATAATCCGGCTTGCTGCGAATCGCAAAGAACAGGTCATCCCAGTACGACTGCTTCGGGTGATACGCCACCAGCTTTTCGAGCGCATCGCGATAGGCGGCCGAGTCATTGGAGCGTTGCGCGCACGTGCCCAA
>Ga0310811_10010944_pt1 | contig 11732 bp, 13 predicted proteins | sample YCmetagenome_FD_207642 | JGI IMG/M metagenome (GOLD analysis project Ga0310811, IMG submission 207642) | Soil microbial communities from experimental microcosm in Duke University, North Carolina, United States - YC | ecosystem: Engineered > Artificial ecosystem > Soil microcosm > Unclassified ...
TCAGGTACAGCTCTTAATAAGGTATCTTTTGAGCATTTTATAATATCATGCTGATTCTGGACAAGTTTTGAACTTACGTCATCGAGGCTTGATTGCCAATCCTCCAGGTTCCCCTGGATATGATCCAAATTATCACGCAGCACAAACAAGTATCGTAACGTGCTCGATTTTTTATTATTGGCAAGCTGTTGTATCCTGGTCAGCCTCCTGGCTATACGCGGCATTTGCTGACTTACTTCTATTGTATCTAGTCCATCAGCTAGATCATTATTAACCTGGTTAAATGTGGAAATATACTGCTCGATATGCTGTAAAAGACTATGGACAGAAGTATCGGCCCTGTTAAGACTTTGCAAAACCGAATCGCGCGTATGCTTTAGTTTCCTTTCAGTATCCCTTAGATTTTTCGGCTTTTTTTTTTTCTCCTGGGCAAAACTATTATGAATACCCAACGTGGTTATAACAACGACGATTAAAAGAAGTGCTTTGGCTATTTTTCGCATAGGATAATGTAAAAACGGTGGATGCAGAGGCTTATTATCAGTTTTATACGCTCAAAATAATTATCCGTTCACAAAATTTTCAACGGCGAGGCGGTAAGAATCCATCCCAAAACCTGCGATCACCCCACGGCAGTTGGCAGCAAGCAATGATTTATGGCGGAACTCCTCGCGCTTATATACATTGCTGATATGTACCTCTATTACAGGTGTTTTTATCCCTGCAATGGCATCGCTAATGGCTACAGAGGTGTGCGTATAAGCGCCTGCATTGATCACAATACCATCACAGCTAAAACCTACTTCGTGCAGCTTATTAATTATTTCACCTTCCACATTACTTTGGTAATAATTTATGGTGATGTTTGCATAGCGTTTGCGCAGGGTAACAAGATAGTCCTCAAAACTGCTATCACCGTAAATTGATTTTTCGCGAACGCCAAGCAGGTTTAAATTAGGGCCGTTGATAATTTGTATATTCATTAGCCCAAACTTAAGTATAAAACATTAAAAGCAAAATCAATTGGACTGGCGATCGGCGATAAAAGGCTTTCAGGCATATTTAAAACTTGAAAAAGGGCTTTCAGATAATTCAATAGAAGCTTACAGCAGGGATATAGATAAACTGCAACAGTTTGCTGATAGTCAAACTAATAGTCTGAAGCCAGATGCTTTTACGCTGAATGACCTGCGGCAATTTATCAATTGGGTGAATGAATTGGGCATGATCCCATCATCGCAGGCGAGGATACTATCTGGCATCAAATCATTTTATAAATACTTGTTGGCGGAAGATATGATTAGGAACAATCCTGCTGAATTGCTTGAGTCGCCGAAGAAAATGCGTAAGCTGCCCGATACCCTAAGTTACCAGGACATTAATAAACTGATTGAAGTTATAGATTTATCCAAACCCGACGGCGCCCGAAATAAGGCCATTATAGAAGTCCTATATAGTTGCGGCCTGCGGGTATCAGAGCTCACTGAGCTCAAGCTATCCAATCTTTATCTCGAGATAGAATTTGTAAAAGTAATTGGCAAAGGCAATAAGGAACGCCTGGTGCCAATTGGTGGCGAAGCGATAAAAGCGCTCAAGCTATGGATAGAGCATAATCGGGTACATATTCCGATCAAAAAAGGAGAGGAGGACATGGTGTTTCTCAATCGCAGAGGTTCAAGATTAAGCCGGGTGTATATTTTTATGCTGATCAAACAATTGGCAGAACTAGTTGGGATTAAGAAATCTATTAGCCCACATACTTTACGTCATTCGTTTGCGACACACCTGGTTGAAGGTGGTGCCGACTTGCGCGCTGTACAGGAAATGCTCGGGCATGAGAGTATTACTACGACGGAGATATATACGCATTTGGACCGGGAGTATTTGAAGGAAACCATCATCTCATATCACCCGCGGAACTGAGTAGCAGTGGCACTGGCAGTAGCATGCATTAATTTGTATAGTTTAGCGCTACTGCAACTGGTAACTGCCACTGAAAGCAGCCTTAACCATTCTGTCTTTTCCACTCATATCTTTTCTTAACTCCATATTAATGAATCGTTTACTGTTTAATAGTTCAACTACTTGTTTACCATAACTTTCGTTAATTTCAAAGAATATCAATCCGCCTTTTGCCAGGTGAATTGAAGCAAAATCGGTTATTGCTTTGTAGAAAATGAGCGGATCATGCTCGGGTACAAACAAGGCGGTGTGTGGCTCGAAATCAGTCACATTGGTGTGCATCAGCTTTTTGTCATCGAGGGTTACATATGGGGGATTACTTACAATTAGTGAGTAATGAGTGGTGAATAGTGAATAGTTGGTTGGATTTAGAATGTCATTCTCGATAAAATTCACATCAACTTTATTTAATTCAGCGTTTTCTTTTGCTGTTTGTAAGGCTTTTGGTGAAATATCAACTGCCGAAACATCGGCTTGTGATAAGTTCTTTTTCAGGCTGATGGGAATACAACCGCTGCCGGTACCAATATCCAAGAATTTGCCAGCTGCCAACTCAGAACTGCCAACTGAAGAAATTACCCAGTCTACCAATTCCTCCGTCTCCGGCCTGGGTATCAATACGGATGGATTTACTTTAAAAGTGAGTCCATAAAATTCAGTATACCCCAAGATGTATTGAATCGGTTCGCCATTAGTCAAACGTGTTAATATGTTTGTAATTCTATCACTATCAGGTGTTGATATCTCTTTTTCCGGAAAAGCTTTGATTTTTGCTGAAGAGATGTTAACAACGTTTTCTAACACCATCATAAACAACGAATTGACTTCATTGGCATCATAAATGGTTGATAGTTGTGCTAAAAAATCTGCCGAAACCTGGTTAACCGTTTTCATGTCGCAAAGAAACGAAAAGTTATCTGGTCAAGTTGCTTCATTTTAATGGTTAAATAACCCTGGTTTAACAACTTATTCTATAAATTTTAACATTATTAAAATTCGGTTCATACAAACCTATATTTGCGGCATGCCATCTCATGAACAATATATGCAGCGCTGTATCGAACTCGCTGAATTGGGTGCAGGCAATGTAAGCCCTAATCCGATGGTGGGAGCGGTAATTGTTCATAAAGATAACATCATTGGCGAAGGCTATCATCAGCAATATGGTCAAGCCCATGCCGAAGTAAATGCTGTAAACCAAGCACTTGCTGATTTTGAAGATGCTGAGGAATTGTTGAAGCAATCAATCATCTATGTTTCCCTTGAGCCATGTGCACATTACGGCAAAACGCCTCCTTGTGCCGATCTGATCATTAAGCATGGTATTCCGAAGGTTGTAGTAGGTTGTCGTGACCCTTTTGCGCAGGTAGATGGTAAGGGTATTGAAAAGCTACAGGAGGCAGGTATCGAAGTTATAGCAGGTGTTTTAGAAGCAGAATGCCAATGGCTCAACCGGCGTTTTTTTACAAGAGTACAAAAGCAAAGGCCTTATGTTATATTGAAATGGGCCCAAACCAACAATGGTTATTTTGCACCCAATGATAAAAGCCAGTTTTGGATAACGGGCGAAGAATCCCGTAGATTAGTCCACCAATGGCGCAGTGAAGAAGATGCCGTACTTGTTGGCAAACATACCGCCTCTATTGATAATCCGCAATTGAATACCCGTCATTGGCCGGGCAAATCGCCTAAAAGGATTGTTATCGACCGAAAGCTGGAATTAAGCAAAAGCTTAAATATATACGATCAAAATATTGAAACACTGATTTTTAACGAAGTAAAAACTGATATCGACGGAAAAGTTAAGTATATTGCCCTGGAGGATTTTGACCGCTTTGTTCCCCAGTATATTTTGTTCCAATTGTATATGCAGGATATCCAATCGGTAATAATTGAAGGTGGTGCACACACCTTGAATAGCTTTATCAGTGAAGGGCTTTGGGATGAGGCAAGAGTGTTTACAGGTGAGACAATATTGGAGCAAGGTATAAAAGCACCTTACATTAATGCGATTTCGAGCAGGGAACAAATTGTCGGGCCGGATCGTTTAAAATTCTTTTACCACAAGCCTGTTAATTAATGTTTTATATTTTTTTAAGCATTTGTTGTAGCGTTACTGTTTCGGTGTTGTTAAAACTCGCCAAACGGTATCAGATTGATGTTTATCAGGCCATCACCTGGAATTACTCGGCCGCTATATTTCTTACCTGGATATTCTTCAGACCGCATTTTAGCGGCTTGCAAGGGGCTCCGATCATAACTTACGCAAGCCTTGGAATACTTCTTCCTTTACTTTTTATAGTTATCGCGTCGTCAATTACCCTAACCGGAATTGTACGTACAGATGTAGCTCAGCGGCTCTCCTTATTTATACCTGTTCTGTCGTCGTATGTGATATTCGGTGAGGTTTTAAACGGGATCAAGATTACAGGAATATCTATTGGCATTATCGCCATGCTTTGCCTTATTCCATGGAAGCAAAAACGAGCAGTCAGGCGAAGATCTACCAATTCCTGGCTTTATTTGGTGGTGATATTTATCGGGATGGGGGTGATTGATGTACTCTTGAAACAGATCGCCAAATTTACTGCTGTTCCATTCGCTACCTCGCTTTTCATCGTTTTTATCTTAGCTTTTTTAGTCGCATTTATGGGCTTGCTCTATATGGTTTTTACCAAAAAAATGCGTTTCTCATGGCCCCATATTCTGATAGGCTGGGTATTAGGAGCCGCTAATTTTGGTAATATCCTGTTCAATATTAAAGCGCACCAATCATTGGCCGATCATCCATCAACAGTATTCTCAATGATGGACATTGGCGTTATTGTAGCAGGTTCGTTGGTTGGCTTGTTTATATTCAGGGAGAAACTTAGCAGGCTTAATGTCGGAGGAATTATCTTAGCGATTGTTGCCATCGTCATCATTTATTTCCCTGAAATCTTCAATTTCTAAGCGATATTTGCCGGATGCTTTTTGAGGATACTTATTTTACCATTGAAGCTAAAAGCGAAGGCATATTCCGTGATCGCGGAAGCAAATTTCAAGGTTATGCGTATCCGATCACTTCCGATCAGGATATCAAAAGTATCATAACAGACCTAAAGAAAGAACATTCTAAAGCAAACCATCATTGTTGGGCCATGCGTTGGAGCACTGATCGCTCTGTGTTTAAACTGAACGATGATGGTGAGCCCTCAGGTACAGCAGGCAGACCAATACTGAATACTTTACTGTCAAAAAACATTACCAATATAGCTGTGGTAGTAGTGCGATATTTTGGCGGCACATTGCTCGGCGTTCCAGGCCTGATCAATGCGTATAAATCAGCAACAGAATTGGCACTTGCAGAGGCTAAGATTGTCGAGAAAACGGTGAATGACATTTATACTGTAGCATTCGATTACTTACAGATGAACGAAGTGATGCGGATCGTTAAAGATGAAAACCTTCAGCTATTAGAACAGACTTTTGATAACAGTTGCTCGATAAAAATTTCAGTCAGAAAAATGCAGGTCGAACAGGTAATTTCAAAGCTTCAAAAATTGACCTCTGTCAAAATAAAATACGATTACAGCATCTGATTTAATCTCGTAAAATCAACGGCTTTATCGTGTCATTTTATTCTTTCCGATTATGGCTTATTTGCCTTATTTTAGTCGGGCATGCAATCATTCGAGATCAATAAGGAAGACCTTGAGCGTCTAAAAACCGCGCTTGAGGGTGATGATGCTGAATTAGAGAAAGTTCTGCAGGAGTACCATGCTTCTGAGATTGCCATACTATTCGAAAGACTTCCTGTTGAATCGCGTGAAAGGATCATCAATATTCTACCGTCCGACGAAGCATCCGAAGTAATTGCAGAAATGCATGAGGAGCAGGAACCAGGCGAATTGCTGATCAGCCTTGATCCCGAGAAACGTTCTGAGATTATAGAGGAGCTGGATTATGATGATGCGACAGACATTATTTCCCAACTGGATGAGGAAGACCAGCAGGAAATATTAGAGGACATCGATGAGGAAGATGCCAGCAATATCCGAGCGCTTTTAAGCTATCCTGAGGATACCGCTGGTGGTATCATGAACTCCGAGGTGATCAAGGTAAATATCAACCAGAACAAGAAAGATGCTTTGGAAGATATTATCCGGCAGTCGGAGGAGATGGAAGAGTTTTACGCCATTTATGTGGTGGATAACGATAACATGCTGAAGGGAATACTATCTGTTAAGTCGATCCTTAAAGCCCCGGCCTATGCACGTGTTGCTGAGTTAGTAAACCGTGATTTTATCTACGTAAAAGCAGAGCTTGACCAGGAAGATGTAGCTGGTCTGATCTCTCAATATAACCTGACGACCATACCCGTTGTCGACGATCACATGAAACTACTTGGCCGCATTACAGTCGACGACATCATGGACGTAATGGAGCAGGAGAGCACCGAGGATATCTTGAAAATATCGGGTGTATCTGAAGATGAGGAACTGAGCGGTAACTGGAAGGCTGCTGTAAAAAGCCGCCTGCCCTGGCTGGTGATCAATTTGGCCACTGCTTATCTGGCAGCGTCCATCATCCGGCATTTTGACTCGACTGTTGCTTTGCTCCCGCAGATAGCTGCTTATATGACCATCATTGCCGGTATGGGTGGCAACGCTGCTACCCAAGCCCTTGCGGTAACAGTAAGGCGTATCTCCTTAAGTGACCTAACCGACCGGCAGGCCTACAATACCGTTATAAAAGAATTCCTTGTTGGTATGATTAACGGGGCTGCTAACGGCCTGATCGTTTTTGCGATAGCGCTGATGTATGATGCCGACCCAATGCTAGGCTTGGTATTATTTCTTGCGATGACCGGCAACCTGGTAATAGCAGGCCTCACAGGATCATCTATTCCGCTGGTATTAAAAAGAGTAGGGATAGACCCCGCTGTGGCCTCATCCATCATCATAACAACATTTACAGACTGTGCAGGATTTTTACTGCCGCTTTATCTTGCTACCAAGCTTTTGTTGCATCATCATTAAAGCAACGAAGCTTTTCTATAAATTTGAATAATTAAACTGAAACGAATGACAGAGATTAGAAACAACTGGACGAAAGAAGAAATTGCTGAAATATACCATAAACCATTGCTCGACCTGATTTATGAGGGAGCAACTATACACCGTGAAAATAAGGACTACTCAGAAGTACAGATCAGCTCACTGATATCGATAAAAACAGGTGGCTGTCCTGAAGATTGCGCTTATTGTCCGCAAGCGGCACGTTATAATACAGGCGTGAATGTTCATGCCATGATGCCGACTGAAGAAGTAATTGCCGCTGCTGAAAAGGCAAAAGCAGGTGGTGCATCAAGACTTTGCATGGGCGCTGCATGGCGTGAAGTGCGTGATAACCGCGATTTTGATAAAGTGATCGACATGGTAAAAGCAGTTAATGATCTGGATATGGAAGTGTGCTGTACTTTGGGCATGCTGACCGAAAGCCAGGCACAACGCTTAGCTGATGCTGGTTTATATGCATACAATCATAACCTGGATACCTCAGAAGATGACTACAAACGTATTATCACTACCCGTAGCTATGATGACCGCCTGAAAACTTTGGAGCATGTACGTAAAGCGAAGATCACAGTTTGCAGCGGTGGTATAATTGGTTTAGGTGAAACAGTTGAAGACCGTATTTCGATGTTGAAAACATTGTCTAATCTTCCAAAACATCCGGAGTCTGTGCCGATCAACGCATTGGTGCCAGTACAGGGTACGCCATTGGCAGATCAACCGCGTGTACCTGTTTGGGATATGGTGCGCATGATCGCTACTACACGCATTATTATGCCGAAAACCGTGGTACGTTTATCCGCAGGCCGAACTGAAATGAGTTTGGTTGAACAGGCGTTGTGCTTTATGGCTGGTGCTAACTCCATATTTGCTGGGGAGAAACTATTGACCACACCAAACCCATCATTCGATACCGATATGGCGATGTTCGAATTATTGGGTTTGAAGCCACGTGCTGCATTTAAGAATGGCAGACCGGGTAAAGTTGAAAAGGTTGCAGATGTTGAAGAGGTTGTAAAGGTCAATTAAATTTTAAAGTGAAAATCCTTTGGTGCTGGCGATGCAAAATGGATGTTCCTATGCTTGATGAAGCAGAATTTTTAAAAGCAAAGGAGTTATATTCACAAGGTTTTAAAAATGTCAAGTATAGATTTCAACCATTACTGGATTATTATAACCAATTGACCGGGCTTGCTGAAACTAACCCTAATGCAATAATGCATCACCTGGTTTCTCTATACGGACCTGCTTGTGAAAATTGCGGAAAGCCCTACAGAACTCCACAGGCTTCATTTTGTGCAGCTTGTGGAAATAAAAGGCATTAATTAATCAATTATTATGAAAAACTGCATGCGCCTCGTGTTTTTATTACTGATCCTTTGCGGGTCATTTACGATAGGCTCATGCCAGAAAAAATCATTAAGGGTTGTCATTATCAGGCATGGTGAAAAGCCTGATAATGGCGATAACCTGAACTGCCAGGGACTAAACCGGGCGATGGCCTTGCCGAAGGTTTTGTTTGCAAAATATGGCGAGGCAAGCGAGATTTATATTCCTACCGTGAATGCAGGCAATAAAACGAAATCTGCCCGGATGTTTCAAACCATTACGCCTTACGCAGTTAAATATAACCTGGACATCAACAGTAATTACGATACTGAAGATTACAAGCACATCGCTAAAGATGTATTTCAGCAAAAAGGGACCGTGGTATTATGCTGGGAACATAATGCTATATCGCACCTTGCCAAAGCGTTGGGTGTTCAGGGGAATATAAGAGATTGGCCTGATGCTGATTTCGATAGCATCTGGATCATTACCTACAAAAATGGGGTTGCTACTTTAACAGCTGACAAAGAAGGCTTGAACCCATCAGCCAATTGCTCATTTTAAACTTTGGCGCCTAAAAGCCACCGCCATGCCCAGCGGGTTGCACGGTTAAAACCCTTCCATTCATTCACAAACTCTATAATGTCACCAAGGCATTTCTCAGCGAATTTTTGCTTGAAGTTTTTGGAGGCAGTTTTAAAAACCTTGTCGGGATTATCCAGGCCGATGCGCTCATAAATTTCTCTTTTCACATACATGGTCCGCACAAATAGAATGTTTCCTAATATTACATAGCTATATAGCGTGCGCTTAATGTATCCGGCTTTGGCTGCATAAGTTTTCAGCAGGCTCTTAGTAAACAGAATATGCCGCGCTTCCTCAATATTATGCAAATCGAACATCTTTTTTAGCAACGGGTAAATGTTCGGCGATCTTCGCGCATGATTGCCATAAATATCCGTTACCAGTTCAACCGAAACACTTCCCATAAATAAATAATCAGCAGGGAGGTATTTATTACTAAACTCGCCGAGGAATTTGTGTATGCCGGTTTGCCGGATGGGACTACCACCGAGCTTTGCAATTGCCTGTCCGAACATTTCCTGGTGACGGAATTCTTCTATCAATTCTCTTAATAGAAAACGGTGCTCTACATTATCCAAAGGTAGCGTAAGGATATGTCGTGTCATGAATAGGCAAAACAAACATTCGCCCCAGGCATAGGAAGCAATTACCTGCACCAATTCGTGCCGACCAAGTTCTAATTTTTGTTCGGGTGTTAAAGTTTCGTAGATATCCAGCCCTTGTAATGAAGTCAGTATTTCTGGCAGGAATATATCATCATCAGCAGGTTCCAATTGCCATGGAATATAGGTTTCCGGCATCAACGGGCGCTCCTTGCTGATCCGGATCAAGCGTTCAATTTCCTGTACTTCCATGTTTAAATATCCTGTATTATCATCTTAAAGTCAAAACGAGATCGTCTAAAACTATCGAACAAATAGCTTCGTTATATGTTCGTGATAAGGTTTAGGTTAGTCCTGATGTAAAAATCAGGACACGCTCCCCGCCACCCGGTGGGGAGTTTTTTATTTTATGGACGGAAATAAAAAGTAAAGGGTTGCCTTTAGCTAAGCATATACTTAACACCGCGGAAAACGGGATAGATAATGATAGGCGCGGCAACCACATCCACAGTATAGTGCACGTGCTGAACTAGTAATAAGCAAACTACAATTATAGTGCCTGTAAGGGCCAGTATTTTATCCCATTTTCTCTCCAGGCATAAAAATGCCAGGAAAAGGATAGAAGTGTGACCGGAGAAGAATAAGTCCTTAGTGATCGTACTTCTGCCGTAGAAAACAGCCGTAAGCGGATCTGTTAAAACGATCAGTCCTTTTGGTGGGTCAAGCGGAAAAAGGCTGATCGCCATTACACGCAATATGGTGATGAATATAAATGTCCAGAGATAGGTGATGTAAATAGTCGGTTTTTCGATACCGCGCCACAGGGCGTAAAATCCGATACCCCAGATCACGGTAAATATTTCCCAGGAAACGTCATGAGGTGGAATAGCAGCCAAAACCCAATCATTAATTAAAGGGCCGTTACGTTTTTGTATCAGGTTAAAGAATGATGGCAGCATTAAGGAAATAATGATCATCAGTATCGATCCAATGATCAGTTGTGCCCGCTGTAATTGCGAACTCCAGGTTATTTTCCAGTTTTTTCTTAATGCCAATGCAATCGGTCTCGCCACTTTTCTTTAGTTTTTTAAATCGGGGAACAAAAATAACAATATAAATGAAATGTTAAGTTTCTCTAAACTCTAAATTAATAACTAAGACGTAAAAAGAAAAAAATAGTTACGTCCGGTAACGTTTTTCATGAGCAAACAGTCTTATAGGTATTATATTACCTGTCTGGTATTCAATTTCCCTTGCCTTTCTATTTGTATATAAAATTTATTGATTGATTATCAATAAGTTAATAAAAATACTAATCGATTAGTTGTAATACTAATGTATTAGTATTAGCTTAGATTTAAATTTTATAACGACATGCAAAAACTGGCGAAAAGAGAAGAGCAAATCATGCAGGTGTTCTGGACATTGGAGAAGGCATTTATAAAGGAAGTGATACCGGAACTGCCTGATCCTAAGCCACACTATAACTCTGTGGCAACGATGGTGAAGATACTGGAAGATAAAGGTTTTCTAGCTCACGAGACGGTTGGTAATATATACCGCTATTATCCAATTATTTCCCGGAATGATTACCAGGGACATGCGATGAAGGATATTGTGAGCCAGTATTTCGATAATTCCTATCCAAGTATGCTGGCCTACTTCGCCAAAGAACAAAAGCTATCCGAATCAGAATTGAACGAAATATTAGAAATCATTAAATCAGCAAAAAAATGATACCTTATATCCTGCATGTAGCTTTGCTCATATCGGTTTGTCTGTTGTTTTATAAGATATTTCTGCAACGAGAGACCTTTTATCGCCTTAACCGTGTGGTGTTGTTGATCTGTTTAGGTTTATCCTTTGTGTTGCCGTTAATTTCCATTCCACAAGCTTGGACATTACGATTACAGCCAACCGAGACGGCCGCAATTAGCAGAGCTGATATTAAACCGGCTCAACAAACCACATTGCCATTAGATCAGCTTATTCAGAAACAAGCCGCAGAAAAAATACAGCCTGCAAAGGCGAAGCCCGTTGTTGTGGCACAGGAAAAGCCAGTCGTACAGGAAAAACCTATCCTGCCAATCGTGATAAAATGGCTGTTCTATCTGTATTGGGCTGGCGTTGCAGCATTCGGGTTAAATTTACTACTGCAGGTGATCGTATTGCTGATTCGGGCTTATTCTAACCCGGT
>Ga0310811_10010945_pt1 | contig 11732 bp, 10 predicted proteins | sample YCmetagenome_FD_207642 | JGI IMG/M metagenome (GOLD analysis project Ga0310811, IMG submission 207642) | Soil microbial communities from experimental microcosm in Duke University, North Carolina, United States - YC | ecosystem: Engineered > Artificial ecosystem > Soil microcosm > Unclassified ...
GATCATCAAGACCGAAGGTCCGCTGCAGCAATGGGCGCGCGGGCTCGCAAAGCGGTTCTTCTGGCCGTTCATGGCCGCGATCGTGCTTGTGAGCGTGCTGACAGCGCAGATGCAGCCGGCCATCGCCGCACGCTGGTTCTCGTGGCCGAACATGCTCTATCTCTCGCCGGCGCCGATTGCCACGTTGGCGCTCGCGGTGTGGACGTGGCGCTCGATCAAGGGCCCCTCCGAATTCGGCACTTTCTGCGCCACGATCGGGCTATTTCTCGTGTCCTACATCGGGCTTGCGATCAGCCTGTGGCCCAATATAGTGCCCCATTCAATCAGCCTTTGGGATGCCGCGGCCTCGCCCAAGTCCCAGGCGTTCTTGCTGGTCGGCGTGCTCTTTTTAGTACCTGTCGTCCTAATCTACACCGGATGGTCCTATTTCGTCTTCCGGGGCAAGGTCCGCCCGGAGGCCCACTATTGAAAATCGTCACTCCAATCCACTACCGCAGGTACAGGGCGATGAACAGTAAATCGAACGCGCCACCTTCGAAGATGGTTTTCAGCACGGACAAGTTTGACCATACGGTCCTCGTATTGCAAGGTGGCGGCGCACTCGGCGCGTACCAGGCGGGCGTGTACGCAGGCCTAACCGAAGTCGGACTGACCCCCGACTGGATTGCCGGCGTGTCGATCGGGGCGATCAACGGCGCGTTGATCGCAGGTAATCCACCGGCGCGCGGCGTGGAAAGGCTGCGCGAATTCTGGGAACGCGCCTCGGCGCAGGCGCCGTTCATGCCGCTGGCGTCGCTGGACTCAATGCGTCCGCTCTTCAACTTCCTGAGTGCGGCATCAGCGGTAACTTTCGGCGTCCCGGGCTTTTTCACACCACGCATGCCACCGCCGTTCATGGCGGCCGAGGGCAGCATGGGCGCGTTAAGCTACTACGACACCGCGCCGCTCAGGAAAACGCTCGAGGAGCTGGTCGACTTCGATCGGATCAACCGGAAAGAGGTGCGCCTCTCGCTTGGCGCAGTCAATGTGCGCTCCGGCAATTCCGTGTATTTCGACAACCAAAAGATGCGGATCGGCCCCGAACATGTGCTGGCGAGCGGTGCGCTGCCGCCGGGTTTCCCGCCCGTGGAAGTCGACGGCGAACTGTACTGGGACGGTGGCATCGTATCCAATACGCCGCTGTGGTACGTAGCTGATGAGGATTACAGAATGAGTGCATTGGTTCTGCAGGTCGATGTGTTCAGCGGCGCGGGCGAGGCGCCGCTGAACCTGCGTCAGGTGGCGGAGCGCTCGAAAGACATTCAGTATGCGAGCAAAACGCGCTTCAACTCGACTCGCATCAAGGAGATCGAGGATTTGCGCGCGTCACTGCGGCACGTGCTCGACAAGCTGCCGGCGGCGCTCAAATCGGACCCCGACGTGCAACGGCTGACGGCGGTCAGTACACGGGGGGCGATCGCACTGATTCACTTCATCAACCGCCACAACACGCGATCGTCCGATTTCAAAGACTATGAGTTTTCCCGGGCGACCGTGACGGAGTTATGGGAAGGCGGTCTTAGCGACGTGCACCGCTCGATCGCCCATCCGGAGTGGCGCAACGCAATGGAGGTGGCCCATGGCATTCACATCTACGACCTCACCCCTTTAAGCACGATGCAACAGGAGCACACACCATGACCGAAGCCGACGTGAAAGAGCGCGCGTTCGCGATGCCGCTCACCAGTCCCGCATTTCCGCGGGGCCCGTATCGTTTCATCGATCGCGAGTTCCTGATCATTACCTACAGGACCGATCCGGACCTACTGGCCGCAGTGATACCCGCGCCCCTGGAGATGGTCGATCCCATCGTGAAATTCGAATTCATCCGGATGCCCGATTCGACCGGTTTTGGCGATTACACAGAAAGCGGGCAGGTGATCCCGGTCCGATTTCAAGGACAGTCCGGCGGCTACGTGCACGCGATGTACCTCGATGACGGATCGCCGATTGCCGGCGGACGCGAACTCTGGGGCTTTCCCAAGAAACTTGCCTCGCCACAGATTCGCGTCGAGAAGGACACGATCGGCGGCATCCTCCGGTATGGCCCGGTCCCGATCGCGCTGGCGACGATGGGTTACAAGCACCGCTCACTGCCGCACGACAAGGTCCTCGCGTCATTGTCGACGCCGAACTTTCTGCTCAAGATTATTCCGCACGTGGATGGTACCGCACGCATCTGCGAACTGGTGCGCTATTACTGTGAAGACATCACCGTGAAAGGCGCTTGGGAAGGCCCGGCCGCGCTGGAACTATTCCAACATGCGCTCGCGCCCGTGGCGTCACTGCCGGTGCGCGAAGTGATTTCCGGCACGCACATTCTGTCCGACCTGACACTTGGCCTCGGCACGGTGGTCCATGACTATCTAGTGTGAGCCATGGTTGGTTCATGGCATAAGGCTCCTTACGGCGGTATGCAGTCGCCAAAAACCACGAACACGTCATCGCGATTGACGAGTGTCAGCGCCATTGAACCGTCGGTATTGCGCAGGGCGAGAGACCATGCGTAGCCGAGTTCCGTGCCCTGCAGCAACAGCTGATCCTCGGTCTTGTCCATGTAGAGGATCTGGCTCGTTCGCTTGGGGCCCGCGATGGTCTTTTTAGCGAAGTCGATGCGCATGAACTGCGGCACGCCGAGTCGATCGGGCAGATCGCGCAGGCACATCTCGCCGGCGTCGCAGGCGTGTGCTTCCTGCGTCGCGCAGATCAGCGCCTTGCTGCCGTCGAAGTCCGCGCCGCGCGCACACATCGCACATAGCACTAGCGCAGCCGCCAACCCAGTTCGCCTTAGCTTGGTCACCATTGCTTGCCTCGCCGCTGATTGCTCTTTTCGACGTCACTGAACGGTGTATCCGCGGCCCGACATGCACGCACCCACCGCACGATTGAACGTTGCCATTTGCTGCGAGGCGTGTTGTTGACCCGCCTGCTGCTGTTCGGCCGCCGCCTGGTTAGCGCGTCGCTGGCGCACGCCGCCGGCCACCGTCCCAGTGACCGCGCCGATGGCCGCACCCTTGCCGGCGTCGCCTGCGACGGCCCCGATAACGGCGCCACCCGCAGCGCCACGCGCCGCGCCCCTGATCCGGCCGCCTTCCTGCTGCGGCGCACTCGGTTGGCCGGATTGCTCCGCAATGGCAACCGGATCAACCCCGGTATTCTGCTTAGCCCACAGCTGGCATTCCGCTGTATCGCTGTTTTGCTTTTGCGCACTCTGGCCTTTGGCCGGGTAGAAGATCGGCTGCTGGGCGGCGACTGCCCACGCCAACGCCCACATCATCAGGCCGATTGGGACTCGCTGCATTTTCCGCATGGCCTACCCCCCCCATATGTTCCACGGTCGACCAGATCGCGTTCCCTAAATTCTTCCCACGCCAGATCAATAGTGGCATTTGATTCCCCTCAAGACAATTGGACTTTGGTCCAATAGCCGCTCACAGCCGGGCTCTTTCTGTTACAGACAATGAGACCGGATCGTTGCACCTGGGTGATAGGAGTAAGGTCCAATAGCCGCACGCGCGACGCTCCCTTACTCTTCTCCACAGCAGCTGTCAGTTCGTGCGCTTCATCCGAGGAGAGAATGATGACCAGGAATTCGAGTCCTGAACGCACCAAGACGACGGAAGAACTGCGTTTGGACGAAGCGCGGGAGAAAGCGGTGCCGTGGAAACAATGGGGACCCTACCTCAGCGAACGCCAATGGGGCACCGTCCGCGAGGACTACAGCGAGAACGGCGACGCATGGAACTACTTCACCCACGATCACGCCCGGTCACGGGCTTATCACTGGGGTGAGGATGGACTGGCCGGTTTTAGTGACGATAAACAGCGATTGTGTTTCGCACTAGCCCTGTGGAACGGCAAGGACCCGATACTGAAAGAGCGCCTCTTCGGCCTGACCAATGCCGAGGGCAATCATGGCGAAGATGTAAAGGAATACTATTTTTATCTCGACAGCACGCCGACCCACTCCTTCATGAAGTATTTGTACAAGTATCCGCAGAACCCCTACCCGTACGGCAACCTCGTCGACACGAACCGGCGGCGTGGACGGAATGAGTGGGAATACGAGCTATCCGACACCGATATATTCAATGGAGATCGATACTTCGATGTGTTTGTGGAATACGCAAAAGCGTCCCCCACCGATACGTTGATCCAACTTACCCTGTGCAATCGAGGACCCGAGGCGGCTACGCTGCATGTATTGCCGACCTTGTGGCTGCGCAACACTTGGACATGGTGGCCGGATCAGTCGAAACCTGCCTTGCGGGAGGTGACAGGGAAAGATGGGGTCGCGACGATTGCCGCGTCCCACGCCGAGCTGGGCAACTACTTCCTGCAATGCGAGGGCAATCCGCCGCTGCTGTTCACCGAAAACGAGACCAACAATGAGAGGGTCTTCGGCATCCCCAACACCAGCCCTTATGTCAAGGACGGGATCGGCAACTACGTGGTGGCGGGCAAGCACGAGACGGTCAATCGGAACCAAACCGGGACCAAAGCGGCAGCGCACTATCGGCTCGATGTGCCGGCCGGCGCGACATCAGTGATCCGGCTTCGGCTCGGCAACTCCGCACTGGAGGATCCGTTCGTCGATTTTGGCCAAACCGTCGAGCAGCGCCGCCGCGAAGCCGACGAATTCTACCGCGCGATAACACCCGCCCGTGTTAGCGAAGATGCGGCCAATGTGATGCGGCAAGCGCTGGCCGGTATGCTGTGGAGCAAACAGTATTTCTTCTTCGATGTGGACAAATGGCTCGAGGAACATGGCGCCGATCCGATGCGACCGTCGACCCGCCAGATTCGCAACCACGAGTGGTACCACATGATCAGCGATCATGTCATCTCGATGCCGGACAAGTGGGAGTACCCCTGGTTCGCCGCGTGGGACCTGGCCTTTCATACCATTGCCCTGTCGAGCGTCGACATCGATTTCGCCAAGCAGCAGCTCGTGCTGCTGCTCGATCAGGTTTATCTGCATCCGACTGGACAAATACCGGCCTATGAGTGGAACTTCAGCGATGTCAATCCGCCGGTACAAGCCTGGGCCGCGATCTTTCTCTACCGCATGGAGCAGGCTTTGCGGGGTGACACCGATGTCGATTTTTTGAAACGGGTTTTTGGCAAGCTCTCGGCGAATTTCGGCTGGTGGGTGAACCGCAAGGACCGCTTCGGGAAGAACGTCTTCGAAGGGGGGTTTCTCGGGCTGGACAATATCGCTGTCTTTGATCGCAGCGCGCCATTGCCGACTGGCGGCAATTTGGAGCAGGCCGACGGCACTGCATGGATGGCCCTGTTCTGCCAGAACATGCTCGAGATCGCCTTCGAGCTGGCGGCACACGACCCGACCTATGAGGATTTGGCGACGAACTTCGCCATCAAATTCGTGCTCATTGCCCACGGCATGAATACGGTGGGCAAGGATGGCATGTGGGACGAGGAGGATGGCTTCTATTACGACGTCCTTCGTCACCCCGACGGAAGCGCGACGCGGCTCAAGGTCCGCTCGATGGTGGGTTTGCTGCCGCTCTGCGCCGCCACGGTCGTCGAGAGTTGGCAGCGGCATCAGGTCCCCACACTGACGGCGCAATTGCATGAGCGCCTGCGGCGCATGCCGGAGCTACGCGAGTCCATACATGCTACGGGGCCCGGACACTTTGGCGTAGCGGAACGCGGCATGATTGCTTTAGTGAATGAGACCCGTCTGCGTCGAATCTTGACCCGCATGCTCGACGAGAACGAATTCCTCAGCCCCTACGGCATCCGCTCACTATCCAGCTATCACGCCGAGCATCCCTACGTTTTTTCGGTGCAGGGTCGGGAATACCGAGTGGGTTACCTGCCCGCGGAGTCGGACACCGGCATGTTTGGCGGCAACTCAAACTGGCGCGGGCCAATTTGGATGCCGATGAATGCAATGATCATTCGTGCATTGATGCACTACTTTGCGTACTACGGAGACAACTTTAAAATCGAGTGTCCGACGGGTTCAGGCAATTCGATGAATCTGTTCGAGGTCGCCCGTGAAATTGCCAATCGGCTGACACGGATCTTTCTGCGCGATCAATCCGGCCGGCGGCCGGTGTTCGGAGACTCCCAAAAGTTCCAGAAAGATCCATACTGGCACGACAATGTGTTGTTCTATGAGTATTTTCATGGTGACAACGGCGCCGGCATTGGCGCCAGTCACCAAACGGGATGGACCGGGGTCGTTGCGAGTCTCATCGAAATCTTTGGCAAGCTCGACGCCGAGAGCTTCCTCATGGGCGGGCGGAAAGCAGCCTTTGGCCGAGAGATAGACAGGACGTAGTCCGTGGGACAGCCAGGGCCGCCATACCGCGCCGTGCGTCGCCTTGACATCATGCTCGGGGATCCGCGCGGGTCACGTCGCTATCCTTATTGCCGCTCGCAATAGGCAGGTCGCCGGTTCTCTCGAGCGTCGGCTTCATAGGCGCAGGCGGAGCCTCGTCGTCCATCCATGCTTGCAGCAACGTAAAAGTCACCGCGAGAATCACCGGTCCGATGAAGAGGCCGACGATCCCAAACGCGATTACCCCGCCGAGGACTCCAGTCAGGATCAGCAGCAGCGATAGGTCCACGCCTCGCTTGATCAGCAGCGGCCGCATTACATTGTCCAGCAAAGCGACGAACACCGACCAGACCCCCAGCGCGATGCCCGCGACAAGCTGGTCGTGATGGATCAGCCAGACCACCGCACCGATCAACGGAAGGGCCGGACCGAGCTGAGCGAGACAGAGAATCAGGATCAGCGCCGTCAGGATCCCCGCCCCGGGGATCCCGGCGACGTACAAGCCGAGTCCGGCGAGCGCCGCCTGCGCGGCCGCGGTGACGACGATCCCGAGCGCGACCGCACGGATCGACAACGCGCCGAGCCGCACCGCCGCTGCGCCGCGTTCGGCGGCGATACGCGCCGCGAACCGCGCCACGAGGACGGACGCGGCCTCGCCCCGCGCATAGAGAATCCCAGCGGTGATCACGGTCAGCAACAGGTGGATCACCAACGCACCGACCGCGCCCGCATGTGAGAGCAGCCATTTCACGGCGATAATTGCGTAAGGCTGCACTTGCGCAAGGATGCCGCCGGGACCCGCGTCGGATAGGCGCTGCCACTCGCGAGCGACTCGTTCACCGACAAGCGGCACCGATTGCAGCCAGCGGGGCGGCGCAGGCAACGTGTAGCTCGGCAAGGACTTTGCCTGGACGATTATGTCGCCGCCATGCTGGGCGATGGTCGACACCGCCGCATACAGTGGCAACACGATCACGACGATCAGACCAACCAGCATCACCGTGACCGCGATCCAACGGTGGCCACCCACGCGTTTTTCGATGCCGAGCATTACCGGCCACGTGGCGACGACGATCATGGTCGCCCAGATCAGCGCCGGCAGAAATGGACGGACGATATAAAGACTGCCGAAGATCAGCAGCGACAAGATTACGATGATCAGCAGAATGCGGGCAATATCCGCTTGCGGTCGCACATTCACATCATTCTCCCGGCACGCGACCCAGCCGCAGCCACGCGCGGGGGTGCGGTCCGATCGCGAGTCAGCGCCGAGTCGGCGCCATGATCACTATTAGCGCGTCGTCAGGCACCAGGCAATTGGACCAAGGTCCAATGGTGACGGCGCTTCGCCGATGATAGGCTGAATAACCGAAGCGGCGCCCCTTTTTTTGATTGGCCTCGCACTATGCGCTGCGGACGCATTGTGTTGCTCGCAAGACTGACCGATTTGGGGGAGGCTGCATCAACTTTCGTGGGTGAACGTCGTACGCAAGGAGGCGAAGGTCCGCATCGTGTTACGAGGGCAGCGCCATATGCCCGCTTGCCCACCCTGCCGGTTCCGGTGACGTTCCGCCGGGGCTGGTACAACCGTTATGAACCCGACCACCGAATAAATGTCCTTTCGGAACAGTTCCGACATTCCAATCAAACCCCAGCCGCGGCGCTGTCGTTGGAAAATTTGCGACGACGCAAGCACCTACAGCGGCGAGGTTTTGTCGTTGCCGTGCCATCGCAGCGCCATTTCCGTAGAGCAAGACAGCCGATGCTGTGAGCGGAACACCGGCCGCTGGTGTCCCGACGCAGTGGGCAAGCCAGCAAGCGCTCGGCCGAAAAACGGAAGAATGCCGGCGATGCGTGCCGCTGCGGCGACCGCGGCTGCGATCCTAGTACTCGCTGCATGCTCGACCGTGCAGACGCCTTCGAAGCAGGATCCATTCGAAAGCTTCAACCGCACGATGTTTACGTTCAACGATAAGCTCGACACCTATGCGCTGAAACCGGTGGCTACCACCTATAAGAAGGTGGTACCGCAGTTCGCGCGCGATCGCGTATCGAGCTTTTTCTCTAACCTCAACGATATTTATAGTGGTGCGAACAATCTCCTTCAGGGAAATATCACTGCGGGGGTGGAGGATATCATGCGCTTCGCGATGAACTCGACCCTCGGTATTGGCGGCTTGTTCGACTTCGCTAGCGCGGCTGGATTGCCGAAGCACCAGTCCGACTTTGGCATTACGATGGGGCACTACGGCGTACCGCCGGGGCCTTACCTGGTGCTGCCGCTGTTCGGACCCAGCACGGTGCGCGACACGGCGGGTTTGCTGGTCGACTGGCAGGCCGACCTGGTGTGGTATATCAGTCCTGTCTGGATTCGCACGACGCTGTACGGCGTGCGAATCATCAGTACGCGGGCGTCGTTGCTCGGCGTTAGCGAACTGCTGTCGGGTGCGGCGCTTGACCAATATTCGTTTGTTAGAAACGCGTACCTGCAACGCCGAGAATACCTGATCCACGGCAGCGAGGCGCCGCCGAAGTACGAGGACGAATCCGGCGTCGACATCGGGCCGACCGACATGCGTGCCGGGCCGGAGGCCGGCGCGATTGCGCCGGCCTCCGGCCCGTCCATCCCGGCAGACGCGCCACCGGCTTCAGATGGTACGAAGAAGTGACAGTGTGCAGTGTGCGGCCCACAGGAACTTATGACAAGGCCGGCAGCATCGATCGGGTCGAAGCGCGCAAATTGTGCCGGGCGCACCGTGGACTGCCGTTCGGCGACACGAAATGTTCAGCGTTTTCGCTACCGTGAAGCAGGCCTGGCGCTGCTCTGGTCTGCATTGGTGTCAGCACAGGAAATGGAGCCACGCAGCTATTCGGCTACGCCGGTCGGTACAAACTTCTTGGTGGCGAACTATGCGCGATCGACCGGCGACGTCTCGCTCGACCCTTCACTGCCTATTACCGACCTTCAGGCCAGAATCAATACGTATGTACTGGGCTATTCACACAGCTTCGGGATCGCGGGACATCTCGCCAGCATCGCTGCGTCGGTGCCCTATGCTAATGCGAATCTGACGGGTAACGTCGCGACCGTACCGGGACAAGCCTGGCGTTCGGGGCTGGGCGATGCGCGGTTCCGATTTGCCGTGAATCTTGTGGGTGGCCCCGCCCTCACGCCGGACGAATTTGCGCGGCGTAGCCTGAGCACCTCGCTGGGCGCCAGTTTGAGCGTGATCGCTCCGACCGGGCAATACCAGCCGGCCCGCGTCATTAATGTGGGCTCGAACCGATGGTCGTTCAAACCTGAGCTCGGACTGTCCCAACCGATCGGCAACTGGTTTGTCGAAGGTGCCGCGGGAGCGTGGCTGTTCACCGACAATGCAAATTTTTTTGGCGGCAAGCGACGAAGCCAGGATCCGCTGACGGTGCTTCAATGGCACGGAGGCTACACTTGGCGGCCTGCGCTATGGATCGCCGCAGACTTTACCTATCTGTGGGGCGGCCGGACGAGCGTAGACGGCGTCCAGAGTGCGGATCTGCAAAACAGCATACGCTACGGCGTCACGTTGTCGGTTCCCCTGGCTGCGCAATGGTCCGCAAAACTCGCCTGGTCGCGTGGGCTAACGACGCGAATCGGCGGCAATTTTCAGACCGTATCGATCGCGCTTCAATACCGCTGGTTCAATCGCTGAGCGAGTGCGCGACAACGACGGCGTACACTAGACAGGCATCCAAAGCGACTTTGGTTGTTGGCGTGCGACGTTACCCTTGCTTTGCCGGCATGCCACGCAGTGCCACGGAAATAGCCGTCGTCAAGCGGAAAAGAGAATGCCCGCATCCGTTTGAAGAGAGGGAGGAACGATGACATACGTCCCAAAATGGCAACTCCATACCGCACGGCTACGCAATGGCAGCATGAACATGCTTTTGGCGCTTCTTGTCATGACGGTATTCGGCGTCCAGTTCATCGCCTCGCCGAACAGCGTGATGGGCGAAATGGTGCGTGACGTGTTTGTGTCGTTGATACTCTTAAACGGCTTGGTTACGGCAATGGATCGACCGGGAAGGTTGGTATTGATTGGACTGGTCGTCCTCATTGCTATCGTGGTGCGCTGGGCCGCATGGTTATTCCCGGATAATCTCGCGCTAGCAATACGCGAAGAAACAACACTCCTTGCACTCGTTTTCCTTAGCGTGACCATCGGGATGAAGGTCTTCGGCTCAGGGAAGGTGACACTCGACCGGATCAGCGGAGCTGTGGCACTTTACCTCTTGGTGGGCTTAGTGTGCGCCGTAGTGTTTCAACTCATCAGCCTCAGCGTTCCTGAAGCTTTTTCAGGCATTCCACACGATGAAGTCCGAACGGATCGCTCGATCTGGATCTATTTCAGCTTTGTGACACTGACAACCGTAGGGTACGGTGACATTGTGCCCATCGCGCGCGCGGCGAGAGCGCTTGCGAATCTCGAGGCGCTGATTGGCCAACTTTATCCGGCTATCGTGCTCGCGCGACTTGTTTCGCTGCGGGACTAGGACGGCGGGTCCAGCACGAACCCATGGTCATGCATACGATTGCACAGCGCGAACCACAACGCACTCACATGTGATTCGCCGTGCGCCGCCTGAGTTCGCTCAACCCTGCTTGCCCAGAAAGTCGGCCTTTCCGATCTCGACGCCGCAGTGCCGCAGAATGTCGTACGCCGTCGTCGTGTGAAAGAAGAAGTTGGGCAGCACAAAATGAAGCAAGTAGGCCATGCCGGGGAAGATCAGCGGTCCGCTGCGCATTTGCAGCGTGATCGTGCGCTCCTCCGAGCCATCGATTTGCGCAGGGCTGAACGTTGCCAAATAGTCGATGGTTTTCTGGATTCGGGCGGAGAGATCAGCGAACGTCACTTCCACGTCTTCGTATTTCGGCGGCTCGACACCAGAGAGGCGCGCCGCGCAGCCTTTGGCGGTGTCCGTTGCAATATAGATCTGGCGTGCGAGCGGCAACATGTCGGGGTAGAGGCGGCTGTTGATCAGTACAGACTGGTCGATCTTCTTTGCGGTGGCATGTGCCTCCGCCTTGCCTAGAATCGCTTGCAGGTTGCTCAAGCCGCGACTCAGCACCGGCACGGAGGCTTCATACATGGTAATGCTCATGGGATAGCTCCTCGAAATCTTGGATCATGCGCGGTTCGACTCGCGCGATGGAATACGGCGCTGTATAGTACCGCCGTGCCCATGATATCGCGACGGTCTGGAAAGTGTTGGGCCGAGCAGCTTCAGTTACCAGCGGCCTCCGCCGCCATGGAAGCCTTCGCCGTGGACACCTGTGCCGCCATGGCCCATCGCGCCAAAGCCCAATCGTCCGTCGCCCGGATGCCCCGGACCGACGTTTTCCGTG
>Ga0310811_10010946_pt1 | contig 11731 bp, 12 predicted proteins | sample YCmetagenome_FD_207642 | JGI IMG/M metagenome (GOLD analysis project Ga0310811, IMG submission 207642) | Soil microbial communities from experimental microcosm in Duke University, North Carolina, United States - YC | ecosystem: Engineered > Artificial ecosystem > Soil microcosm > Unclassified ...
ATCGTCGAGGCGTGCGAGGAGCGCCTGCGGCCGATCCTGATGACCACATTCGCTGCGGTTTTCGGCGCCATTCCCATCGCGGCCGGCTTCGGAGCCGATGGCGCCAGCCGGCAGCCGCTCGGCCTTTGCATCGTGGGTGGTCTGCTGGTCTCCCAGGTGCTGACGCTCTACGTCACGCCGGTGTTTTATTTCTACATGGAGAAATTCCAGGAGCGAGTGCTGGACCGGATTGCCTTTTTCCAGCGCGGAGACGCGGCGGAGGCCTAGGAGCCCTGGCGATCCTCCAGGGCGAGGATGTGGCGGCGCTTCTCGTCGTAGGGCAAGGCGTGGAAGAGGCGAATCTCCTCCACCCGCCGGGAGGCGGCGAGGGACTCGAGATACCTGGTGTAGGTTCGCGCGAGGTTGGTCGTCTCCATGTAGCGCTCGCGGAGATTGGCGTCGCGGTAGGCGTGCGGATTGCGCGATTCGAAAAGATGGAAACGGATCCAGCGCCGATCGAACTTCGTCAGCGGCTTCGGACTTCGGAAGAAAGCCATGAAGAGCGTGAGGACCAGATAGGTGTCCACGCTGGCCTGCAGCTCCAGATTGCGCGCGTAGTCCTCGCTCTGGGTCGGCGTGGTGCCCTGGTGAAACTGGATCGCCGCGTGGAGGGCGTGGTCGATCTCTTCCACGAAGGCAATGAGCTCGCGGATGTTGTGCTCGCTCAGGCCCGCGCGGGGATCGTGCCGCTCGAGCTGCTCGATGAGCCATTTGGAATAGTAGATGCCGATCCGGAGCTGGCCATTGGAGGCGCGGAGGAAAGTGCGTGCCGTCTCGGCGAGCTCCGCGGCCTGGGCGCCGGCCAGAGCAGCGAGCTGGCGGCTCCGACTGGAGTCGACGAGGCAATCCTCCAGGTTGATACCGACATTCGTATAAGTGCGCTCGAAGAGAGACTGGATCTCGCTGAAGAGCGTCTTCATTCCCGGATCGGACAGGGATGCAGATGGAGGAGGCGGCCGGCCAGGTCGTTGAGGGCCACGCGTGCCTCCCGGAAGCCGTCGGCCAGTTCGTGATAGATGGCGGAGAGATCGAATCTCCGCGCGTCGCGGTGCTCCGCGGCCACCCGGAAGCTGGCGCGGCCAATATCTTCGTAGAAGGAAAGATCGGGAGCGCCTCGCCGGGCCCGCTTGTCGATATTCTCGGAGAACAGTCCGCTGAGGAAGAGCGCGTAGTTCGCCAGATGGGTGCGGAGCAGAAAAGCCTCCGAGGGAGACGCCTCGCGGATGGCGAGGAGGATGTCCGAGACATAGCGCATCTCGATATCGCGATGCGGGTCGATGCGCTGCACCCGGGCGGTGGAGGTGAAGGTATCCAGCATGGCGGCGATGTAGTCGGCGGCATCCCGGCTGGAGACGGCGGTATTCTTCAACACGCGCCGACAGAGGACATAGAAGTAGAGCGAGGTGGAGATCTTGAGCGAATCAGCGGAATCCAGGATCGCGGAGGCGAGCGCGTCGTGCTCGAGGATTTCATCCCGCGTATCGGTATCGATAAGCAGTTCCTGGAGGGAAACCGCGTCCCGTGGGGAGTGAGAGAGAGACCGGACGATAAAATCAAAATCGTCCGCCGTAAACCGAGCCCTGCAATTGGCGTGGATCATCGGGTCTTTGACTAAAGCATCGCGCGTGCCATGCAAAAATCAACCCGGGATCGAAAAGGCGAAGAACCTTTCCGGAGATTGCTGGAACTATCGAGAGGTCTTCAATCCTGCGACGATGCCTTGTGCCTCGTATCCGGCTTTCAACGAGAGCTGGGCCCGATGCAAGGCGCGCTCGCTCTGGGCTTTGTCCTGCGAGGCCTTCGCCTGGGCGAGACCTAAGGCCTGTTGCTGGCTTTGCAGTTGCGCGGCTTGTTCGGAGATTTGTCTGGTATCTTCGGAATGCTGCCGGGTTTCGTAAATCAGGGCGGCGAGGCTGAGGCACAAGGCGAGGGAAAGGATGGTAATCAGTACGTCCTTCATTTTTGAGGAAGAAACGTGCACCGGTGATTGGGGAGATTCCGAATTCATCTTTGCTAACGGGAAGATGCTCCATTTTCCGCCGAAGCACGTGACAAATCGAGGGAATATCCTGGCCGGGGCGATGGGAGGAAATGAAGACCGATGAGGAGGATCGGAAGTCGGTTAAGCATTTTTCCCGGACTTCTTCAAGGGGGTGATTTTGCCTGCTCTTGAGGGCTGAGAGTTTTTTGACAATCCCGGAAAAAGGCCGATCTTTAAGTCGTGGCTGAGCGCGAGACAGTTCCCGAAGAGGTCGGCGACGACAAGCCGACGAGCTTCTATGAGGGCGAGGAGTCGAAGCGACGCTTCGAAGCGGGACTGGAAGCTTCTCTTCGTGAAAAAGGCCTCTACAGACTTTCGGAGTCCATCGGTGACGCGATCGATCATTCGCGGCAGGACGACAATCATCGGGTCTGAAAGAAGGCCTTGGGCTTTTACTCGAAGAGTTCGTTTTGCACGCGGCCCGGTGCTTCCAGCCCTAGCTTTCGATAGGCGCGGGTGAGGGCGACGCGCCCCTGGGGAGTGCGCTTCAAGTAGCCTTGCATGATGAGGTAGGGTTCGTGAACTTCCTCGAGCGTGCCGGACTCTTCGCCGGAGGCGACGGCCAAGGCATTCAGGCCCACCGGACCGCCATCGAATTTCATGATCAGGCTCTCGATGATGCGCTTGTCCATTTCGTCGAAGCCGTCCTCGTCGACATCGAGCATGGTGAGCGCGGCGGCGGCGACATCTTTGGTGACATTTCCTTTAGCCCGGACCTGGGCGAAATCCCGAACCCAGCGCAGATAGTTATTCGCGATACGGGGCGTGCCGCGAGAGCGCCGTGCGATCTCGAAAGCGCCGTCGGCGTCGATTTCCACCTCCATGAGGCCGGCACTGCGGAGGACGATCTTCGTCAATGGTGCGACATCGTAGTAATCGAGCCGGCAGTTCATACCGAAGCGTGACCGGAGCGGGGCGCTGATCATGCCGCTGCGCGTGGTGGCGCCGACGAGAGTGAACTTCGCAAGGTGAAGGCGCACGGCCCGGGCGCTCGGTCCCTGATCGATAAGGATATCGACCTTGAAGTCCTCCATCGCGGGGTAGAGGTATTCCTCGATCGCAGGCTGGAGGCGGTGGATTTCGTCGATGAAGAGGACATCGCCGCGCTGGAGATTCGTGAGGAGACCTGCGAGATCGCCGGCCTTCTCGATCATGGGGCCGCTCGTGGTCTTGACCTCGGCGCCGACGGCATTGCCGATGATGTAGGCCAGGGTCGTCTTGCCCAGGCCGGGAGGTCCGCTGAGCAGGATGTGCTGGAGTACGTCGTCGCGCATCTGCGCCGCATCGACCATGAGCTGCAGGCGCTCGATGGTTTTTTCCTGGCCGGCAAATTCCTCGAAAAGCGGAGGCCGCAGGGAGACGTCGAATGGCGTATCCGGCGTGTCGGCGGAAGCGTGGATTCCTTCGGGCCCCATGGTTATCGGACGGTGGGCTGGTTGAGGGCGGACTCGAAGCCCGCCAGGCAGGCGCGAATCCCGGAAGGGTCGCGCAGCAACGAGGTGCCGACGAGAACTGCGTCGAAGCGGTCGCGGGCGAGGGAAAGATTGTCCGGAGAGATGCCGCTCTCGGCGATATGCAGAGCGTTGGTCGGGAGCTGATTTGCCAGATCGAAGGCGTCGAACGAGAGGCTGAAATCGCTGGCGGAGGTGCCGGTCGCACCGACGAAGCCGGAGGTGGATTTGAATTTCCTGCTATTGATGCCCGTGATGCGGGCATCCGGCGGGAGCATCGAAATTTCCTCCTCGGTGTGAACTTCGAAGAGGACCTCGAGGCCGAGCTCGCGAGCGAGATCGTAAAAACCGGCCATGCGCGGAGCATCGAGGACGTTGGCCATCAGGAGGATGGCGTCCGCGCCGAAGGCCCGAGCCTCGCGCACCTGATACTCGTCGATGATGAAATCCTTGCGGAGGACAGGCTTGGTGACCTGGCTGCGGATGGCGGAGAGACGTTCGATATCCATGCCGAAATGGTGCGTATTCGTGAGGATGGACAGCGCGTGGACGATCGGAGACTCCTCGTAGGCGGACGGGGCCTCGGAGACATTTTCCGCGCGCATCGGGCCCACGCTCGGCGAACGCTCCTTGATCTCGGCGATCAGGCCGAAGGAAGAGGCGAGGGCTGCGTAAAAATCGCGCGGGATGTCGGAGTCGGCGAGACGGGCGCGGATGTCGGCGATCGGACGCCGGGCTTTTGTGGAGGAAAGCTCATGCGCCACGTCGGCGAGGATTTGGTCGAGGAAGGTACTCACGCGTCTGGCAGCGTAAGCGATTGCGCGGAGATCACAATTCAGACTTGGGCGAAATCAATCGACGTTCGGGCTGGGACAGCCTCGGGGCGGTTTAGGAGGTGGAAGGAGAGTCCGAGCGGGAGCGATCCCACTGGACGTCGCCGCTGCACGACTTTTTCACCCAATGCGCGTAGGCGGCGTCGGCAGCTTCGGGAGTGAAGGTCAAAATCTCCGGCACCTCGTAGGGATGCAACTCCCGGAGACGTGAGGCGACTCGACCAGCCACGCAGGCGGCGGTCTTCAGGACGACCACGATTTCCTCCGCATCCTCGATCTGATCCTTCCAGATATAGATCGAGCGGGCGCGATGAAGCAGGGTGCCGCAGGCGATGAGTTCCTCGGAGAGGAGCGTACGAATCGTGCCGGTGGCATCGGATTCCTTCGCAAATGTCGTGACGATCAAGCGCAGCTCGGGAACCAGGCTGGCCTCAGGCGGCGGCATGGAGCACGATGTTCGAGGCTTTGCGAACGATCCAGCCGCCTCCGACGACCTGGTCGCCGACATAGAGCACGGCGGCCTGACCCGGAGTGACGGCCCGCTGGGGCTCGTTCAAAACGATGCGATGAGTACCGGTGTCCGAAGGCTCCACGATGCCCGCGGCGCCGGGGTGGGCGTAGCGGATCTTGACCGTGATCTCGAGTGGCTCGGTCGGAGCGGGGATGTGCCAGTTGACGTTATCGATCTCGAACTCACCACGGACGAGCTCGCCCTCGGGGCCGACGATCACGCGGGAGTGGTCGGCGTCGATGTCGATGACATAGAGCGGATAGGGTGAGCCGCCAGGAAGACCCTTGCGCTGGCCGATGGTGAACATCTCGATGCCCTCGTGCTCGCCGAGGAAATTTCCCGCGGTATCGTAAATGCCACCGCGGTGGAACTCCTGCTCGCCGAGATGGGAGCGGAGGAAGGCCTTGTAGTCGTTCCCGGGGACGAAGCAGATCTCCTGGCTGTCGACCTTGTCGGCGACCTTGAGGCCGAGCGAGCGGGCGATCTCGCGGATCTCGGGCTTCGTCATGCCGCCGAGCGGAGTAAGCGCGCGCTGGAGCTGCGGCTGGCGGAGGCTGAAAAGAAAGTAGGACTGGTCCTTCCGGCCATCGAGGCCTTTGCGGAGGACGGCGCGATCCTCATGATGCTCGATGATCGCGTAGTGGCCGGTGGCGATGTACTCGGCGCCGAGGGCGTGAGCTTTCGTCCAGAGGTTCCCGAACTTCAGCTTCTCGTTGCACATCACGCAGGGGTTCGGCGTGCGGCCGGCGCGGTATTCGCTGGAGAAATAGTCGATGACGAGCTTCTCGAACTGGTCCGCCTCGTCGACGACGTAGTGCGGAATGCCAAGCGAGTGGGCGACGCTGCGGGCGTCGGCGATGGCGGACGGGCCGCAGCACTTGTCCTCGGCGCGCGAAATGCAATCCTGCGGCCAGACCTTCATGGTCACGCCGATAACTTCCCAACCGTCGCGCTTGAGCAAGTAGGCGGTGACACTGCTGTCCACCCCTCCACTCATGCCGACGAGCACACGCTTGCCGTTTCCGTTCATTCGAGCCGAGGAATATGCCGCCCGGAGGCCGATTCGTCAAACGCGGAGCCGGATGGTTGTTGCGATCAGATCAAAAAGGTGACGCTGGCAAGAAAACCAAAGCAGGCGATGGCGACCAGAACTCCAATGACCCGGGCCACGCGCGAAGTGAGCGGACCTTTCTCGATATGGGCGCAGATCGAGGCGAAGGCGAGCCATACAAGCGGCACGGCGAAAAGATACAGAACCCACTGGTTCAAGGCCTGGAGATAGGGCGAGACCGCGAGCCGGCCATTCGCCTGGAGCATGATCTTGAGGGAGATGATCCCGAGCGCGAGGAAGGCGAATTGGGTGAGAACGAGGACTCGAGCCATGACGCGCCGATTCTTTTCGAAAAAAGCGACCGGCCGCGAGTTTTTAGTTCGACGGCGAGAGATTGGTCATCGAGGGGCGGCGAATGATGTTGGCGGCCGTAAATGGGATTATGACAATTCCCTTGAGTGCTGACGCGTCACTCGTTCAGTTTATCGCCCGTCGCATTGGCTTGTTTCGCGGTGCGGAACGAATTGGAAAGCCGATCACAGATATTATCTCCATGAGTCTCAGACCTCATCTCGCAGCCCTGGTATTCCTTGCCACCACCGGCATTACATCTATCGCCATTGCGGAGGGGCCTACGGTAGGAAGCTGGGAGACTTTTGGAAATGGCCCCGGGCATACGGGCTTCTATCCCGCGACACTCGGGCAGGGTAGCTTCACGGCCGATTGGAGCGTTAACTTCACGGTACCAATCAACCAGGCGGTAATAGCCGATGGGTGCGTATTTTATACGACGAACGGGTATTTTTCCAACGGCATGCAGGCGGGGGCCTTAAGTGCTTCGACGGGTGCGGTGCTCTGGCAGTACGCAGTCCCGGTAAGTTTTTCCGTGAATCCTCCAACGTATGCGGCTGGAAAGTTGTATTTCCAACGAGGCAGCGGCTTCTCCGACGATCCCCAACTTTTCTGTCTCGATGCTACGACTGGCTCACTTGTATGGGTGGCAAAATTTGCCGCGCAAGGGGAGCGGTACATGGCGCCAACGGTCTACGGTGACAGTGTTTGGATCGATGGTGGATCTTATGGAGGACTGTACGGTTTCAACACTGCGACTGGTCAGCAGCGGTTTTTCGCCACCGAGCAGCAGTATGACGAATGGACACCTGCGTACGACAACGGAGTCCTGTATTCCTGGGTCAATGGAGTCTTCAAGGCCGTAATGCCTCGCTCCGGCTCGGCATTGTGGACACGAGATTTCGGCTCGGAAAGTTCACCTTACTCAGTCAACGGGACGATAGCGATTTATAACGGGCGAGCCTTGGTGATCGGGATCACTGGGCTGCGGGCGATCGACGTGAATGCTCATGAGCAGGCCTGGAAAGTGAACGGGACGTTTACCGGTACGCCCGCCGTGGATGAAACGACGGTCTATGCGCTCTCGGGTGGTTCGGTACTCGCCTTTGACGCAGCTACAGGGCAGGCGCTCGGGAGTTACGTGGGAAGTGGAACTTTGCTTGGCCAGCCAATCGTGACCTATGACCGTGTGCTGGCCGCCAATGCGACGGCGACTTTTGTTTTTGACCGGGTGTCGCATGCCTTGCTCCAGACCTTGCCCGCCGGTGGAGCGCTCAGCTACGCATCAGGACGTCTCGTGATAAGTTCTCCCTCCGTCTTCGGGGTATCGGGAAAGATGACAACCTTCACTGTGCAGCCAGCCGAGCCAGAGGTAACCCCGACCCCGACGCCAACCCCGACCCCTCCTCCGACTCCCACCCCCACGCCGACACCGTCACCCACTCCGCAGCCGGTGGCAGAAACTCTCGCATACACACCCAGCGCGGTGGAGTTTGGAAATGGCGTCGTTTATTTGCTGAGCAGCAACAAAATCTATCGATGGTCGGTAGCGGAGCGCCGATACCTCGATCCGATTTCACTGGCTCAATCGCCGACATTCATGACCTTTTCCGCGAGTAGCGCCCGATTGTATCTCGGTTACTCGTCGGGACGCATTGGTTACTTCGCGGGAGGAACTCCGGGCGTTGAGCAGACTTTTACTACTCTGACCGGCGCCGTACGCGGACTGGCTGCGGCGGGAGAATACTTGTTCGCGGCTGATCCCTCGGGGGCTTGGGGAACTCACTATGTCCTTAGCAACGCTGGGGCGATTCTCAGTCAGAAGGACTGGAACTACCTGTCGAGCGAATACATTTGGAATCCGGCGATTCGAAAAATGTATTTTCTCGAGAGCAGCTTAATGTGGGAGGAGGTCGATCTCGAAGGGAAGTTAGGGGATGAGGAACAGGCTCCGTATACCACAGGAGTAGGCATCTCGCATCCGCTCCGTGTTGCGCCAGATGGAAGTATGGTGATCCTCGGCTCCGGGCAGATTTACGATGGAGTTTCGTTAAACTTGATTGGCCGGGTGCCTTTTGTGATTACCGACGCATTGTGGAACGACGGAAAACTCTTCACTCTGACGGCACTCAATGGGGGCGCCGAGGTGGAGGTATGGACGGGCTCCGATTACCTGACCTATAAGGCACAATCCTTCGCCGGCACGCCGATTCGCATCTTCGCTACCGGGGGTGGATTGCTGGCCGTTACTTCGGTGAATGGCAGACCGCAGTTTTCGCTGAGCAACTACGCGATCACCAGTGATCCAATTGTCTATCCTACGCCGACACCTGCGCCGCTGCCGTTGCCGATGGGCAATAATGTGACCACCGGCCTGAGCATGCTGAGTCAGAGCGGCGACTCTATCGGCGGGGGAGGGAGCTACCTGTACACAGCGCCATCGACGGTCTTCACTGTTTCGGAAAATTACGACAAAGGTGTTTCCTTCAGTTTGGGGTCCGATTGGAATCTTGATTTCGCCGCTCCCAACGGGCTGCCTCTGACTGTGAAAACTTATCCTGGTGCGGTTCGATTTCCGTTTCAGGGGCCCAATCAGCCAGGGCTTTCGATTACTGGAAGGGGGCGTGGAAGTAACGAAATAACCGGTTTCTTCACGGTGAAACAGATTGTGTATTCCGGGGATACGATCATTTCGTTCTGGGCGACATTTGAGCAGCATTCCGAAGGGGCCGCACCAGCCTTAACGGGCGAAATTCGCTACAATGCGGACCTGACTTCCCTGCCGACCCCGACTCCGGATCCCACGGCAACGCCGACTCCGGATCCCACGGCAACGCCGACTCCGGATCCCACGGCAACGCCGACTCCGGATCCCACGGCAACGCCGACTCCGGATCCCACGGCAACGCCAACTCCGGATCCTACGGCAACGCCAACTCCGGATCCCACGGCAACACCGACGGCTACCCCTACGCCAGTGGCCACACCTGCTCCGACTCCCGATACATCAGACCGAATACTGCCAAAAATTTCAGTGAACGGGGGAGCATCGCATCAAACCAAGGCTCCTGTTTTCGTTCTTAGTGGAAAGGCCAGCGATAACCGATCTGTCGACCGTGTTGAAATGCAAGCCGGGAAGGGGCGTTTCGTTCAAGTGGCGGGTACGCCCAGTCGATGGTTTCAAGTCGCCAGGCTTCAGCCCGGAAAGAATGTCTTCTCGTTCCGAGCGATCGATACCTCGGGGAATATCTCCGCGATCAAGCGTGTTACGATCACCTTTGCTCATTGAGGTAAAGGCCCCTCCCGTATCGGGCTCAGGGAGCGGTTCGCGATAAGAGAGCCGGCGACGGCTCGCTCTTTATTTCACGAGCCGGATCGTAAGCGGGTAGCGGTAGAACTGGCCATCAACTGCTTTGATGACGGCGATGATCGCAAAAATGATCGAGAAGAGAGCGACGATCGGCAGCAGCAGCATGCCGATGAAGACAAAGCAGAGGAGAAAGGAGATGAAGCCGTAAATATAGACGCTGATATGAAAATTCAGCGCTTCTTTTGCATGATCCGCGGTGAGCGGTGCATCCTGCTTCTTCACGAAGTAAATGATGAGCGGGAAGATGAACCCGATGCCGAGGAGGAGGGACAAATGGCAAAGGATGATCCAGATCTTGTCGTCACTGGTGGTGGTGGCGAGGGGAGGTGGCGGCGTTTCCATCTTTTTTTTTGAGTTGAGGCCTGACCGTTGATTTCTTCGACGCCGAGAAAATAGGTGAGCTGGCAATAGTTCAAGTGTTTTCAAGATAGGAGCCGAAAACTTGGGGCGAATATGGATATTTGCACCGCCGTGGAAGGCAAATGGAAAGATAAATGGCGCGCCACGGAGCCGGGAAGGGACCCGGCTCGGGAGATTGATCGCCTGCCGGAAGTATGTGGCTGGGCTGTCGCTGGCCTGGATATTTGAGTTTCCAGGAGGACTGAGACCGTCGAAGTGATAGGGAGCCCGGAGAGATAAACCCGAAGTGCGACTCTGCTTCCGAGATCCCGTTTTTGGAGAAGCGGTCTCTTTTGACTCTGTTGGCCATCCCCCGAGGGGATGCGCTATCGGCGGCTACCCTCTGGGCAAACCGGCGAGAGCGGCTGGCGGCGGACTTTGCTCGAGGTGTACTCGCATTTTTTCATGCCGCTGGCTCTCCGGAAGATCATCGACGGAGGTGGAAAGTGGACGTTCAGCCGGGACACGAGCTTCGGTAGTTTTTTTCTGGCTGGCTTGAGTAGCCAACGATTTCTTTGGTTCGGGCCAGTAGATCGCGACGCTGATGAACAGCCCGAGAAAGAGGGCAAAGAGCAGGCCGTAGCGGCGAAGCAGATCGTGCATGACGTGTTTAACCACGATGCCGAGGGCAAGTTGCGCGCGGTTTCTCGCGAAATGGGATAAACCGTCCGCTCTCGGTCCGAATTTACGAGCCCGAGGTGGTCAAATGGGAAGCTCCTGGGCGGGCTTTGCAGTCTCCTCGAGCTTCTTTACGCGGTCGTAGAGCTTGCCGAGGCGGTTGACCTGGGCGGCCTGTTCCTTCCAGGTTTGGATCTCCCGCGCGGGGCTGCCACAGACGATCTCTCCTGGTTTGAGATTGCGACTGAGTCCGCATTGAGCAGCGACAATGGCTTTGTCGCCGATCTCGATGTGGCCGACGATGCCCGCCTGACCGGCGAGGGTCACATAGCTACCGATGCGCGTGCTGCCGGAGATCCCGACTTGAGAGCAAATGATCGAGTGCGCGCCGATGCGGACGTTGTGGGCGATCTGGACCAAGTTATCGATCTTGGTGCCTTGCTGGATCCAGGTGCGGCCGAAACGGGCGCGGTCGATGGTGGTGTTGGCCCCGATCTCGACGTCATCGTCGATCTGCACGATCCCGGTCTGCGGGATTTTGGCGTGGCGGCCGTCCTTGAACTCGTAGCCGAAACCATCCGCGCCGATGACCGCGCCACTGTGGAGTTGCACGCGATCGCCAATCTTGCATCGCTCGCGGACGGTGACCCGGGGATGAAGGAAGGTGTCGTCGCCGAGGGTGGCGTGCTGGCCGACATAGCACTGTGCCCCGATGACCGAGCGAGCGCCGATTTTCGCACCGGCCTCGATGATCGCACCGGCTCCGACGTGCACGGAGGCATCAAGCTGAACGGACGGGTCGATGATCGCGGAGGGATGGATGCCGGGGGCCTGAACGATGGGCTCCGGCGCAAAGCGGGCGAGGATGGCCGCAAAGGCCGCAGAGGGATCATCCACCCAAATGCGCGCCGGCTTGATCTCCTCGCCGAAGCCGTGCGGCACGAGAACGGCGGTCGCCTGGGTGGCGCGGAGGGCCGGGAGATATTTGGCATTGCCGAAAAACGCGATGTCGCCATAGCCCGCCTCAACCAGAGAGGCGGGGCCTTGGATGTCGACGGCTTCATGCT
>Ga0310811_10010947_pt1 | contig 11730 bp, 11 predicted proteins | sample YCmetagenome_FD_207642 | JGI IMG/M metagenome (GOLD analysis project Ga0310811, IMG submission 207642) | Soil microbial communities from experimental microcosm in Duke University, North Carolina, United States - YC | ecosystem: Engineered > Artificial ecosystem > Soil microcosm > Unclassified ...
CCTACGTCACCCCGAAACCGCGCACCGGCCTCCTCCTCGCCGACCTCACCCCTTAACCCGCCGTGTCCCCTTCCGGTCGCCGAGTTCTCCCTTCCGGTCCCCGAATTCGCTGTTCCGGAGCGGGTCCGCCGGCACGGGCGAGAGCACGAGGATCCCGGACGTGCTGAGGGCAGCCGGCCACTACGCCTGTCTCACCGACGCCGGGCGGAACCAGACCCCACTTGACGACCGCAACCGGCGACACGGCGACCAGATCAGGCGACTCGACGACCCGCACGAGAGAACTCGGCGACCGCAACAGGGGACACGGCGAAGGCAAGGCGGGGTGAGTTAGGAGAGGCGGAGGATGCCGCGGATGTTCTTGCCCGCGTGCATGTCCTGGTAGCCCTGGTTGACCCCGGACAGCGGGTACTCGCGGGTGATCATCCCGTCCAGATCGAGTGCGCCGTCCTCATAGGACCGGATCAGGGCCGGGATGTCCTTGCGCGCGTTGACCGAGCCGAAGATCGCGCCCACGATCCGCTTCTCCATCTGGATCAGGTCGTTCAGGCTCAGCCGCACGTCCAGCTCGTCCGCGGGATAGATGTTGGTCACCACCACCCGTCCGCGCTTCGCGGTGAGCCGCATGACGTCGGCGAGCAGCGCGCTCCGGCCGACCCCCATGGTGAGCACCACCTGGTCGCACATCCGGCCCCAGGTCGCGTCGCGGATCAGCCCGAACGCCTCGTGCACGTCCGCCGCCGTGTCGGTGGCACCGAAACCGACCGCCTTCTCCCGCTTCCACGTGACCGGGTCGATCGCGAAGATCCGGCGCGCGCCGGCGATCCGGGCGGCCTGCACGGCGGCCGAGCCGAGCCCGCCGGCGCCGACGACGGCGACATTGTCGCCGACGCGCACCTCCCCAGCGTGCACCACGCTGCCCCACCCGGTGGGCACTCCGCAGCTGAGAACGCACAGCCGGTCCAGCGGCAGCTGCTTCTCGACCTTGATCAGCGACAGCTCGTTGACCACGGTGTGCCGCGAATAGGCGCCGAGGAAGCAGTTGATCGCCAGGTCCTGGTCGCCGATGTGGTGACGCGCCGTGTGATCGGACAGCTGCCGCCCGGCACCGATGTGCATGATCAGGTCGCACAGGTTCTGCCGGCCCACCGAGCACGACGGGCAGCGCCCGCAGCTGGGCAACGACGAGAAGACCACATGGTCGCCGACCGCGACCGAGGTGACGCCGGGCCCGACCTCCTCGACCACGCCCGCGCCTTCGTGGCCGCCGATCATCGGCGCGGTGAACGGGACGTCGCCGCTGACGTGGTGGTCTTCGGAGTGGCACAGACCGGCCGCGACCATCCGCACGAGCACTTCACCGGTTTTCGGCGGATCCAGCTCGATCGTCTCGATCCGCCACTCGCTCTTGGCTTCCCACAGCACGGCCGCTTCTGTCCGCATGACGTCTCCTCAGCACTTCAACGTGTTGCCGGCGTCGACGGGCAGCGTCACCCCGGTGATGTAGCGCGCCTGGTCCGAAGCGAGCCAGACGATCGCGTTGCTGATGTCGACCGGCTCGACCCACGGGATCGGCAGCAGGTTCTTCGCCTGGAAGGCCGCCTTGATGTCCTCCCGGCCCGGCTCCGCGAGGTCGGGGCGCAGCATGCGGTACAGGTTGTCGTTGTGGATCATGGCGGTGTCCACCGAGGTCGGGCAGATCACGTTGCACCGGATGGAATGCGGCGCCAGCTCGTAGGCCAGCGTGCGGGTCAGGCTCAGCAACGCGGCTTTCGCGGCGGAATAGTCGGCGAAATGCGATCCGGAGATCAGCGCGGCACCGGAGCTGGTGAGCACGATCGAGCCACCCGGCCCGCGCTCGAGGAGGTGCGGCACGGCGGCCTTCACGGTGTGGAAGACGCCGGTGAGGTTCACGTCGATGACGTCGCGCCACTGTGCCGGGTCGATCTCCCAGGTCAGGCAGCCGGGCGGGAAGATCCCGGCGTTCGCGCACACGATGTCGAGCCCGCCGAGCTGAGCCACGCCCTGGGCCACCGCGGCGTCGAGCGCGTCGAAGTCCCGCACGTCGGCCCGTTTTGCCACGATCCTCCGGCCTTCCTTCTCGACCAGCCGCACGGTTTCGGCGAAGTCGTCGGGATCGGCCTGCCGGTAGGTCATCCAGGGTGGGGTGACCAGCGCGTCCACCGCGATGATGTCGGCGCCCTCCTGCGCCAGCCGCACGGCGTGCGAGCGACCCTGGCCCCGCGCGGCACCGGTGATGAGTGCGATCTTCCCGTCGAGCATGTCCTGTCCCTTCACCGCGTCACTCGCTTCCTGCGCTACCGCTCGACCGTGAACTGCGGAATGGTGATTTCGTCCGTGACGTCCTCGAAGGTCACCCGCACGGACTGTCCTATGTGGACATCCTCGGGAGCGCAGCCGCGAATGTTGGCGACCATCCGATGCCCTTCGGCCAGCTCGACGATCGCGACCACATAAGGGATCTCCGCGGCGAGCGCGCGATGGGTCGCGTGCTGGACGATCGTGTAGCTGTAGACGGTTCCGCGACCGGAAACCGGCTGCCAGCCCAGATCCGCCGAGTGGCAGTGCGGGCAGCGCGGCAGCGGCGGATGCCAGGCGGCGCCGCAGCCCGCGCAGTGCTGGACGACCAGCTCGTGCCGCCGGGCGTGTTCCCAGTACGGCCCGGTCAGCTCGCCGGGAACGGGAAGGATGGCCATGCGTTCACCTGCCCAGGATCATGGCGCTGCCCGACGGTGCCCCCACGAGTGCGACTTCGGCGTCGCGCACCTGGTTACGCGCGGTCCCCCGCAGTTGCCGGACCGCTTCGGTGACCCCGTTCATGCCGTGCAGGTAACCCTCGGACAGATGCCCGCCATGGGTGTTGACCGGCAGGGGGGAGTCCAGGCCGATCCCGGTGTCGAGCAGATGTTTCCAGCCGGTTCCCGCCGGGACGAACCGATAGCTTTCGAGTCCCTTCATGGTCATGAACGAGGTCGCGTCGTACAGTTCCGCGACCGAAATGTCCTTCGGGCTCACGCCCGCGCCGTGATACAACCGGTCCGCGGCGGCCGGCGGAAAGGACTCCAGCAGATCGTCGGTGTAGAGCCCCATCGGTTCCCGGTACGGCGCGAGCGTCTGGGTCGCCGACAGCACATACACCGGATCATCGCGCAGACTCCTGGCCCGTTCGGCCGAGGTGAGCACGAACGCACAGGCGCCGTCGTTCTCCAGACACAGGTCGAACAGCCGCAACGGCCAGCTGATCATTCTCGCACCGGTGTAGGTTTCCCAGTCGAGCACCCGGTCCCGCATCAACGCCGCCGGGTTTTCGTTGGCATAGCGGCGTTGCTGGATCGCGACGGTGCCCAGCGACCTGGTCAGGTCCGCCTCGCGCAGGCCGTGCACGTGGAGATAGCGGGTCGCCCACAACGCGAACAGCTGCCCCGGCGAGAGCAAACCGTATGGCCAGGCGAAAGACCGGTTGTCGTCTTCCGGAACCAGTACGTGCTCGCCGGTGGCGGCGGTCCCGCCGGGTCCCTGGTCGGCCCGGCCGAACCGGGCGCCCGCGCTCTGCTTGAGCGCACGGTAGACCACCACGACCTTCGCCTGGCCCGTCGCGATCGCGGCGACGGCGTGCGCCACGACCGCACCGAGCGCCTCGCCGCCGAGCGGCGATTCGGCGAAGAACGCCAGTTCACCGATGCCGAGACCGCGCACCATCATCGGCTCGCCGACCGTCTCGAAGGGCGGCGCGAACCGGCACATACCGTCCACTTCGGACGCATCCAGTCCGGCGTCGAGCAACGCGGCCAGCACCGCCTGGACAGCCAGTTCCCACGCCGAGTGCGGGGACCTCTTGCTGAACTCGCTTTGACCGATGCCGACGATCGCGGCTTCGCGGCGCATCACCCGGCCTCCTCGCCGAGCCATTCGGAAAGGACCTCGGCCGTGTGCCGGCCGGGCTCCGGCGGCGCGGTGACGGTGATCCGGGTGCCGGACATCCGTACCGGCCAGGCCGGGATGGGCACCTCGCCGTGCACCGGGTGGACCACCGGTACGAAGATTCCCCGCGCCCGCAGGTCGGGATCGCGCAGCACCTCACCGGTCGTGCGCACCGCCCCCGCGGGGACCCCCGCCTTGCCCAGGGTTTCCATCGCCTCGAACTTGTCGCGCGCCGAGGTCCATTCGGTGACTATCGCGTCGATCTCGGCCTTGTGGTCGCCCCGACCGGTCATCGTGGCGAACCTGCTGTCGTGCTTGAGGTCCGGCCGGCCGATCACGTCCGCGAAGCGGAGCCACTGGCGGTCGTTGCCGCAGTGGATCTGCACGTAGTCGTTGGGGCCGAACGGTTTGCACGGGTAGAGGTCGGACGGCGCGGTGGTGTGCAGGAACGGTGGCCCGTTGCCGAAACGTGGGGTGTCCAGATCCCGCTCGATCGGCCAGCTGTAGTGGATCCGCAGGAACGTCGCCACCTGATCGGCCATCGCGACTTCGAGGTGCTGCCCCTCGCCGGTCGCCATCCGCTGGTAGAGCGCGCCGAGGATGCCGATCGCGGTGACCATCCCGGTGCCGGTGTCGCCGACGTCGGGACCCGGTTTCATGGGAAGCCCGTCCGGCTCGCCGGTCATACTCGACGCACCGGAAACCGCCTGCACCAACGGGTCGAAACTGGGGAAGTTCGCGTAGGGCGAATCGCTCGCGAATCCCTTGACCTGTACATAGATCAGCCGGGGGTTGCGCCTACTGAGGTCCGCATAGGACAGTCCGAGCCGGTCGACGACACCGGGACTGAAGTTCTCCACGAAGACATCGGCGACCTCGGCCAGCCGCAACGCCAGCTCATGGCCGTCCGCCGACTTCAGGTCGATCTCGATCGACCGCTTGCTGGCGTTGTTGAGATAGAACGGGGTGGCCTCGAAACTCGACCGGTCACCCGGCGGGACCACCTTGACCACGTCCGCGCCGAGGAACGCCAGCGCCAGGGTGGCCGAGGGTCCGGCGACCTGATGTGTCAGGTCCAGGACCCTGACCCCGGCCAGCGCCCGCGGTTTGCGGTTCTCCGGTGAACTCACGTCCTTTACAGTGACATCGGCCATATCCACAGGTAAAGCACACAGTTCTGCGGAGGTACCGTGGAAGAACTGCACAAGGCCCCGGGCTTCACGCTCCGACAGCTGCTTTACTTCGTGGTCGTCGCCGAAACAGGCACCGTGAGCGCGGCTTCGCAACGCCTGCGCGTGTCGCCTTCCGCCGTGTCACTGGCGCTGACCGAGCTGGAACGTGCGCTCAAGGTCCAGCTTTGCGTACGCCGCAAGGCGCACGGCGTCACGCTGACCGTCTCGGGAACACAGCTCCTCAAGCACGCCCGCACGATGCTGCGGCAGGCCAGGGAGCTGGAATCCGCGGTGGGCAACGCCGAAGGCGAGCTGTCCGGCCTGCTGTCGGTCGGCTGCTTCATGGGCCTGGCCCCGGTCCTGCTGCCGAAGTTGTTGCAGGGCTTCGGAGAACGGCACCCACGCGTGACGATCGACTTCGAAGAGGGTGACCAGACCGGGCTGCAACACCGGCTTCTGGCCGGGAAGCTGGACCTGGTCATGCTCTACGACGTGTCGATCTCCCCCGAGATCGACGGGGTCGAGCTGACCAGGATGCGCCCGCACATCATGCTTTCCGCGGATCACCCGCTCGCCGACCGCCCGGTGGTCGCGCTGCACGATCTCGCCGACGAACCGATGGTGCTGCTACAGGAACCCCCGAGTCCCGACCACTCGCTCGCGCTGTGTCACGAGGCCGGGATCTCCCCGGTGGTGCGCTACCGCGCGCGCAACGGCGAGACCGCACGGGCGCTGGTGGGGCGGGGCCTCGGCTACGCGATCATCATGCAGCGCCCGCCCAACGACCGCACGTACGAGGGTCTGCGCGTGGTGCACAAGGAAATCGCGGAGCTGCCCACCCACGAGGTGCCGGTCCTGCTGGGCTGGCCGAGGCACACCCGGTTGACCCGCAGGGCGGAAGCCTTCGTCCACTACGGCAGGGAGACGGTGGGCACCCGCTGATCCGGCCGACGAGCCGGCTCAGCCCGTTTTCGTGGGAGTCTGCGACGATGGGGAAATGCTGGTCGACCACTTTCCGCTGGCCGGACTGCGGCTCACCACGCCGCGGCTCGAATTGCGCCTGCCCACTGAGGAAGAGCTGTCCGCGCTGGCCGACCTGGCCGTCGAAGGAATCCACGACCCGTCGGTGATGCCGTTCGCGATCGCGTGGACCGACCAGCCGCCCGCGGACCTCGCGCGGGGCGTCCTCCAGCACCACTGGTCGCGGCTGAGCAGCCTGACCCCGCGTGATTGGTGGCTCAACCTCACGGTCTTCCACGACGGCGTCGTCGTGGGTCTGCAGAGCATCGGCGCGACGGACCTGGCCGTCACCCGGGAGGTGGGCACCGGCTCCTGGCTCGGGCGACGTCATCAGGGCCGCGGGATCGGCACCGAGATGCGGGCCGCCGTGCTGCACCTCGCCTTCGCCGGGCTGAACGCGGAGGAAGCGGTGTCGGGCGTGCTGGAGGGCAACGAAGCGTCTCTCGCCGTCTCCCGCAAGCTCGGTTACCGGCTCGACGGCGTCCGACGACTGGTCGTGCGCGGCGCGTGCGCGGTCGAGCATCGGCTGCGCCTGACCCGCGCGGAGTGGGAACGGCACCGCTCCGTGCCGGTTACCATCGACGGGCTCGCCCCCTGCCTGCCCCTGCTCGGCGCCGGCTGATCACCACCTGCTGAGCCCGCCGATGAGATCCGCGCAGCAGGCCGACACAACCCGCTACCCGCCGCCGGGCAGGAAGCGCCGCAGCGCGGGCCATCCGGTGTCGCGCTCGCGTGCGGCGTCCTCGGCCCGACCGCCGCCACGCAGGCCGAACAGCCGTTTGGCGTAGAGCAGATACGCGACCACGGCGAGGTTGATCACCAGGGTCACGATCTTCAGCGCGCTCACCCGGTGGGCCAGTTCGTACAGCTCGGGAACCAGCAACACCGTCGTGGCCACGAAAGTCAGGTATTCGGCCCACCGCTTCGCCAGCCACAGCCCGACCGCCTCGACACCCTCCAGCACCGCGTACGCGGCGACCACGGCGCCGATGAGCCACAGCGTGGACGGCCGGGCACTGAACGCACTCATCAACTCGCCGAGGATGCCCGCGCCGGAGCCGCCGGTCCGGCCACCGACACCACCCTGGATCGCGTCCGTGATGCGGAAGAATTCGCCGCTGAGCGCCTGCCGCTCCCGGACGAAGACGGCGATCCCGATCGCCAGTGCCGCAAGCACCACGAAGTGCACGAACCGATCGAGCGCGATCAGCCGGAGTACGTAGCGGTCGCGCAACGGCCTGCCCCGCAACGGCACCTCGATCTCGGACGGCCCGGGAACGAACTCCCGGCCGGGGTGCTCCGGTGGCGGGGCGGGCAGCCAGGTGTCACACCGCAAGCAGCGGTGCCAGCGCAGGCCGTCGTGCTCGCGGACGACCAGGGCGTCGACGGGGCGGATCACGGCCACGTCCCGGCCCACCAGCACGTGCCCCTGCCACGCGCAGCCGAGGAGCTCGTAGGACAGTCGGCGCGGCGGTCCGCTTCCCGGCGGCATCTGCGGCTCGCTCACTACGTGAGGCTAACCGCGACGAGCTCGCGGCGGGAAGTTCGCGCCGGAGGCCACCAAGGCCACCTTCTCGGGTACTGGTGACAAACGGTGAAATCCCGGTAGTACTGGGTAACCACGAGGGCACGGTGGTGTCGGGTATCGGCGGCCGCGCCGGTATTGTCGCTGGTCTGGGCGGGTCCGCCCGTCACCCGCGACGCGACGCTCGCCCGGCACGGAGACAGCGGCACGGAAAGATCGGGCATGAAGACCCGGCATGAAGACGATGCGGCAACGCCGACGGCACGGCGGCCGGGCGAGCACCTCAGCAGACCGACGAACGGGAGGGAACGGTGATGGGGGAGGTAACGGGACCGGCGGTGGGCTCGGCTGTAGGTTCAGGCGGGGGTTCAGCCGGGGGTTCGGCGGGGGGTCGACCGACGCTGAGCAGGCGGCGCGAAGTGAGCCACACCAGCGCCCGGTCGTTGTTGATGACGCTGCTCGGCGAGTTCGTCCTGCCGCGGGGCCGACCGGTCTGGACCTCGACCCTGGTCGACGTGCTCGCCACTTTCGGCGTCGAAGAGAAGTCGGCGCGCCAGGCCCTGTCCCGCACGGCCGGCGAAGGCTGGCTGGTGTCCGAGCGGCTCGGCCGCCGCGTGCGCTGGTCCCTGACGCCGCCCGGCCGCCGGCTGCTCACCGAAGGCGCCCAACGGATTTACGGCTTCGGGCGGCCGGAAACCGAGTGGGACGGGCGGTGGCTGATGGTGCTGGTATCCGTGCCGGAAACCAAGCGCGACCTCCGGCACGGCCTGCGCACCCGGCTGACCTGGGCGGGCTTCGGCTCACCGACGCCCGGCGTGTGGATCAGTCCCGGGACGGGGCGGCAGGACGAGGCGCGGCGCATCCTGGCCGAACTCGGCCTGGACACCGAGGCGATGTCGTTCGTGGCGGGCTACGGCACGATCGGCGACGAGGACGCGATGGTCGCGCGCGCCTGGGATCTGAGCGCGCTGAAGGAGCGCTACGAGTCGTTCATCGACGAGTTCACCGGCCTCAACCCGGACACCGGGGCGACCGTGTTGCACGCGCAGACCCTGCTGGTCCACGAATGGCGGCGCTTCCCGTTCCTCGACCCCCAGCTTCCGCTGCGCCTGCTGCCGCCGAACTGGAGCGGTGCGCAGGCGGCCGAACTGTTCCACCGCAAGCATGTCGAATGGCGCGCGGCAGCCCTGCGACACTGGGAACTGCTCGTCTCCGACGAGGAGGCCGCCTGATCCCGGGAGTCCGCTGTGGACAATGCCGCGATCGCAGCCACACCGCCGGATCCCGGGACCGGGCCGCCAGGTCGCTAGATTCCGCGGATGGCCACCACACCCGAGGTGGTGCCGAGGTACGCCTGCTCCCCCGCCAGCGTGGGCGACGCGAAATGCGGCAGCGGCCCCACCGGGAGTTGCGCCAGCACCGTTCCGGTGTTCTGATCCAGCGCGTACAACACACCACCGGCGACATCGACGGCCCAGACCGCACCGCCACCGACCACCGGTGAACCGTCCGTGCGCACCGGCGCCTGCCACCGCACGGTCAACTGCCCGGACGGTTCGACGTCGACCGCACGCGTGCCGTCGCGACAGGGCAGGTAGACCGTCAGGCCGGACACGGAACTGCCGCCATAGGCCGGGCAAACGTTCTGCTGGCCGAGCTGGCCGCCGATCCCACCGAGTCGCCCGATGTCCAGCACATAACCGACACCCCGCTTGCCGTCTGCCAGCACGTGCCCACCCGCCACGGCGGGCCCCATCGAACCGAGATCACGATCATTCGCGTTGTCGTCCTGCCACACATCCGGGCTGAACGAGTCCGCGAGGGTGAGCTCCGGTGTCAGCGCCAGCACCGAATCACTGTAGTCATAGTCCGAAGTGGACTCACCATTGCCGACCGCGTAGAAGAGCTTTCCGTCGGCCACCGCCGCGCCGCCGGGAGCCCAGATTCCGGCCTCCCGCGTGGTGGGCACGACAAAGGAGCGCAGGTCGCCCAATCCCGTCGTGGGCGCGGCGACCACGGATCCGAGATAGTTCCCGCAATCGCCGAACAACCCGCCGTACGCGACGTAGACCCAGCCGTCGAACACCGTCAGCGCGGCACGCTGCTGGTGCGCGATCTCCTCGCCCCGGGGTGGCTCGAGCGGCCTGCTCAACGCGACATCCCCGGTGGCGAGGTCGATCCCGGCGAGCAGGTGCGCACCGCCGTCGAGTTCCGCGAGCACGAACACCAGGCCGGTCGCCGGGTCGTAGGCGGGTGTGCCGGTGATGCCGAGCGGATCGATGTTCCCGCACGGGAGGCCGGAACGGGACTGCGGAGTGCCCAGCCGTCGCGACCACAGCACCCGGCCGTCGCCGGCGGACAGCGCATAAACCGTGTCGTTCTCGGTCGCCGCGATGACCCGGTCACCGATGACCAGCGGCTGCCCGTAGACCGCGCCGTCCAACCGTGCCGACCAGGCCTGCGAAAGCTGCCCCGGCGGCGGCACGACCGCGACGCCGCTGCGGGCGTTGTCGCGGTGGTAGGTCGGCCAGTCCGTCGCCGAAAGCGGCGTCGGCGGGGCGGCGGGGCGCGGATGGGTCGTGGCGGGCGGTTCGGCGGGAGATCGGTCCCCCGCCGGGGAGCACGCGGCCAGGATCGCCGCCGCCGCCACGAGAAAACCGGAGATGCGCCTCATAGCCGTACAGTGTGCTACAAAACGCACTCGACGGGCTACCGGCCGCACGTCCCACCGCGGATGTCCCGGAAATTGACGGGACGCCAAAGCATTTCCGCGTCCGTACCCAGGGCGGCACGGCACCCACCGGTGTCCACTGCGGACAGTTTCGCGGGAATGTCGTGGCTGTGCATTAGAGTTTCGGGCGTGACCGAACAGCTGACCATTCCCACCCCGGCCGGCCCCTTCGACGCGATCGCGGCGGGCCCCGCGGACGGCAGGCCGGTGCTGCTCCTGCACGGTTTCCCGGAGGCCGCGATCTGCTGGGAACACCAGGTCGCGGTCCTCGGCGCGCGGGGTTTCCGCGCCATCGCCCCGGATCAGCGCGGCTATTCCCCCGGCGTGCGGCCGGAAAACCCGGCCGAGTACGGCATGGCCGAGCTGGTCGGCGACGTGCTGGCCATCGCGGACGAGCTGGCGTGGACCCGGTTCGATCTCGTCGGCCACGACTGGGGCGGCGCGGTGGCGTGGTGGACCGCGGCCGAACACCCCGACCGCGTCCGTACCCTGACCGCCGTCTCGACGCCGCACCCGGGGGCGCTCGCACACGCCCTGCGCACCGACGAAGATCAGCAACTGCGATCGGCGTACCTGACGGAATGGCGGCAGCGCACCACCGAACGCCGCATGCTCGCCAACAACGCCGAAGCGCTCCGGCGCATGTTCGAGTGGCGGGTGCCGCCGAGCCGGGTCGACGAGTACCTCCGCCGGTTGTCCGAGCCCGGCGCGCTGACCGCCGCCCTCAACTGGTACCGGGCAGGCAGGCCCGGTGGCGAGATCGGCAAGATCGACGTGCCGACCCTGTACGTGTGGAGCACCGAAGACGTCGCTTTCGGATCCACGGCGGCACTCGATACGGAGAACTGGGTCAGCGGCGCGTACTCCTTCCAGATGCTGGAGGACGTCACACACTGGGTACCCGAGGAGGTACCCGAAATCCTCACCGCGCTTCTCGTGGAGCACCTGTCCTAGGCAGCGCGGCACCCGACCTCCGCACCCTGGTCACGGGTCGTCGCCGCGGCGCGGCCGTCCCACACGCCCGGATACGCGCCGCGGCGCGCCCACGTGGGATTCGTGAACTGTCGGGGAATCGGGCTACAACTGGCCGTGAAGCAGGCGACGGACTTCTTCGCCGAGCAGTGCCGGTTCGATTACGCCCTGATCCGCATCGACAAGGTGAAGAACGCGGCCGTGTTCGCGGGATGTTCCTTCCTTGTCCAACGTGGTTTTCGTCGACTGCGAGTTGAACGCCGCGGAATTCGAGGTTTCCCGCGCGACGGATTGTGATCTCCGGTCGTCGCGGCTGACCGATGTTCGGGGATTGTTGACGTTACGCGGCGCGAAGATCACCACCGAGC
>Ga0310811_10010948_pt1 | contig 11730 bp, 8 predicted proteins | sample YCmetagenome_FD_207642 | JGI IMG/M metagenome (GOLD analysis project Ga0310811, IMG submission 207642) | Soil microbial communities from experimental microcosm in Duke University, North Carolina, United States - YC | ecosystem: Engineered > Artificial ecosystem > Soil microcosm > Unclassified ...
GGCTCACAGAGAACTGTCTGGGACCCCAGCCGTGAAGCTCGTAGGTGACATTCGGCTTGTGTGCCAGGATCGCGAGCATCTCGTCCTGCCAAGGATAGGACGGACGCGCAGCGAGTATCTTCAGCTTTGGATATCGCGCGGCCACCAGATCGATATGCCGGGGATGTCCGTGGTCGAGGACGTATCCATCGCCACCCGGCAAGCCCTGACCGATGCCGGTCAAACCCGTAAGAACCATTATCGGCCGATCCGCCTCGATCGAGAGCTGATAGAACGGCTCCCAGAGCGGATCGCTCGCCGGCACGCCCGTCACCTGTCCATTTACGCACAGCGCGACGTATCCTCCGTTCGCCGCCATTGCCCGGTCGAACTCGCGGATCGATTCAAGCGCCCGCTGCGGCTGGAATTGCAGCCAATGGCCGAAGATCGCGTCGGGATTGCGCCGCTGCAGATCGAACGCGTAGTCGTGATGCTCCCGGATCTCTTCGATCGGAAGGAATTTGGTGAACGAGAGATCAAGTATCGCCCGGGCGTCGTTCTTCCGGAAATACCCAACCATCTCCTCGTCGCTGAAGAAGTCGACCTTGGTCTTCCAGATCTTCTCCTGCTGCGCGAGCTGCTCTTCCGTCCGGAAGATATAGCCGCGCTTCGTGCCCCAATGGGAGTGGCAATCGAATATCTTCATCCTTCACCTTGAACCTTAATGCGGCGGTCGATGAGCCGCTTGATCTTGGACGTCTGGGAGAGGCCAGTCAGTTGATCGAGTTCGCCGCGCCCGACCGCCTTGACTTCGACCTTTACGTTGAGGCCTTCCTTGAACCGGGCCTTCAGGTCCACTTCGAGGGCGGAGCGGGACACACAGTCGTCCAAGGTCTCGACCATCACGATCATGTCTTCGCGGCCGCCCGCCTGGCCCTCCAGGAGACACACGTATTCGCCGTTTGACCGTGCGTCCTTCGAGACGAGCGCGCCGATCGCTTCGGGGAAGACGTTGACGCCGCGCAGTTTGACCATGTTGTCGCTGCGGCCGTAAATCCCCGTGATGCTCCGCTGATGGGTTCCGCACGCACATTGCGTATCCGCCGCCCACGACGTCACGTCGTTCATGTTGTAGCGGATCATCGGCGCCGCGTGCTTGAACAGCGTTGTGATGAACACGACCCCGCGCTCGCCGATGGGTACCGGCTTGAGCGTCTCGACATTGTTGACCTCCATCACGAACGCGTCTTCGAATACGTGCATGCCGCTTTTGTGCCCGCACTCCGCAGCCATGGTGCCGCACTCGTTGCAGCCGTAGGTGTCGTATGCATCGGCGCCCCAAAGCCGCTCCATCGCAGTGCGGTCGTCGACGCCCAGATGTACGATCAGTCCCTTGATCCCCAGGCTCCGAGGATCAATCTTCAGCTCGTCGCGGGCGATCAGGCCCATATGCTTGATGTACGCCGGAAATCCGATGAGGTGCTTCGGTTTCCACGCTTGGATGAGCTCGATCTGCCGGCGCGTTGACGTCTGGGCTCCAGACCCGGCCATCACGGGGACGGCGCCGGAGTACTTCCAGATACCCTCACGAGCCAGCACGCCGCCGTTGGTTAGTCCCATCGATAGGGTGACGTGGATGAGGTCGAAGGGCCTAACGCCCTGCATGAACAGCCTGCGGCCGGTTATGATGTTCATCACCTCGCGATCCTGCGGGGTGAAGATCATCGGACGTGGCAACCCTGTGGTGCCACCGCTCGTCTGCACGATCAGCGGCACCGGATCGTCGTGGTCAGGATCAATGCCGATGTAATCGGCCCAGAACGGTTCCTTCTCAAGCCCGACCCGTAGATCGTGCACCGAGAAGGGAGGGATGCGCTGCAGGTCATCCAGCGAGCGGATGTCGCCGGGCTCCATGCCAGCCGCGCCCCAGTGCCGTTTGTAGAACGGGACCTGCCAAGCGCGCTTCATCTGTCGCAGGAAGCGCTGATTCTGAACGCTGTTCAGTTCGTCCCGCGATCGCAGGTAGGCGTCCTGGAAGTATTCGTCCGGCGGGGGGAAATCCCCCCATAGGGCGTCGAAATCCAACGAAGCTGCATAGCGCGGGATTTTGGCGCGCTGATCCGTCGATGGCATCGCCATCTCCAATCTGTGCACATAGCGCACTTAATGATTGCCATGCGCACAAATAGGCCCTAGACGTTTTGCCGTGTCAAGGTGAGCCTAAGTGTCGGCCAGGGTTAGCGCTGCGGTCGGAGCGAATGCGGTGGTGAAATCAGGAAAGTCTGCGAAGCCTAGGAGGTTTGCCTTCGTACAGTCTTTGGAGCGTGGCCTAGCCGTGATCCGCTCGTTCGACGAACGCCATTCCGAACAGACACTTACCGACGTCGCCAAGACGACCGGCCTGGACCGGGCCGCGGCCCGCCGCTTTCTCCTGACTCTGGAGCAGCTCGGCTACGTCGAGCACGACGGCAAGGTATTCAGACTCGCGCCGCAGATCTTGCAGCTCGGCTATGCCTATCTCTCATCTCTACCGTGGTGGCATCACGCGCAGCGCGTGGGCGAGAGGCTCACGGCACAGATCGGCGTCGCCACGGCGGTCGGCGTCCTCGATGGTCCGGACGTGGTCTACGTGGCCTACGCCTCGGCGGGCCGCTTTCCACTGCTCGCCAACAGGTCGGTCGGGACACATCTGCCGGCTGTCACGAGCGCGGTCGGTCGCGTGCTGATCGCCGCCATGGCCAAGCCGGACGAGCGAAACTGGCTGAGCGGCGTGAAGCTCGAACGGTTCACTCCTCTGACTCGGACGTCGCGGGCCGACGTCGAGCGTGCCTTGGACGCAGTCCGGCAATCCGGATATTCCATCGTCGACCAGGAACTTGAGATAGGTTTGCGTTCGCTCGGCGTCCCAATCCGCAATCGTCGAGGCGGGGTGATCGCCGGCCTCAGCATTAGCATCCTCGAAAGTCGCCTTTCCTCCGAAGCGATCGTCAAAAAGTACCTTCCGCCGCTGCAGGAGGCGGCGGATGAGATAACTGCGGGACTGCCGACGTGAACGCCATGATCTTGAATGAATTGTTGGCACGAGTTCTCGGCAACGCAACTCAGACACCTTCTGTTATCGGGACCAACGGAGGGGCATGCGTCCAAATAAGGTTCGTGCAAGCATTAGCGTCGCTTCACCGCTAACACTCAACCATCAAACCGATCTAAGCGGATCGCGCCGAGACAAAGACCACGGCAGGATGCGAGCCCTAAGCCCCAAGCGCCAGGATCGCGTCCTTTCGCGGTGGGCCCTCCAGGGTGAGCGCGATGCAACGGGCAAACTCCTCATCGCACGGGAAATAGGCCCACGTTCGGCGGCTTCTCGGTCGATTGCTTTCTAGGCATCGGACCATTCCCCCGAGGCGAGTATATCACGTGCCCGGTGAACGATCTTTGCGCCAGACGGCGCCCAAGCAGAAATGACTTGCGGGACGCATGATGTCGAGCGTCGCGACAGTGATGGTCACTTATCCTGAACGGACACATAAATACGAGCAACGGCTTTCCAGCGCGTTCCTAACGGTGACTCCGGCCCGCTGCGCGTTCAGGCCGCCGAGGCCGCTTCAACCCGGCACATTTCGGCAGCACGGTGCACCTCATAGGCCTGGAGATGCGTATAGATGAAGCGATACACGCGGGTGCCTATGCCGTGCTGCTCCGCTTTGCGGAGCATGAAGCCGATCACATGGTCCGCCTCGATCGGCCCGCCCCGCTGAATGTCGCGTAACATCGATGCGGTGTAGGACGAACTCGTATCGCGGAAGAGCCTCCGGTACTCCCCGAGAAAATCCTCCGACACCGGATATCCCTCCTTCCTCGAGATCTCGGCGTTCTGTTCGAGCAATTCGATCATGAGCGCGCTGCCATACTGCGTCTGAGCGATCTCTCCGACGCTTGCGCGTAGTGAGCAGGTGGCGCCGGCAACGGTCGCCAGATGTACGATTTTTTCCCACATTACCTGCATGATGTTCGGAACGGCCTTGGCCACGACGGACGTCTTGTCGAAGGCCGCCTTTAGAGTTTCGACGCGATTCGACAAACAGCCGTCCTGCTCGCCAAAGGTGACGAACCGCCAATCATTAAGGTGCTTGATTGTACCGTCAGAGAGCGCCATTACAGCGATCTTCGCAACGCCACCGAGCACGTGTTCCTTTCCGAAGCGCTGATTCAGCTGCTCGATATGGGCGACGCCATTGAGGAGAGGCAGGACGGCCCCGTTGGCGCCGACGAACGGAGCAATGGTCTCAATAGCGTCGGGAAGATCGTAGGCCTTGCACGTCAGGAAGATGAAATCGAACGCCCCTTCGGCCGTGTCGCGGGTCGCAGTCTTCACCTCAATATCCGCGTTTCCGTAACAGCTTTCGATCCGCAAGCGGCCTTTGAGCTGCTCCTGGCGCTCCGGACGCACGAGGAACGTCACGTCGAAACCAGCCTCGGCCAATCTGCCGCCGAAATAGCCACCAATACCGCCTGCTCCCAAGCACAAGACTCGCATCGACAGCCTTTCTTTTCTTTCGGCTTCGGATCCTGTGGCGGTTCTATATAGCACCTCCTGACATGTCAATCTGACTTGGTCAGCGCGGCTTTCGCGACGCCCTGCCTAGCCCAAAGCATAGGCATCCCATTGCAAAAACATATCATCTTGACATGTCAGTGTGACACATTGAACACTTGCGACATGTCGAGCGAGAGCGGTGATGAGCTGCGGGTCGGCACGGCAAGAACTCTGCCTCGTGACCGATCGGCAGGTGGCATGACAGACCGAGATGGACCTACTGCTAAACCACCGCTCCGTCGATTTCCGGTTCGACCTCATCAGCTTATTGAACGGGTCACGCCGCTGGAAAATCTATTCGTGGTCGCGCCGCTCGGGGCCCCCGACCCGATCGACATGCAAACATGGGAGCTGCGGATTGACGGATTGGTCGAAAGGCCGACCGTTCTGACTTTCAACGATCTGATGCAATTGCCAAAGCGGGAAATCCAAGCCTTCCATCAGTGCGCGGGCAATCCATTACGCTGGGATTTTCCAACCCGACGCATCACAAACGTCGTGTGGAGCGGGGTCGATCTCACTTTATTGCTGAAACTGGCGGGCGTGAGGAATGAAGCGCGGTTTCTCTGGTCATATGGCCGCGATAGCGGCGTTTATCTGAATGAATCGATAGATGAGTACATCAAGGACTTGCCGCTTGAAGCCGTTGAACCGTGCGGTGCGCTTCTGGCCTATGAACTCAACGGCGAGCCCTTGCCAATAGAACACGGGTTTCCGCTGCGTCTCGTTGTGCCGGGACACTACGGCACTAATTCCGTGAAGTGGCTAAAGCGATTGCGACTGGAGAGCGAGCGCTGCCCAGGCTTTTTTACAACCACGCTCTACAACGATCCAACGCCTCCAACGGATGCAAACCCTGCGGGCGGCACTAGGCCCGTATGGGGCTCCGCGCCGGAATCGATCATTGTAAGTCCAGAGCCGAACGCCAAGCTCTCTGGCGACACCGTGGAAATCTGGGGCTGGACTTGGGCTCAGAATGAGATCTCAGCAGTAAACGTCAGCACCGACGCAGGCGCATCTTGGCAATCGGCCGATCTTGAGCCGAGGACAGGTTATTCGTGGCAGAGATTCTCGCTTCTTTGGCATCCCAATAGCCCTCCGCACCAAACCCAACTGATGTCCTGCGCCACAGACTGTAAGGGCGAGGTCCAGCCAAGCTCCGGCGCTCGGAATGCGATCCATGCCGTCGCCGTATCGATCGGCGAGGGCACCGCCATCTAACCAAACTCAGCATCGACGAGAGTCGAGCATGAAGACAATGAAGGCTCCCGATATCATGACAGAAAAGCCCACCTCCTCACCTTCGGCGGATGATTGGTCGGAGCGCTTGTTCTCAGCGCTGGATCAATCGAAGTTCACGCCGCGGCATGCGCGGCTGTACCTGGTCGTCATGCTGTCTCACCTCACAGACGGCCTCGACCTTCTGATGCTCGGCGTCGTTCTCCCCGGCATCATACAGACTTTTCAACTCGCCCCGTCTCAGGCCGGCCTTCTCGCGTCCGGGACTTTTATCGGCATGTCGATAGGCGCGATGTTCATCACTTATCTCGCGGATCACATCGGCCGCAAGAAGGCGATCCTGATTTGTATCGGCCTCTATAGCATCTTGAGCATCGCGGCGGGCTTGGCGCAAAGCTATCAGTCGCTGGTTGTCCTTCGGACGCTTCAGGGCGTTGGCCTCGGCGCTGAAGTGCCGATCGTATTGACTTATGTTCTCGAGTTCATGCCCGCGCGTCGACGCGGCGCGCTGTCAGCCGCCGCCGTCAGCCTCTGGCAGTTTTCCGGGCTTTTGGGGGCGGTGATCGCAATCGTGGTCATTCCGGCTTTTACTTGGCGTGGCATGTTCTTCATCGCGGCCATCCTCTCTGTTGTGATGATGGCCTTCCTCGCTTTCATTCCTGAATCCGTGCGCTACTTGGTCAAGCAGGGGCGCGTAGCCGAGGCGGAACGTGTGGTCCGCCGGTTCAGCAGCGTCGTGCCCGATGACGTCGCCATCACGCGTCAGCATGCGCCGGTGCCGAGTGCGTCCATTCGCAACCTCCTGCGTGGCCGCTATTTGCGGTTCACGCTGGGCGCTTGGATCATGAGCGCGGCCTGGGGAATGGCTTATTTCGGCGTGAGCGTATGGCTGCCCTCGATCCTTATCAAAATGGGCTTCACCCAAATACACAGCTTCGCCTACACGGCGGCGATCACGGGATTTGGAGCAACGGGCGTGCTTGTCAGCGGCGCGCTCATGGAGCGAATTGGGCGCCGAGCCACGATGGCAACCTGTTTCCTGATCGGCGGCATGAGCATGATCGCGTGGGGCTCGATGACGACCCCACTGGGCATTCTCTTCTTCGGCATGCTCACGACATTTGCCGGCACGGGTGGAGTCGCAGGCTGCCTCTTCACCTACATCTGCGAAATCTATCCGACCCAATACAGGGCGAGCGGGTCCGGCCTCGCGACGGTCTGGCAAAGGATCGGCGGAGCGATCGCGCCCGTCGTTCTCGGCGCGCTGGTCGGCTCGAAGGGCGCGATGTCCGATTCCTTCCTGCTCCTAGGCGCCATCTTGATCGGGGGCGCCATCGCAGCACTCCTGTTCACCTACGAGACCCGAGGCCGCAGCCTCGAGGAGATCACCGCCGACTTGGCACGTGCTTAGTCGACGCCCTCCAGGCGCAAACTAAGCGAAGAGGTGCCGGTCATCGGATCCGTCTCGCAGACGTCAATCAGCAAGGGCGAGCGTGCTATGGTCGAAAAGGCCGCTTGCCGGCATTTCGGCGCCCACTAATCCGCACTCGTGCGCGTAGCGCATCATGGCCTGCAACTCGCGTTCATTATCGGGGAAGCCATACGACCAGAACCGACGCCCAAGAGCGCCCTTCGCCTCAGCCACCGCTTGTGTCAGCCAGGGTAGAGAGACACGCGAGACATTCGTCAGCGTGAGCTCCTTCAGTGCCTGGTTCTTTGCAATCTTGAACGCGCGGTAGATCGCGCCACAGAGCCAAGGATGCTGCTCGGCGAGATCGCGCCGAAGCGCCAGACAGTGCATGATCGGAAAGAATTCCGTCTTTCGGGCGTAATCGGCTTCCTCGTTCCAATAGGTTGGGTACAAAAGGCCGACTGGAACTTTTGGGTCACCGAAACATGCTGGCGGCTTTGGTGCGATAATCGCATCGAGATCACCCCGTGCGAGCGCTGCGCTCAAATTGTCGTCGTGCTCCAGTGACGTCATCCGGATGTCGGCCGGAAGCGTGATTGGAATACGCTCGCCATGCCCCGGCCCATTCAAACCACCCGTCACCCAGGACACGTCGCGCGGAGAAACGCCATGCTGGTCGCTCATGATGCCGCGCACCCACAGCGCGGCAGTCTGCTGATATTCTGGAAGGCCAATGCGACCGCCCCGCAGGTCTTCCATGCTTTTCAGCCCGCGGTCTGTTCTCACAAAGATACTTGAATGGCGGAATGCGCGGGATGTGAAGACCGGAATCCCCACGTATTTGGCGTCGCCGCGCAGTGTCGTAAGGATATGACTCGACATCGACATCTCGGCGACATCGAAGGCGCCGTCGCGCAACGCGGGGCCGAAAATGTCCTCAGGCTCGCCTGTAATTGGACTGATCGTGCATCCTTCGATTGGCACATGCCCATCGAGGACTGGCCTCGTCCGATCGGTCGCGATGCAAGCGACGGAAATTCTCAGAGTCTCCATGAACACCTCCGAATTGCGTTGGCCGTTGATCACAAGCCAATGGCATGCCCGATTTACGCGACCGGCAGGCCCTGCTCGATATCGGTCCGCTGATTGTCCGGAATTGCACGCTTGCCGATCGGCGAGATAGCAGTCGTCGGTCAATCAGCTCCTGGATTGCCGAAACTGGACCGCGGCGGTGAGATCGTCCGCGCGACTTGGCTCACTCGCGGCATCGTCTCCTCTGAAATTGACGGCGCGACGAAGACGTGTATCGACGTTCAGCTGAAAGATGTCGGGGCGGGCATAATGCCCCACCGGGTCGAAATCGTAGCCGCCACGCACGGTCGCCGTAAGGTCGAGTTCGGCGAAGATGATCCCCTCCTGATCCCAGAGCGGTCCGGCCAACACATTTCCAAGCGGATCAACGATACAGGCTCCGCCGCGCGAAACGATCGCGTCCGGTTCGCTCGGAAGCTGACTGTCATAGTCGGCTGGATAATCGGAGCGGCGGCTGAACTGATTGGTCGACAGGACGAAGCATCGGCCTTCCATTGCAATGTGCTGCATCGTCGGCAGCCAGGTCGGTCGACCATCCGCGGTGGGGGCGCACCAGATTTGTATGCCTTTGGCGTACATGGCGGTCCGCAGGAGCGGCATGTAGTTCTCCCAGCAGATCACAGCGCCGATCTGACCGTGCGGTGTTGGCAGCACAGGAAGTGTGGAGCCATCACCAAAACCCCAGATCAGCCGTTCGGCGCCGGTTGGCATCAGCTTGCGCCTCTTGGCGGCCAATTGCCCCTGCGGATCGAAAAAGAGAACGCTGCAATAGAGGCTCAAGCCTTCTCTCTCGATGACTCCAACCACCAAGTGAACGCCGTTTTCTGACGCCAATAGAGCTAGTGCATCGACCTCCGGGCCGGGCACATCGATCGCACTTGCGTGATACTGGGCGTAAAGATCCCGTCCTTCAGGCGAACGCGCGCCAACGACAGTTCCAAAGCCAGCGCCGCGCGGATAGCCGCCAATGAAGGCTTCCGGTAACAAGACAACTTTCGCGCCCTGGCGCGCGGCATCTTCAACAAGGGCCGCGGCTTTTTGCAGGGTCCGCTTGTTGTCGAAGAGAATGGTCCCCGCCTGAACACAAGCGGCAACGACGGTGCTTCCCCGCATTTCCACGCCTCGAACTCCGACCGGAGGGCGGCCCGCGCCACCTGATTGGAGAGCTTAGACATGGAAGATTGACATGTCAAAACGACCCTTGGACTTGATTGATGGGGTGAACCTGACGTCCGGGACGACCGGGAAAGCCGGCACGGTCCGCGCGAGATCCCTGTCGAACTGATATGTTAGATTGGCGCGGCAACCCAAGATTGTTTCATAATGATGTGCTAAACTGACCTTTCTTGCGGACACGCGCACTCGCGCTTGAACGAACAATCGGGCACTGGCAAAGAACGGCGCACACGACGAGGCTGGACATGGGCGCGGCCCTTGAAAAGAAAAGCGAACACAGGGAAAACCCGCAGAGATCGGCCGATGCCGGCAACGGCGGTACCGCGGCCGATGCGGCCTATTCCCGAATCCTCGACATGGTGCTGGCGCAAGAGTTGCGGCCCGGGGAACGTACATCGGTCAAGCTCTTAGCCGCCCGCCTCGACCTCGGCCGCAGCCCCGTGCAACAGGCGATCAATCGCCTGACCAGCGAAGGGCTCCTCTCCATCAAGGGGCGCAGCGGGACAACCGTCACCGAGATCGATGCTGCCGCCGCGGTTCAGATGTTCGCATTGCGGCGAGCCCTTGAAGACTTCGCCTCGGAAGGCGCTGCAAAGGAAGTGACACCCGCCGAGATCGGGCACCTTCGCGCTCTATTGAAGGAAATGAGGGTCGCGTCGGTTGAGGCGCCACATCGGCCGGGCGCCGGACCGCGCTTTGTCAAGGCAAACGCAGCCTTTCACGCGCTTGTCGTTGGAGCCGCACACAATATGTTTCTCGATCAAGCGTACGCAAGACTGCAACTGCAGTTTCAGATCGTGTCGTATCTTTCCCAACGCGGCATAGACATGGCCGCATCAGTGCGGCGGCAGGCCGAGCACGAGGAAATCGCAGCCGCTCTTGCAGCAAGGGATAGCAAGGCTCTTCGTGACGCCCAGCGCCGCCACGCGTCGCACACGGAGCGCAGTCTGCTCGCGCACCTGAAATAACCGGTGGCCGGTACTGTCTCGCAGACTTGTCCCGAGGCTTTTGTCGAGGATCAATGGCAGGAACGGCCCAGGCAATGGGTGCCGGGTCCGCGCGGGCCGATCGCTCCGCTCGGCGCGCAGAACTTCAGTGAAAAGTGGGTCTGCGGCCCATTTTTTGACATCTCACGTTGACATGTCAGTTTAGTATTGCCAATTTACGGACCGTCTGTCGCACCACCAAACGCGCCGGACGCAAACTGCTACGCACGCGGCCATGCCGCGGCGAACTGCCATCTTTAGCCGGGTGGAGTTGGCGATTCTCAGCGCAACACCAAGTGTTCGTCGGAGCGCACTATGCCAACAGTCAAGCGGTTTTGTCTTATCGTCGCCTGTGGTCTCTTCTTCTGTTTCGGGACATCGTGGGCACAAGGAGTATATCCAAACCGGCCCGTCCGTCTCATCGTCGGCTTTGCCGCTGGCTCGACTGCCGATGTCGGAGCGAGGATCCTGAGCCAAAGGCTCGGCGAAGAGCTCGCGCAATCCGTCATCATCGAAAACCGGCCCGGCGCCGGCAGCATGATCTCGCTTGAATATGTCGCGCGCGCCCCGACCGACGGCTATACGCTCCTATTCGGGACCATCGCGGCGACGATCAATGCGACGCTGGTACCAAACCATACGGTCGATCTCGGTAAGAATTTTATACCAATCGCGCTTGTCGCCTCGATCCCGAATATTCTCGTCGTCCATCCATCGATCGAGGCAAACAACGTGAAAGCGTTAATCGCGCTCGCGAAGGCGAAGCCGGGCGCGATTTCATATGCATCCGCAGGGATCGGCAGTTCACCGCACCTCTCCGGCGAATTATTCAATCAAATGGCCGGCGTGCAAATGACGCACATCCCTTATCCCGGCAGTGCACAAGCGGTCACTGATCTTCTGGCCGGACGTGTGCAAGTGATGTTTTCCCCAGCATCGACGGTGCTACCCTATATCAAGCAGGGGACACTCAAGGCGCTCGCTTCGACAGAGAGCCGGCGCACGAGCATCGCGCCCGATCTGCCGACCATGTCGGAGGCCGGTCTGCCTGGGTTCGAAACCAGTGTCTGGTTCGGCATCCTCGCACCGGTCGGAACCTCGTCCGATACCGTTGCCAAAGTTTCCACAGCGGTCAACGAATCCCTGAAGGACCCGAATGTTTTGCGGCTGCTGCACGCGCAGGGCATGGATGCTTTGGGCGGCGGGTCCCAGGAATTCTCACAGTATATCGCAAGCGAAACGGCAAAGTG
>Ga0310811_10010950_pt1 | contig 11730 bp, 10 predicted proteins | sample YCmetagenome_FD_207642 | JGI IMG/M metagenome (GOLD analysis project Ga0310811, IMG submission 207642) | Soil microbial communities from experimental microcosm in Duke University, North Carolina, United States - YC | ecosystem: Engineered > Artificial ecosystem > Soil microcosm > Unclassified ...
AGACCAGCGGCTATCACGAGACCATCACCGTGATGTGGATTCGTCTCCTGCATGAGCTTTTGCGGGAAAGCGCGCCGATGGACCGTGCACAGTTTGCGCATTATGCCGTGGAACATTTCAAGGAGCGGCGCGATATCTTTCGTGAGTACTATGACTTTGACCTGCCGGGATCGACCGAGGCGCGCCTGCGATGGGTGGAACCTACCCTAAAGCACTTGGAATAACTATAGAAAGTGCGGCTTCTCCACCGCCGTTGGCTCTCTATAATCTTCGCTATGGCGACTGCATCGACGGCTGAAGAACAGGTCCAGACACTGCGCGAAGAGATTCGTCACCACGAGCATCTCTACTACGTTCTGGACTCCCCTGAGATTACCGACGCGCAGTACGACGCGTTGCTGAACCGTCTGAAGAAGCTCGAAGAACAGCATCCAGAGTTGCTCACTACAGACTCGCCGACACAGCGTGTTGGCGGCAAGCCGCGCGAGGGCTTTGCCAAAATGGCGCACTCGCGGCCTATGCTCTCGCTGGATAACGCCTATAACGAGGAGGAACTGCGGGCCTGGGATCAACGCGTACGTACCGGATTGCCTACCTCCGAGACGCTACGCTACGTCTGCGAGCTGAAGCTCGATGGCTTGTCGATGGCGCTTCAGTATGGCGCAGGCTCTCATCACGCATCCCATCTAGAGCGTGGTCTGACGCGTGGTGACGGAACCATTGGGGAAGATGTAACCACCAACGTCAGGACCATTCGAACCGTTCCATTGAGCATCTCAGCAAAGAAGCTGGAGACAGCCCACCTTCCGCAGGACTTCGAAGTACGTGGAGAGGTCGTACTGCCGCAGACCGCTTTCGTCAAGATGAATGAAGAGCGCGTGGCTCAGGGAATGGCTCCAGCAGCCAATCCTCGCAACGCCGCCGCCGGAACGATCCGGACGCTCGAGCCGAATATCGTGGCGCAACGCAGGCTGGACTTCTATGCCTACTTCCTGCTGCGTGCAGGAGAGACGCTCCTTCCTACTCATACCGAGACGCTTGCGGCACTCAAAACTGCGGGCTTTCTGGTGAACCCATATGCGAAGACGGTGAAGAACATCGATGCCGTGATCCAGTTCATCGCCGAGGCAGAGCCTCTACGCGAGACGCTGGGCTACGAGATTGATGGAGTGGTCATTAAAGTTGACTCTACCGTGCAGCAGCGTCGTCTTGGGTTTACAGGTAAGGCTCCTCGATGGGCAATCGCGTATAAGTTCGCGGCAAGAGCAGGAACCACCAAACTTGAGGATGTTCACTTTCAGGTGGGCCGTACCGGCAAGGTAACTCCCGTCGCCGTGCTGGCCCCTGTATTGATCGGTGGTACCACAGTAACCCGCGCCACGCTGCACAATGCCGATGAGATCGCTCGATTGGATGTAAAGATAGGCGATTTCGTGCAGGTGGAACGCGGTGGTGATGTAATTCCAAAGATCGTTGAGGTCGTCGAGGATAAGCAGCATCCACGCGGCAAAAAAGAGATCGTCTTCCCGAAGAAGTGTCCTATTTGCGGTAGCGAACTGATGCGGATCGAGGGAGAGGTCGATTGGCGCTGCGTCAATAATTCCTGCCCGGCACGAGTACGCGAGGAGCTGCTGCACTGGGCAGCAAGAAGCGTGATGAATATCGAGGGTCTCGGCGACGCGATGGTGGCACAGCTTTTAGGGCAGGCCCCCTCTCTCGGCGACGATTCGGATGTGCTCAATGAAGGGAGCGATGCGGTCACCGAAGAGGGTGCTCCCATTCCTACGCGAAAGCCCCTGATCCATACAATCGCCGATCTCTACCGATTGAAGCGCGAACAGCTGCTGGGCCTGGAACGTGTGGGGGAGAAGACCGCAGACGCTCTGCTCGCGCAGATTGAGCGCTCGAAAATCACCGGGCTGGCGCGGGTGCTTTTGGGCCTTGGGATCCGGTTTGTGGGCGAGCGAACAGCCCAGCTACTGGCGCAGCACTTCGGATCGATGAAGGCTCTTCGCGAGTCCACAGCCGAAGAACTGGAGGCCGTCAACGAGGTAGGCCCGAAGGTGGCGCAAGCCATTGTGGAGTTTTTCGCCATCAAGAAGAACCTTCAGCTGATCGACGATCTCGAATCCCTGGGGCTTACGATGACGGCAGAAAAGAAGGTTGTGGGCACAGCGCTTGAAGGCCTCACTTTTGTATTGACCGGCACATTACCTAATTTAACGCGGGAAGAGGCCAAGGAGCGGATTGAGGCTGCCGGAGGCAAAATTTCGGGAAGCGTGAGCAAAAAGACAAGCTTCGTGGTGGCGGGCGAAGAGGCTGGATCTAAATTAGATAAGGCTCAGTCGCTGGGAGTGAGGGTGTTGGATGAGGCGAGCCTTCTGGAGATGTTGAAGGGGTAACCAGCGTTCCTACCACCACTGGTTACCTGGCCTTCGAGCTACTTCGCAGCCTGCTCAATCTCTTGCCACTCGTCGGCACTCAGCTTGACGCTCGCTGACCCAATATTCTCCTCGAGGTGCTCGATAGAGGAGGTTCCGGGGATGGGAAGCATGACTGGGGAACGGTGCAGGAGCCATGCGATGGAGAGTTGAGAGACAGTCGCGTTGTGACGCTTTGCCGCCGCGTCGAGAACACCACCAGGCTGGGTGAGCTTACCCGCAGCCACCGGGAACCAGGGGATGAAGGCGATGTTGTTCTTCTCGCAGTATTCGAGGACGTCTTCGTGCTTGCGGTCGGAGAGGTTGTAAAGGTTTTGGACGCTGACGATGTCGATGACCTTGCGTGCCTGATCGATCTCGGTGGGCTTCACTTCGCTGAGGCCGACGTGGCGAATCTTACCCTGCTCCTGAAGCTTCTTGATGATCCCGAGGGACTCCTCGACGGGAACCTTTGGATCAATACGGTGAAGTTGCCAGAGTTCGATGCGCTCGAGCTTGAGCCGCCGAAGACTCATCTCAACCTGCTGCTGGAGATATTCCGGGCGCGCCACTGGAAGCCATTGGTCGGGTCCCTGACGGGTTAGGCCGGCCTTGGTAGCGATAACTACGCCTTTCGAATAGGGTGAAAGCGCTTCGCCGATCAGCCGTTCGCTGACCTCAGGTCCGTAAGAATCAGCGGTATCGATAAAATTGACGCCGAGCTCGACGGCTCGACGCAGAACCTTCTTTGCATTTTCGGGATCCTTGGGCTCACCCCAGATTCCCTTTCCCGTAATGCGCATTGCGCCGAAGCCAAGCCTGTTGACCGGCAGGTCTCCGCCGAGTTGAAATGTTCCACTCTCCTGTGCGTTTGCCGCAGCACTTCCTTTGGTAGCCATGCTTCTTTGATGCATGTGTGAGGGAGTTTGATTTATGAACAGTCAGTGAGCGAACTAGAGGCGAAACGTCTCGCCTTCGCTCAGCACCTTGACTTGGCTGCCGATGCTGAGGCGATCGGCTTCAGCACGGAGACGTTGAAGAGGCTCATCCATGGGCTCGCGGCCAAGCCGGAAGGTACCATAATGCATGGGAACCATCCAGTGTGCGCCGACCTCGACGAAGGCGCTGATGGCTTCTTCCGGAGAGGTGTGGACGGAGCGGTAGGTGTCGGGGTAGTAGGCCCCGATAGGCAGAAGCGCAATCTCAGGGGAGAGCCGTCGCCCGATCTCAGTAAATCCCTCGAAGTAGGCGGTATCGCCGGAATGGTAGACCGAGGGACCATGCCCGGGATCGATGACATAGCCGCCGTAGCCACGATGCGTATCCCGAAACATACGCGCCCCCCAGTGCTGGCAGGGCGTCATGGTGATACGAAGCCCTGCAGTTTCGACCGACTGCCACCATTTGGCGGTGTAAATGCGGCGGAACCCAAGTCCCGAAACCAGATCTTCAACGCCGTGAGGAACGACGATCTCCGGCCCACGACCCCGGAGCCTGCGCGAAATGCGCACAATGCGGCGTAGAGAGGGCAGGTTGAGATGGTCCATGTGGGCGTGAGTAATCAGGACAAGGTCGATGGGGGGCATCTGCTCGACTCGAACGCCGGGACGCCTCTGACGGCGCAAAACGACGAGCCGGGTAACGAAAACCGGGTCGATGAGCACATTGCGACCACCGATCTGGAGGAAGAAGGAGGAGTGTCCGATGAAGGTGACCCCGAGCTCACCGGGGGAGACTAGTTGCGGAGGCCGGGATTCTCCCTGAAGAGGGAGCTCGTTGCTTTCGCGGACAAGACGCCAAAGCTGCCCCATCTTGGTTATGGCAAAGGGCTTTCTATGCCATATCCTGCCCGCCTTTTGCCGCTGCGTGCGCACTTTAAGCAGTTTAATGGACATGCCCTCCCGGAGAGAAGGAGATACGGCCTTACGCTTTCCTTCAGGCATCTATGGTTTCTGATGGGTGTTTCAGCCAGGTCAAACCAAGGGAGGGAACAATTCTTCCATCGGATTCCATTTTGGGCAGCCACTCTACGGACCCGCGGCAAGAGCGCATTCGCGACTCTGTTTTCCGATCTCCGTTGCATTCGCTGTGGAATCTGGAGGGCGTGCCAGCTCGCATCGTCGCAAAGAGGACTTGGCGTGCCCTATGGGCCGATAACCTGCCGGGGCGGGCAGCTGAGCTGGCCTTTTACTTTCTGTTTGCTCTCTTCCCGACCCTGCTGAGCGCGAGCTCGATTCTTGGCTTAGCCGCCCGCTCAGCTTCCTCCATCTACTACAAGCTTCTGGAGTATTTGGCGCTAGTGGTCCCAACCTCGGCACTGGGCATGGTCTTGACCACCTTCAACGAGACAACAGCCAATGCCACTTCGGGAAAGATCACCTTTGGGCTGATCGCATCGATCTGGTCGGCTTCGGTAGGAGTTTCGGCGATTCAGGATGCTCTTAACACCGTCTACAAGGTGCAAGACCCGCGATCGTATGTTCATGCCCGGATCTCCGCGATCGGCATCACCATTATGCTTTCGGTACTGGCAACTTTGACGCTGGTTACGATGCTGGGCGGCGATTATTTTGCAGCCATGATTCACGTTGAGATTTCCAACCCCGTGCTGGCAGCGGTTCCGGCGCTCCTTGCACGTCTGATTGCCTGGGGGATTGCTGCTTCCCTACTCGCTCTTTGTTTCTCGCTGATCTACTACTGGGCGCCCGGAGTTCGCAGACGACGGTGGCGCTGGTTAACACCCGGAGGAACTATAGGAATTGCGGCGTGGCTTTTAGTGTCACTTGGCTTCAGGCTCTACCTGCACTACTTTGACTTCTTTTCTCTGACCTACGGATCGCTGGGAGCGGTGATTATCCTGCTCATGTGGTTCTACATTACGGGTTTTATGCTGCTGCTGGGCGCGGAGATTAACAGCGAGATTGAAGCCGCAGCGGCGGAGAGAAATCTCGTTTTTCCTGGGCCGCATCTGGTGACGCCGCCCGCGAAAAGCTCTGCACAGAGCTAACAGCTACAATTTTCAATAAGTTCATGAGCCTTTACGCCTCCGTTATCGCGGTCATCGTGTTCGTTTTGCTTGCTGTCTCCCTGGCCCGTCTGGGAAAGGTGAAGACCAAGGCAGATTATCTGGTTGCCGGACGATCGCTGCCCGCGTTCGTTCTGATCTTCACGTTGCTGTCTTCCTGGATCGGTTCCGGTTCGTTGCTGGGAGGGGCCGAGAACGCTTACAACCACGGCTTTGTGGCGCTATGGCAGGCCGGAGGAGGATGGGCCGGACTGCTGTTGATCTACTTCATCGCGCCACGGGCTAGGAAGTTCGCGCAGTTTACGATTCCCGACCTGCTGGAGATGCGCTACAACCAGACAGCCCGCGTGCTGGGCGTCATCGCAATTCTGCTCACCTATACCGCCATTACGAGCTACCAGTTCATCGGCGGAGGAGACATTCTGCACCTGATCTTCCCTAAAACGGTGACGCCGGTGCTGGGACGGTACATTCTGGCGGCCTTCGTAATTTTGTTCACGATGATCGCGGGAATGTCCTCGGTGGCTTATATGGACCTGTTTATCGGACTGCTGGCCACGTTTACGATGTGCCTTGCGTTACCCGTGCTGATTCACCGGGCCGGAGGATGGTCCGCGGTTCATGCGGCGCTGCCGGAGACGCACTTTCAGGTTCTGGGAGACCTGAGTTTTATCCGGTGCATGGAGCTGTTTCTGCCGACGTGCCTGCTACTGTTGGGAAACCAGTCGATGTACCAGAAGTTCTTTTCGGCGAAGACGGAGCGGGACGCACGGGTTTCGGTGGTGGGGTGGATCATTGGAACAGTCGTCCTGGAGACTGTGATTGTAGCGATTGCTGTGACAGGATCGGCGTTGTTCCCAACCGGCGAGGTCAGCAAGGCTCCACGCGAGATTCTGGCATACTGCGGGCTGCATGGCTTCAGCGATGCCTCGCCCGCGCTGCGGCTGTTGGGCGCTCTGCTGATGGGAGCGATCTTCGCCAAGATCATCTCGACGGCTAACAACTGGCTGTTTTCGCCCGCAACAAATCTGGTGAACGATATCTATATCCGCTACCTGAATCCTGAGGCCTCGAACAAAAAGATCCTGATCATCAGCCGGCTTACGGTAGTTTTGTTGGGAATATGCGCTCTGTTCCAGTCACTGAATACGGAGTCTGTGCTGAAGAAGGCGCTTTACGCGTACACGATCTATTCCGCCGCGTTGACTCCGGTGATTCTGGCGGCGTTCTTTTGGAAGCGTGCAACGGGGACGGCTGCGGTGGCAAGCATTGCGGTGGGGACGGCAGTTACGGTGGGCTGGGAGTTTGTGGCTCCGTACATGCCGACGGCGCTGGGGCATCGCGACGCCATCTTTCCGGCGCTGCTGGCATCGTTGACTTGCCTGATCGCGGTAAGCTTGACGACACAGCCCTCAGATCGGCAACTGGGAACGATGGAGATGCAATAGAGAAGGATCAGGAGATCTTTTCATTGCGTTCAGGGAAGGTTATGGTCCACAATCGTTCGCACTCCCGTAACTCTGCTGTTGCAGTATAGACATATTCGCTAAGACAACTGGGACCTGAGTCTTTTGATGACCAAAGCCATGCCGCGCTTGAAAGAGGGAAGATGAAGATTGCCTTCCTTCCTGATCTGGCTGCGATGGCCACGCTGCTGACAATCCTGTACTTTCTGCGCCGCCGACATCCCCAGGAGGGGGTGGGACTGTGGATCGTCGGGCTGCTGTTTATCTTTCTGGAAGCTATCGCGTATGCCCTGTACATGCCGTCGGGACCGCGTCATATTCCGATGCACATTGTGGCGCTGGATTCGTACCTTGCTGCAGGTGTGATCTTTCTGTGGGCCGCTTCGCAGGGTCTATTCCCGCGACGGGCGACCCTTCTCTATCTGATCGCGACCGTTCCGGCGCTGGCTTCTCTGGAAACAACCTACGCTCTTGATGTGCGACACGCGGCTCCCTATCGCTTGATTGTTGGGTTGGGGTTCGCGCTGGGCATTACCGGGACACTTTACCTGGCGAGAGGCATGAGACTGACAAGAAGTTGGGGGCTGGTTGCAATCCAACTCTTGCTGTGGGGACTGGTGTGGAGGTTTGTCTCGATAGGAATGTATCGGGACGCAGCGTATATCCCTTTATTTTTGGTGTACCTGCTGGTAGCGGTAGTCTTTGGCTTGAGCCTGCCTCGAAAAAGTCTGGGCAAAATTGCGATCGTTGGCGGATTTACTGTATGGTCGCTGGTGTTCCTAGGACACTCCTGGGTTACCAACCATCCGCAGTATCTCAGTTTTGCGTCGGAGATCTGGGACTGGCAGAAGTTTCTTGTGACGATTGGAATGCTGCTGGTGATGCTGGAGCGAAAGGTGACCAGCAATGAGTGGTTCGCACTGCACGATCAATTGACCGGGCTGGCTAACCGGCGCTGCTTTGAAGAGCGATTGGATGACGCTCTCAAGGAGGCTCAGCGCGAGGATAAGCGCGTAGCAGTCGTGATGATCGACCTGAACGGGTTCAAGCTGATTAATGATTCGTGGGGGCACGAGACCGGAGATTGCCTGTTGCAGCAGATCGCTGATGCTCTGCGCGCTGTGGTACGACCGATCGATACCCTGGCCCGATTGGGCGGCGATGAGTTCATTCTAGTGGCGACACAACTGCCGAGAGATCTTTTAGCAGCACAGATTCTGGAGATGACCACAGGTCGGATTCTGGAGGCACTGAGCAGACCGTTTTCCGTAGACGATAAGGAGTTCAGCGTTAGCGGAAGCGTAGGGGTAGCAATCTATCCCGACGACACGACCAACGAGGTGCTGCTGCGCCGCCTCGCGGACCAGCGCATGTATCAGCAGAAGCGGCAAGTACCGGTTGCGCAGATCTGAGAATGTGGCTGGTTAAATCTCAGGGTAGAAGTCGAAGAAGGCGTCGAGGCTCATGCGGAGCTGCGCTTCAATCTGTTCGCGGGTGCCCTCGAGCACATGCATGGTGACCTGTGCCTGATTGCCGTTCTTCAACTCAATGGGAGCGTCGCCGACCTGGGCGATCTCGTCGGCAGGCAGAAGCCTCATTCCGTAGACCAATGTTAGATTTGCCATGATTTTATTGTAGATGCGTCTGAGCTGGGGACCGCTACCGGAGCTCCGGTGCATCCTTTTGCCCGCCTGCGCATATACACTAAGAAAGCTTATGAGCGAAATTACGACACGCGATACTGTCATCCTCGGCTCCGGGTGCTCGGGGCTTACTGCTGCCATCTACACCGCACGGGCCAACCTGAAACCCCTGGTGTTGGAGGGCCATGAGCCCGGCGGACAGCTCTCCATAACCACGCTGGTGGAGAATTTTCCCGGCTGGCCGGAGGGGATTCAAGGGCCGGAGCTGATCGAGAACATGAAGAAGCAGGCGGTGCGATTTGGTGCCGAGCTACGCATGGGACACCTGAACTCGATCGACCTGACGAAGCGTCCCTTTGTGCTGAATGTGGGTAAAGAGATCATCCATACGCGGACCCTCATCATCGCCTCGGGCGCAAGCGCGCGGTGGCTTAACCTGCCCAGCGAACAGGCGCTGATCGGCCATGGCGTGAGTTCCTGCGCAACGTGCGACGGCTTCTTTTTCTCGGGCAAGGAGATCGCGGTGATCGGAGGAGGAGACTCGGCGATGGAGGAGGCTCTGTTTCTGACACGCTTCGCCACCAAGGTGACGATCATCAATCGCAGTGAGAACTTCCGCGCTTCGAAGATCATGCTGGAGCGCGCAATGGGGCATCCCCAGATCCAGTTTCTGACGAACACTTTGGTTGAAGAGGTACTTGGGGTAGAGGATAAGGACGTGAAGGGACTGCGTTTGAAGAACAAGCAGTCGGGTGAGGTATCCGTTCTACCCGTCTCTGCAATGTTCCTCGGAATTGGGCACGAGCCGAACGCCAAGGCTTTTGCCGGCCTGATGGATCTGGATGATGACGGCTATATCAAGACGACAAACAATGTCCTCACTACGAAGAATGGCGTGGTTATTCCGGGCGTCTTCGCGTGCGGAGATATTCAGGACCGCCGCTATCGCCAGGCGATTACTGCGGCTGGCTCAGGCTGCATGGCTGCTCTTGAGGTGGAAAAATACCTCGAGGAGCATGGGCGATAAATTTTCCGGGTTGATTTGTTTAAAAGCCAGCCTCTACAGCTGGCTTTATCTTTTGCGAATGAAATCGATCAGAACTTGTGGAACATGAAGAAGGCTCCGGCAACAAGGCAGCAGAAGGCTGCGGCATGGTTCCAGTGCAGCTTGTCTCCAAAGTAAAAGGTGGAGAAGACACCGAAGACAGATAGTGTGATGACCTCCTGGATGACCTTCAATTGATCCGGCGTGAACGTTTTGGCGCCGATGCGGTTGGCGGGCACCTGCAGGCAGTACTCAAAGAACGCAATGGACCAGCTGACGATAATAACCTTCCAGAGAGGAACCTCGCGAAATTTCAGATGCCCATACCAGGCAAAGGTCATAAAGATGTTCGAGCCGATGAGCAGAAGAATGGTCCACATGCGCTTGCGTGTCTCCGTGAAATAAGTGGTTGCCAGCAAGTAAGATGCTATTGAGATGAGTATCGCGGAAAATATCGCTCGACTGAAAGAAGAGATCGCCGCAGCCTGCCGAAGCGCTGGACGCAGTGATAACGAGGTTGCTCTAATGGCGGTAAGCAAGATGCATCCGGCAGAGGCAATTCTTGAGGCGTATCGGGCCGGACAACGGCTCTTCGGCGAGAATCGCGTACAGGAATTCGAGCAGAAATCGGCTGCACTTACAGGGCTGAGCGATGCATCGTTTCATCTGATCGGACCGCTGCAGTCGAATAAGACCAACAAGGCTGCAGAGCTATTCGACGCTATTGATGCGGTGGATGCCTTGAAGATTGCGCAACGGCTCGATGCAGCCGCAAAGGCGCGTGGGAAGCGATTACCAATCTTGATTGAAGTGAAGCTAAGCCATGAGGAATCGAAACATGGCATCTCTCCCGAAGAATTGCCTGCTTTGCTCGATGCCATGCGGGAGTTCACGGCAGTTGAGGCCATAGGCCTGATGACAGTTCCTCCATGGTCGGAGGATCCGGAGACAACGCGGCCTTACTTCCGGGATCTTCGAAGACTTCGGGATGAATCGCTCAAAGTGCATCCGAAGCTGACACAACTTTCAATGGGTATGTCGAACGATTTCCATGTCGCGATTGAAGAGGGCAGTACCTGCGTTCGGGTGGGCACAGCTATCTTCGGGAAGCGGGTTTATCCAGAGGTATGATCGTTGTGCCATGGGAACCGCCTGCGACCTTGCAGCACTCGTCCGGATAATTCCTGGTTGTTTGGCCTGAACATGAATAAACCAAACGATTTCGTACATGACGTATCGGATGGATGTACGGTCAGTGTGCGGGTGCAGCCGGGTGCGAAGAAGAGCGCCGTAATAGGGTTGCATGGCGGAGCGGTGAAGATCGCATTGATCGCCCGACCGGTGGATGGGCAAGCGAACGATGCTCTGATCTTGTTTGTCGCAGAAAAGCTTAGCCTGCCACGAGCACGGGTTTCGTTGGTCGCAGGACAGACGAGCCGGAGCAAGGTGCTGCGGATTACAGGTAAAAGCGCGGTCGAGGTACAGACCGTGCTTCTTCCCGAGCTAGATAGCTAAGGGTTATTTGATTTCGACCTTCGCTGTCGACGAGATGTCCATTGCCTTGCCAGCGGCAGCGATGATGTGAACGTCGGAGCCTTTGACGTCGGCATAGGCTATGGTCATTCCCTTCTCCGCAGTGATGTTGACGTTCTTAAGAGTAATGTTCTTTACGGGCGATTCCGGCAGGCCCACGATGACGGCAGCTGTTCCACTCTTAACCGACTTCACATTCTCGATCGTGATGTCGTGAAAGAACGGAGTGAGGCGGGTGATGGAAGCGGCGGCGACGTCTCCTTCAGGAAGAACTTTGGGATAGTATTCGCTAATCAGGATCGAGGTCCGGACATCCTCCATGGTGATGTCTTTGAAGGAGATGTTGTAGACCTGGTTGCCGCGGTCGCGGTTAGCCTTGATGCGGATTCCCTGGTCGGTACCTTTGAAGTGGATGCGCTCGGCGTGGATGTTGTTCGCTCCGCCTGCGATCTCAGACCCGATGGAGAGGCCATGGCCATGCATGAACTCGCAGTCGGTGATGGTGATGTTTTTGCTGGGAGCATCGGGGCCGGGCGAGTTAATGATGCCGCTCTTGATAGCGATGTTGTCGTCACCTACATCAGCGTAAACATGATCG
>Ga0310811_10010951_pt1 | contig 11729 bp, 10 predicted proteins | sample YCmetagenome_FD_207642 | JGI IMG/M metagenome (GOLD analysis project Ga0310811, IMG submission 207642) | Soil microbial communities from experimental microcosm in Duke University, North Carolina, United States - YC | ecosystem: Engineered > Artificial ecosystem > Soil microcosm > Unclassified ...
ACGATTCCGATCTATTGAAAGTCGGAAGAACGCAGCAGTTAAACAACCCACAAGAGAACGCAAAAAATGCACAGATCGGTTCTTTGCGCTCCTTGCGGTTAAATTCAATTATGCGACGAATACCAAGACCCACCGATGAACGTCACCGTCGACCCGTAATTGCATCGCGGCGAGACTTGGAAGCCCAAATGGCCGCCGCCGATATATGTCACTGTGGATCGCGCCGAGGTGTCATAACACGCGGCGGCGCAGGCATTCAGCGCGCAACTCAGGGCCGTGCCGTAAAACACCGGTGCGTTATAGATGACTGGGGCGTTATAAGCCACCGGCGCCATATACGTCACGGGCGCGTTGTAAACCACCGCAGGCACGGCGACCGCCGCCGCGGAGTAGTCGGAATCATAACCGTAAGCATCCTGCGCGCGAGCCGCGCCGATTGAAGCTGTTAGAAAAAGGAGGAATAAGGTCGTTTTTGTTTTCATAAGCTCTTGAACAATGGACGTTATCGGACGCGTAACTATTCATTTACAAAATGCTTCGCCCGTAGCCGCCGACGTCAGGAGGCGGAAGGGCAGAGCTCCAGATCCGCCTCCTGACGTCGGCGGCTACGGTTTCTTTTCTCTAAAACAAAAAACGCCCGCGTTCTTAACAAACGCAGGCGCAAGCTGTTATCGATTAAACGGTTATTTCTCTTTCACCGCTTCAATCTTCGAAACCGTCAGGACTTTCTTTCCATCTTTTTCGGAGAGAACGCCCGTTGCGGTGATCTTTTCCGATTTTTTACAGATGTTATCATGGAAATCCTTGCTCTTGTCATTTTCGGCCAGGTAATACGTCACCTTTTTGCCGTGTTCTTGAGTGGTGATCGTGTTCTGGCATTCCTTGGTTTCGTGCAGCGCACATTTCGCGCATTGGCCCAGGCCGGTGACAGTAACTTCCTTATCGGCCGCAAATGCCGGAATCGCCAACAAAGCCGCAAGCGCAATGATTGAGGAGATTTTTTTCATACGTTGTTATTTGGTTTTGGAACGGGCCTACACTACTCCATTTCATTAAATTTTCAAATGGAATAGTGGTGTCGAGAGGGAATGAAACCGGTGCTGCGGCGTCTTAACTGACTGGCAATAATCGTGTTAAGCCAACGTGTGGTCACGCTCCGTAAGATCGGCGCTGAGTTGCCCGCCCACGGTTCTCTGCGATAATGGAACAAGATTGGACGAAAATAACAAGGCTCCGCCGGGGGATTCCGAAATCCAAATGATTTCAAATCAAGCACTCCTGCTCGCCAAGGCCCACGCATTTAAATGTAGCTATACAGACATTCTTGTCTGCCTGCGCGAGCAGCGATACTCCCTCTGCGGGATTGAGTCGGAATTCGTGCAGTTCTGAAAACGCGATACGGGTTAACCTCTCCTCAAGGGTGAGGGCGAGCGTGAATTCACATCGTGCCACTCGTCATTCGCAGGCACTTCAAAAATAAAAAACCCAATCCGTTTCCGGATTGGGCTTTGTTAATATCAGATTCGTTTAGCTTGAGAGCGCGCCTTGCGCACTCGCCTTTTGGTTGAAGGTCAGGTGATCAGCGTCAGCGCTCACCGCGATCGGTTCGCCGTCGTGCAGATTGCCCTTCAGTAACTCTTCGGCAAGCGGGTCCTCAAGGAATCGCTCCACCGCGCGGCGCATTGGACGCGCGCCGTATTGCGGGTCGTAACCTTTGCCGACCAGGAAGTCTTTCGCTTTCTCGTCGAGCTGCAACGCAATGTTCCGGTTCTTCATCAACCGAGCCATGACTTTGTTGATTTCCAGATCGAGAATTCCGATCAAGTCCGGCTTCGTCAACGAACGGAACACGATGATATCGTCGAGGCGATTCAAGAATTCCGGACGGAATGTCTTCTTTGCTTCTTCGAGAATCTTTTCGCGCATCTGTTCGTAGCTGTTCGCGTCGGTAATCGGCGAAAAGCCCATCGAACTCTGTTTCTTGATGGTGTCCGAGCCGACGTTCGAGGTCATCAGGATGATGGTATTCCGGAAATTGACCACCCGGCCGACGTTGTCGGTCAGTTTGCCTTCTTCCAAAATTTGCAACAGCATGTTCCACACATCCGGATGCGCCTTTTCGATTTCGTCGAAAAGCACCACCGAATACGGCTTGCGGCGAACCTGTTCCGTCAACTGGCCGCCTTCTTCGTAGCCGACATATCCCGGGGGCGAACCCACGAGACGCGAGACATTGAATTTTTCCATGTACTCGCTCATGTCGAGCTGAATGAGTGCCTTCGGGTCGCCAAACATTTGTTCGGCGAGTGTTTTCGCGAGCAACGTTTTGCCGACGCCGGTCGGTCCGAGCAAGGCGAATGTCCCGATCGGGCGCTTGGGATCTTTAAGATCCGCGCGCGAACGCCGAAGCGCTTTGCAAATCGCCGACACGCCTTCTTTCTGGCCGACGACGACTTTCGTCATTTCTTCCTCGACCTTGATCAAGCGCGCCATTTCGCCTTGTTCCATGCGTTGGAGCGGGATGCCCGTCCACTTGGAAACGACGTGCAAAATATCGTCTTCATCCACCTTCACGCGTTTTTCCTCGCGGGTGGTGCGCCATTCCTTCAAAACGGATTCCAATTTTTCCTTGGCGTGCTTCTCCTTGTCGCGCATGGAGGCGGCGCCTTCGAAATCCTGGTTCTTGATCGCGCGTTCCTTCTTGGACTTGATATCCTCGATGTCGCCCTCGAGATCTTTGACCTCGGGCGGACGAGTCATCGTCCCGATGCGCGCGCGGGAACCGGCTTCGTCCATCAAATCGATGGCCTTGTCCGGCAGATAACGATCGGTGATATACCGATCCGAGAGCTTCACCGAAGCTTCAATGGCTTTGTCCGTGAACTCGGCTTTGTGATGGTCTTCGTATTTCGGACGGAGGCCTTTCAAGATCAAGATCGCTTCCTCGATCGATGGCGCTTCAACCTTCACGGCTTGGAAACGGCGTTCGAGCGCGGCGTCCTTCTCGATGTATTTGCGATACTCGTTCAGCGTGGTCGCGCCGATGCATTGCAATTCACCGCGGCTGAGAGCGGGCTTGATAATATTGGAGGCGTCCATCGTGCCTTCGGCCGAACCGGCGCCCACGATGGTGTGCAACTCGTCGATGAACAAAATGATGTTCTTCGAGCGGCGGATTTCGTCCATGACCGCTTTGATGCGTTCCTCAAATTGACCGCGATACTTCGTGCCCGCGACCATCAACGCGAGGTCGAGGGTGATCACGCGTTTTTCGCGCAGCAATTCCGGCACGTTGCCTTGGGCAATTTCCTGCGCGAGACCTTCCACGATGGCGGTCTTGCCCACACCCGCTTCGCCGAGCAGAACGGGATTGTTCTTCGTGCGGCGGCAGAGAATCTGAATGACGCGCTCGATTTCGTTTTTGCGCCCGATGACCGGATCCATCTCGTTCTTGCGAGCGATCTCTGTCAAGTCGCGGCCAAACGCTTTCAACGCGGGAGTTTTGACTTCGCCTTTCTTTTCAGAGGGCGGAGCCTTTTCGCCGGGCTCAGCGGTGGCTTGTTCTTCCTGCGCGGCAAAATTCGGATCGAGCTCCTTCAAGATCTCCTGACGCGTTTGCTCGATGTCCACGTCGAGATTTTTCAGCACGCGCGCGGCCACGCCGTCACCCTCGCGGAGCAAACCGAGCAGGATATGTTCGGTGCCCACGTAAGTGTGGTTCAGCGCCTTGGCTTCCTTGGCGGCGAGCGCGAGAACTTTCTTTACGCGCGGCGTGTAAGGAATGTTGCCGATCATCTTCTGATCGGGACCGGTGCCGACTTGTTTCTCGACTTCCATCCGGACGGTTTCGAGATCAAGGCCCATCTTTTGGAGGACATTGACAGCGACACCCTGGCCCAATTTGATCAGCCCAAGCAGCAGGTGCTCGGTGCCGACAAAATTGTGGTTGAAGCGATCGGCTTCTTTTCGTGCCAACGCGAGCACTTGTTGCGCGCGCGGCGTAAAATTACTCATGGCTTCGTCACTCATACTACTATTTCACAATGCAATATTTTGCCGATTTGTCCAATCAGTTACTTGCCGACTGCGGCGGCTTCGAAATGGGCCGGCTGACCGGCTTTAACCGCTCACGAACCATGTCTGCACGCAGCAAGTCGCGTTCCTCTGCCGACAGTTTTTCAGAGTGTTGTTTCTGCAAATGCGCCGGTTGCGTCACGAGAAACAACTCATCCACCAACGACCGATCCACCCCCGGAAACACTCCCAAATCCACGCCTAACCGCATCAAAGACAACAAGTTCATCGTTTCCTTTGATGTAATCGTATGTGCATTGGCCAGAATGCCATACGCACGGCCAATGTGGTTCAACACCATTTTGGCCTTCTTCTCCATCAATCTCCCGCGAGAGTTTTCCTCGTGCTCGATAATCTGTCCCAGCACTTTTTCGAGACGCTCCACGATGCCATTTTCGGACTCGCCGAGGGTCATTTGGTTTGAAACCTGGAAAACATTTCCCAGCGCTTCCGTGCCTTCGCCGTAAAGACCGCGCACCGCCAACCCGAGTTTATTCACGGATTGGATAATGGGATTGATTTGCTCATCCAGCACCAGCCCGGGCAGGTGCAGCATCGCGCTCACGCGAATCCCCGTCCCGATGTTGGTCGGGCACGCCGTCAGGTAACCCAAGTCCGCGTTGAACGCGTAGTCCAACTTCTGCTCCAGCTCGGTATCCACCTGATTGATCGAATTCCACGCGTGCCGGATTTGCAATCCCGGCCGCAACGCCTGCATGCGCATATGATCTTCTTCATTGATCATCACGCTCAGCGTCTCTTCGCGGTTCAACACCAAGCCGCTCCCGGAACTTTTCGCCGCGTGCTCGCGGCTGATCAGATGGCGCTCAACCAGGATTTGTTTGTCGAGCGTGGAAAGATTGTCCATCGACTCCGCAAATGAGTCTTTCATTTCCGGCAAAGTCGCGATGGCGGGGCGGATGATATCGAGGATGCGGACGCGCTCCGGCTTTTTGGCCCAACCGGGGAAGGCGGCGTCCCGGATATTGCGCGCCAATCGCACACGGCTCGACATTACGATCCGATCATGCGGACCTTTACGTCTCGCAGTATTCGCCGGCGGTTCAAGAAACTCGTGAATGGTCATCTGGTTCGTTAAATCAGTTAAATAAGTTAAATCGTCAAAACAGTTATACAGCAGAGCACTGGCTTCAATTTAACCCATTTAACCATTTAACTTATTTAACCAGCACATTTAACTAACCGAAATATTGCTCAGGCGCGCCGACATCTGCTTGATCTCATCGCGCAACGAAGCCGCTTGTTCAAAGTTTTCGTCTTCGACAGCTTTGCTCAACTTTTTTTGCAGCAGCTTCAGGCGGTCGGACAACTCACGCGTCTGCCGCAACGCTTCCGGAACTTTGCCAACGTGGCGCGTTCCCTTGTGCATTGTCTTCAGCAACCCTTCCAAACCTTCCGCAAACGTCTTGTAGCATTCGGAACAACCCAACCGCCCAGCCTTCTTGAAGTCCGCCTGCGTGAAACCGCAACGAGGGCATTTCAAATCCGAGCCGCCCGAGGATTGCTCAATTTCCTTGGATGCGCCAAGGCCCAGCAGCAGGTCCGCCAGCTCAAAACCCACCGGGTCATTCACACCCTTGGTCTTGGAGCATTCCTCGCAGAGGTCCACCTTCTGCACCTTGTCACCATCGATCTTGGTGTAATGCACTGTCGCGTTACGTTCCTTGCAGATGCAGCAAAGCATAATTATGTCTATCCGTATATCGGCTCACCCGACGCTTTCGTCAAGGAGTGGTACTCCCTAACCAGCTTCTTGGTGACGACCCCAGGCTTGCCGCTGCCAATCACGCGACCATCGATCTTCACGATCGGCATGAGCTCGGCTCCTGTGCCCGTCAGGAAACACTCGTCGGCATTGAACAAATCATAGCGCGTCAGGTTCGGCTCGCTCACTTTGATGCCCGAAGCTTCCGCCAATTCAATCACCACCTGCCGGGTGATGCCGTACAACGCCCCAGCTGACAGCGGCGGCGTGAACAGCTTGTTGCCTTTGATGATGAAAATATTGTCCGCCGTGCATTCCGCCACGAAGCCTTCGTTATTCAACATCACGGCCTCTTCCACGCCGGCATTGTTTGCCTCGATCTTGGCCAGAATGTTATTCAGGTAATTCAACGACTTGATCGCCGGATTCAACGCGCTGTGCAAGTTACGCGTCGTCGGCACCGTCACGATTTCCATTCCGCGCCCGTACAACTCAGCCGGATAAACCTGGATTTTGTCCGCGATGCAGATCACCGACGGATTTTTGCAACTGCGCGGATTCAACCCGAGCGTGCCCACACCGCGCGTGACCACGAGGCGGATGTAACCATCGCGAATCTTGTTCGTGCGGCAGCTATCCACGACCGCCTTGCAAAGTTTTTCGTGCGACATCGGGATATCGAGCAGAATCGCCTTGGCGGAATAAAACAGGCGGTCGATGTGCTCCTTCAGCCGGAACACGCGTCCGTTATAAGCCCGAATGCCCTCGAAGATGCCATCCCCGTACAGCAAACCGTGATCGAACACCGACACCTTGGCGTCGCGTTCGTTATAAAACTTTCCATCAATAAAAACTTTCATCGCGCAGTTAAGTGAAACTAGGGTAAACCAGCGGTCAACGCAAAGCGAAATTTGGTGTGCCCCGCAACGCACAGGCGTGAATTCTCTGCCGTTGTCATTCCGCGCAAGAAAAAGGGAGCACCCGCGTCCCGCGGGTCCTTTTCGGCGTCCCGCCGAAAAGCCTTAACACACACCTCCATATTTCTGCTTCCCAATAGTTCGCCATGTTAAGGTCTTCGCGGTTTAAATTCCGAAATCTTTTTCATTCTTTCTTATCCGTGTCATCTGTGGCCAAAAAGAATTCGTGTTCATTCGTGAAATTCGCGTAAACGGTTTTCACCCTCGGAAATTATTTGCGCGTTCCGGCATTTGGATGAATATCTTGCCATGCAACGTCTCGGCAAAAATGTTGGCCGCTACCTCGGCGACACCATCGACATCCGGCAAGTCCTGCGCGATATCGAACTCGCCGCCCGCGAAAACGGCTGGACCGCCGAGACCTTTTTTGAATCCCCCGAATTCAACCTCTTCGCCCTGACTCGAAGCCCGAAACTCAAAACCCAAAATCCGAAACGAGTCTACCTGTCCACCGGCATCCACGGCGATGAACCCGCCGGCCCGCTCGCCGCGCTGAAGTTAATCGAGGAAAACCGGTGGCCCGAAAATCTGAACCTCTGGTTCTGCCCCTGCCTGAACCCCATCGGTTTCACCCTGAACACGCGCGAGAACGCGCAAGGCATCGATTTGAACCGCGAATACCTCAACCCGCTCGCCGAGGAAATCAAAGCCCACATCCAATGGTTGGAGCGCCAGCCGGATTTCGACCTCAGCCTCCTCATGCACGAAGATTGGGAATCGCACGGCTTCTATTTATATGAGCAAAACCCGGACGCCCGCGCCTCACTTGCAGAACCGATGATCGAAGCCATCTCGAAAGTCTGTCCCATTGACCCTAACGAGATCATCGAAGACCGCCCCGCTAAAAACGGAATCATCCGCCCGAGCATCGATCCGAAACTCCGCCTCAAATGGCCCGAAGCGTTTTACATGATTAATTACAAGACGCGGCTAAGCTACACCCTCGAAGCCCCCTCGGATTATCCCATCTCAACGCGCGCAGACGCATTGGTCGCCGCCGTACGCACCGCCGTCGGTTTAATTTCCAAATAGACGGGGCGAGGCTTTAGCCTGGGAGCGCCGGCGTCCCGCCGGCGAGAATTAAAAGTAGAGCGGGTGAGACTCCGGCAATTCAAAATCGGATGGGGCGCTCAAGCGGACTTTTGAGCCGCGGTATTTCGCAGACTTGGCAAAGGCCTTCCTCGTCCAAATCCATGATCGGGAACATCTCCTCGAATCGAAACTTTGGAACCGTTTTCGGTGCTTCCGGCCTTCTCCCGTACAATCCACAGGCTGAACACTGCACGATCCACTTCCGGCAACGCGGATCTTGCAGGAACCATTCGCGGGTTCTGGTCATGTCTCTTTTACTCATCGCAGAACTAATTTCTTCACTCCTCCCCCTCATAATAATCCGCCTCCGTCACCCGCACACAACGATACTCCGGCTTGATCTGCCGCTTGCCCGTATGCGGGTAACTCGTCACATCCGCCCGATGATGATCCGCCAGGACGAAATACACGAGATCCTGCTTTGAATTATTGACCAACTCATGCGCCTCGCCCGGCGATAAAATGACATGATCTCCCGCCTTCACCGGTTGCGACGCTCCTTCGCCGTGAACCAAAACCCCGCTTCCTGAAATAATAATATAATATTCCGTCTGCGCCGCATGCGAGTGGAGCGGATAATTTTTCTTTCCCGCCGGAATCTTCACGAGTTCCACATCGAATGGATGCCCGCCGCCCCATGGCCCAACGTCTTTGACGCCTCCCAACGCGAGCGAAATATGTTTTCTAAAAATCTCGTAAGCACCCTTGGGTGACGTGCGATGCTCCTCCTTAACCTGTGATTCGTTGATAGTGCGCATAACGGTAAAAAAACGACGATTCAAACTCAGCCACGTCGACGCAACGATGTCAATCCAGAGTCGTTACGCCTTATCTGCGTTCATCTGCGTAAAAATTTATATCATTTCATCTAAGAGCGGTTAGTGGCTAATCAGTTCCACCGAATTTGTGGTCAATCCACGGAGCCCCGGCGGCAAGCACACCGACAAAAAATGACGCTGTATTGCCGAGCAAGGATGCTACCAGTGCTCTCCGCCAGCTCACACCGACGAAGTCGCCTCCTTGAATGAATGAAGTGGTTGTCACTGCTTTGATGAGCAGCGCATCCACAAACACTACGCCCACCTCCAGAACCCAGACGGGAGCGTGACCGTTCAGCGGAAGAAACGCGAAAAGAAATACGGCTATGTTTGCCATCGAGAGGCTGATAAATGCGGGCACAATCAAAATGCCACATGACACCAGCGTAAGCGTCACGATGCCGGATTCGATGACCAGTGCCCAAAAGGCAACAATTGAGAATGCAATGAATGACTGTCCATCGATCACAACCGGATTGGCATGCGCTGCCGCCGGAATCATGAACAGTAGGATTGACAAGAGACGTAACCAACCCGCTTTCGATTTGTGACGAGGCATCGTATCAGTCTGACAGCGTGGAGGGGTAACGCTCACGCAATCCCCACGACATTGCTCCATTTGACGCGCGTGCTATAACAGTCCCTCAAAGGAGGGAAGCAGGGACAAATGAAAAAGGGCAGCAGACAATTTGAGATAACCGACCAGGTTCAAACCCTTGGAATTCCACTACATTTAAAAGAACTGGTATCCCTTTCCGAATCCGTGTTCATCCGTGTTTATCCGTGGTTAAAATTGGATTCCAAGCCGTTTTTCAGAAAAAGGTGCCAAGCCTTGCCAACTCTTGCCACCGGGGTACGCCCGCTCTCGCTCCCGTTATTAACCATCAACTCTCAACCTCTTATTATCCAACGTCAATCGTGCCGTTCGTGCTCGATCGTGCAGGGCCACCCCTGCACGATCGATTCCCGACTCAATTCGTGTTAATTCGCGTAAACCGTTTACTTCAACATTTTATCCAACGTCGGCTCCATCGCATCCGCCCAGAGTTGATAGCCGTGTTCGTTCGGATGCAGGAAATCGGGCATGATATCGGCGTGAACTTTGCCGTCATCGCCCAGGAACACTTTGTTGATGTCCAGGAACGTGATCATCTTGCCGTCATCCAGCTTCGCGATGCGCTCGTTCACCTGGTGGATCGTCTCCATCACCTTCGGAGAATCCTTCGTCGTGTTGCGCGGGAAAATCGCCAGCAACAGAATCTTCGACTTTGGGCATTTCTCGCGCATATCGCTCACGATCTTTTCCACGCCTTCAGAAATCTGGTCCGGCGATTCTGTGCTGCTGTTGTTCGTGCCGATCATCAGCACGATGACTTTGGGATCGATGCCGTCCAACTCGCCGTTCTCAATGCGCCAGATGACATGCTGCGTGCGGTCACCGCTGATGCCGAAATTCGCCGCATGACGCGAGCCGTAGACTTTCTCCCAAACATTCTTGCCACGGCTGCGCCAATTGTCCGTGATGGAATCGCCCATGAACAGAATGTCGATGCCGCCCGCCTTGGCTTGCTTGACGAAGCCTTCATGCCGGGAGAGCCAATTCGACGGGCTGCCGCGCGTAACCGGAGTGGTTGCGGGATTTTTGATCGCCGTAGCGTGCGAGTTCGTTTCCTGGGCAACACAAGCCGATGCCAGGAAAATAGGGAGAAGAAACGCAAAGAGTTTTTTCATGCGTGCGAGCATAGCCACCTGCCGCTCCGAGAACAAGCCGCGCAATTATTTTGTGATGCGGCGGCAAAACGGAGCGCGGAGCATTGCTCCGCGAGAAATTCACATCACGCGCGGAGCAATGCTCCGCGCTCCGCCCGCCACGCCTTCCAATCCTCAATCATAAATTTGCGGCAACCAACTACGATCTTCCAACGTCTTGAATTCAAGAATCGAAAAATCAATACCCCTATGTTGAATCGAAGAAATCTTTTCGTCGGTTTGGCGGCGCTTACGCTGAACCTCGTGGCCTTTACTTCCACAGCTGCGGACAAACTTGCCTCCGATGTCGTTGAGATCGAACGCCCGCGCATCATGGCGAAGGCCGCGGCGTATCTGAACGAACCACCGATTACCGTCACCGCCTCGCACTCACCGCGCAGCGCCGGCGGTGGGCATGATTTCTTTTCCGAGGGCGATTACTGGTGGCCCGACCCGCAAAATCCCGACGGCCCCTACATTCAGCACGACGGCCTCACCAACACGAACAACTTCGTCGAGCATCGCCATGCCATGGTGCGCTTCAGCGAAATCGTTGCGACGATGACCTCCGCCTACATCCTCACCGGCGATGAAAAATACGCCCGGCATGCCGTAAAACATCTCAAAGCCTGGTTCGTGGATGGCGACACGAAAATGAATCCGAACCTGCTCTACGGTCAGGCCATCAAAGGCCGTTTCACCGGTCGCAGCACCGGCGTGATTGATACGATTCATCTCGTGGAAGTGGCGCGGAGCATCGAGTTGTTGAAAAACTCGCCCGCACTCTCCGCCAAGGACTACGACGCCATGAAAGCCTGGTTCCGCGAATACCTCACCTGGCTCACCACGCATCCCTACGGCATCGAAGAGCGCGCCGCGAAAAATAATCACGGCATCTGCTGGTCCATGCAGGCCGCCGAGTTTGCGCATTTGGTTGGCGATGAAGACGTGATGAATTGGGTGCGCAACAAATTCAAAAACGATTACCTCACCAAAAACATGACGAACAACGGCAGCTTCCCGCTGGAGCTCGCCCGCACCAAACCTTACGGCTATTCGCTGTTCGTGTTCGACGCCATGGCCGGCATCGCGCAAATTCTCTCCACGCCGAACGATAATTTGTGGACTTACCAAACACCCGATGGCCGCGGTATGGCGAAGGGCTTGGAATTTATTTTCCCCTACATCGCCGACAAATCCAAATGGCCCTACAAACACGACGTGCTCTATTGGGACGAATGGCCCGTGCGCCAGCCGTGTTTGGTTTTCGGCGGCGTCGCGTTGAATAAACCT
>Ga0310811_10010952_pt1 | contig 11727 bp, 12 predicted proteins | sample YCmetagenome_FD_207642 | JGI IMG/M metagenome (GOLD analysis project Ga0310811, IMG submission 207642) | Soil microbial communities from experimental microcosm in Duke University, North Carolina, United States - YC | ecosystem: Engineered > Artificial ecosystem > Soil microcosm > Unclassified ...
GTGACAGCGGCCCTCCCGCGGCCGGAGATTCCGGCCGGCCAGGTCGCCCCGCGGGTGACGCCGCCACTCAGGGAAGGAGCTGGAAGGTGACCGAGACCCTACCTGGGCGGGCCGTGGACGGGGAGCGCTTCCGGACGGCGCTCGCGGGGCACGCGGCGGGAGTCGTTGTGATCACCGCTCAGGACGAGGGGATCCCCGTCGGCCTGACCGCGACGTCGTTCTCCTCGGTCAGCCTGAAGCCGCCGCTGGTCTCCTTCTATGTGGACCAGGCCTCGACCACCTGGCCCCGGCTGCGCTCGGCCGACCACTTCGCCGTCAACGTGCTCACCAGCGACCAGGGTGAGCTCGCGGCCAGGTTCGCCAGGAAGGGTGTCGACCGGTTCGCCGAGCCGACTCGCTGGCGTCCCGGTCTGTACGGCGCGCCGCTGCTGAGCGACGCGTCGGTGCACCTGATCTGCCTGCCGCACACGACGGTCGAGGTGGGCGACCACGTGCTCGTCGTCGGCCTGGTCTCCGAAGCGACGGTGCACGGTACCGGTCGGCCGCTGTTGTACCACCAGGGCCGTTTCGGCCGATTCATCCCACATCCCTGATCCTCTTTCACCTTCCGCCCGGCCGCTGCCACGGCAGCACGGTCGGCGACTTCCGCGTACCCGCACCCCTCGAGGAGCGTTCGTTGTCCCCCTCAAGAACCATCCGGAGTCTCGTCGCCACGCTGGCCGGCCTGTCGCTGCTGACCGCGTGTGGCGGTGCCGGCACGAGCACCGTCGACAGCGGCTCCACCCAACCCGTGCGCGGCGGCACCTTGAACCTGTCGATGTCGCTCGACCCGTTGTGCCTGGACCCGCACGCGATCTCCTCCGACGTCGAGCAGATCTTCGGGCACATCCTGACCGACAACCTGGTCTACCTGGACGAGAAGGGCGACCCGTCGCCGTGGCTGGCCACCTCGTGGGAGATCTCGCCCGACGCCAAGACCTACACCTTCCATCTGCGTAAGGGTGTGACCTTCAGCGACGGGGCCGTGTTCGACGCTCAGGCGGTCGTCACCAACTTCGAGCACATGCTCGACCCGGCGACCCGCTCTCCGCTGGCCGGCCCGTACATCGCGCCGTACAAGGACAGCAAGATCATCGATGCCTCCACGCTCGAGGTGCACCTGTCCCGGCCGTACGTCCCGTTCCTGACTGTGCTGGCCCAGGGCTGGCTCGGGATGGAGTCGCCCAAGGCGATCAAGGAGAACACCCCGGCGCAGTTGTGCGAGCACCCGGTCGGCTCCGGCCCGTTCGTGCTGACCGGCTACACCAAGAACCAGAGCGTCACGTTCGCCCGCCGGGCCGACTACAACTGGCCGCCCGACCTGTTCAAGCACAGCGGTCCCGCTTACCTCGACGGCATCAAGGTCGACTGGGTGGGCCAGGACGCGGTGCGCTTCAACTCCCTGGTCAGCGGCCAATACCAGGCCACCGGCTACCTGCCGGCGCAGAACGCGCAGGCCGTGAAGTCCAACCCCAACCTCGAGTACCACAACAACAACCGGATCGGCTGGCCGTTCACCCTCGACTTCAACGTCTCCCGGGCGCCGTTCGACGACCTCGACGTGCGCCGGGCCTTCGCCGCGGGCGTCAACACGCCGGCGATCATCCAGACGATCGGGTTCGGGCAGCGGCAACCGGCGACCGGCTTCCTCGACCGGGTCACCCAGTTCTACGATCCGAACGCGAAGTTCCCGGGGTTCGACCCCGCGAAGGCCAACCAGCTCCTCGACCAGGCCGGCTGGACCGGGCGCGACGCCGACGGCTACCGCACCAAGGACGGCAAGGTCCTGGAGGCGCAGTTGCCGGTGACCCAGACGGCCACGGTCAGCCCGGTCTACAACCTGATCCAGGCACAGGCCAAGGCGGTCGGCTTCAAGGTGAACGTGAACCTTCTGCCGCTCACGCAGATCACCACGCTGCGGTACGCCGGCGACTACGACCTCCTCTCCGGGGTCTGGCACACCAACACGCCGGACGTGCTCTACATCAAGTACGCGTCGGAGAGCATCCCCAACGACAAACGCCTCGGGCAGAACCTGTCCCACCTCTCCGACCCCCAGATCGACGGATGGCTGGAACAGGCACGTCAGACCACCGACAGCGCGAAACTCCAGGACCTCTACGGCAAGGTCCAGCAGCGGCTGGTCGACCTGGTGCCCGGTGTTCCGATCTATGACAACTCGGTGTTGTGGGCCACGAGCAAGAAGCTCCAGGGCGTCATCACCGACACGTCGCACGCCACGCCCGTGTTCACCTACGCGTGGCTCACGCGATGACGGCCCGCAGTGCGATGGCGGCCCGGCTCGCCGGGCACCCGACCGCGGTCGCCGTCGCCAAACGGATCGGAGTACGGCTGATCGCCGGAGTGGGGGTCCTGTGGGGGGCGGCCACGCTCAGCTTCATCGCGCTGCACGTCACCGCGGGCGACGCCGCCCTGTCCACCGTGGCCGGCCAGGGGGCGAACCCGACCAAGGAGCTGCTGGACCAGGTCCGGCGTGATTTCGGCCTGGACCAGCCCCTCTACCGCCAGTACCTCGACTACCTCGGTCGCCTGCTCCACGGCGACCTGGGCCAGTCCTACCAGCAGCGGATCGCGGTGAGCCGGGCGATCGCCGAGCAGCTCGGCCAGACCGTCCAGCTCGCGGTGTCGGCGGCCGCCGTGGCCGTCCTGCTGGCGATCGGGGCCGCGGTGCTGACCGCGCGGAGGCGACCGTGGCGTTCGATCGCCTCCGGAGTGGAGCTGACACTGTCCGCGACACCGACATTCGTGATCGGCATCGTGCTGCTCATCATCTTCTCCTTCACTCTCAAGGTGTTGCCGGTGTCCGGCAACGACGGGCCGCGCGCGCTGATTCTGCCGATGCTCACCCTGGCGTTGCCGATCGGCGCGGTGCTCGCCCAGGTGCTGCGCAGTGAGCTGGAGGAGGTGCTGGAGCAGCCGTTCATCCTCACCGCCCGCAGCCGTGGCATGCGGGACACCGTGGTGCGGGTGCGGCACGCCCTGCGTCATGCGCTGGTGCAGATCGTCACGATGTCCGGTTTCGTGGTCGGCGGCCTGCTGGGTGGCGCGGTCATCACCGAGACGCTGTTCGTCCGGCAGGGTGTGGGGCAGCTGATGCTCTCCGCGGTGACCACCAAGGACATCCCGATGGTATTGGGACTGGTGGTCTTCGCCGCGTTCGTGTACGTCGTGGTGAACCTGCTGGTGGACATCACGTACACGCTCATCGACCCGAGGCTGGTGACCCGGTGAGCGCGTTCACCGCCACCGCGGCGGTGCTGCCGCGGACGAGCCGCGTCCGGCTGCGCCCCGGGCTGATCCTGGCGGGGCTGTTCGTGGCGGTCGTCGTGGCCGCCGCCCTCGTGCCGCAGTTGCTGGCGCCGCACGACCCCTTGGCGATCGGTGCCGAGGGGGCCTTCCTGCCGTCCGGTGGCGGCCACCTGCTCGGAACCGACGAGTCAGGCCGTGACGTGCTCAGCCGCATGGTCTACGGGGCCCGACCCTCGCTGGTGATGGGGCTGGGGGCGACGGCGATCGCGGTCACCGGCGGCACCCTGCTGGGTCTGGCCGCCGGGCTGGGCAGCCGGTTGACCGAGAGCCTCATCATGCGGCTGATCGACGTGGTGCTCTCCGTACCGGAACTGCTGCTGGCGCTGGTGGTCATCACGCTGGCCGGTGCCGGCAGCACCAACGCGATGTTCGCCGTCGCGTTCGCGAGCATCCCGTCCTACGCGAGGATCGTGCGGGCACAGACGCACATCGTGCGCCGATCCACCTTCGTCGAGGCGGCGACGGGGCTGGGCATCCGGCGCTCCACGGTGGTCTGGCGGCATGTCCTGCCCAACGCGATCCGGCCGGTGCTGGTGCTGTCCACCATCGGGGTCGGCACCGCGATCAGCGCCGGCGCCGCGCTGAGCTTCCTGGGGCTGGGCGCCGAGCCGCCTGCCGCCGAGTGGGGCGACATGCTCTCCAACGGCCTGCAGTACATCTCCAACGACTGGTTCCTGGTGGCCGTCCCGAGCGTGGCGATCACGCTGACCGTGCTGTCCATCACCGTGCTCGGCCGCGAACTGCGCCGCCGCTCCGAAGGGAGATCCACATGAGCAGCCTGCTCGAGGTCGCCGGGCTGACCGTCGCGTTCCAGGGCACCAGGGTCGTCGACGGAGTCTCCTTCACCCTGCAGCGCGGCGAGTGCCTCGCACTGGTGGGGGAGTCGGGCTCCGGCAAGAGCGTGACGACCCGTACCCTGGTCGGCCTCGCCGGGTACGACGCACACGTGCACGCCGACCGGCTGCGCTTCGACGGCACCGACGTCACCGGCTTCACCGACCGCACCTGGCGGCGGGTGCGCGGGGCGCGGATCGGCTTCGTGCTGCAGGACGCGCTGGCCTCGCTCGACCCGCTGCGCCCGGTGGGCCGGGAGATCGCCGAGCCGCTGGCGCTGCACACCACGCTGAGTCGTGCCGAGCGTGCCGCGCGGGTACGCGAATTGCTGGAATCGGTCGGAGTTCCGGAGCCCGAGGTGCGGGCCGCCCAGTACCCGCACCAGCTGTCCGGCGGGCTGCGCCAGCGGGCGCTGATCGCCTCAGCGATCGCGTGCGACCCGGACCTGCTGCTGGCGGACGAGCCGACCACCGCGCTGGACGCGACCGTGGCCGTGCAGGTGCTGGATCTGCTCGGCTCGCTCAAGGACAACCGCAGCGGTCTGCTGATCGTCAGCCACGACCTGGCGGTGGTCGCCCGGCTGGCCGACCGGGTCGCGGTCATGAAGGACGGGCGGATCGTCGAGGCCGGCACCACCGATGCGGTGCTGCAGGATCCGCAACATCCGTACACCAGGGCGCTGCTGGCGGCGGTGCCGTCGGCGCACGCCAAGGGCACTCGGCTGTCCACGGTGGAGCGCCCTACGGTCCCGGCGCCCGCGCCGGTCCTCGATCCGGCGCCGGGTGGGGCGCCCGTCCTGGCGGCCGTCGGGCTGCGCAAGTCGTTCCCCGGACCTGACGGCGTCGCGCGGGTCGCGGTCGAGGACGTCTCGCTGACGCTGCGGGCCGGCGAGACGCTGGGCATCGTGGGGGAGTCCGGTTCCGGCAAGAGCACCACCGCCCGGCTGCTGCTCGGCCTGGAGACGCCGGACGCCGGCGAGGTGCTCGTCGACGGCACCGACTGGAGTGCGCTGACCCCCGAAGAGCGGCGGACCCACCGGCGCCGGCTGCAGATCGTGTACCAGGATCCGCTGAGCTCCTTCGACCCGCGGTACACAGTGGACCGGGTCGTCGGCGAGGCGCTCGGCGTCGCCGGGTACCCGCGCGGCATCCGCCGCCGGGACCGCACCGTCGAACTGCTCGAGTTGGTCGCGCTCGACGCCGGGTACCTGGGGCGACGGCCGCTGGAGCTGTCCGGCGGGCAGCGGCAGCGGGTGGCCGTCGCCCGGGCGCTTGCCGCCGAGCCGGAGGTCATCGTCTGCGACGAGCCGGTGTCCGCGCTGGACGTCTCGGTGCAGGCGCAGATCCTCGACCTGCTCGCCGACCTGCAGGCCCGGCTGCGCGTGGCATACCTGTTCATCTCCCACGACCTCGGCGTCGTCTACCACGCGAGCGACCGGGTGCTGGTGATGCGCGACGGGCGGGTGCTGGAGTCCGGCGACGTTCGCACCGTGTTCGCCGATCCCCAGCACGACTACACCCGCGAACTGCTCGCCGCGATCCCGCGTCTGGCCACCCACGCGACGCCGCCGCCCACCCCCATGGGAGTGAGCTGACGGCCTATGAGCGAGTCGCCTCGTAGCCGGGCAGCAGGGCCGGGGTGGTCCGGGTCGCCGGGCGCATGATCAGGATCAGTACGGCCGTCCCGGCGAAGATGACCGCGGCGACGACGCCGACGACGTGCAGGCCGGCGGTGAACGCCTCCCGCGCGGTGTGCAGCAGTTCCGCGCCCTGGCCGGCGGGAAGGCGCCGGCTGGCGGCGACCGCGCCGGCCAGCGAGTCGGACGTGCCGTCCATCCTGCTGCGGTAGACCACCGCGGCCACCACGCCGAGCAGCGCGAACCCGAGCGAACCGCCGAAGTAGTTGCCGGTCTCCGACATCGACGCCGCCGAGCCGGCGCGCTCCGGCGGTACGGACCCGACGACCAGCCCGGTGCCCAGCGCGAACAGGGGGCCGGTGCCCAGCGCCAGTACGGCGATGCCGATCATCACTAGCGGCAGGGCGCTCGCACCGCCGACGCCGACCAGTAGCAGGCTGCCCAGCGCCGACCCCACCAGCCCGCCGGCGATCGCGGTCGTCTGCTTCATCCGCCGGGCCAGCGCCGGCGCGGCCATGGTGCCGACCGCCACGCCGAGGCCCATCGGTGCGAACAGCACCGCCGACGCGATCGGCGAAAAGCCCAGCACGCTCTGCAGGTACTGGGTCACCAGCAGGCCCGTGCCGGCCATCGCGATGCCGGCGAAGGCCAGCGCGACGAGTACCGCCGTGAACGGGCGGTTGCGCAGCAGCCGCAGGTCCAGCAGCGGCGTCTCCAGCCGCAGTTGCCGGCGTACGAACAGGAATCCGATGGCCGCGCCGACGACGAGGGCCGCCGCCGGCACGACCGACACGCCCTCGACGATCAACTGCTTGATGCCGTAGAGCATCAGCAGCGCGGCCGCGAGCGACAGCCCGGCGCTGGCCAGGTCCAGCCGGCCGGCCTGGTCGCTGCGGAACTCCGGCAGCAGGAACGGCCCGGCGAGCAGCAGCAACGCCATCGCCGGCACGGCGACCAAGAACACCGATCCCCACCAGAAGTGCTGGAGCATGAATCCGGCGAGTACGGGTCCGAGCGCGCCGCCAGTGAACTGGCAGGTCGCCCAGATCGCGATGGCCTGCCCGCGCTGTCGTTCGTCGCGGAACATGTTGGTGATCAGGGCGAGTGTGGACGGCGCCAGGGTCGCGCCGGCGACGCCCAGCAGCGCACGCGCGACGATCAGCATCAGCGGGCTCACCGCGAGGGCGGCCACGACCGACAGGACGGCGAACGCCGCCCCGCCGATCATCAGCAGCCGTCGGCGGCCGATCCGGTCGCCGAGCGTGCCCATCGTGATGACCATGCCGCCCACCATGAGTCCGTAGCCGTCGCTGATCCACAACTGCTGGACGTTGGTGGCTCCCAGGTCGGCGCTCAGCTGTGGGAGCGCGAGGAGCAACGCCGTCGCGTCCATCGCGACGAGCAATGTCGGCAGCATGAGGACGACCAGCCCCAGCCATGCCCGGTTGAACCGCATATCCGCAACTCCCTGTTCTCTCGACGTTTCGCCGGTGGTCGGAGCGGCCGGGAGCTTCTTGACATCGGCAGGGGGGAATCTCTCGCGTCTGCCATGGTGGGATGTCACCAGAGAGGACGACTTCGCGGTCCGGGCGATGAGACGGCGAAGAACTCATGCGAATTTCCGGCGGAGGATGTCAAGACGGCGGCGGCGGCTCCGACCAACTGGTCGAAGGGCCCGCCCGGGGCTCGCGAACCACGAGGAGTACGAGATGAAGTTCCTGATCAGCATGCACATCAACCCGGCCGTGCTGGACGCGCTGACCGACGAGGAGAGGGCGGCGATCGGCGACGGCCACGGCGCGTTCATCGAGGCGTTGAAGAAGTCCGGCGAGCTGATCACCACGCAGGCGCTGGCCGACCCGTCACAGGCCGCCGTGGTGTCCGTACGCAACGGCCAGCCGGTGGTGACCGACGGGCCTTTCCTGGAGTTCAAGGAGTATCTGGGCGGCTTCTACCTGATCGACTGCGAGAACAAGGAGCGGGCGATCGAGTTGGCGGCGCAGATCCCGGACACCGCGATCGAGGGCCTGGGGGTCGAGGTGCGGCAGGTGATGTTCGCTGATGGACAATTGGAGGCATGACGGCATCAGCCATCGAGGACCTGCTGCGTGAGCTCACGCCGCAGGTCCTCGGCGCGTTGGTGCGCCGGCACGGCCAGTTCGAAGGGTGTGAGGACGCCGTGCAGGAGGCTGTCCTCGCCGCGGCCGTACAGTGGCCTGCCGAGGGAGTGCCGAGCAACCCGCGTGGCTGGCTGGTGACTGTCGCGTCCCGGCGGCTCATCGACCAGATGCGCAGTGACCACGCGCGCCGGGAGCGGGAGTCGGCGACGGCCACCGAGGTGGTCCCCGAGGACGTGCCGGACACCGACGACACGCTCGTCCTGCTGTTCCTGTGCTGCCATCCGACGCTGACCGCGGCCTCCCAGACCGCCCTGACGTTGCGGGCGGTCGGCGGCCTCAACACCGCCGAGATCGCCCGCGCGTTCCTGGTGCCCGAGGCCACGATGGCGGCCAGGATCAGCCGGGCCAAGCAGCGGATCAAGGCCGCCGGCAGCTCGTTCAGCCTGCCGGACGGCCCGGACCGCGAGGAGCGGCTCCAGGTCGTCCTGCACGTGCTCTACCTGATCTTCAACGAGGGCTACACCGCCTCCTCGGGCAGCGAGTTGCACCGCGTCGACCTTGCGCACGAGGCGATCCGGCTGGTCAGGATGGTGCACGCGCAGCTGCCCGAGGACGGCGAGGTGACCGGGCTGCTCGCGCTGATGCTGCTGACCGACGCCCGCCGGGAGGCTCGTACGACGGCCGCCGGTGATCTGGTGCCGTTGGACGAGCAGGACCGTGCGAAGTGGGACCGCGGGCTGATCGACGAGGGCATCGAGCTGGTCAAGGCGTCGCTGGCCGGCCCGGCGCTGGGGCCCTACCAACTGGAGGCCGCCATCGCCGCCACGCACGCCGACGCGGGCACGGCCGAGGCGACCGACTGGCCGCAGGTGCACGCCCTCTACCTGATCCTGGAACGGATCGCACCCAACCCGATGGTCACCCTCAACCGGGCGATCGCGCTCGCCGAGATCGAGGGCCCGCCGGCCGGGCTGGCCCTGCTGTCCACATTGGACGGTGACGAGCGGATGGCCGGGCATCACCGGTTGTTGTCCGTACGGGCGCATCTGCTGGAGAAGACCGGCGACACGGCCGGAGCGTACGAGCACTACCGGCGCGCCGCGAAGTCCACCGCCAGCATCGCCGAGCAACGCTACCTGGAGTCCCGGGCCAGTCGGGTGAGACCATCAAGCGCCTGAAGCGCCACCGGAACGGTGGCCACGAGGCACGACGAGCTCGCCGTTCGCCACGAGGCCACCCTCACCATCGATGAGTGGCTTTGACCAGCACTCCAGGCCCTCGGCCACAGCTGGGACCATGGGGACGTCGTGTCAGGTGATCTCGATGACGACCTTGCCGGAGGTGCCGCCGGCGGCCAGTGCGCGCTGGGCGTCGGCCGCGTGTTCCAGGGGGTAGGTGGCGCCGACCCTCACCGTGAGCCTGCCGGTCTCGGCGAGCTCCGTCAGCGCGATGAGATCGGCGTGGTTCATGCGGCAGAAGACCGTGGTGACGCCCGGTGTGCCGATCTCGGCGATGGACGCCATGCGTGCGCCGGCGCGGACGGCGCTCGCCGTCGCGGTGAGCACGCCGCCGACGGTGTCGAGAACCACGTCCGCGCCGTCCGGGGCGAGTTCCCGGACGCGGTCGGCGGTCCCTTCGCCGTAGGTGACCGGTTCGGCGCCGAGCGTGTGTACGTAACCGTGGTCGCGTGCGGAGGCGGTCCGATGACGCGGGCTCCGCGAGATCCTGCGATCTGGACGGCGAGGGAACCCACCCCGCCGGCCGCTCCGTGCACGAGCAGGATCTCGCCGGGCTGGACGTCCAAGGCGTGGACGACGGCCTGGTAGGCGGTCAATCCTGCCAGTGGGAGGCCGGCCGCATCTGCCCACGACGACGCTGGCCCTCGGCTGGCTCCCGCAGACCTCACGGCCTGAGATCGTCTCCTTCGCCCGCACCGTACAGCGCATCGCCGCCGATCACGGGGGCGCTCAGCTGCTCAGCGAGTCGGCCCCGTAAGCATCGGCGGTTGGGGTGCCCCGGGCGAGGCTGATAATTTCCCGCCATGGACGCGATCATCCGGCACGGACGGGTTGAGGATGTCGAGGCGCTGCTCGCCTTCTGGCGCATCGCCGCCGAAGGGACCGACCGCCATGACGATTCCGCCAAGGTGGGTGCGCTCCTCGAGCATGATCCCGAGGCCGTCCTCATCGCCGAGGTCGACGGGGAGATGGCCGGCACGCTGATCGCCGGCTGGGACGGTTGGCGGGCCCACCTCTACCGGCTGGCCGTGGACCCCGCCCGCCGCAGGCAGGGGATCGGAACCGCACTGCTCCGGGCAGCCGAGGAGCGCTTCGCAGCCTTCGGCGCGTTCCGGGCCGACGCGATGGTGCTGCTGGACAACGAACTGGCCCATCATGTCTGGGGCGCCGCGGGCTACGTGTCGCAGCCTCAGTGGTCCCGTTGGGTCAAGCCTCTGATGTGAGATCCAAACAAGACTCACGTCCATGATGGCGGTCGAGAGCCAGTGCTTTGACTGCCGGCTACACGAGGCTCTCATCGGCTAGTGCCGTGACCGGAAACGATCATCGGGTTGGGCGGTCATGAGCAGCGGGGATCGCGATGCCGCGCCACCGTGCGCTACTCTCGTGCGCCTGATCAACTCTGGTGAGGACCGGTTAATGCTGCGACGAATTGGCCCCGCCGCCATCGGTATCGCACTGCTCCTCGCGGGATGCGGCAACATGGACGCGCCGACGCCCGGCGCCTCCTTATCGTCGGCGGCTCCTGTGCTGCAGGCTGCCGCCGCGGACACGATCCCGGACCACTACGACCCGGCGCGGGATCCGGCCGTGGACCTGAGCAAGGCCCTCACGCGGGCCGAGTCCGACGGCAAAGAGGTCCTGATCGATTTCGGCGCCGACTGGTGCCCCGACTGCAAGGTGCTCGACAAGCTGTTCCAGTCGGAAGAAACGAAGCCGCTGCTTCAGCGCGACTACCACGTGGTGGCAGTGGACGTCGGCGAGTTCGACCACAACCTCGACTTCGCCGCGAAGTACGTCAAGTTGGAAACGAGTGGCATCCCGGCGCTGGTGGTGCTGGCACCCGACGGCAGCGTCCTCGGGGACACGAACGACGGCTCGTTCGCCAACGCACGCACCATGAACAGCGACCAGGTCAACGCGTTCTTGACCCACTGGGCCCCCGAGAGCTGACGGTGCACCGCGCTCTGCTGGCCGTGGTGGCCGCCGCGTCGCTTGCCCAAGGATGCGCCGCGGCCGGCGCGAGCAGCCCGTCCGCCGAACTGTCGGGCCGCCTGGATGACAGCGGGGTCACCGTCGTGGCGGCGCTGACCACCGGACCGGATGGAACCCGTCAGGTGCGAGCGGTCTTCAGCCCGCAGAAGCCCGGCTTCCACCTGTACAGCATGGATCTGCCACCGGGAGGCGTGAGCGGCCTCGGTGTGCCAACGACGGTGACAGTGGGCGGAAGCCTGCGCGCGGCCGGCAGCCCGACCGCGGACTCGCCCGTGAGGAACCTGCGGATCGAGGAATTGGACGTGGACCTGCCTGTCTACCCGGACGGCCCGGTGACCATCGCGATGCCTGTGCGCCGAACCGGGAATGGGCGTGCTGAGGTGGTCGTCACCTACGGGGCATGCAGCCCATCCAGCTGCCTGGCTCCCGTACGCGACCGCGTCATCGCCCTCGTCCCGGTCGGGACCTGATCAAGTCCGAGAACATCCGCTCGTCGCGCCGGGGGTGGGGGCGGGGGGCGGAGGGGCGGGGGGAC
>Ga0310811_10010953_pt1 | contig 11727 bp, 10 predicted proteins | sample YCmetagenome_FD_207642 | JGI IMG/M metagenome (GOLD analysis project Ga0310811, IMG submission 207642) | Soil microbial communities from experimental microcosm in Duke University, North Carolina, United States - YC | ecosystem: Engineered > Artificial ecosystem > Soil microcosm > Unclassified ...
CGGCGACGATTCAGCTCATTCACCAAACGAGATACCGATATCGCGACGATCGTCGCCTTAGCCGCCTGGACCGTCGCCGTTTTTGATTACGGGTTGCTCGGCACACTTCTGCCCGTGATGCAGCAGACCTTTGGCTGGACGCCGACACTCTCGTACGCCATCAACACGTGGATCTCAGTTGGCAGCGCCTTTATTGCGTTTGGTCTCGGGCCGATCATTGACCGCCTCGGCAGGCGCAGCGGCATGATGCTGACCGTCGGAGGGACTGCGATCGTTTCCGCGCTGACCGCGATGGTTCCCGTGGGGTTCGCAGCCGTTAGCGCGGGCCTTATCGTTATCATCCGTTCCTTCGGCGGCCTCGGCTTCTCTGAACAGGCCGTCAACGCAACCTATATCAACGAGGTCTATCAGGTCACGGAAGACGAACGTAAGCGCCGTCGGCCCGGATACTATTATGCCTGGATCCAGGGCGGATGGCCGCTCGGCTTCATGCTGGCCAGTGCGTTGTCTCTTGTGCTGCTTAACACGGTCGGCTGGCGTGGCCTGTACCTGGTCGCCACTCTGCCTGCAGCGGTGCTGGTCTGGGTCATCTTCCGCAACATCAAGGAAACGCCTCAATTCCGTCTCCATCAGAAGCTGAACCAGCTCGAGCGGTCCGGCCGGCCGGAGGAAGCGCATGCGCTTGCCGCTGCCTACAACATCCAGCACTCGCCGACGGGGCCCTTGAAGCGGATCTGGGGGAAGGCTCTGCGCGGCACGACTTTGGCCTTCTCACTCGCCTGGATATTCAATTTCTTCGGGATCATGAGTTTCAGTATTCTTGGTAGCTCGGTGCTCAAGAATGCCAAGGGCGTTCACCTCTCTGATGCGTTCTGGATGCTCATCATCATCAACCTGGTCGCCTATTTCGGCTACGTCTTCCACGGCTGGCTCGGAGACAAGATCGGCCGCAAGGCGACGATCATCATCGGCTGGATCATCTCGAGCGTATTTTTCACCGTGATGTTGAGTCCGATGGTCACGAATTCGGCGTTGATCGTCGCTACCTATGCTGGCGGACTGTTCTTTCTCGTCGGCCCCTACGCCGCGATCCAATATTTCATGGCGGAATGCTATCCCGTCAGCTGCCGCGCGACAGGTGTCACATTCATCGGCGCGATGAGTCAGCCCGGGATCATCATCGGCGGCGCCCTGTTCACGGTGGTCTCCGGGGCGCTTGGAACGAATGCGGCTGCGGTCTGGGTGGGCGCCGTCGGCATCTTCTTGTCCGCGCTGATCATGATCTTGACCAAACAACCGCATCAGATCGAAGGATTTGCCGAACAACCGCATGAAATCGAAGGGAAAGCCGCCAATGTCTGAGCAGCCGGTTGCGGCGATTACGGGGGCCAGCAGCGGAATCGGCCGCGCCCTCGCGGTCTGGTATGCCAAGCGTGGTGTTCGCAGTGTGGTTGGAACTCTGCCAAGCGACCCACACGATCCTCAGGAAACTGCGAAGCTGGTCCGTGCGCATGGCGGGAGTTGCGTGATCCAGGAACTCGACGTCCGGAACAGCTCGTCTGTGACCGCGTTCGCCGATCGTGCACTCGCCGAATACGGGCGCCTTGACTATATGATTGCCAATGCGGGCATCCTGAGGAACTCCCCCATTGCCGACATGTCGGACGCGCTTTGGGCGGAAATGCTGGACGTCGATCTTACCGGCGTTATGCGTACACTGCGCGCCGGTGCGGCGCGTATCGGCGCCGGCGGGTCGATGGTTGCGATCTCGTCGATCGCCGGCGGCGTCTATGGCTGGGATGAGCATGCGCATTACGCCGCGGCGAAGGCCGGCGTACTCGGTCTGGTTCGCAGTTTGGCGGTCGAACTCGCGCCGCGCGAGATCAGGGTCAACGCGATCATCCCCGGCCTGATCGAGACGCCGCAATCTCTTGATCCCGTTAACTCGCTTGGCCCGGACGGGCTGCGCCGCGCGGGGCAGGACATCCCATGGGGACGGGTTGGCCGACCCGAAGAGGTGGCGAGCGTCATCGCCTTCCTGACATCGCCCGATGCCACCTATATCACGGGACAGGCGCTGGTGGTCGACGGCGGGCTCACCGTCCGGATGCGGTCCTGAATGCGGTCTGGATTTTGAAACGGAAGGACAGGAGAAATGGCTAAAGAAATCTTTTGCTCATTCGGCATTGACGTTGATGCCGTGGCAGGCTGGTTAGGTTCATACGGCGGAGAGGACTCGCCCGACGACATCTCCCGCGGCCTGTTCGCCGGCGAAGTCGGCAGCCCGCGCCTGCTTAAACTGTTCGAACGACTTGGCATCCGCACGACCTGGTTTATTCCCGGTCACTCGATCGAGACCTTCCCAGAACAAATGAAAGCGGTTGCCGATGCCGGGCATGAAATCGGCATTCACGGCTACAGCCATGAAAACCCAATCGAAATGACACCGGAGCAGGAAGAGGCGGTCCTCGACAAATCGATCGAGCTGGTGACGCAGCTCTCGGGGCGCCGGCCAACCGGTTATGTCGCGCCCTGGTGGGAGTTCAGCAATGTCAGCAACGAATTGCTGATCAAGAAAGGAATTAAATACGATCACAGCCTGATGCATCGCGATTACGAGCCGTATTACGTGCGCGTGGGCGACAGCTGGACGAAGATCGACTACAGCAAGGCGCCGAAGGAATGGATGAAGCCGCTGGTGCGGGGGCAGGAGACAAATCTCGTGGAGATCCCCGCGAGCTGGTATCTCGATGATCTGCCGCCGATGATGTTCATCAAGAAGGCGCCGAACAGTCACGGCTTCGTAAATCCATACGACATCGAGACGATATGGCGCGAGCAGTTCGATTGGGTTTATCGCGAATACGACTATGCGGTCTTCCCGATCACGATCCATCCGGACGTCTCCGGCCGGCCGCAAGTGCTGATGATGCTGGAGCGTCTCTACGGCTACATCGCGCGGCATCCGGGGGTGAAGTTTGCCACCATGGACGAGATCGCGGACGATTTCCTGCGCCGGAATCCCCGCTGAGGCTGAAGCATGTGCGGATTGTGCGGCAGTCTCCAGGGTAGCACACACTGGTCAGACGGCGCGCCGTTTGACGGCGGCCGTGAAATTTTGCCCGCCTGGCGGCGGCGCGCCGAGCGGCGCGCACGCGTTGCCGCCGCCAACCACGTGCTGAGCTTGTGCGGCCTCACCCTGAAGGACTGGCAGGGGGCGCGCTACGTTCTGAGCAGCCGCACCGGCGCTGTGGCTGAAGTCTCGGGTTTCGGCGATCTTTGGTCGCAGGCCGACAGGCTTTGCGCGATCGCGCCTGACCCGCTCGACCCCGACTTCCTCGATCGCCTAGCGCACCGCCATGATTGACGAGCGGGTCGACGTGCATGTGCTGACCGGGTTCCTCGGCAGCGGCAAGACCACGGCGCTGCGGCGCTTGCTGGCTGACCCGCGCCTGACAGAAACCGCCGTTCTGGTGAATGAGTTCGGCGCCGTTGGAATTGATCATCTGCTGGTCGAGGCGGTTAATGGGCAGCCGGTGCTGCTCAGCGGCGGTTGTGTGTGCTGCCAACTCCGCGGCGATGTCAGTCAGGCGCTGCGTGATCTTTGGCGGCGGCGGGCTTCGGGCGAAATTCCGCCCTTCAATCGCGTTATTTTCGAAACCACGGGACTCGCCGACCCGATGCCGATCATGGCGACACTGATCTCCGATCGCGCGCTGCGCCATCATTTTCGCCCTGGTCATGTGATTACCACCGTCGATCTGGTGAATGGCGCCGCGACGTTGCAACGTTACCGTGAATGTGCGCGGCAAGTAACCGCGGCGGATATCCTTCTGGTGACCAAGTGTGACCTCGGCGGCGCCGAATCCCGTACAGTGATGACGGGTCTGCTTCGCGCGGCGAATCCGATGGCGCAGATTGAAGCCATCACCGATGGCGCGGCGGAACCCGATCTGTTGCTCAATTCCGCGCCGGAGGACCAGGTCGCGCGCGCGGCGCGTTGGCTGGACGCAGCGCCCAATGGGATGAGCCGCCATGCCCGCATTGTCGCCTCCGTGATCGAGCATGACAGGCCGATCGATTGGGCTGATTTCGGCCTCTGGTTCAGCCTGCTGGCGCATCGTCATGGCGCCAAGATCCTGCGCATGAAAGGGATACTCAGCCTGCAGGGCAGCGCGACGCAGGTGCTTGTTCAGGCCGCACAGCATCTGGTCCATCGGCCCGAACATCTGCCGGCTGGGCTGCGTCATGGTTCACGTTCATCGCTGGTGCTGATCACGGACGGTCTCGACACGGCGCTCCTGCATCGCTCCTTTGCCGTCATGGTCGGACGGTCGTGTGGACGCGCAGATTGATGCGCCGCATCAGTGAAGATGAGACAAAAAGGGCATTGAATTATTGAGCGCTTTCAGCTCAACTTCAGGCAATCAACCGCTGGTGCAACACGGGCCAGATCGGAGCAAAAACGGGGCGTCAACGTGCCACAAACACACATCGACATAAATTGCGACATGGGGGAAGCCCTGGGCCCGTGGCATCTTCGCGGCGCCGACGATGCCATCCTGATGACGCTGATCACTTCGGCGAACATCGCAACAGGCTTCCATGCGGGCGACCCAAACCTCATGGATGAAACGGTGCGCCTGGCCCGGCAACATGGCGTGTGTATTGGGGCGCATCCCGGCTACCGAGACCTGCACGGCTTCGGCCGCCGGCGCATCGATGCCAGCGTCGAGGAACTGGTCAACGACATCGTCTACCAGGTCGGCGCGCTGCAGGCTTTTGCCGCGCGCCATGGCCAGGCTTTGCAACATGTCAAGCCGCACGGTGCGCTCTATATGGAGTTGGCGCGCAACGAAAATTTGTCGCTGGCCTTCGTCGAGGCGATGGGGGTGGTAGCACCGAACGCATTCATCTTCTGCCTGGATGGTTCGGAGACCTGCCGCGCCGCTGAGGCTGCCGGACGGCGCGTGATCCGTGAATTCTATGCCGACCGCGACTACGATCGCAGCGGATCGATCGTGTTCACCCGCAGTGGCCGGCCGCTCGATCCACAAGCCGTTGCCGATAAGCTCGTGCGCGCCTGTCTCGATGGCCGGGTCCGTACGGTGGATGGGGGGGAGATCGACATCGTATTCGACTCGATCTGTTTTCATTCCGACACCCCCGACTGCGCGCGCCTCCTCCAGGTGGCGCGGAGCGCGCTGCATGGCCGGGGCGTAGGGATCGCGCCGGTCGGCACTGTGGCCCAGCATGAACAATGATTGCGAGGAGACTGGTATGGCTATGCGCGAAATTAGGACACCGCTGCCGGGCACGTTCTATCGTCGGGCTGCGCCCGATCGTGCTCCCTATAAGAACGACGGAGACAGCGTCGCGCCATCAGACGTGGTGGGGCTCATCGAGGTCATGAAATCGTTCCATGAGGTGCGGGCCGAGGTCAGCGGCAGCGCCATACGGTTCCTGGTGGATGACACGGACGCGGTCATGGCGGGGCAGGTCATCGCCGAGGTCGAGGGATGAGCATCCGCTCGGTGCTGGTGGCGAATCGGGGGGAGATCGCGGTTCGGATCATCCAGGCCGCGCGGGCGCTCGGCATTCGTACCGTCCAGATTTATAGCGACGCGGACGCAGATTCGCTGGCCGTGCGGCTCGCCGACGAGGCGATCCGCATCGGGCCGCCCGCGGCCCGTAAGTCCTACCTCAATGGTGAAGCGATCATTGCCGCCGCGCGGGCGACCGGGGTTGACGCGGTGCATCCCGGCTATGGATTCCTCTCGGAAAATGCCGATTTTGCCGAGGCTGTTGCCGCCGCCGGGCTGCGCTTTGTCGGGCCCTCCGGCGCGGTGATTCGCCTTCTGGGCGACAAGGTCGCGGCGCGGCGCGCAGCGATGGCGGCCAATGTGCCGACTGTGCCGGGCAGCGATGGCCGAATGACGGACGTCGCCGCCGCCTGCGCTGTCGCCGACCGGATCGGTTTCCCGCTGATGATCAAGGCGGCGGCGGGCGGTGGAGGGCGCGGCATCCGCATTGTCGACACGCCCGAAGCCTTCGAGCGTCTGTTCCCGCAGGCGGCCGCGGAGGCCGAGGCTGCGTTCGGCGATGGCGGTCTGTATCTGGAACGGGTCATCAGGCGGGCGCGCCATATCGAGGTGCAGATTTTGGGGGACGGGGAAAGATTCGTGCACTGTTTCGAGCGTGAATGCTCCCTGCAGCGGCGGCGCCAGAAGATCTGGGAGGAGGCGCCGGCGGTCGGCGTGCCACTTGCCGTCCGGGAGGCGCTCTGCGCCAGCGCCGTGCGGCTCGCGCGCTCAGTCGGCTATAGCGGCGCGGGCACCGTGGAATATCTCTATGACGAGGAGACCGGCGAATTCTATTTCATTGAGGTCAACACGCGAATCCAAGTCGAACACCCGGTCACCGAGGCCGTGACCGGCATCGATCTCGTCCAGCAGATGCTGCGCATCGCGGCGGGAGAGCCGCTCGCGTTGTGCCAGGAGGACGTCAGGGTATCCGGCCATGCCGTCGAATGCCGAATCAATGCAGAGGATCCGCGAAAGGCGTTCATGCCCGCACCTGGCACAGTCAGTGCGATGACCATTCCTAACGGCGCGGGAATCCGCTTCGATACCCTGCTCTACGAAGGCTGCACAGTGCCGCCTTTCTATGATTCCTTGCTGGGCAAGCTGATCGTTCACGGCGCGGATCGGCAGGACTGCCTGGCGCGGCTGCGTGAGGCGCTGGAGTTGCTTGAAATCAGCGGAATACCCACGACGATCCCCCTACACGCAGCCCTTGCGGTCGATCCGGACGTCATCGCCGGTCGGGTCCACACCCGTTTCGTCGAGGCGTGGCTGACCGCGGAGACCGCTGGCGCCCGTCTCGGTTTCTCGGAGGTGGCGGCATGATGAGCAGGTATTCGTTCGGCGGTGATGAGCATCTGTTCGTCGAGTGCGCGGAGGCAATGTCGCTCGAGGCGTTTTTCAAGAGCCTGTCAATAACGACGGCGATCCGTGCGAGCGGCATCAGGGGCGTGACCGAAATTTGTCCAGCCAACGCATCCTTCCAGGTAAAGTTCGATCCGGACGTGATCTTGCCAAACGACATTCTGCGCGAGGTCCGCGCCATCGAGAAAGACGCGGAGAAAACCGAGCCAGTGGTCGATACACGGATCATAGAAGTGCCGGTGTTCTACCAGGATCCCTGGACGTACGAGACACTGATGCGCTTTCGCGAACGACACCAGGACCCGAACAGCACCGATCTCGACTACGCCCGGCGCATCAATGGTTACGCGACAGTCGAGGCGTTCATCGCCGCCCATGCGGGATCGCCGTGGTTTGTCTCGATGGTCGGCTTCGTCGCCGGCCTGCCGTTCATGTACCAGATGGTCGACAGGATGCGGCAGATCCAGGTGCCGAAATATCTCAGGCCGCGCACGGACACACCGAAGCTCACGATCGGGCATGGCGGCTGCTTTTCCTGCATATACTCGGTGCGCGGCGCGGGCGGATATCAGATGTTCGGCATCACGCCCATGCCGATCTTCGATCCCGGGCAAACGGCGCGGCATTTGCGCGAGTTCATGGTCTTTTTCCGGCCCGGCGATATCGTGATGTTCAAGCCGATCAGCCGGGATGAGCACGATGAGATTGCGGCGCGCGTGACCGACGGCCAGTTCATGCCGCGGATGCACGATGTGCGCTTCGATCTGCGCGAGTTCCGCGCCGATCCCGACAACTATAATGCCAAGCTGATGGGGCTCATTAATGGCCGTTAAAGTCCTTAAACCCGGTCTGTCCACGACCGTCCAGGATCTCGGCCGGCCGGGTTTTTTCCATCTCGGCATCCCGGTCGGCGGCGCCATGGATCGTCTCGCGCTCAGCAGTGCCAATCTCCTCGTCGGCAACGACGAGGGCGCGGCCGGGCTTGAGGCGGTGTTCATCGGGCCAGAACTCGAATTTCTGGCGCCAGCAACGATCGCCGTCACGGGTGCCGACATGCCTGTCCTGGTCGATGGCGTCGAGCAGCCGTCATGGACCGCGCTCGAAATCAAGGCCGGACAGGTTCTGGGCTTCGGCTATCTGCGGTCCGGCGGACGCATCTACGTGGCAATCTCCGGCGGGATCGATGTTCCGATGGTGCTTGGCAGCCGCTCAACCTACGGAATCGGTGCGCTGGGCGGCTTCAAGGGGCGGCCGCTCGCGACCGATGACAAACTGCCGATCGGCATGGCGAGGCCCGTGTCCACGGGCAGGATGGTCCCGGAACCTTTGAGACGGCGACCGGGTCTGACCGCCGAACTGCGGGTGGTGCCTGGCCTCTACTGGGAGCGCCTTGAAGAGGAAGCACGCCTCAGCTTCTTTGAAGACAACTGGAAAGTGGCGTCGGAGGCCGACCGTATGGGGTATCGGTTCAAGGGGGGGCGCCGGCTCACATTTAGCGGGCGCGAACAGCCTTTCGGCGCGGGGGCGGATCCGTCCAACATCGTCGATAGCTGCTATCCCTACGGGTCGATCCAGGTGCCGGGTGGGACCGAGCCGATCGTCTTGCATCGTGACGCGGTTTCTGGCGGCGGCTACGCTATGATCGGCACGGTGATTTCCGCGGACATGGATCTGATCGCTCAACTGCAGCCGAATGCGCCGACGCGCTTCGTCGCGATCGACCTCGCCGAGGCGCTGCAGGCGCGGCGCGATCAAGCGGCGTTGTTCGACCGCATCAGGAATGCTCTCGCGCCGTGATAGAGCCGATGCTGCGACTGTAGCGAGTTAACGGGCGGGCCTCATTCCTTGGGGTAGAAGGCGACCAATGCTGCGGGATGAAAGGGGGGCTACGCATAGAGTTCGGCTGACTTGCCGGTCGGATAAACTTTAGGGAGAAAACAATGAACAAGTCCAATGACAAGACTGGATCGAACCAGTTGCAAATTTCGCGGCGCGCGTTTGGCCTTATGGCCGGACCGGCCGCCGTCGCGCTGACTCTGGCGCCCCGCATGGCCTGGGCAACGGGCAAGCGTCTTGCCTATCTCACGCCGGGGCTTGATCTGCCATACTGGCGTACGCTCGCGAATGGCGTGAAGGACGAGGCCGCAAAACACGGCGCGACCTCGACAACCTATGACAGCCATAATTCGGCCCAGACGCAGCTACAAAATGCGCAGGATGCGATTGCCAAGCGCGTTGATGGCATCATTCTGTCGCCAACCGACACATCCACAGCGCCCTCGGTGCTTGCCGCCGCGGCCCGTGCGGGTATTCCGGTTGTGATCGCCGATATCGGCACGAATAACGGCGAGTACCTGTCGTTCGTCATTTCTGACAACGAACAAGGAGCTTATGGGATTGGCAAGGTTCTGGCCCAACAGCTCAAGGTATCGGGGCGTGAACAGAATACCGTCGGGCTCGTGACGATTTCGCTGGCGCGGCAGAACGGTAAGGACCGCACGGCCGGCTTCATGAAGGCCATGAACGAAGCGGGAATCAAGCAGGTTGCCTTATCGCAGATGCAGACATACACCGCAGACGAAACGTTCAGGTTCGTTCAGGATATGATAACAGCGCATCCGCAGATGGATGCCCTGTTCGTCGAAACCGACGAGCCCACCATCGGCGCTCTGCGCGCCCTGACAGCCGGACGGCGTACCCCAGGGAAAGACGTCCTGGTCGCGTCATTCGACGGCATTCCCGAGTTCGTTTCGATGATCGAGAGTGGCGAAATCGTCGGCTCCGGCATGCAGCAACCCTATCTGTTCGGCCAGCAGTCGGCGCGAGCATTGTTCGAGCATTTCAACGGCAAAACGCCGGCGAAGCGTATCGAGATACCGATTTTGGTGGTTGACAAAGCAAACGTCAAAGAACTGGCGCCGATCGTGCGTAAGACGACGTTTGGCCTGAGTTGAAACCTCATACCCATGAGCCTACTCGAACTGCGTGATATCTCGAAGTTGTTTGGGGCCACTCAGGCGCTTGCCGGGGCGGCGTTTGAACTGAAGTCGGGCGAGGTCCATGCGCTGGTCGGCGCCAATGGCGCCGGCAAGTCGACCCTGTCACGGATCATCTCTGGGCATGTGCGTCCAGATGGCGGCAGCATCATGCTCGACGGGAAGCCGATCCGTTTCAGTAATTCGCGCGATGCGATACGCCATGGCATCGGCATGGTGACGCAGGAGACGTGCCTCGCACCCGATCTGTCCGTTCTGGAAAATATCATGTTGCCTCATATGGCGCTACCCGGGCGCTTGCGGTGGCGCGTACTGCGGGCAAAAGGTGAAGTGCTGATCGGTGAACTCGGAAAGGAGGCCGGGCTCGATCTCGATGCTTTGGTCGGTGATCTCAGCATTGGTCAGCGCCAACTCGTCGAGATTCTTAAGGCGCTGGCGCTGGACAGCCGCATCATTATTTTCGACGAACCAACCGCGCCGCTCTCTCCGCATGAAGGCGAGCGACTCTTCATGATCATGCGCAGGCTGGCCAAGCGTGGCCGTGGCCTGATTTTCGTGTCGCACCGGCTTGAAGAAATATTCACGGTTGCCGACCGCGTGACTGTTCTGCGTGAAGGCCGGCTGATCAAGGGAAATTTGGAGACGCGAAGCCTGACTCAAGGGGAGATCGTCCGCCTCATGGTCGGCCGCGAACTGCAGGATATCTACGGGCGGAATACGGCGCGCCCTGATATTCCGGCCAGCAATCCGGTCGTTCTGCGGGTCCGCAATTTGTCCTGCCCGCCTATGGTTCGTGACGTTTCCTTTGAAGTGCGTGCCGGCGAGGTGCTTGGGCTTGCTGGGCTTGTCGGGGCGGGCCGCTCGGAGACGATCGAGACCATCTTCGGATTGCGGCACGCGGTATCGGGTGAGATCGAATTGAACGGCAAGCCGTTCATCGCGCGCTCGAGCCGCGATGCGATACGTGCCGGCATCGGGCTGATCCCGGAGGATCGCCGCGGCCAAGCCATCGTTCCCGATTTTTCGGTTCGCGAAAATCTACTTCTCGCCCATCTCGGCGCACGCGCCGGCGTCGGCCTCGGATATTCAGCGCGCACGGCCGCGATCCGCGATCTGCTGGCGATCCTCGACGTGCCGGAGCGCCGTTTGCTTGACGCCAATATGCTCAACTTCAGCGGTGGCATGCAGCAGAAGGTGATCCTGGCGCGGGGGCTGATTCTGTGCCCCAGGCTGCTCCTGCTCGATGAACCGACCCGTGGCGTTGATATTGCCACGCGCAGCGGCATCTACGCCTTGCTGCGCCGCGTCGCCGCGGAGGGCACGGCCTGCGTCGTCGTATCTTCCGACTTCGAGGAAATCATCGGCATTTCCGACCGGATCACGGTGATGAGCGATGGCAGCAGTGTGACGACCCTGCCCAGCCAGATGATCGATGTCGAGAAACTGGCGATGTTCGCTGCACCGCGCACCTCAGCCGAGAAAACTCATAGCGTTCTCGAGGATTTGGTCGCCAGCCATGGTGGCATGGCGTACTGGATCGTCGTGGAGGATGGGCGGGTGTTCTGCTTCGACCGGGTCGGCACGGATATCGCGGCGGACCCGGGCTTTGCGGCCGGCGGCTTGGCCGCACTCGCGGAGACCCACATTGTGTCCGCCCTCGCGACTTCAGCCACCGGTTTTGTCACGTCGCCAGATGGAACCAGGTCAACCTTGTTGATGCCCATTCGTGGCCGGCGGGGCCACAGTTTCGGGACCGTCGGACTGACATTATCACGACCACCTGG
>Ga0310811_10010954_pt1 | contig 11727 bp, 12 predicted proteins | sample YCmetagenome_FD_207642 | JGI IMG/M metagenome (GOLD analysis project Ga0310811, IMG submission 207642) | Soil microbial communities from experimental microcosm in Duke University, North Carolina, United States - YC | ecosystem: Engineered > Artificial ecosystem > Soil microcosm > Unclassified ...
TGCCTATGCCGAGGATCTCGGTCACTACAACGACGTCGCGCGCGAGTTGACGATTACGCAGCAGCTTCGGTTGGCCCTGGATCACATGCTGGTCGACGGTGACGGGCTGGTTGTCACCCACTGGAAGCCGGAGCGGATCGGGCGCGGCGCCGCAAAATATGCGACATGCTTTCAGGTGGTCGACCCTGATCGTCTCTCGAATCCGATGCAGATGGTGGACATGAAACACCTGCGCGGCGGCGTCGAGATCGACGATGACGGCGTGCCATTTGCCTATCATATTCGAAAGCAACACCAGAACGACTGGTATAATACCGTCGAGAGCATGGAGTGGGAGCGTGTCCTCCGGGAGGATGACGACGGCTTCCGCCGAGTGACACATCACTTCGAGCGCAACCGTGCCGGACAGCACCGCGGAATTGGCGTGTTTGTTCCGGTCCTCTCGCGGATGAAGATGCTCGCCCGGTATTACGGCGTTGAGCTGCAGGCAGCGACGATCGCCAGCGTGTTCGGAACCTATGTGACCTCGCCATATGACCCGGCGATGGTCGAGGACGCCCTGAACCCGCAAGGTGAAGAGGGCTTCTCCTGGTATCAGGGAATGCGGCAGCAGTTCCACGAGCAGCGCAAGCCGATGCTCAACAATGCGGTCATCCCGACGCTCGCGCCGGGTGAGAAGCTTGAGACGGTCTCGGCAGAGCGTCCTAACAGCGGGTTCGGCGACTTTACGCGGCAAATGCTGCTGGGCATCGCGACGAGCCTGGGGATTTCCTACGAGCAGCTGACCTCCGACTACTCGAACACGAACTATTCCAGCGCCCGCGCCGCCATCGCTGAGACCGAGCGGTCGGTGAAGCGCCGCCTAGCCGAGTTCAACTCTGGCGTTGCAAATCCGCTCTACGCGAGCTGGCTGTCTGAGGTTTTCGAAAACGGGAAGGTTCCCCTCCCCCGCAGCGCGCCACACTTCCTCGATGCGGAGACTGCTTATTCCCGCTGTTCCTGGCGCGGCCCGGGTGCCGGGCTGGTTGACGGCGTGAAGGAGCGACAGGCATCTGTCCTCGGTATGGACGGGGCATTGACCACCCTTCAGGACGAAGTGGCCGAGACAAGCGGCCGAGACTACCGAGAAATTCTTGAGCAACGCGCGATCGAAATTGCCGAGTGCAAGAGGCTTGGCATCCCTCCCCCGACATGGATGGGGCTTGATACGCAGCAGACTGAGAGCAAGCAAGCTACCCCCACACCGCCGGATGCAGAATGATGCTCTCAACCTGGGGTATGCAGCTCTGTAACCGGCCCCTAGCCTTGCATCCGGGCCACCTTCGACCGGCGCTTGCGTACAGCCCGGCCATGGGGAACAAGACGGCCTCAGGCTATTATGTCGTGGCCGGGGTCGCGGTCATTCCGATCTGCGGCGTGCTGGTTCAGACGCTCGGTGGTTGGGACTGCGGAACCTGGGCCACGGCCTACGACGCGATCCGCGTGAGTTTCATGGCGGCGCTCGCCGATCAGGATGTCTCGGCAATCGTGCTCAGCGTCAATTCTGGGGGCGGCGAGGTAGCGGGCTGTTTCGACTTGGCGGATACGATTTATGCATCCCGCTCGATCAAGCCGACGCTGGCGATCCTGTCCGAGAGTGCCTACAGCGCGGCCTATGCACTTGCCTCATCCTGCGAGCAGGTAGCTGTGCCGCGCACCGGCGGAACGGGGTCGGTCGGCGTCATTTGCGCTCATATCGACATCAGCAAGATGCTTGAGAAGGCCGGTGTCGACGTGACGATTATCAGTTATGGCGCGCGGAAGGCCGACGGCGCTGAGACCGCGCCCCTTTCCGACCCTGCCCTCGCTCGATTCCAGGCCGACGTGGACACGATGGGCGAACTGTTCGTCGAGACGGTCGCGAGAAATCGCGGTCTGGGCGCCAGCAAGGTGCGCGACACTGAGGCTGGCACATTCTTAGGGGCAGAGGGCGTGAAAATCGGCTTTGCCGACGCCGTCATGGCTCCGGATGCGGCATTTCGGTCGCTACTCGCCGCTATCTCCTGACCAATCATCAAAAGAGAGGCTGTTTGCTATGCCCGCGTTGAAAATCACGGACGCCGATGCGGGGGCACTCTCCTTCGCTCATCTGGCGGGCCTTGCCGCGCCGCGCTCCGAAAAAGGCGACGAAGACAAGGACTACGACAGCAAGAAGTCCAAGAAAGCGTCCGATGAGGACGATGAGGACGACAAGAACGAGCAGGACCACTCGAACGGCGACAGCAAGAAGTCGAAGAAGGCCAAGCGTGCCGAGGTCGATGACGATGAGGATGACGACAAAAAGAACGATGCCGAGGGTGATGACGATTCGCCGGATGATGATGACAAGAAGTCGTCCAAGAAGGCCAAGCGCGCCGACGACGGCGATGGCGATGGCGATGAGGACGACGAGCCCGAGATGCGCGGCAATTCTCCCGTCGCCCGTGCCCGCCGTCGCGAGCAGGCGCGCTGCGCCGCCATCTTCAACTGTTCGGCTGCGGGCAAGAATATTGCTCTTGCCGCAAACCTTGCCTTCAAGACACGCCTTCCCCGCAGCGAGGCCATCGCCATCTTGCGCGACACTCCCGCCGCGTCCTCGCCTTCGGAAGCCCATTCCGGCCGCGCCGCACGCAACCCGAACCTCGGTTCGGCGACCGGGACGCTCGCCTCCGATCCATCCGATCGAATGGTCGCGCGGATGCGCGCCGCTCGCGGCTTGAAGTAACCCGCCAGCAAGGAGCATCCCAATGGCACAGACCCCTCTTTATGAAAATTGGCATCTCGGCGGGTTCATCGTCACGATGGCGAATGGCCATCGGTCGATCGACCGCGGCACCATATTGGCTGGTCAGTCCGCGATCTTGCAGGCGGGCGTCGTCCTCGGTCAGCTTCCGCCTTCCGCAGCGGCTGCTGTCGCCAATGGCGCGGGCGCGAACGGTGCGAATACTGGTAATGGCACCTTCGGCACCATCGTGCCCCAGGCCGGCTACAAGCCAGGCAATTATGGACTGAAGATGCTGACGGCCACCACCTTCTCCGTGACGGACCCCGATGGGGTTGCACTGGCGAACGGCGCGACGGGAACCGCCTATACCAGCGCGGGTCTCAATTTTACCCTGACCGCCGGCGGCACGGCGTTCGTGGCCGGTGACGGTTTTCTCATCGCAGGGACGGGGGTTGGTGCTTACAAGCCGTATCTCGCCACGGCGGTGGATGGCTCCGGTATGCCCGCCGGCATTCTCTATGGTGCCGTGGACGCAACCACAGCGACAGTGGGCTCAACCAATCCGCACGCGGCCATCGTGGTTCGTGACTGCGAGGTCAATGCCTCGGAACTGATCTGGGATGCCTCGCTGAGCGCGGCAGAGATCACCACCGCGCTGGCCTTGCTGTCCGCCAAGAAGCGCATCGTCGCTCGCTAAATCGGCTGCCGCTCAGGCGGTACGCCCATTGCCTCAGCGGCCCTTGGGCAAGGCATTCCGACAATCCATCGGTCTCGGAAATAGCGTCATGGTGACGCTGACCCTTCCAACATGGAGCCCTGGCAATGGCGTCGCTTGACGTTTTCCATAATGATATCTTCTCGACCATCGCTCTGACGACGGCGGTAGAGAAACTCCCCTTCAATCCGACCGGTATCGGCTCGCTTGGGGTCTTCGATCCCATGCCCATCCGCAACACCGCTCTGGCGGTCGAGCAACGGCAGGGCAAGCTGATCCTGATCCCGTTCTCGGAACGTGGCGAAGAGGGCGCGCAGCGCACCACCGAAAAGCGCCAGGCGCGCTATTTCAATGTGCCCCGGCTTATGCACTCTGACACCATCACGGCGCAGGAGCTGCAGAACATCCGCGCCTTCGGCACCGAGACCGAGCTGATGCAGGTCGAGTCTGAAGTGGCGCGTCGTACCAATGGGCCGACCGGCCTGACCGCCAACATGGAATACACCTGGGAATACCAACGCCTCGCTGCAGTCCAGGGGATGTGCCTCGATTCCGATGGCTCGGTTTTCTACAACTTCTTCGACGAATTCGGCATCACGCAGGCGACGGAGATCCCGTTCAACCTCGCGGCCGGGACCGCGAACAGCCTGCGCCCGATCATCAACGGCATCATCCGCACAATGGCCCGCGCCGCTCAGGGTGCCTTTCTCCCGACAACGAAGGTCTATGCTCTCTGTGGCGATGCCTTCTATGACGCCTTTGTAAACCATCCCGACGTGATCCGCACCTTCCTGCAGTTTTCCGACGCGCGCGATATTCGCGGCGGCACGCAGGGCGCGGCATTCGGCGAGTTCGAATTCTCCGGCATCACCTGGGTCAACTATCGCGGCTCGAACGATAATTCGACGATCGCGATTCCGACCGACAAGGTGAAGTTCTTCCCGGTCGGCGCGCCAGGCGTCTTTCAGGTCGCTTATGCTCCTGGTGAATCGGTCGATTGGGTCAATACCCCCGGCAAGCCGATCTATATCATCCCGATCTTCGATCAGCAGCGCCGGTTCTGGGTGAAGATGGAAGCCTACAGCTACCCGCTTCACATCTGCGTCCGTCCCGAAGTCCTGATGTCGGGCCGGTCCGAATCCTAACAGAATGATCGACCTCGACGCCCTGGTGATCGGCCCGACCATCGCCGTCTTTGGCGAATCGGTCGAGCTTGCCGAGACATCGCCCTCGCCTCGGACCTTCCAGGGCGTCTTCGATTCCGCCTATCTCGAACTGCCGGCGCTCGGTGGCGAGGTGATCGCCGACATCAATATCACCACGCGCCAGCCGGTGCTTGGTGTTCAGCTCTCCGCCATGCCGGTTGCCCCCTTTCAGGGGATGGAACTTGTCATTCGTGACAAGATCTATTCCGTGAAGGAGGTCCGCGAGGATGGCCATGGCCACGCGAAGCTCCTGCTCAACTTGGGATCGTATGAGCCGTGAGCGGACTGACACGCCCCCAGATCAGAGACGCCGTGGCAGCCTCGATCAAGGGTTACACGGCGGCAGGGAGCGAGGTATCGACTGCACGAGATTGGCCCTCGACCCCTGACACGCTCGGCACCGGCCAGATCCTCGTCTATGCGCTGAAGGATCGCAAAGAGCCCGTCCGGAGCGGCGCACTGGCCTACACGACCACCACGACGATCGAGGTTCTCGCGCGCATAGTGCGCGGCGGCCCGGAGACGGCTCTACGCATGATCGACGACCTGGCGCAGCAAATCATTGCCGCAGTGGTCTGCAACATGCCGCTGCGCCAAATGGGCATCCAGTATGCCCCGGGTGTCGAGACGGATACTGCATACGGCTCCGAGGGCGAATTCGCCGGCGTCGCCCAAGTGAAGATCGACTTCACCTTCCAATATCCCGAGCGCTACCAGCCGGGCGGCGTTCCGCTCGTCGACGTGCAGGTCAACGGACCCGAAGGTAGCTTCGGTAGCTTCGACGCTCCAATCCCTCAATAGGACGAACCCCATGAAGGTCTTTCCAGTCGCGGGCGGTCGCGTCCGAGACCCGCGCACGCGCGCAGTCATCTCCGCGGACGGGTGCGAGGTCCCCGACAATGACTTCTACTGGCTGCGCCGCATCGCCCATGGCGACGTGACCACCGAGGCGCCGACGGCCGCCGGCGAAGAGACGCCGCCTGCTACCCCCGTTGAGGAGACGCACCAGTGAGCAGCTCGATCACCTTCTCCAACATCCCGGTCACCACGCTGCTGGTCCCCATGGTCGCCGCTGAGGTCGATGCCTCGGGCGCCAATACCACTGGGCAGATCTATCGCACGCTGATCATCGCGACGAAGTTCACGAGCGGCACCGCCGCGCCTGGCGTCGCGGTTTTGGTGTCAGGCAAAGCGGATGCGGGCGTGTATTTCGGCTTCGGCTCCATGGCCTACATGATGGTGGCCGACTACCGCGCGCAGGACCCGTTCGGCGAACTCTGGGTGCTTCCGATTGCGATGCCGACGAGTGGGACCGCGCCGACCGCGACCATGACGGTCACCGGACCCGCCACGGCGTCTGGAAATCTCTACGTCTACATCGCTGGCCAGCTGGTGACGTGCCCGGTGACGGCTGGGGATACCGCGACGGCGATTGCCGCAAACTTCGTGGCGGCCTGCAGCTTGTCCCTGATCCCAACGCTGCCGGTGACGGCCACGGCCGCCGCGGGCGTGGTGACTTTCACCTCGCGTGACCTCACGGTCTCGGGCTCCGATATCGACCTGCAGGCGAACTATCTCGGCTCGGCGGCGGGTCAATCCACGCCCGCCGGCGTCACCGTCGCCTTCAGCGTGACGAATATGGGCGCCACGGGCGTCGCCAATCCCTCGATCGCGACGGCCCTGTCCACCCTTGGCGCGCAGTCCTATGATTTCATCCTGTCTGGCCTGAACGATGCGACGAACCTGCCGCTCATCGCTGCCCTGCTGGATGACGCATCTGGCCGATGGAGCTGGGAGCAGGAGCTGTTCGGCCATGGTATGGCGTTCAACAACGGCAACTTGTCTTCCCAGGCCGCGTTCGTAGCGCTGCTGAACGATCAGCATTTGAGCGTCTTCGGCGCCTACAAGACAACCTGGCCGATGTATCGCTGTACGGCGGATGCCGGTGGCGCTTGGGCGGTGAGCTGCCGCGCCAATCCCGCGCTACCGGTGCAGAACATCGACTTGAACATGCCGGCGCCCCCTATCAATTTCCGCTTCGACATCTCGGACCGGAACATTGCGTTGACCGATGGCGTCTCGACGATCAAGGTCACGGGCGCCAACCAGGCTGTGCTGGAGCGCATGGTCACGACATACACGACGAATCCTGCGGGCGCTCCGGACAACTCGTATCGCGACGTCGAGACGATGGACACGCTGACCTACATCATCCGCGACCTGCGAACCTATCTCGCGAGCAGGTATGCCAGGAAGATCCTAGTGGCGGACGGCACGCCGATTGCCGGCGGCTCTGCGATGACCACGGCCCGCACGATCCTAGCCGACGTCATCTCGCGGTATCAGACTTATTGCAACGATGGTCTCGCGCAGAACTATGCGACCTTCGCGGCAACCGCGACCGCCGAGAATCAGGGAAACGGCATCGTCGCCATGATGCTGCCCTTCGATCTCGCGAACCAGCTCCGCGTGCTCGCGCTCAAGGTCGCCTTCACCAAGAGTTGAGCCTTTCCCTTAGCCCCAATCGGAGCCCCCGAGCATGAGCGGCAGCACCGCCTATAACAGCTACATCGGCTCGACCGATATCGTCGCGGGCATTGCCTCGCTGACGATCGACGGCGAGGTCATGGACGTGATCACGGCTACCTATTCGCCGGCCGATATCACGATCGAGACGCTCTACGGCCTGAACGGCATCCAAGGCCTGTCCGGCAAGCCCCGCGCGGGCTTCATCTCGGCCCAGGTGCGCGACCACGGCAACCTGAGTGTGGCCACCATCTGCGCCAAACGTTCCTCCACAGTGGTCCTGGAGACTGCCGCTGGAAAGACCGTCTCGGGCACCGGCATGTGGTTCGCTGGCGATCCGAGCGAGGTCGAGGTGGCGGAGGGCGTCTTCAACGTCCGCTTCGAGGGCCCCAATGTGAATGAAGTCCTCACGAGGAGCGTGTAATGCTTTCAGTCCGCAGCAAGACGATCGACCTACCATCCCCAATCTTGAATGACGGCCGGCCAGTCAGCAGCATCGTGCTGTCGCCGCCCACGATCGGCGCGCGGCGCCAGGCCGAAGGTTTTCTTCGCAATGGCCAGCAGGGTGAGGCGGCCTCGAAGTTTCAGATTGCCCTCGTCGGCAAGTGTTCAGGCCTGCCGGATGCGACCATCGAGCAGATGGACATGGACGCGTTCAATGAAGCCTGGAGCTTTGTCTCCGGTTTTTTGCTCTATGCCCCGGAAACTACTTTGCCGCAGCCGTAGAGCTTGCGGTACAGATGAGGTGGTCAGCCGGGGACGTCGACGCCCTAGAGGTGGATGTCCTTCGCTTCTGGATTGATCGCTGGAACGCCGCCCAGAAGCCAGCCCAGAAGCAGAAGGGAATTCGGCGCCGATGAGTGATGACGTGACGGTGGTCGTCGGATCGACGGCATGGGGCGGCTGGGAAGGCGTTTCAATATCCCGCGGCATTGAGACGGTGCCGTCTAGCTTCTCACTGATCGGCACCGAGCGCTATCCGGGTGAAGGCAACGAGGTCGACATCAAGCCCGGCTCACCGGCCATCGTGAAGATCGGCGCTGACCCAGTCGTCACCGGCTACGCTGAGCGCGTGAAGCGTAGCGTGTCGCCCGAACAGCATCAGATGACTGTCTCTGGCCGGTCAAAGCTCGCCGATCTCGTGGACTGCTCTGGGTTCACGAAGCAATGGCAGTTCAACAATCTGACGCTCGTCTCGATGGCAAACATCGTGTGTGCGCCCTTCGGCATCACAGTTACAGCACCGGACGGAGACAGCGCCGCCATTCCCGCCTGGATGCTCGTTCTCACCGAGACCGGCTACGAGTTCCTCGAGGAAATCGCACGCTGGGCGCAGAAGCTCACCTATGACGGCACAGACGGCAATTTGATCATCGCCTCACTCGGAGATAATGCCCACGGCAGCGGCATCGTGGAGGGCCAGAACGCCCAGGAATTCGAGAGCTTCTCGGATGTCTCGCAGGTCTATTCGCAGATAGGAGCGATCTATCAGGACACCTCGATCCTGCAGGATGGGGGCGGCACCACCACGATCCCTTACGTGCAGGACACCCACGGCGAGAATGTGCTGGCGGTCGACAATCACCTTCCCACCCGCGCGGATGGACAGGCCCGATATCGCCCACTCTTGATTGTCTCCGAACAGGGCAACGGCATGAACGATGTTGTGCCGAAGCGCGTGCAGTGGGAAATGGCGCGGCGATGGGGTCGATCGCAGGTGGTCACCGTCACGGTCGATAGCTGGCGCGATGGTTCTGGCAACCTCTGGACACCGAACTGGCTTGTTCCGGTCGATCTGCCCAGCATCAAGGTGGCAAAGAAAACACTACTGATCACCAACGTCACCTATGTGCGTGACGGTGACGGCACGCGTGCGATTCTCACGCTCATGCCGCCCGAGGCGATGGCGCCAATGCCCTCCGCGCCCTTCCTCTACAGCGCGGCATGGTCCGCGGCGAGTGACGGCACGACGACGGGAGCGCAGGCGAGCCCGACGAACGGGAACTGATCCATGGCCAATCCGCAAATCGCCGTAGCCATCACGGGTAAGACGACGTCCCTCGACGCGGCGATCGCGCATTCCGAGAAGCAGATGGCCGGCGTGGTTGCAGTGTCGAAGAAGACGCAGCAGCAGCTTCAGACGATGAGCCGTCAGAATGGCATCGAGAAGCTGACGAAAGGCTTCGACAACGCGACGAAGTCCAGCTTTGAACTGTTCAAGAATGTGTCCCGCATTGTCGATCCGCTGGGCGTCATCACCGGTGGTGCATCCATTGCCGGACTGACCGCCCTCTCCCAGAGCATCGCGAATATTGGCCAGGCGCAGGTCAATGCCGCCCGCGGCATCAACATGGGTGCGCAGGAGCTCGGCGCCTGGCAGAATGCCGCCAAGTCGGCTGGCGCCACGAGCGAGGATGCCACATCGAGCATCAGCGGCCTGGAGAAGGCCGTCTCGGACATGAAGTTCAAGAACTCGCCCGCCAATGCCGGCGCGGCGCAGATTCTCGGTGCGAACTGGCAACAGAAGTACAAGTCCGATGCGGACATTCTCGTCGGCATCAGTACGAAGCTGCAGGGCCTTCACGGCCAGGCGAAGGCCTCTGCCCTTGAACTGGCCGAGCAGACCTTCAACCTTTCTCCCGCCTTTGCCCGAGACCTCCTGATGCGCGGGCCGGCCTACGTCCAAAAGGAGCTGGCGAAGGGCATGAGGAGCTCGCTGAGCGGCGGCCAGCTCAACGGCCTTGACGGGCTCGCGACCGGATTTACCCACCTGGAGAACTCGATCACGGGCGCGGCCGAGGCTGGAGCAGCGAGTATCGCCCCTACGTTGATCCCTGCTCTTAACGGGCTGTCCGATTGGATCGATAGCCATCAGGGTATATTCGATGCCTTTGCTGCTTCTCTCGGCCTGATCGGATCCGGCCTCGGTTACAAGGTCGCCAAGCGCGTTCTTGGTGGGAAAGGCGCTAGTGCGGCCGAAGCGGCAGGCGGGGATGCTGCCGCGGCTGCCGGCAGCGGCGTTCTGGGTTGGGGAGCGCTGGCTGGCGCCGCCGCAATTGACGTCGCGGGCGTGCTCGACACTATCAATCATTGGAACGCCGGGCGGGCATCAGGCCCGTGGCGCGACACGCTTGGGCAAAGTGGCACGTCGATCCGATCAGAGGCGGGCAACGCTGCCTATATCGCCGCGGCGATGCGCGCGCAGGGCGCGCCGCCCTCGTTCATCGCCGCTGCCCTGGGCAATGCGGCGGTCGAGAGCGGCATCAACCCGCAGCAGGCCCAGCTCGGCGGAGGCCCGGGCTTTGGCCTATTTCAATGGGAGGCCGACCGGCAGAAGCTATTCCAGCAGGCCGAAGGTGTCGACATCCACCATGCCAATATCGCGCAGGAGACTGACTTCTTCATGCGCGAGATGAAGAACAACTATCGGCAGGTCTATGACCAACTCATGAGCGGCAAGCTGGATGTCCAGAAGGCGACGCAGCTCATGATGCACGACTATCTCGCACCGGCCGACAAAGACGATCCCACGGGCAGTATTGTGCATCGCACTTCCGACGCTCAGCAGTGGCAGGAGATCTTCAAGGATCTCCCGGCAGCCGTCCCAGCTGGTTCGGACGCCCCGCTTTACGTCAGCCCCGAGAGCGCCAATGGCGGCGATCGGCATCGGGTCCCGGGATCATCTGCCGACCAAGTCTACGTTGCCCCACGCACCTCTGACGGCGGCGACGGGCATGTCGTGGTCGACATCAACGTCAATCACGATGGCACGGTTCGCGCGCGGCAGCGGCAGGCAAGTCCTGGGGTTACGGCCAACCTGAAGACGGCGACAGCCATGCCTGACGCGGGGGCGCATCCAGGCATGTATCACAGCGCCATTGACGGCCAGTGGCATCCGGCATGAGCTGGCTCGATTACCTCCAGACCGCCAGTTTCCGTGGCGTGCCGTTCGGTGTTTTTGACAGCGAGCGCGGCGGCGGCCGGCGCATGGCTCTCCACGAGTATCCATTCAGGGATGACGTCTGGCCAGAGGACCTCGGGCTTGCGACGCGTGGCTTTGATCTTCGCGGGTTTCTTGTGGGCGACGACTGCTACGCCCAGGAAGACGCCATGCACGCGGTGTGCGCTGTCGCTGGGGTCGGCCTTCTCGTCCACCCGACGCGGGGCGCCATCACCGTCAGTTTGATGAATTTCTCCTCCCGCATCACCTACGAGCGCGGCGGTGTCGTCGAATTGCAGTTTCGCTTCGTGCTGGGCGCAACCTCCGCGATATTTCCAAGCGCTATCACCGATGCGTTGTCGGCCATCAGCGATGCGGCTGATCTGGCGCAGCTTGCAGCCTCTGGCGACTATGCTGCCCTCCTGGGTGACCTGGGAGCCTCAGGCAGCGGATGGATATCGACCGCCGCGGGGATCACTGGAGAGACCACGGCAACTGTCTCCGGGTTCGTGTCGAAGGCCGGGGTCATCGCTGGGGACGCCGGCATCATGACGAGTGCCGTGGCCGGCTTGTCCGGGAACTATGGCCGTTATGGCGC
>Ga0310811_10010955_pt1 | contig 11727 bp, 8 predicted proteins | sample YCmetagenome_FD_207642 | JGI IMG/M metagenome (GOLD analysis project Ga0310811, IMG submission 207642) | Soil microbial communities from experimental microcosm in Duke University, North Carolina, United States - YC | ecosystem: Engineered > Artificial ecosystem > Soil microcosm > Unclassified ...
CAATCTCGGGCTGGAGGATGTTGTACGTCCCAGCCGATCCGCAACACAGATGACCCTCAGGCACATCTTTCACCACGAATCCGCTCTTGGAAAGCAATTCTTTCGGAAGCTCCGTGATTTTCTGTCCATGCTGGAGCGAACATGCGGAGTGATAGGCGACGACGATTTCATTTTGAGGCCGTGGCCATTGCACATTTAACGCAGAGACATATTCGGTGATGTCCTTCGCGAGTTGCGATACGCGCGCGGCCTTCGCCGCATAGGCTTTGTCCTCGCGTAAGAGATAGCCGTAATCCTTGATCGTGGTGCCGCAGCCCGAGGTCGTCACCAGAATCGCATCGAGCCCGTTTGCATCGGCCTCGCGGACCCAGACATCGATATTGGCCTTTGCCCGGTGCAGCGCGTCGTCGTCGCGGCCCATGTGATGCGTCAGCGAGCCACAGCATTGTTCATCCGCGACCAGCACCACCTCGACGCCGAGCCGGGTGAGCAGGCGAATCGCCGCCTGATTGATGTTCGGTCCCAGCACCTGCTGGGCACACCCTTGCAGCAACGCAACACGCCCGCGCCGTGTTCCCTGCGCGGGGAACACCGTGCCACCCGCAGGCCCCGGCGACGGCAGCGCACCCGGCGCCAGCGCCAGCATCGCCCGCAACCGGTCGAAGAATGTCGGCGGATGGCTCGCTTTTGCGGAGCCCGGCAGCAGGCCGACAAACGGCTTCGCCAGCCGCGCCGCCATCATACCGGCACGGAACACGCGGGGACGCGGCAGCACATAGGCCAGCAGCGCACGGATCAGGCGGTCGCCGAGCGGGCGGGAATAACTCTCCTCTACCCGGACGCGGGCCTGATCGATGAGGTGCATGTAGTTCACGCCCGAAGGGCACGTCGTCATGCAGGCAAGGCAGGACAGGCAGCGGTCGACATGCTTGACCACCTCGGCCGTCGGCTTCTGGTCCTTCTCCAGCATCTCCTTGATGAGGTAGATGCGCCCGCGCGGGCTATCGAGTTCGTCGCCGAGCAGGACGTATGTCGGGCAGGTTGCGGTGCAGAAACCGCAATGCACGCATTTGCGCAGGATCGTGTTGGCTTCCGCAATATCCGGATCGGCAAGCTGGGCAGGAGAAAAATCGGTCTTCATGGGTTGTCGTCCCGGCGCATGCGGCCGCGGTTGAGGATATGACGGGGATCGAAGCTATGCTTGAGGCGGCGGCTCAACGCCGCGACGCCCGGAGCCTGCGGGTGGAACACATCGATGGCGGCGCGCACATCCTTCGGCGCGCGCAGCAGCATGGCATGGCCTCCGGCCGCCTCTGCATGAGCACGGACCTTAGCGGCATGGGCGTCGGCGGCGGGCGGCAGCGCCGCCCAGATCAAGCCCCCGCCCCAGCCGTAGATGACTTCGCCACCGGTCTCGCGCTTGAGCGCCATGCCGAGCGCCGCACCTGCGGTCGGCGGGCAGACGATGCGCCAGACCACATGGCCACCGAGAGGCGACGTCGCGGCAAACGGCGTCACGTCACGTAAGGCGGCCCAGATCGCAGCCGATTCATCGTCCGCGATCGTCTCCACCGCACCGAAGGAGGAGAGCAGCGCCGCCAGCGACCGCGCCCGTTCCGCCACCGAGACGTCGATGCCTTCGACCCGAACCAGCGTCAGCGCCTGCTGCGGCGCTCCCGCCTTTGCCAGCGCGCCGTCGGGTGCCCGCTGATTGGACGCCGGAGCATGCGCCGCGGCCGAGACGTCGAAGGACGAACCCAGCGCCTTGGTCATCGCCTTGTTGGCGGTGGCGTCATCGAGGCCGCGCAGCACCAGCGTGGTCTGCGCCTCGGCCTTCGGCACCAGCTTGATGGTGGCCTCCGTCAGCACCGCGAGCGTGCCCCATGAGCCCGCCAGCAGCTTGGAAATATCATAGCCCGTGACGTTCTTGACCACGCGGCTGCCGGCCACGAATGCGTCGCCAAAGCCCGACACGGCATTGCCGCCGAGCAGATGGTCGCGGACGCCGCCCGAACGGATACGGCGCGGCCCCGAAAGGCCCGATGCGATCATGCCGCCGATCGTACCCTGCCCCGCGCTCGTTCCGAGCAGCACCGAGGTATCCATCGGCTCGAACGCGAATTCCTGGTTCTTGGCATCCATCATCGCGATCACATCGGCGACCGGTGCCCCGGCCTGCACGGTGACGATCAGCTCGTGCGGCTCATAGGACGTCACCGCATTCAGCGCCGACAGATCGAGCACCGCGTTGGTCGCCACGGGCTGGCCGATGTCGCGCTTGCTGCCGTGCCCCACGATTTCCAGCGGCTGTTCCGCCTCGATCGCCTCGCGCACCGCCATCTCGACGTCCTTGGCGTCGCGAACCTTCAACGTCTCCACCACGTCAAACCTTCCTCAGAATCGCGGGATGTCGGGGAACGGCAGCTTGCCGCCATGCACATGCATCCGGCCAAGCTCCGCGCAGCGGTGCAGGACCGGAAACATCTTGCCGGGATTGAGCAGCCCGCCCGAATCGAACGCGCATTTGATGCGCTGGTGATGGGCGAGATCGATATCGCTCAGCATTTCCGGCATCAGGTCACGCTTTTCGACGCCGATGCCATGCTCGCCGCTCAACACGCCGCCGAGCTTGACGCACAGCCGCAAGATATCGGCGCCGAAATCCTCGGCGCGCTGCATCTCGTCGGCGACGTTGGCATCGTACATGATCAGCGGATGCAGATTGCCGTCGCCCGCATGAAACACGTTGGCGCAGCGCAGCCCGTATTTTTTGCCAAGCTCGCGAATGCCCACCAGCGCCTCCGGCAGCTTGCCGCGCGGAATGGTGCCGTCCATGCACAGATAGTCCGGCGACAGTCGCCCGACAGCTGGGAACGCCGCCTTGCGGCCGGCCCAGAACAACAGCCGCTCCTGCTCGGAATTGGATATCTGGCAGGTCTTGGAGCCGCAATCCAAGGCGATCTTCTCGACGCGGCGGATCAGTTCGTCGACCTCGATGCTCGGCCCATCGAGTTCGATGATGAGCAGCGCCTCGACATCGAGCGGATAGCCGGCATGGACGAAGGCCTCCGCGGCGTGGATTGCATCCCTGTCCATCATCTCCATGCCACCGGGAATGATGCCCGCACCGATCACCCGCGCGACACACTCGCCTGCCGCCTCCACTTCGGAGAAGCCGACCATCAGCGCACGCGCGGTTTCCGGCTTCTTCAGGATGCGTACCGTGATCTCGGTGACGACGCCGAGCAGTCCCTCCGAGCCGGTGATGACGCCCATCAGGTCGTAGCCGTCGTTCTCCGGGGCGCGGCCGCCGATCCGCAGGATCTCACCGGTGATAAGCACGAATTCGCAGCCCAGCACATTGTTGGTGGTGAGGCCGTATTTCAGGCTGTGAACGCCGCCGGAATTTTCCGCGATGTTGCCGCCGATCGAGCAGGCAATCTGCGAGGACGGATCTGGCGCGTAGTAGAATCCCTCATGCGCCACCGCCTGGCTGACCGCGAGGTTGGTCATGCCCGGCTCGACCACCGCGACACGGTTGTCGAAGTCGATCTCGCGCACGCGCTTGAACTTGGACAGGCCGAGCAGCACGCCATCGGCGAGCGGAAACGAACCGCCCGACAGCGAGGTGCCGTTGCCGCGCGGTACCACCTTGATGCCGTTGTCGTGGCAATATTTCAGAACCTTGGAGACCTGCTCGGTGGTGTCGGGCAGCACCACGACCATCGGCGGCTGGCGATAGGCCGTCAGCGCGTCGGATTCGTAGGGCTTCATTTCCCGCTCGGTCTCGATCACGCCCTCGCCGGGAACGATGGCCCGCAATGCTGCGATGATCTCGTCGCGGCGGCCGAGAATGCCCTGATCGGGCAAAGGCATCTTGATCGTCATGGACTATCTCCGCGCGTATCCCGCGCACAAAACCTGAGCTGACAAAAGCACGCCGTCGCGCCCATGGGTAGGCAATCCGGGTTATCCTTTGGCGGCATGCATTGCATACGACGCATCGCAGGTCTTTGCGTTGCACCAATAGGCCGATGATCCGGCTGATGCCACAGCCGATCGAATCCGCCGTAGTCCATGATGTCAGGAAGAATGCAGCCCCGCCGCCAGCCCGTCAGCCGCCGACGGCCATCCGGATCGGCAGCACGGCCTGAACGACCAGCCCTCGGGCGCGCGCATCGAGCACGCCGGCCGCGCGGAGCGCAAACAGCGAGATATTCTGCACCGCCTCGCGCAATTTGGTCGCATCGCCCGTTGCGTCCATCGCCAGCGGCCCTACCAGCGCCTCGTGCAGCGCACCGATCAATGCGGTCGCGGTCAGCGCCGTGTCCTGCGCGGGCAGATGACCGGCCTTGATCGCGGCCTCGAGGCGTTGCTCCAGTTCGGCGGCGATGGCGCGGCGGCTGGTCAGGCGCGAAGCGCTGACATCAACGTCCACCGGTTCCGCCAGAATGCCCCAGGCGAGCTTGCGATGAGACACGACATGAACGGCAATGGTGGTGATGGCGGCGGCGAGCGCCGAAGATGGTCCCGGCGCGGCATCGGCGGCGCGGCGGATCGCGATCAACTCCCTGTCGGAGACATCCGCGATCAATTCTGAAATCAGATCGGCCTTGGAAGGAAAGTAGCGATAGACCGTGCCCGCCGCGACATTGGCCCGTGCGGCCACCGGGGCGATCTGAACCGCCGCCATGCCGCCTTCCGACGCCGTTTCGCGGGCTGCCGCAAGAATGGCGGCGCGACGCGCTTCCAGACGTTTCACAACTTGATGTGTACGGCGATAAACCAATGAAATCTCACTCCTTTAAGGAGTGAACACCAATTCAAATATCATGGCAAGGATTTCCGCACGCTCCCGGATAAATTTGCACCTGGCATCGCCTCTCGCCGGAAGCCCCGAACGGGATATCGGCGAAGCTCAACGATGCGGCAGGCGATTGTAGGCGAGAGCGATACCGGCAAGAGCGACGACCGAAAAACCTGCGCCCGCCAGAAAAGTCGCCTGTGCCCCGGCCCTATCCCACAACAGCCCCGCCAGAATACTCGCAACCAGCAGCATCACGCCACCGAGCAGATTGACGACGCCGAAAGCCGTGCCACGCAATTCGGCTGGCGCCGTATCGGCGATCATCGCACTCACCACGCCCTGCGTGCAGCCCATATGCAGGCCCCACAGCGCAACGCCGCAGGCAACCCCGGCGATGCCGGTCGCCAGTCCCAGCACGAGATCGGCGGCGATGAGCACGACAAGCCCGAGCGCCAACAGATCGATGCGGCTCATGCGATCCGACAGAACTCCGATTGGGTAGGAAGTCAGCGCATAGACGATGTTCATCAACACCAGCACGAGCGGCACGAGAAAGATCGGCAAGCCTACCGCCTGCGCCCTCAGGATGAGGAAGGCTTCGCTGAAGCGTGCGAGCGTAAACACCGTGCTGATCGCCACCGTGATCCAGTATGCCGTGCCAAGGCTGCGCAGCGCTGCGCCACTCAGCGGGATGCGGGCCGTGCCGGTTGCGGCATGGCGCGAGGGCTCGTCCACCAGAAGCACGATCACGACAACCGAGAGCACCGCCGGAACGACGGCAATCCAGAACACCGCCTGAAAATGGTTTGCGGTGAGCCACATCAGGGCGATCGCGAGACCCGGCCCGAGAAACGCGCCGACGGTGTCGAGCGATTGCCGCAACCCGAAGCTAGCCCCGCGCAAATGAGAAGGCGCGATATCCGCAACCAGTGCATCGCGCGGCGCGCCGCGAATGCCCTTGCCGATCCGATCGATGAACCGCGCGGCGACCAGCCAGCCAACCGACGGGGCAAGCGGAAATATCGGCTTCGTCGCCGCGGCAAGACCATAACCGAACGCGGCAAGCCACTTCCGCTGGCCAAGCCGGTCCGACAGCGCGCCGGAAAATACCTTCATGATCGAGGCAGTCGCCTCCGCCACGCCCTCGATCACGCCGACGGCGAGCGCGGAGGTACCGAGCACCGTCACCAGATAGACCGGCAGCAGCGCATGGATCATCTCCGAGGAGACATCCATCAGCATGGAGACAAACCCGAGCGCCCAGATGCCGCCGGGAATGTCCCGCAACCGAGTCCGCCGGGGTGTGGCCGCTGTCAAAGGACTTTCCCAAATGAGTTGAAATGCTCGGGTCAAAGAAAAAGGCGCAGTTTCAATACTGCGCCTTTGAAGATGAGAGAGCGAAGGCCGAGCCGCTTACGCCTGCGGCTGCGGCTCCATTCCGGCATCGGGACGCGGACGCGGCTTGCCGGTCGGCGGCACCGCCGAGGTGCGGGGTGTCGCCGGCTCAAGCACCGATTCACGGTTCGGCTTCTTGCCGTTGAGCAGGTCCGTGATCTCGTCGCCCGACAGCGTTTCGAATTCCAGGAGGCCCTTGGCCAGCGTTTCGAGATCGTCGCGCTTCTCGGTCAGAATCCGCGTCGCCTCGTTGTAGCCTTCCTCGACGAGACGCTTCACTTCCGAGTCGATCTTCTGCGCGGTGGCCTCCGAGACGTTCTGCTGGCGGTTCACCTGCATGCCGAGGAACACCTCGTCGTTGTTCTCGCCATAGGCCACCGTGCCGAGTTCGTCCGACAGACCCCAGCGCGTCACCATCATCCGGGCAAGACGCGTCGCCTGATCGATATCCGACGATGCACCGGACGTGACCTTGTTACGGCCGAAGATCATCTCCTCGGCAACGCGGCCGCCCATCATGATGGCGAGACGCGAGGTCATCTGCTCCAGCGACATCGACATCTTGTCGCGCTCCGGCAACTGCATGACCATGCCGAGGGCACGGCCGCGCGGAATGATCGTCGCCTTGTGGATCGGATCGGTCGCGGGCACGTTGAGGCCGACGATGGCGTGGCCGCCCTCGTGATAGGCCGTCAGCATCTTCTCTTCCTCGGACATGACGAGAGATTTGCGCTCGGCGCCCATCATCACCTTGTCCTTGGCTTCCTCGAACTCGGCCTGCGTCACCATGCGCTTGTTGCGGCGCGCGGCGGTGAGCGCCGCCTCGTTGACGAGATTCATCAGGTCGGCACCGGAGAAGCCCGGCGTGCCGCGCGCGATGGTCTTGAGGTTGATATCCGGCGCCAGCGGCACCTTGCGGACGTGCACCTTGAGGATCTGTTCGCGGCCGACGACGTCGGGATTCGGCACCACGACCTGACGGTCGAAGCGGCCCGGACGCAGCAGCGCGGGATCGAGCACGTCGGGGCGGTTGGTCGCGGCGATCAGGATCACGCCCTCGTTCGCCTCGAAGCCATCCATCTCGACCAGCAACTGGTTCAGCGTCTGCTCGCGCTCATCATTGCCGCCGCCGAGACCGGCGCCGCGATGACGGCCGACCGCATCGATTTCATCGATGAAGATGATGCACGGCGCATTCTTCTTCGCCTGCTCGAACATATCGCGGACGCGCGAAGCGCCGACGCCGACGAACATTTCGACGAAGTCCGAACCCGAAATGGTGAAGAACGGCACGTTGGCTTCGCCCGCGACCGCTCGCGCGATCAGGGTCTTACCGGTGCCGGGCGGGCCGACCAGCAGCACGCCGCGCGGAATCCGTCCGCCGAGGCGCTGGAACTTGCCGGGGTCGCGCAGGAACTCGACGATCTCCTGCAAATCCTGCTTGGCTTCATCGACGCCCGCGACGTCCTCGAACGTCACGCGGCCATGGGCTTCAGTCAGCATCTTGGCGCGCGACTTACCGAATCCCATCGCCTTGCCGGCACCGCCCTGCATCTGGCGCGACAGGAAAATCCACACGCCGATCAGCGCGATGAACGGCAGCCACGACACCAGCAGCGAAACAAACCACGGCACGTTGTCGCCCGGCGGCTTCGCGGTGATCGACACCTTGGCGTCGTACAGACGCTTGATCAGGGTCGGATCGCTCGGCGCATAGGTCTGGAAGGTCGAGCCGTTCGTCAGGGTGCCGCGAATTTCGGGGCCCTGGATAACGACATCGCGGACGCGGTTCTGGTCGACCTCGTTCAGCAACTGCGAAAATGAAATGTCCTGCGACGAAGTGCGCTGCGCCGGGTTCTGGAACAGCGTGAACAGCGCCAGCAGCAGGAGGACGATGATGACCCAGAGGCCAAAATTGCGCAGATTCGCGTTCATTCGTTATCCTTCACAGGCCCGCAACGCAGGGGCCTACCCCTTGGATCCATGTCGTCCGATTGCCGGTATTGACCGGCCTGCCCCAATCTATGTGTCGCTGTCCACAATGCCAAGGGAACTGGGCAAGACTATTTAGCGCAATTTGCGGCTTTTACGGAGGTTTTGGCCACTCAGCACATGGTCGGACCGCCGCATGGTTAAGAGCGTCTGCTCCGGCCTGCGGGCCGGACGCCGCGGCGAGGTGGCGCGGGACGAACCACCAGCCGCTCCTTCTCGACGCTCACCGTCATCCCCGCGAGACTTTGCTTGAACCGCCGCCCCTCGCTCCGCGCCTGCGCCAACGCCCGCAGCAGCGTCTCGATCTGCCCCAGCTCCGGCGAATGGGCTGTCATCCCACCCGCCAGCGCGCGGCGAAGCAGCCGCACCTGGATTTCCTCGGCCATCGTGGAGAAGAGCGAGATATCGAAGCCGCCGCCCCCTCCGCCACGCAGGCGGAGATAACGCTCCGCACCGTCCGTCATCCGCTCGAGCGCCGCGTCGGCACGCGACAGCCGCATTGCGAGCCGGGAAAATGTCCTGGCATCCGCACCCTCGGACGCCAGCACCGGCATCAGGGCGCGCAGCCGCGAGCGCGTGTAGGCGGGATCGTGATTGGTGGGGTCATCGGCATAACCGACTTTGGCGCGATCGAGCGTCGCCACCAGCCGCGCCTTCGGAATTTCGAGGAACGGACGCAATAGCCCGACGCCGTGCCGTTCCGTCTGCATCGCCATGCCGGCGAGGCCGGTGATGCCGCTGCCGCGCGACAGCCGCATCAGAACGGTTTCCGCCTGATCGTCCTGGGTGTGAGCGGTGACGATCGCCACCGCCGACGCTGATCGCGCCGCGCGGGCAAGCAGTTCGTAGCGTGCGTCACGCGCGGCGCGCGGCACGCCGGTTTTCGGTTTCGGGCCGCGCCAGGACAGGATGCGATGGGTGATGCCGAGCGAGGACGCCAGCCGCTTCACATTGCGAGCCTCGTGCGCGGCGGCCGCCCGCAATCCGTGATCGACCGTCACCGCAAGAAGATCGGGACCGTTCTTGAGCGATTTGCGCCAGCGCGCGGCGAGCCACAACAGCGCCACGCTATCCGGACCGCCCGAGACGGCCAGCACCAGCGCCGGAATCCGCTTCCATCCGGCAAACAGATGCCGGGCCTCCTGCGCCGAGATAGGTTCAGCAACCGGAGCGTTTTTGTCCACGCGCGACACCTTGCTTCACGCTGTTTGATGCCCGCGGATATTTCCGCATAACTTCACCGAATGCTGCACAGGCGGCATCCTTTTCCTTCAGCGCGGCAAGCGATTCACCCAATCGCAGCATCGCATCCGGCGCCTTGGCGGACTTGTCGTATTTCGAAGTCACGGCCAGAAACGCCTCCGCCGCCTCGCGATACTTCTTGCGCTGATACAGGCTCTCGCCGAGCCAGTATTGCGCATCCCCGACGAGCCGGTCGCCCGGATACTTCACCGTGAAATTGCGCATGGTTTCTTCGGCGAGCCCGTAATCCTTGTGCTGCATGTAGCCGAGACCGAGATCGAACTCGTCCTTCGGCGACCTTGTCGGCGGCGCCGTGGTTAGCCCGCCGCCTGGGCTGGGCGGCGCTGCGGCAGCGCCGCTGTTGTTGCCGTAGTTGTTGTTCTCAAGATTCATCGGTGCGCCCGGCGCAGCCCCCGGCTCCGTATAATTGGATTGACCCCGCATGCTGCCGAGGGCGCGCGGCGCACCAGGCGCGCTCGGGTTCTGGTTCGGATCGAATGCATCGCCACGACGGCCGGGCGCTGGCGCCTGCCCATCATTATACGGCGTGGTGATCGGCGTGCCCTGCTGACCCTGATAGGCCGGCTGTTGCGGCTGCTGATATTGCGGGTTCTGATTCTGATACGGCGCAGGCCCCGCATTCGCAGGCCCCCGCGCGGCAGGTGCGCCCGGCGCTGCCCCGCCCTGCAACTGGCGAAGCTGCTCTTCGAGAACCTGATTGCGGTGCTGCAATTCCTCATTCTGACCGGTCAGCTTGCGCAACTGGTCGGACAGCCGGTCGATCTCCATCTGGGGATCGCCCTGAGAATCATTGTCGTATTGCGCGTGCGCCTGCATCGGCAGCGCAAGAGGCGACAGAACAACGAACCCGCAGGCCAACCCCGCTGCGACGGCAGTTTTCAATTTCGATGACATGGCGATTTCGTTCTTGGCGATTTGATTCTTCATTCCCGCCCTGAAATGGGGCCGTGCAGGATGAGAGTTTTACTACGCCAAAAATGTGACTGCCGACAGGCCCCGCCTCCTTGCCACAAACAAAAAACGGCGCCCGAAGGCGCCGCTTTCATCCCCGGTGAGCCCCCGGAAACTTAAGAACTGGCGTTGAGCACCGTCACAGCGCGGCGGTTCTGCGACCAGCAGGAGATATCGTTACACACCGCCACCGGACGCTCCTTGCCGTAGGAGATCGTGCGCATGCGGCTGGCGCTGATGCCACGCGACACCAGGAAGTTACGCACCGACTGGGCGCGCTTGGCGCCGAGCGCGATGTTGTATTCACGCGTGCCGCGCTCGTCCGCGTGTCCCTCGATGGTGAAGGTGTAGCGCGGATACTGCTGCAGCCACTGAGCCTGCTTTTCGAGGGTGTTGATCGCCTGCTGCGACAGTTCGGTCTGGTCGCTGTCGAAGAACACGCGATCGCCGACATTGACCACGAAGTCCTGCTGGCTGCCTGGCGTCGCCGCGCCGGCCATACCGTTCAGGTCGCCGTTCTTGTTGGCGCAAGCGCCCATCGAAAGGGCCACGGCCAGCACGGCCGCGAATTTGAATCCCTGGAGGATACGCATTTGGGAGAACATTCCGGAGCCTCCACGCTCGGGTTTTTTGAACAGATTTCGGTCTACGCCCGCTTGGTTAAGCGAACGTTCCGTCAACCTTGATGAGCCGTTGCCAAAGCCCCTCAAATGCCACTGAATCGCTTAAAGCAATGGCGATGGTTAATAGGGTGTAAATATGGCGCCACTTCGGGACCTCCGCAGTTCCCAGACGATTATGCGGAGACGTGACCTGAAGGACGCGCCGCCGTGTCGGATCAGGATAACAGCGGCGACCAGGCCGGATCGGACGCGAAGCCCGGCGTCGGAACCTGAAGTTCGTTGCGGCCCGAAATATCCACGGTGAACAGATGAGGGCCCGCGCCGAGATCGCGGAAGAACATCACCACGCGACCGTTCGGCGCGAAGGTCGGACCCTCATTATGGAAGCCCGAGGTGAGGATGCGCTCGCCCGAACCGTCCGGCTTCATGATGCCGATGGCGAACTGACCACCGCCCTGCTTGGTGAAGGCAATGTAGTCGCCGCGCGGCGACCACACCGGCGTGGAGTAGCTGCCGTCACCGAACGAGATGCGTTGCGCCGCGCCGCCGCCCGCCGCCATCACGTAGATCTGCGGCTTGCCGCCACGGTCGCTCTCGAAGCAGATGCGCGAACCGTCCGGCGCGTAAGACGGCGAGGTGTCGATCGCGGGCGTATCGGTCAGGCGCGTGGTCGACTTCGAGCGCAGATCCATCACA
>Ga0310811_10010957_pt1 | contig 11725 bp, 7 predicted proteins | sample YCmetagenome_FD_207642 | JGI IMG/M metagenome (GOLD analysis project Ga0310811, IMG submission 207642) | Soil microbial communities from experimental microcosm in Duke University, North Carolina, United States - YC | ecosystem: Engineered > Artificial ecosystem > Soil microcosm > Unclassified ...
TTCGAGGGCCGCCAGCGTATCGGATTCCTTCGTGAGGCGCTCGACGAGCTCCGCCTCGCGCGTCGACGCGGCAGCAAGAGCGGCGGCATTTTCCTCGAGCGCGGCATCGTACCGCGCCTGAAGTTCCGCGAACCCCGCCGCGGCGCTTGTCAACTGCTCGGTGTGCTGATGGTCCTCCGCCCTCCGCGCCGCCTCGACGGCGGCCAGCTTCCGGTCGAGACTCGTGCGCCTCTCAGTTTCCTGAGCGAGCAGGTCTTCGAGCGCCGCCTGGCGCTCGCTCGCGGCGGCACGATCGATTTCGGCGTGCTGCCGGGTGTCCTGATGCGCGGCTTCCGCTTCGGCGAGCGCGTTGCCGAGCGCCGTTCGTCCAGCGAGGGCTTCAGCGAGGTCCGCGCGAAGTTCCGATTCGCGTCGTCGGAGCTGTTCGGCCACCTCCGCAAGCGAGTCACGCGCCCGAGCGGCCTGCGCCAGATTCGCCGTGAACACGGCGTGCCGCTTCGCGAGCAGGTCGGCGAAGGAGACAGCTTCTGACGCCCGGCGCTCGTCAGCCTTTCTGAGCGCGCTCTCGAGATCGAAGAGCCTCTGCTGCAGCGCAGCGCAGATCCTGGTCTCCCGCGCCAGGGACACCGCGTGGCGGCCTTCAACGTCGGCGAGCCGCGCCGCGGCTGCGGCCAGCTCGGATGCGCTGCGTTCTTCTAGCGCCCGCCGGGCCTCTTCGGCGCGGGCGAGGTGCCGCTCGGTCCGCTCGCGCCCCGCCTCGAGATCGGTCAGGGTCCGCGTGAGGAGTTGCCGGCGGCCGCGCTCGCGTTCGATCGCCGCGGAGACGATTTGAGGCAGGTCGGTCTCGAGCGAGGGGCCGGGCACCACGTATCCGTCGGCGCCGGAATTGAGCGGGGCGAGCGCGAGCTCGAGCCGCGCGGATCCGGCGACGACCACGACCGGCGTTGTCAGACCGAGTCCTCGAAGCTCCTCGACGAACGAGGCGCAGCTCTGCGCCTGCACCTCGACGATGACCGCCGCGGCGTCGCGGTTGCCGTGCAGCCATTGAAGGGCGGCGGCCGGCGTCTGGACCCATGTCAGCGTGACATTCTGTGCAATTCCGTGAATGACACGGGCCGCAACCAAAGCGGCTTCGCGTTGCTGTGCGAGGTGGAGAATTTTCATGCAGCCGGAGGTCTCGGTTTTGCGCTCTATCGGTCGATGGCGGCCAGAAATCCAGAGGCATGCTCCCTGTCCCCCTACTCCGTGACGATCGCGTCCTGAAGATCGCTGCGATCGAGAATCCGTCCGATAATCTCGGTGGCGGCCAAGGACTCACAGATCTGAAATAGCCAGCCTCACTAGAACCGCAAGGCCGTGCCGAGCTGGAATGCTCGCGGGCCGCCGGAGCCGAACACCTGCGCAAAGCGCGCGCCAGCCTGGCCGAACGTGGCAGGATTCCTCAGGTTTTGGCTGTACTGAACCAGGTTCGCCGTGTTGAGCAGATTGAACGCTTCCGCGAAGAACAGCAGCCGCGCGTCGTGCCCGTGGATCCCGAACGCGCGTGTCAGACGCAGATCGTGCGTGAAGAACGAATCGTCGAAATAGTAGTCGTTGGGCAGCTTGATCGCGGGAGCGATGCCGGTCGTTGTCGCGTGACCGGCGATCGCGGCGTCGTACGCGGCGACCAGCCGCGCCAGATCCTGTTTGCTCAGCCCACGCCCGAGCTGATTTACGCTCGTGCCTGGCAGCAGATCGTTCCGGGTGCCGTCACCATTGAAATCCAGACCGTCGACGTACGCAGAAAAAGGCGGCGCGCTGTAGGCGGCGATGTTCGTTGACAATTGGAGCGCCCACGGCAGTTCCACGATGCCGGAGAAATTGAACACGTGCCGGCGATCCGTGGGGAGGGGTCCCTCGTTCTCGAACCAATTGTCGTTGTTGAAGCCGAAGACGCGTCCACCGGACGCTTCGGACGTCCCGCTTCCCGTGCCGTTCGCGCCAACATAGCTGCCGAGCGCATACGACGCGAGGAACTGCACCTTTCCCGAGAAGCGCTTCTCCAGGCGAGCCAGCAGCCCCCGGTACCGTGCCCTGCCGATCGTCGTATCGAAGTAGAGGCTTCCATTCGAGCACGGCGCCATGACAACGTCCCTCTGCTCGGCCGTACAGGCTGGAATCACCGGACCGGTCGCGCTTCCCCACCGGTTGTAATCGATGCCGTTGATAAACGTGTGGGTATATCGCTTCCACACGAAATCCGCGGCAACTACGAGGCCGCCTCCGAGCGCGCGCTGGACGCCGACGTTCACGTGTATCGCGGAGGGCGTCTTGTAGTCGGGATCGTACAGGTTGGTGCCTTGCTTGGTCCGATCGATGTTACGGACCGAAAAATCGTGATTCTCCGGGTTCATCGACGCGAGGAGGTCCGCACGAATCGTGGGCAAGACAGAGAGCAGTTGCGTCCCCGTGAAGGTGGTGGGCGACGGGAAGTCGAGAGTGCGCCCGTCCACCGCGATGTTCGAGCCGGATACGATCAGCCTTCCTGTGCCCAGAGGATCGAGCTCGCGTCGCTCGTTGGCGAGGTTGAGCGCATTCGTGCTGGCCACGGGATCGAAATAGCGGCCCGCGCCACCGCGCACTGCGGTCCTCGCGCCGGATCCCACGGTCCACACGAAGCCCACCGCCGGAGCAACGTTTCCCAGTCGAGCGCGCGGCGGGTTCAGGCGATCCGCACCGAGGATCGGCGCGAGCAGCGCAGGCTTGGTCACGTCCTGATTCAGCGCGTTGGGCTCGTACGACCACGCCAGACCCGCGTTCACGGTCACGCGAGGGCGGACGTTCCACGTGTCGGTGCCGTAGAAACGATAGAGATCCATGACCCGATTGGCGCTGAAATCGCGCCAGAGAACCGTTCCCGGACCAACGGCCGTCTCGAAGCTCCGCAACGGGAGCTGCAGGACGTCAGCGACGCTCGTGAATGACGCCGGCAGCGGAATCGCCGGATTGAGCTGCCGGGCGATATCCGCGGACCAGAGAGTGAGGACTGCTGGTTCACGGTCAGTGCTCGATGCGGTCACGACCGTGTGCTCGAGATCGAAGCCGAAACGGAGACGGTGATTGCCTCGCTGTTCCGACAGGTTGTCCGCCAGCTGATACCGTCGTCCGGTTGCCGCGAGCCGGCCGGCGGACCCGAATGTGATGTTCGCGTCGGGAATGACGATCTGCGGAGCGCCGAGGCCGAAGCAATTCCCACAATTGGCGGAGGTCGCCGGATTCTGAATCTGCCTGGTGAACAAGTACGAGAACCGAAGATCGTTGACGAAATGCTCGGTGAACGAGCTGGTGAGCGCCACGAGCCCTTGATCGGCGCGATTTGCCCGGCGTGACCACGCCGACGGGAGGGAATTGGGTGCGCCGGCCGGGGCAAATGCGCTGTTCCCGTCGTGCGTGCCCCTGACGAAAAGCGTGTGCTTGGGGTCGACGGACCAGTCCACACGGGCGCTCATCTCATTGTCAAGATACGGAGTCGGGAAGATGCCTCCAAACGCGGCTACGCTCGGAGTACGCGGCTGAATCGAAATGACTCCGCGCTGATCCGTCCGTTCGTAGCTCGCAAAGAAAAAGAGCCGATCCTTGCGCAACGGCCCGCCAGCCGATCCGCCGGACTGGTTGCGCCGGAAGAACGGGTCGGGATTGCGCGGATCACGAGTCAGGCCCGGATACGCGGCGAGGTGATGATCTCGATAGAGGTCGAACGCGCTGCCGTGGTACGCATTCGTGCCGGACCGCGTCACGATGTTCACGGCACCGTTTGTCGTGAGACTCGTCGCCAGATCGAAATCGACCGTGGAGAGCTGGAATTCCAGGACGGCATCCTGTGAAACTTGCAGGATCGAACCGATGGTCCCCGGCGTGGCCACATTCGCGCCGTCCACCGTGACGGCTGTGTACCCGACGCGCGGAATGGTCTGAAGTCCAGCACCCAGCGCTGAGACGAAGACGCGGTTGTCGTCCGTGCGGACGGGATTCGTCACGCCGGGCTCGAGCTTCGCCAGCTCGACGAAGTTGCGTCCGTTGAGCGGCAAACTCTCTATCTGCGTTCGCGTGATGAGACCCGCGACCTGATGGTGGCCGTATTGCAAGAGAGGCGGCGCGCCGGAAACCGTGACGGCGGTGCGCACGTCGCCGATCTCGAGCGCGAGATCGACGGTCGTCGTCGTGCCGGGGTCGACCGTCACCGGGCGGGCCAGTCGTCTGAATCCTGTGAGTTCGGCGGAGATCGAGTATTCGCCTGGAGCAACGGCCTCCAGGTCGTATCGCCCCTCCGCGGACGTGGTTGCCGTACGACTCCGTCCTGTCTCCCGTTTGACGAGAAGGACGCGGGCTCCGGCGAGACCGGCTCCCGACGCATCGGTCACGAGTCCGGCGACCGCACCCGTCGGAGCTTGCGCGCCCACCGTCGCGGCGAGCGCGAGGACCAGGAGCAGCGTCTTCACGGAGACTTTCCACATATCGCGGCCGCGACTACTGTTTCAGTGCCGCCGGCCAGTTCACGAGGACGATGATGGCGGACGGCGGGGCGCCGGCAACAGGCTGGCTGATGAGAAACCGCTCCCCGTTGGACGCGACCACGTACTGGCTGCGCGTTCCGTATCTCAGGTTGGACATGCCCGTCTCGAACAAGCGCACGGGCTGGCCCGCTTGGAGTGTCGATCCAGTCGCGATCGGAACCGCCATCAGGTTTCGATCGATACCGAGAAAGAACAGCTCCTTCCCGTCCTTTCGCCACGTAGGCTCGAGGCCGCCATCGATGGAGATTTGCACTTTCCCGTCGCCAGAAGGGAATCGACGCGCGTACACTTCGCTTCTTCCTGATTCATCGGACACATACGCGATCCAGTGTCCGTCGGGTGACGGAGCACCCTGCGATTCCCAGAACGGACTCGTCAGGAGCGGAACAGGCGTGCGATCGCCAAAGCGCGGTAACAACCACAGGTCCATGTTCGGACCCGGGCCCGTTCCATATTCGACAAAGCGCCCGTCATGCGACCAACCGAGGAGCATGCTGGACGGGCTCAATCCGGTGAGCAGGGTCTCATCCGCGCCGACACCGCTCGTCGGCTTCTGGCGGATGCTCCATCGCCCCGGCGGATCCGATTCGGGCCGGTGTGACTTGAAGAGGATCTGCGTTCCGTCGGGAGACCACAGAGGTGTGTCGACTGGTGATCCAGCGAACGTGAAACGGGATGTCGTTCCGCGCGCGACGTCGATGAGCCAGATGTCCGAGGCGCTCGTCGCCACGTCGCGACGCGCGACAGCAACCGTCCGCTCGTCCGGTGAGAGCGCCGGATTGCTGTAATAGCCTTTCGGCCCCGTCGCACCGAGCCGTTTGCCATTTCGGTCGTACCAAACCAGCTGGGTTTCGCGGAGAGATCGATACGCCAGGACCGCCCCTCCCGGCGTCGACACGGCAAAAGCGCCGCGGTGGCTTCCAGGATTGCGTTCCACCTGTTCTGCAATCGGGGCAGCCTCCCCGGTCACTCGACGCGCCTGGGCGTCAAACGGCTGCGCCAGCAATGTGTTGCCGCGCATGTAAATCAGGTGCTCACCAGCGTAGACGGCGTTCGAGTCCGACGCGAATAAACGGACTCGTTCAGTTCTGTCGAGCGATCCGACGTACAGGATGCCGTCGTTTTCGGGTTGGCTGCTGTTGGCAAGGTAGAGGAAATGGCGCCCGTCAGGGAGGAAGTACGGCCAGTTGTGCGAACGCTCTCCTCGGCTCGTGTCGAGAGACGTGACAGGCGTCAACGGTCCGCCGGCCGCGGAAATGCTATAGAGGCGGCCGTCCTTCGAGCCGTCGGCATTCGGCCTCAAGACGATCACTCCGTCCGGACTCCACGTTCCGGTTTCCAGCGCACCGATCTCCGCAAGGTTCTGCGGCAAGCCTCCAGTCACATCAATCTTCTTCAGGGTGAAGCCAAGCTTGGCGCCCGGCGCGATGTAGGCGACATGCCGGCCGTCCGGCGACCAGAACGGCTGGCCCGCTCCGCCATCGGTCCCAGGCAGTTGACGGGCCTCCAGGGAATCGAGCGCGCGAATCCACAGCGCCAGGTTGCCTTGACTCGCCGACGCGGTATAGGCGAGGAACCGGCCGTCGGGCGAGACGGCAAGTGACGCTGAGGATTGGGAAAACGTCGCACCCTGAGGAGGCGTCACCACGAACCGGAGCGGCCGCGGTTCGTATCCGGCGCCGCTGGAGTGGAACACTCGAAAACCGACCACGATGACCGCCGCGATCGCGACGCAGACTCCGGCCGCCACCCACAAGCGGCGCGCGCCCGGCCAGCGACGCGCACGACTCGCGTCCTCTAACGCATGCGCGGGCAGAGTGCTGTCACCGGCAATTCCCTTCAACGCGTCGACCACCTGCCGGGCGTTTTGCCAACGCGCGCTGGGGTCCTTCGCGAGGCATTTCGTCACGATCCGCTGGAGCGATGCCGGCGCACTGCGTTCGAACGCGCTGAGGGCCGGTGGATCCGTGGTCAGGACCGCAGCCGTCAGGCTGGCGCGGCTCCTGCCCGGAAACGCTGGTCGCCCCGTGACCATCTCATAGAGAATGGCGCCAAACGCGAACAGATCCGTGCGAGCGTCCGCCCTTTTTCCTTCGAGCTGCTCGGGCGCCATGTAGGGCAGCGTGCCGAGAATCGTCCCTTCCACCGTGAGCACGCGGACGGCGCCGCCGTCGTGCTCGTCGGCTTCCCAGCTCGCGACGCCGAAATCGAGCAGCTTCGTTCCGGCCCTTGTCAGCATCACATTCGCCGGCTTGAGATCGCGATGGACGATGCCGCGCCGGTGCGCCTCGTCGAGCGCACCGGCGATTTCGATGGCGTACCGCACGGCCTCGGCGAGCGGCAGCCGGCCGCGAAGAAGGCGCTCATGGAGCGTCTCGCCTTCGAGCAGCTCCATGACGAGGAAGTTCGTTCCCTGGTCGATGCCCACGTCGTACAGCGCACAGATGTGCGGATGACTGAGCGCGGCAATCGCCCTCGCTTCCCGCTCGAAACGCTGGCGCGACGCGGGCCTCTCGGCAAAGTGTGAAGGCAGCACCTTCACCGCTACGCGCCGATCGAGCCGTTTATCTTGTGCGGCGTAGACCTCGCCCATGCCGCCCGCTCCAAGCAGCGCCTCGATCCGGTACGGTCCGAGCTGCCGGCCGACCTCGGCGCAAGCGTCCCGTTCGCGTTCGAGGATGTCTGCCGCCGGAGTTTCGAGGAATTTGCCTGCGTCCCGATCTGCGTCGAGCAGCGATTCGATCTCACGGCGGAGCGCCTCATCCCCGCCGCACGCCGAGTCAAGGAATTTCGCGCGGTCGGCTCCCTCGCGGGCTAGCGCTTCGTCGTAGATCAGCTCGACCCGCCGCCACCGTTCTATGTCGGTCACGGTCCTGCCTGCAGCTCACGAAACAGCCACGCCCGTGCCAGGCGCCAATCGCGCCGGACGGTATCTTCCGAGACGTGCAAGACCTCGGCGGCTTCGGCGTTCGTCATGCCGGCGAAGAACCGCAATTCGATGACTTGCGCTTTTCGCGGGGAGACCTCCTCCAGCTCTTCGAGCGCGTCGTTCAACGCCAGCACGTCCGGCGTGCGATCCGGTGCGAGAATCAAACCCTCGTCCAGCGTCACCCGCTCGATCCCGGCGCCGCGCTTCTGCTTCTGCCGTGCACGCGCCGCTTCGATGAGGACACGGCGCATCGTGCGCGCCGCCATCGCCATGAAGTGCGCGCGATCCTGCCACTCGATGCGCTTGATGTCCACAAGCCGCAAGTACGCTTCGTTTATCAGTGCGGTCGTCTGGAGCGTGTGCGACAGGCGCTCCCGCGCCATGTGACGCCGCGCCATCCGGCGAAGCTCGTCGTACACGATGGGGATGAGCTCGTCGAACGCCGCGGGATCGCCGCCTCGCCAGGCCAGGAGCAGGCTGGTCACGCGCGCTCGTGGAGCCGGAGTCATAACCCGGACACATCATAGGGCGAAGACGTTCACGCTTTCACCCCGCTTTGGCGCCTCTTAGGGTGGGGAGGGGAAAATGCGTGGACACATCGCGGTGATCTTGCTTGCGCTCGCAGGAGCCGCCGGTTGCGGCGCGCCGACGCCGTCGGCTCCCACTCCGTCGGCGCCTCCCTCCTCGTCGACGAACCAACCATCCCCGTCCCCGTCCCCACCGCCGGGACCCAGCCCGGACGCAGGTCGCATTGCGGGCACGTACGCCTTGGATCTGACGATGGACCAGCTTTCGCCCGAGTGCCAACGGGTGCCGGATGCAGTCAGGCACCTGGCGTATACGGCCGCCATTCAATCGACCAGCGACGCGAATTACACGGTCACGCTCACGGGCGGTGAGTTTCTGACGGGACCGATCTGCACCTTCGTTCCAACGCACCTGGGGTGCAACCAGTTCAGCGCGACGGACTCGGCGGATGCGGTGCGCTTCGATCTCGTCAACAACAACGACGACGGGCATGGCGGCCATCTCGTCGCGCAGGTTCCCGAGGCGGGGTGGTTCGAGCTGATCGGGAACACGACGGGTGCGATGAACAACGGGACGATCAGCTCGAAAGGAAGCGGCACTCTGTGGTACTGCGCAGCGTCACTCGCTTATCCCTTTCCGTGTCCGTGGTTCGTCGGCTGCGCAGTCGGCGATCTGCGCATGACGTTCGTACGGCAGTAGAGAACGTTTGAGGAGGACATCGTGAAGGACCGTGTGGGATGGTTCGCACTGCTGCTCGTGATCGCCGTTCTAGCCGCGTGTTCGGGGTCGCCGGTTGTTCCGACGACAAACATTCCTTCAGGTACCCTTCCGCCGGCGCAGGTGGCGCCACTGCCGAGCGGTACACGCGTCTTTGCGTCGCCCGCTCCGGTTTCCCCGTCCGAACGCCTCAGCGGATGGACGATCGCATCCAGCTACGTCTTGTACCCGGACGGCACCTTCGACGTTCCGATGGGGGCGAGCGATTATCGAGGCACATATATCCAGCGCACGGACGGCACGATCGATTTCAATTTCTATGGCTGGAATACTGCCGGGCCGTGGCAGGCTGCCGGCACGCTCTCGGGCGAACAGCTCATCGTCCGTTACAACGTCGTGATGGGACTCTCGGACTTCGAGGATGCCGTTTACACGCTGCGCGCTTCATCGCCGAGCAGCGCGCGCGACTGAAGGGAACCGTATGTGCTCGCCGCGTGGTTTCACACGACGGTACTTTCGGCTGATCTAGGAGGATGTGATGATGACGAACAGACAAATCGGTTTGCTGTGCGTGGTGGGTGTCTTCGCGTGCGCGATGGTGGCGTGGGCCGAGCCGGCGTCCGGCGTCAAGGGCACGCTCATCGGCCGCGGAACCTATGAGCCGTTCAAGTTCAAGACGGACCCGGCCTCGCCCGTCGATTTCGAGGCCAGGGCCAAGTCGCACATAGATGTGGTGGTCCAAACGCACGATTACGATCCCCCGTTGAACGGCGTGCCTTCCTCGACGGGATGGCATACCCACCCGGGGCCCGTCTTCATTACGGTCGTTACAGGCCAGTTGACGTTCTATGAGGTCGACGATCCGACCTGCACACCGAAGGTTGTTTCGGCTGGCGAAGGCTTCGTTGACACCGGCCATGGGCATATCGGGCGCAACGAACTGGGGACATCCGCCAAAGATGTCACCGTGGCCATCGCGCCGGTGAATGGCCTTTTCCGCACCGACCTGCCCGCGCATGCGAACCCGAATTGTCCGTTCTAGCCAAGCCCGTGCGTCTCCGAGCCGACTGCTGTTCCGATCGCGGCCCCGAGATCGTTTACCCGGTCATGGGGCCTTTCACCGGGATGCACCAGAGACCGTCGATCGGGCGACTGCTGGCGCGCGGTGTGTCGATGGTCCTGCTTGCGATCGTCGCATGCTGCGGAAAACGGTCGGGGCCCCTGCAGCCCAGCACTGTCGTTAGCGCCCCGGACAAAACGGGTTCCTCGACCGTCGCCGCCGTTGTGACGAGCCTCACCATGAATGGCCCGGTGGGGCTGTCCCCAGGCGAGACGGGACGATACACCGCCATCGCGAGCTACTCGGACGGAACGACTCGAGACATCACCGTCGAGGCGCAATGGAGCAGCACCGATGAATCGGTTCTGGCAATGGTGGGACCAGGAGCGCTGGCGGCCCGCTCGAGCGGAGAAGCGCAGGTGCAAGTCTCATTCGGCACTCGGTCTGTGAGCCGAGACGTCATCGTCATCCCGAAGGGACTGTTCCTCCTCGATTTGTTCGTGACCGACGAACAGGCGAGCGCACGACTCGATGGCGTGCGCGTGGAAGTCGTCTCGGGGCCTGGCGTGGGCCTGGCCGTCACGACGGACTGGGACGGGCAGGCCAAGCTTGTTGGAGTGGCGCAGGATATCGAACTACGTTTCACGAAGGACGGATACCAACCGACTACTCAACGCGTTAGCGTCGACCACAATCAGGCTGTCTCAGTGCAGCTGATGCCATCGAACGGCCGGCTGAATCTCTCGGGACAGTACCAGTTGACGCTGACGAGCGGCAGCTGCGCGGCCGACGGTCCGTTTCCCGACGCGGCGCGTGCCCGGACCTACACCGCAAGACTGTGGAACGCGGGCCTGGAGATCATCGCCGAGCTGTCCGACGCGAATCTCCAGATCGTGTGGTGTCGGATTTGCAATGAGAATCGCGGCAACCGCTTCACGGGCTGGACGCAGGCTCAGGGTGCTCGCTTCACGCTGATTGACTACACGGCGCCCGACGACTATTACGACGGCATCTACCCGAACGTCGTCGAGCGGCTGTCCGACGGCACATTGCTGACCATCTCCGGGCACGCGGTTGTCGCGCCGACATCCAACGGATTCGCGGGGACGCTGGACGGATCGTTCGCGATCTACAGATCGCTCGAATTGAATTACCCGCCGAGTGCGCCGACCGCGACCTGTCGATCCACCTCGCATCGGTTCGTCCTGACGCGGTACTAGATCTGGCGAGGATGCGGTCAGGGATTGACCGGGAGGCAGGGATTCGACTGCGGTTCGTGGTCGCTCGCGTCTTCGCCGCAGATCATCAGATAATCGAACCTGAAAGATCCCATGCGTTCGAAACTGCTCGTCGCTGCGATTGCGCTTGTTGTCGCCGTCGCGATTGTCGCATGGTTGATGCGCGGCTCGAAGCCGTCGGCGACACAACAGGCGGCCGCCCCCTCCACGCCGTCCGGCCCGACGACTCAGATACCCGCTTCCAACGAGACGGCCAGGTCGCAGCAGGAGCTCGAGTCCGAGATCATCACGAAGGGCGTCACACCCGAACGCGCGAAGCTGCTGTTCAGCATGGTGGTGGGGCCGTTGCCTGGTGTGGCGGTGCCGCCGACGATTGCGCGCGATCCGCGCGAGTTCGATGGCACCGCGGCGATTCAGTTCCTGTCCTACGTCTGGAACGATCTGACGGCCGAGCAACAACACGCCGCAGCGGTTCTGATCAACAGGCCGGAGAAGGCGCCGCAGTCGACCGCGCTGCAGATCCCGCGCCTCGTGCTGGCAGGTTTCCTGCCTCCTAAGGAAAACGACACCCCCGCCTACGATTACGGCAAGCTTCTGAGCGAGGCCGACGGCACGCTGGCAGCGTTCCTGAACGTTCCCGGCGTCAAGTTCTCGTTTGACATCGACTACGGTCCGATCACGGGGACGGAGTATGCGCACA
>Ga0310811_10010958_pt1 | contig 11725 bp, 9 predicted proteins | sample YCmetagenome_FD_207642 | JGI IMG/M metagenome (GOLD analysis project Ga0310811, IMG submission 207642) | Soil microbial communities from experimental microcosm in Duke University, North Carolina, United States - YC | ecosystem: Engineered > Artificial ecosystem > Soil microcosm > Unclassified ...
ACATTGGGCGAGCTGCGGGTTTTCGTCTCGGCCTTCCGGCCGATGAAGTACACGATCTCCGGCCGCCAGCAGCGCACCTTCATGAAGTTGATCGTCGAGGCCGCGACCGACAAGGTGGTCGGCATCCACATGGTGGGCGACGACGCCGCCGAGCTGATTCAGGGCCTCGCCGTCGCCGTCAAGGCCGGCGCCACCAAGGCCCACTTCGACGCCACGGTCGGAATCCATCCGACGGCGGGCGAGGAGTTCGTCACCATGCGCACCGCACGCGAGGAGCCCACCCACAGCCGGAAGGCGGCGGAATAGGCCTGGCGGACGCAGGGATGCAGGGCATTGGGCGCGCCCTTTCACTCTCCTCCCCAGCTTTGCTGGGGAGGTGCCCCGTCATACGGGGCGGAGGGGCCATGAGTCACAAGCGGACAGCTGGGTCGTGGCTCATGACCCCGTCGCCGCAAGACGGCGACACCTCCCCGGCAGAGCTGGGGAGGAGAATGATGAGCGCTCAATGCGAATGCGCTGGGCAAGGATGGGGCTGAGACCGCACCCTGGCGGACTGGCCTTTTATCCACAGCGCGTATAGGTTCACCGTCCCCGACGACCGGGTGCCCCGCCTCATGGCGCAGGGGGCGGCGGTCGCGGAAGTTGGAGGAGATAATGACTGTGATTGCGGGCTCATCCCAGGCTGCCCTGCAGGCCTCGCACAGCACGAGCGCCGCCGATTGGACGCCGACGAGCTGGCGCACCCGGCCTGCCATGCAAATGCCGATCTATGCCGACGCCACGGCGCTCGCGAGCGCAGAGACGCGGTTGCGCCGCTATCCACCGCTGGTGTTTGCCGGCGAGGCGCGCAAGCTCAAGTCGGCGCTGGCCAAGGTCGCCGCGGGCGAGGCCTTCCTGCTGCAGGGCGGCGACTGCGCGGAGAGTTTCGTCGATTTCTCCGCCAACAATATTCGCGACACATTCCGCGTGCTGCTGCAGATGGCCGTCGTGCTGACCTATGGCGCCGGCGTCCCGGTGGTGAAGGTCGGGCGCATGGCTGGCCAGTTCGCCAAGCCGCGTTCGTCGGACGTCGAGAAGCTGGGCGGCGTCGAGCTGCCGTCCTACCGCGGCGACAACGTCAACGGCTTCGAGTTCTCGCCCGAGGCGCGCCGACCCGATCCCGAGCGCATGGTGCAGGCCTACAACCAGTCGGCCGCGACGCTCAACCTGCTGCGCGCCTTCGCCCAGGGTGGTTACGCCGACTTGCACGAGGTCAATCGCTGGAACCTCGACTTCGTGCGCAACTCGCCGGCATCGGAGCGCTACCACGATCTCGCGGCGCGGCTCGACGAGACGCTGAACTTCATGGCCGCCTGCGGCCTCAATTCGCAGACCACGCCGCAGATCGCCGAGACCGATTTCTTCACCTGCCACGAAGGCCTGCTGCTGCAGTACGAGGAGGCACTGACCCGCGTCGATTCGACCTCGGGTGACTGGTACGACTGCTCGGCCCACATGCTGTGGATCGGCGACCGCACGCGCCAGCCCGACGGCGCGCATGTCGAGTTCTTCCGCGGGGTGCGCAATCCGCTGGGCTTCAAGGCCGGCCCTTCGCTCTCGACCGACGACATGATGCGCCTGATCGACACGCTCAATCCCACCAACGAGGCGGGCCGCATCGTCATCATCTGCCGCATGGGCGCCGACAAGGTGGCCGACAAGCTGCCGCCGCTGGTGCGCGCGGTGAAGCGCGCCGGCCGCTCCGTCGTGTGGTCGTGCGATCCCATGCACGGCAACACCGTCACTGCCGCCAACGGCAAGAAGACGCGCCACTTCGACGCCATCCTGAGCGAGGTGAAGGATTTCTTCGCCGTGCATCGCGCCGAGGGAACGCATGCCGGCGGCGTGCACTTCGAGATGACCGGCCAGGAAGTAACCGAATGCGTCGGCGGCGCTGTCGACATCACGGTCGACGGCCTCACGGCGCGCTACGAAACGCAGTGCGATCCCAGGCTCAACGCCAGCCAGGCGCTGGAGCTCGCCTTCCTGCTCGCCGAGCAGCTCAAGGCCGAGCGCCTCTCGGTCGCGCGCGCTCGCCTGACGGCGTAGGTCGCGCGATCATCGGCGGTTGGACAAGGCCGGGGAGGGCCGATGACGCATCCGAACAGCGGTGAGATCGAACGCTACACCGATCACTATTTCAATCGTACCAAGCAGGTGATCGGCCGCTTCGGCGACTGCCGCGTGACTTACGCCATCTTCATGCGCCGGCCCGTGGTGTTCGCGCCGCGACTGGCGCTCGAATGGCTTGCCGAGCTCGGGCGTTCGCGCAACAACTCGGTCGATCTCGATTTGCGCTACGCCGAGGGCAAGTGGGTCGGCGCCGGCGAGCCGATGATGTACATCACCGGCTCGTTCTTCCATCTGGTCGATCTCGAGACGATCTTCCTGCAGAAGCTCGGTCCTGCCTGCGTTGCCGCCTACAACGCCTGGACGATGTGCGCCGACATGCCCAAGACCGCCTTCCTCGCCATGGACGCGCGCCACTGCGCCGGGCAGGAGATGGCTGAGATGATGGCCTATGCCGCCTCGGTCGGCTCGGCGCGCGCCAAGCGCAAGGTCGGCGCGGTTGGCTTCATCGGCAATGCCACGCACGCCACGGCGCATTTCTTTGGCCGCGATCACGGGCTCGGCACCATGCCGCATGCGTTGATCGGCTATGCCGGCTCGACCGTGCGGGCGGCCGAGATGTATCACGAGACCTTCGCTGGCGAGCCGATGACCGTCCTGGTCGACTACTTCGCCCGCGAGGTCTCGGATTCGCTCGAGGTCTGCCGGCGTTTCCCCGAGCTTGCGGCCGCCGGCAACCTGTCGCTGCGTCTCGACACGACGGGCGGGCGCTACATCGAGGGGCTCGATCCTGCGTCGTCCTATGCCGTGCTGGAGCGCTTCTCGCCGGAATCGATCCGCGGCTATCGCAGCGAGGAAGAGCTGCGCTACCTCGTCGGCACGGGCGTGTCGGCGGCGGCGATCTTCCATCTGCGCGCCGAGCTCGACCGCGCGGGCTTCGACAAGGTGAAGATCGTCGCCTCGTCCGGCTTCGGGCCCGCCAAGTGTCGCGTCATGGCCTCGTGCAAGGCGCCGATCGACGTCGTCGGATCGGGCTCGTTCCTGCCCTCGAGCTGGACCGAGACCTATGCCACAGCCGACATCGTCGAGTACGACGGCGAGAAGCGGGTCAAGATCGGCCGCGAGTTCCTGCACCGCAGCCGGCCCAACGGGGCGGGCAAGCCGCTTTGAGTGATTTCCTCCCACGTCATCGGGGAGGTGGCCCGGAGGGCCGGAGGGGAGGGCCGCAGTCGAGGTTCTTCTGATTGCGACGTCGGAATGAGAAGCATCCCGATTGAGGCTTTCCCCCTCCGCCCCCTGCCGGGGACACCTCCCCCGGTTACGGGGGAGGCGACGAGAAAGTGAAGGAGGAAACGCAATGCTCAAGCTCTATTACGCGCCCGGCGCGTGCTCGACGGCGTCGCATATCGGCCTGGAGGAAAGCGGCGCAAAGTTCGACTCGCAAGCGCTCGCCTTCGCCAAGAACGAGCAGAAGACGCCGGAATACCTCAAGGTCAATCCGCGCGGTCGGGTACCGGCGCTGGTGATCGACGAGGGTACGATCGTGGAGAACACGGCGATCCTCGATTTCATCGCCGCCAGGTACGCACCGCACCTGATGCCGAGCGATCCGGTCGAGCGGGCGCGGGCGATCTCGTTAATGGCGTGGTTCTCCAATAACGTGCACCCGTCCTTCACCCACATCTCCCGGCCCGAGCGCTTCGCCACCGATGCCGGCGTGTTCGACCATCTGAAGGCGGTGGGGCGCGAGAACTTCCACACCGCTTTGAAGGAGATCGACGGCATCATCGGCAGCAAGCAGTGGATCCTGGGTGACCAGTTCAGCGTCGTCGACGGCTACGCCCTGGTGTTCTACGGCTGGGGCAAGCGCATCGGCCTGCCGGTCGAGGAGCTCATGAACTACACGGCGTGGAAGGACCGCATGCTGGCGCGTCCGGCGGTGCGGCGGGTGCTCGAACGGGAGAACAACGTGCTGGTCGCGGCCTAGCCGCACGGCGCTGCAGGCCTCGCGGCCGCTGCATTTCGGCGACTACTGCGGACTGCCGCTCGGGATCATCTGGGCGGTGCTCGATCTGCTGACGATCGTCGTGCTGGCGAGCGGCCTCTACCTCGGGCTATCGCGCCGTCGTTCACCGACCGTGGCGGAGGCGGCAGGAATCGGAGCCCAGGCCGATAACCTCTAGCGCCGTGTGAAGTTGGCCGCGGGTCCTCGCTGCGGCCACCGTGGCCGGCTTGTTGTCGGCCCTGCTGGGGAAGGCGGCGCCTGCCGGGCTGTCTCCTAGGTTTCCTCGAGCACGCCACTGGCGGTGATCGTCGCATGCCTCGTCCGCGCCAGGCGAGGCGATGTCAGCCGACGAAATTCTGATACATCAAGCGGAGGTCCTGGGTCTCCTGAGGCGTAATCTCGCCGTCGAGCAGGCGGGCCTCCCAGTCCTGCAGCCGGCGCTTGACCTCGGGCGGCGTGCGCGGACTCAGCAACACCAGGAAGAATTGCTCGTGCGCTGAAAGCTCGCGCTCGCGGCGATAGCCGAACGGGCCGGTTGCGCGGTTGTCCGATTGGTTGGACAACGGGGCCTCGCCGATCTCGGGGGCGAGCACCTCGTCCCAGGTGAGGCCCGCCTCGCGCACCATCGTCGAGGCGAGCTTGGCCGCCGCCAGCGCTTCGTCGGCATGGCTGCTGCCCAGGATCTCCAGCACCTTGACGAGAGTCGCACGGTTTAAAGTCGTCATCACCTGCTTCTTTGACTAGAAGATGAGGAAGCAGCATTAACCGCCTACAAAATATAGATAGTGTAATTCTCGATCAAGGCTATCCCGTGGCCACTTCCCGCAATGTCTTCGGCCTCTATCTGGCCGGCCTCACCACCTGGTTCGTGCCGCTCGGCATCCAGATGGTGCTGTTCCCCTGGCTGGTCGCGGTGGTGCTCCACATGGATGCCTTCGCGGTCGGGCTGGCCCAGGCCGCCATGATGGCGCCGTCGCTCCTCTTCCTGCCGATGGGCGGGCTGATCGCCGATCGCGGCAATCCGCGTCGCCTGCTGCTTCGCTATCACGTCCTCTACGCCGTGCCGCCGCTGGTCCTGGCGGCGCTGCTGTGGCGGGGCGGGCTCTCCTATCCGCTGCTGATCGGCTACGGCATCATCGTGGGCGCGATCGGTGCTTTCGCCGTGCCGACGCGCGACGCCCTGCTGCCGGTCGTTGCCAAGGAGCGCGGCCTGCCGCGCGCGGTGGCGCTCGCGACCTCGCTGCAGTTCCTGGGCCAGCTCATCGGCATCGCCTTCGCCTCGTCGGCCGATCGTTTCGGCGCCGAGCCGTTGCTGATCCTGCAGGCCGGCCTGCTGCTGATCGGCTGCCTTGCGGTGCGCGCGCTGCCCGATCCGCCGCCGCATCCGCCACACCAGCAGCACGGCTTCTGGCGCAGCATGGCGGAGGGCGTCGTCGTCGCCGCCAAGTCCGAGCAGATCTGGCCGGTCCTGCTGATCAATTTCGGCGTCGGCGTGTTCTATGTCGGCCCGTTCATGGCGGTCCTGCCGCTCGCGGTGCGCGACGTCTATGCCGGCGGCGCGCTCGAACTGTCCTACGTCAACCTGGCCTTCTGGGCCGCGACGATCCTGGCCAGCATGGCGCTGGTCGGCCTGGCGCGCCGACTGACGCTGCGCGGCCGGCTGATCGCCAGCGCCGTCTCGGCGGGATTCTTCATCCTGCTGGCGCTCGCGACCCTGCCGCCGTTTCCGGTGTTCCTGGCCCTGATCTTCGTCTGGGGCATTGGCGCCGGCATCACCATGACGCAGAGCCGGACGGTGGTGCAGATCGTGGCGCCGGCCAGCCATCGGGCGCGGCTGATGTCGCTGTTCCAGCTCGGGCTGGGCGGCGGCGGACCGGTCGGCGCACTGCTGACCGGCACGATTTGCGCCCTGTGGGGGCTGCAGGCGGCCCTCATCCTGCCCGCCGTTGCGATGGCGCTGCTGATCGGGGTGGTCGTGGTCCGCTCGCGCCTGTGGAGCATGCGGACGGTGGAGTAGGGCCGCGCTACTCGGCGGCGGCGCGCTGGCCGATCTGCAGGGTCTGCCAGACATCCTGCAAGGCCGCGACCAGGCGCGCCATCTCGTCGTCGCCATGCAACGGTGTCGGCGTTAGCCGCAGCCGTTCGGTGCCGCGCGGCACGGTCGGATAGTTGATCGGCTGGATGTAGATGTCGTGGCGGTCGAGCAGCAGGTCGCTCGCCTGCTTGCAGAGCGCGGCGTCGCCCACGAACACCGGGACGATGTGGGTGGAGGACGGCATGACCGGCAGATGGGCCGCCGCCAGCCTGCGCTTGAGCGTGGCGGCGCGCTCCTGATGACGCGTGCGCAGCTCGGGATGGGCCACGACATGGCGCACGCTGGCGAGGGCAGCGGCGGCGATGGCCGGCGGCAGCGACGTGGTGAAGATGAAGCCCGAGCCGCAGGAGCGAACGAAGTCGACGGTTGCCGTCGAGCCCGCGATGTAGCCGCCGATCACGCCGAACGCCTTGGCGAGGGTGCCCTGGACGATGTCGACCTTGCCCAGGACGCCATCGCGTTCCGCCACGCCGGCGCCGCGCGCGCCGTACATGCCGACGGCATGAACCTCATCGAGGTAGGTGAGCGCGCCCCGGCGACGGGCGACGTCGCAGATCTCCCCGATCGGCGAGACGTCGCCGTCCATCGAGTAGACCGATTCGAAGGCCACGATCTTGGGCGTCGCGGGATCGGCGCTGGCCAGAAGCTCCTCGAGATGGGCGACGTCATTGTGGCGGAAGATCCGACGCGTCGCGCCGGAATGACGGATGCCGGCGATCATCGAGGCGTGGTTGAACGCGTCCGAGTAGATCTCGCAGCGCGGCAGCATCGCGCCCAGGGTCTGCAGCGTCGTCTCGTTGGCCACGTAGCCCGAGGTGAAGATCAGCGCCGCTTCCTTAGCATGCAGCGCCGCCAGTTCGCGCTCGAGCGCGGCATGCAGCCAGTTGGTGCCGGAGATGTTGCGCGTTCCACCGGCGCCCGAGCCCTGGGCGTCGATTGCCGCGCGCATCGCCTCGACGACCGCCGGGTGCTGACCCATGGCGAGATAGTCGTTGCTGCACCAGACCGTCACGTCGCGCGGCGCCTTGCCCTCGCGGTGCAGCCTGGCCCGCGGGAAGGCACCGACGATCCGCTCCAGCTCGGCGAACACCCGGTAGCGGCCTTCCGACCGCAATCGGTCCAGATGCTGCGAAAAGAATCCCTGGTAGTCCATTGTCTTGCTCCCAAGGCGGGATTTTAGTCGAAACACGCGCCGTCCATAGGGGCATTTTGGTCGCGGCGGGGACTTGAGGGCCTTGATCCGGCGCAAACGGCAAAATCCCGCTTCGTCACACGGAATCGTGATGGTTGCTGCCCGCGCCCCTTTCGCCACTTGGCCGATCTTCGCTATGAGTTGCGGACCCTATGCGAGAACCATCGATGAGCGACTGGACTGACGGCTATCTCACCGACGTCGAATATTCCTACATCTACAATACCGAGCTCAATCCGCTGAAGGCGCGGCTGGCGCTGCTCTCGACCGGTTTGTCCGTTCCCCACATCGGCACTGCCTGCGAGCTGGGCTTCGGCCAGGGGTTGAGCATCAACGTGCATGCGGCGGCGTCGAGAACCGAGTGGTGGGGCACCGACTTCAACCCGACACAGGTAGGCTTTGCCCGCGAGCTCGGCGCCGCATCGGGAGCCGATGTCAGGTTGTTCGACGAGGCCTTCGCCGACTTCGTTCACCGGCGCGACCTGCCGGACTTCGACTTCATCGGCATGCACGGCATCTGGAGCTGGATCTCGACCGACAACCAGGCACTGCTCATCGACTTCATCCGTCGCAAGCTCAAGGTCCGCGGAATTCTCTATAACGGATACAACCTGATTGCCGGATGGGCCTCGTTCGCGCCGATCCGCCACCTGATGGCCGAGCATGCCGCGCTCGCCGGTGCAGCAGGGGGCGGCAAGCTCAATGTTCTCAAGGGGACGTTGGACTTCGTTGAAAAGTTCCTGGCGACAAATCCCGGCGTTCGCCGCATCAGTCCAAATATCGTCGACAGGTTCGGCAATCTCAAGAAGATGGACCCTCTGTACCTTGTCCATGAATTCCTGAATGGCCATTGGCAACCGTCGTCTTTCGCGAGCATGACCGAGGCGCTGGCCCCGGCGCGCGTCTCGTTTGCCTGTTCGGCGAACTTCCTGGACCACTACGATGCCGTGAACTTCTCGGCCGACCAACGGGCTTTCATGCAGGCCTTGCCCGACGCCACGTTCAGGCAGTCGGTTCGCGACCTGATGGTCAACCAGTCGTTCCGTCGCGACTATTGGGTCAAGGGGCCCGGTCAGCTGACGGCGCTGCAACAGCTCGAAGCGCTGAGCGCCGAGCGCGTGGTGCTGGTCTCGCACCGCTCCGACGTCGAGTTGAAATTCACCACGGCGCTGGGCGAGGCCGTGCTGTACGCGCCGGTCTACGACCCGCTCCTGGACCTCCTCGCCGATCATCAGCCGAAGACGATCGGCGAGGTTGCCAGGGCGATGCAGGCCAGAGGCGTGGGCTTCAAGCAGGTGGTCGAAGCACTCGTCATGTTGGCCGGGAAGGGCCATGTGATGTCCGCCCAGGACGAAACCGTAATTGCCCAGGTTGGCGTCAGCGTCCGGCGGCTGAACGACGGTCTGCTGGATCGAGCCCGCAGCTCCGGCAACACCAAAGTCCTTGCCAGCCCGGTGACGGGCGGTGGGATCAACGTGACCCGGGCCGTGCAGAACTTCCTTCTCGCGCATCGCGCCGGATGCAACTCGCCCGCCGAATTGGCCGATTCCGTCTGGAGATTGCTGGAGTCACAGGGGCAAAGGGTCATCAAGGGCGAAATGGCCCTCGAAGCGGCCGAGGCAAATATTGCCGAGCTGGCGCTGCAGGCGTCAAAGTTCCTGGAACAGCGGCTGCCGGTCCTGAAGGCGCTGCAGATCGCATAGATCGCGCACCGGAGGCCTGCGGCGGGTCGGCGCGCGGTGTCGACAGGCCGGCATGGCTTGAGGCAGAAAGCAGGGTCATGAGCCTGCCACCGAAGAACCAAGACCCTCGCGGGGTGCGGAAGGTCGAAGGGTCGTCCGCGGTAGACGACTTCGTCCGACAGGTCGGGCAGCTGCCGGCCAATCGGGCCGCCGGCGGCCGTGGGCGCCTGCTGTTCGCCATGGATGCGACCGCCAGCCGCGAGCCGACCTGGGATCATGCCTGCGCCATCCAGGGCGAGATGTTCGTGGCGACCGAAGCGCTGGGCGGGCTCGATGTCCGCCTGGCGTTCTATCGCGGCTTCGACGAGTTCAAGGTGAGCCGCTGGACGGCGGACGGTCACGAGCTGGCGCGCCTGATGGGCGGCGTCCGCTGCCTCGCCGGTCGCACCCAGATCGGCCGCCTGCTTGCCTATGCCGGGGCGCAAAGGCGGGAGAGCCGACTCGATGCCGTCGTCTTCGTCGGCGACTGTTGCGAGGAGGACGTCGACGCCGTTGGCCATGAGGCGGGCCAACTCGGCCTGCTCGGATTGCCGGTCTTCGTGTTCCAGGAAGGCGCGGATCGAACCGCCTCGCGGCTGTTTCCCCAGATCGCCAAGCTGACGCGCGGCGCCTATTGCAAGTTCGACCGGTCGAGCCCGGACGAACTCAAGCGCCTGCTGGGCGCGGTCGCCGCCTACGCGGCCGGCGGCCGGGCTGCCCTGCTGAAGTATGGCCGCGGGCAGGGCGGCGCTGTGGCCCTGCTGACCAGCCAGATGAAATGACGATGGCCCCGGCCAGGCAAGATCTTGTCGGCCCGGTCCGCTAGGGCCGGTGTTTTCACGATGGACCGTTGGGTGCGCTGGGGTCGGGTCGTCGTCGTCAATCTGCTCGGCGTCCTGCTGGTGCTGGCGATCGGCGAAGGCGTGGCAAGGCTGGTCGAGCCCAAGCTGTCGGACGACACCAATCCCTACCCGTTGCGTGACCCTGAACTGGCCTGGGTGCCGCAACCCAACGCGCACGCCCACGGCGTCAGCTCGGAGTTCGACATAGAGACGGTCAGCAACGATCTCGGCCTCTACGACTTTCCTGTTCCGCCCGACCCGGAACGCCGCCGGCTCTCGATCCTGGCGCTGGGCGACTCGCATACCGCGGCGGCCGGAGTCTCGACCGGGCAGACCTGGCCCAAGATCCTGCAGGGCGACCTTGAGAACAGCGGCGCGTCGGCCTGGGTCTACAACGGCGGCGTGCACGGCTACAGCCTCGACCAATACCTGGTGCGCTTCCGTCGCCTGGCGCCGATCGTCAAGCCGCGCGTGGTCATCATTGGCTTTTCGGCCGCCACCGACTTCTACGACGTCGGGCGCACCCGAGCGGGCGATTTCGTCTATGGCAGCGATATTGGCCGCATCTATTTCTCGCTCGATGACAAGGGCGAGCTGGTCGAGCATCGGGAGCTGGTTGGCAAGATGCTCGGGCGTGGCGACGGCATCACGCCGTTCATCGGCCTGACGACCGTGCGCGCCGCGCTCGATCAGCTGGCGCTCTATCGCCTGTTCAAGCGCAGCGAGCTCGCAATGTGGCTGGCCATGAGGCTGCGGACTGCCGATGAAGCGATGTGGCCCGGACTCGACACCGCCCTCAAGATCGACCTGTCGAGCGAAGACCGTCGCCGCTTCAATCTCGCCGGCAAGCTGATTGGTCGCATCGCCCTCGAGGCGCGCCAGGCTGGTGCCATCCCGATGCTGGTGCATATTCCCTACCTCGCCCAGGTCTACGATTCGGTGTGGAACAGCTCGTTCGGGTCGGTGTCCGGCTACGACCGCGATCTCGCCGGCAAGCGCCTGGGCGACATCGCCCGGCAGTTCGGGCTGGCCTATGTCGATGTCTATCCGGTGATGCGCGATTTCGTCGCCCGGCACGGCGAGTGGGTGCACTATCCGATCGACGGCCATCCCAACGTTACCGGCCAACGCCTGATCGGCGATGCCGTTTTCGACAAGCTGCGCGACTGCCTGAAACGGAACCCCGGCCTCGATCCGGAAGGCGGCTGCTCTTAGGCCCCCATCAGGCGTGCGGCCCAGCGGCCGGGCAGGGCCTGGCCGAACCACACGGCGGCCTTGGTACCGATCGGGAAGGCGATACGCGCGTGGTTGCGGGCGAGGCCGCGTCGGATAATGCCGGACGCCCGTTCGGCCGACATCAGGAAGGGCATGGGGAAGGGCGCATTGGCGGTGATGCGCGATACGACGAAGCCCGGACAGACGACGCTCACGCCGATGCCGCTCTTCTTCAGCACGTAGCGGATGCTCTCGCCCCACACCCGGACCGCCGCCTTGCTGGCATTGTAGGACGCCGAGTAGGGCAGGCCGATGAAGCTCGCCAGCGACGACACGATGGCGATCTGGCCGTGGCGGCGGGCCATCAGGCGGGTCATCAGCGGCTCGACGGTGTTGAAGACGCCGTCGACGTTGACGGCGAAGGTCTTGCGGATGAGGGCGAAGTCGTCGAGCGAGGAGTTGTCCTTGTCGATCGAGATGCCGGCATTGGCGATCACCAGGTCGACCGGATGACTGTCGTCGAACCCCGTCAGCCAGGCCGCGAGC
>Ga0310811_10010959_pt1 | contig 11725 bp, 10 predicted proteins | sample YCmetagenome_FD_207642 | JGI IMG/M metagenome (GOLD analysis project Ga0310811, IMG submission 207642) | Soil microbial communities from experimental microcosm in Duke University, North Carolina, United States - YC | ecosystem: Engineered > Artificial ecosystem > Soil microcosm > Unclassified ...
GGGACTGCGCCAGATCAGAGTTTCCTGATCAGCGCCATTGCGGCGGCCGGGTTGCGCTCCTTGAAGCCGCTGATCACGTATAGATAGACATCGCGCGCAGCCGCTTTGGCCGGTGGCTCGGCGGCGGTTTCGAGGTCGTCCGGCGTCGCGCCCGCGGCCAGCTGGCGCGCGCGTTCGGCCCATGCGTCGAGGGCTTTGGCCGAATAGCCTTTGGCCTGTTTATCGGTCGTGCCCATGATGCGGGCATACACGAACGGCGCGGTGAGGTCGGCGATTTGCGGGTAGTCGCTGTCGGCCGCCAGCACCACCGCGACTTTGTACTTGCGCGCGAGCGCGATGAAGTCCGGCGTTTTGAACGTGTCATTGCGGACTTCGACTGCATGCATGAGCTTCTGGCCTTCGATGCTTGCGGGCAGCAGTTTCAGAAAAGCCTCGAAGTCTTCGTGGTCGAATTTCTTGGTCGGCGCGAATTGCCAGTTGACCGGACCGAGCTTCTGTTTGAGTAGCAGCACGCCGCTCGCGAAGAAGCGTTCGATCGTTTCACCCGCATCGGCCAGCACTTTTCTGTTGGTCGCGTAGCGCGGCGCCTTCAGTGAAAAGACGAAATCGTCCGGGGTTTCCTGATACCACTTCTCATAGCTCGCCGGCTTTTGCAAACCGTAAAACGTGCCGTTGATTTCTATCGACGTGAGTTGGCGGCTCGCGTATTCGAGTTCGCGGCTTTGCGTGAGGTCCGAAGGGTAGAAGGTGCCGCGCCATGGCACGTAAGTCCAGCCGCCGATACCGACGCGGATGTTCGCGGAGCTGGCACTTTTGGCAGGCTTCGCACTCTTCGCGCTGGCCGCACTTTTTGCGCTTTTTTCTTCAGCCACGTAAGTTCTCCTTCTGTCCAGCCGGGGGAAGCAGTAGATTAGCTTCTTTTTGGCCGCGAGAGAGAAGCGGATTCGCGCTGGCGAAAAACCGTGCAACACGACCCGCTACGCGTCGCGCGTCGCATCCGGCGGGCGCCGCGTGGCCTCTTCGAAGCGCCGGTCGGCCTCCGCCACTTCCGCCCTGAACCGCTGCAACGCGTTTACCGCCAGGTCGGGCGGCGTGAGCGCAGTCCACAGCACGTCGATCAACTGATCGGCGGTCGCGTCGATATCGATGCGCCGCCTGGTCAGCGTGGCGTCCCACAGCACATGCTCCATCGGCCCGAACACCATCGAGCGCAATAAACGCAGCGGCATGTCGGTGCGAATCTGTCCGCTCTGCTGGCCTTGCGCCAACACGCGCATCAACGGCGCGGTATAGCTGCGCTGCAGTTCGGTCAGCGCCTCGCTCAGTTCGTGATGACGCGCGCGTCCCTCGGACAGCACCAGCGCGCAGAGATCGGTGCCGTTCACCAGCATCAGCCGCAAGTGCGTGCGCACGATGAAGGCGAACTGCTGGCGCACGCTGCCGTCGCGCGGCAAGCCCGACTCGATCGCGCCGATGATCTCGTCGTACCAGTCACTGATCACGCGCGCGCATAGCTCGCGCTTGCCGCGGAAATAGCTGAACACGGTCGCCTCGGAAATCGAGAGGCGCTGCGCGATCTCGGCGGTCGTCGCGCGCTCGTAGCCTTTCTCGGAGAAAACGTCGCGCCCCGCCTGAAGAATCTCCTTCACGCGTTGCTGCGATTTGCGCCCGGCCGGCTGGCGGCGCGACACAGGTAACTCGGCCTTCACGGCAACCGTCATATGAGTGGAGTTCAGATTTGAGGCGCTGCTGGAGCCCGGCGAGCGCGCCCAATGAGCCAAACGAGGCTAATGAGCACGATTTTAACCGCAAAGCAGCGTCAGAAGCACGTTTGAACATTTTCTGAGTAACACTCAAAAATACCTATTGACGCTTACGTCAATCTGGCGTGAAATGCGCATTGAAACTTGTCGCGCCTCGTGCGGGACGGCAGCGGTGATGCAAGCCGCCGCCGTCCACCGGCCCGCGCGGACCCGCCGGCGCCCACGAGGCCGACCGGCCGCCAACGAACTCTGGAGACACAGCAATGCGCAACCTGCCCGGTTTGCAGTTCCCGCTCGGCGAAGAAATCGAAATGCTGCGTGACAGCATCGCGGGATTCGCCGCCAAGGAAATCGCCCCGCGTGCCGCGGAAATCGACCGCACGGATCAATTCCCGATGGACCTGTGGCGCAAGTTCGGTGATCTCGGCGTGCTCGGCATGACGGTCTCGGAGGAATACGGCGGCGCGAACATGGGCTACACCGCGCATATGATCGCGATGGAAGAGATCTCGCGCGCGTCCGCGTCGGTCGGCCTGTCTTACGGCGCGCATTCGAACCTGTGCGTGAACCAGATTCATCGCAACGGCACCGACGCGCAAAAGCGCAAATACCTGCCCAAGCTCGTGTCGGGCGAACATGTCGGCGCACTCGCGATGAGCGAGCCGAACGCGGGCTCGGACGTCGTCAGCATGAAGCTGCGCGCGGAGAAAAAGGGCGACCGCTACGTGCTCAACGGCACCAAGATGTGGATCACCAATGGCCCGGATTGCGACACGCTGGTGGTCTATGCGAAGACCGATCCCGAAGCGAATTCGCGCGGCATTACCGCGTTCATCGTCGAGAAGGGCATGAAGGGTTTTTCGGTTGCGCAAAAGCTCGACAAGCTCGGCATGCGCGGCTCGCATACCGGCGAACTGGTGTTCGAGAACGTCGAAGTGCCGGAAGAAAATATTCTCGGCCAGTTAAACGGCGGCGTGAAGGTGCTGATGAGCGGCCTCGACTACGAGCGCGCGGTGCTTGCGGGCGGCCCGACCGGCATCATGGTCGCGGTGATGGATGCGGTCGTGCCATATATCCACGACCGCAAGCAGTTCGGCCAGTCGATCGGCGAGTTCCAGCTGATTCAGGGCAAGGTGGCCGATCTCTACACCACGCTGCAGGCGTGCCGCGCGTATCTGTACGCGGTGGGCCGTCAACTCGATACGCTCGGCAACGATCACGTGCGCCAGGTGCGCAAGGACTGCGCGGGCGTGATTCTCTACACGGCGGAAAAAGCCACGTGGATGGCCGGCGAAGCGATCCAGATTCTCGGCGGCAACGGCTATATCAACGAGTATCCGGTCGGGCGATTGTGGCGCGATGCGAAGCTCTATGAAATCGGCGCGGGCACGAGCGAAATCCGCCGCATGCTGATCGGCCGCGAACTGTTTGCCGAAACGCTCTGACGGGTCGCGAGCGCGGCGCGCGGGGCGACGCGCGAGCATGACATGCGCACCACACGAGCATTGCGCGCGCCGCATCGCGGCGCGTTCGGCGCCGGCCTCGATAAGAGGCGGCGAACATCAACCACCTTGCATGGGATCGGAGTAAGCGCTATGAGACCAGAGTAAGCGCCAAAGCGCCAACTCTGGTCGACACGCCAACTCCGATCGACCGCAGCTGCATGGGATCGGAGTAAGCGCTAAAGCGCCAACTCCGATCGACCGCAGTTGCATGGGATCGGAGTAAGCGCTAAAGCGCCAACTCCGATCGACCGCAGTTGCATGGGATCGGAGTAAGCGCTAAAGCGCCAACTCCGATCGACACAGGAGAAGCTAGCCCATGCCGATCATCGAATCAAAGCTGAACCCACGCTCGGACGACTTTCGCGCCAACGCGACAGCGCTCGAAGCGCTGGTCGCCGATCTGCGCGCAAAGGTCGAAAAGCTCGCGCTGGGCGGCGGCCAGGCGGCGCGCGACAAACATACCGGGCGCGGCAAGCTGCTGCCGCGCGAGCGCATCGAGAAACTGCTCGATCCGGGTACGCCGTTTCTCGAGTTCTCGCAACTCGCCGCGTACAACATGTATCACAACGACGCGCCTGGCGCGGGCGTGATCACGGGCATCGGCCGGATCGCGGGGCAGGAGTGTGTGATCGTGTGCAACGACGCGACGGTCAAGGGCGGCACTTACTATCCGGTCACCGTGAAAAAGCACGTCCGGGCCCAGGAGATCGCCGCGGAAAATCATTTGCCCTGCGTGTATCTGGTCGACTCGGGCGGCGCGAATCTGCCGAATCAGGACGACGTGTTCCCGGACCGCGATCACTTCGGCCGCATCTTCTACAACCAGGCGAATCTGTCGGCGGCAGGCATTCCGCAGATCGCCGTCGTGATGGGCTCGTGCACGGCGGGCGGCGCGTATGTGCCCGCGATGAGCGACGAGTCGATCATCGTGAAGAATCAGGGGACCATTTTTCTCGGCGGTCCTCCACTCGTGAAGGCTGCGACCGGCGAAGTGGTGAGCGCGGAGGACCTCGGCGGCGGCGACGTGCATACGCGTCTGTCGGGCGTGGTCGATCATCTCGCGCAGAACGACGCGCACGCGTTGGCGATCGCGCGCAGCATCGTCGGCAATCTGAATCGCACGAAACCTGCGCCGCTCGCGTTGCAGGAACCGAAGCCGCCACGCTACGACGTGCACAGCATGTATGGCGTGATTCCCGTCGACACGCGCAAGCCGTTCGATATCCGCGAGGTGATCGCGCGCATTGTCGACGATTCCGCTTTCGACGAATTCAAGGCGCGTTACGGCACCACGCTCGTCACCGGCTTCGCGCATATCTGGGGGCATCCGGTCGGCATCATCGCGAACAACGGCATTCTGTTTTCGGAGTCGGCGCTCAAGGGCGCGCACTTCATCGAGCTGTGCTGCCAACGTAAGATTCCGCTCGTGTTCCTGCAGAACATCACCGGCTTCATGGTGGGCCGCAAATACGAAAATGAAGGCATCGCGCGCAACGGCGCGAAGATGGTGACGGCGGTGGCGACCGCGAAGGTGCCCAAGTTCACGGTGATCATCGGCGGCTCGTTCGGCGCGGGCAACTACGGCATGTGCGGCCGCGCGTATTCTCCGCGTTTCCTGTGGATGTGGCCTAACGCGCGCATTTCGGTGATGGGCGGCGAGCAGGCGGCGTCGGTGCTGGCCACGGTCAAGCGCGATGGCATCGAAGGCAAGGGCGGCTCGTGGAGCGCCGAAGAGGAAGAGGCGTTCAAGCAGCCGATCCGCGACCAGTACGAACATCAGGGCCACCCGTACTACGCGAGCGCGCGTCTGTGGGACGACGGCGTGATCGACCCGGCGCAAACGCGCGACGTGCTCGGCCTCGGCCTCTCGGCGAGCATGAACGCGCCGATCGAAGACACGCGTTTCGGCGTGTTCAGAATGTGACGATGCGCGACGAAGCGCGGGAGCTGCGACGATGCAATATGAAACACTGAATCTGGAAATCGCCGGACCAGTTGCCACAGTCACGCTGAATCGGCCGGATGTGCGCAACGCGTTCAACGAAACGATGATCGCCGAAGTGACCTCGGCGTTCACAGCGCTGAATGGGCGCGACGACGTGCGCGCGGTGGTGCTCGCCGCGAACGGCAAGGCGTTCTGCGCGGGCGCGGATCTCAACTGGATGAAGAAAATGGCCGGTTACTCGGACGACGAGAACCGCGCCGACGCGATGTTGCTGGCGAACATGCTGGCGTCGGTGTATCGCTGTAACAAGCCGGTGATCGCGCGCGTGAACGGTGACGCGTACGCGGGCGGCATGGGCCTGATCGCGGCGTGCGACATCGTGGTGGCCGTGCAGAGCGCGCGCTTCTGCCTGTCCGAGGCGCGGCTCGGTCTGATTCCGGCGACCATCGCGCCGTACGTGATCCGCGCGTTGGGCGAGCAGGCGTCGCGCCGCTATTTCACCACCGCCGAGGTGTTCGATTGCGCGACGGCGTTGCGCATCGGCTTCGTCAGTGAAGCGGTGGACGCGGAGCAACTCGACGCCACGGTCGAACAACTTGCTCAAACGCTCTGCGCGAACGGACCGCAAGCGGTGCGCGCGTGCAAGCAGCTCGTGCAGGACATCGCGGGCCGCGAGTTGACCGACGCACTGATCGAAGACACGGCGGCGCGCATCGCCCGCACGCGGGCCGGCGCGGAAGGGCGCGAAGGCGTCGCGTCGTTCCTCGAAAAACGCACGCCGGCCTGGCGCAACTGACGCGCGCGCCACGTCCATTTTGCGGGGCGCGTGCAGAGCCTTAACCAGAACAACCGCCCCGAACCGCACATTTCATCGAGACATTCATGTTCAACAAGATCCTGATTGCCAATCGCGGCGAGATTGCATGTCGCGTTGCCGCGACCTGCAAGCGGCTCGGCATCGCGAGCGTGGCCGTGTATTCCGACGCGGACGCCAACGCGAAACATGTGGCCGCGTGCGACGAGGCGGTGCACATCGGCGGCTCGACGGCGGCGGAAAGTTATCTGCGGGTCGAGCGCATCATCGAAGCCGCGCGCGCCACCGGCGCGCAGGCGGTGCATCCGGGCTACGGCTTCCTGTCGGAGAACGAAGACTTCGCGCATGCCTGCGAAGCGGCCGGCATCGTCTTCATCGGACCGCCGGTCGCGGCAATCGCCGCGATGGGCTCGAAGGCCGCCGCGAAAGCGCTGATGCACGCGGCCGCCGTGCCGCTCGTGCCCGGCTATCACGGCGACGACCAGGACCCGCAGTTGCTGCATCGCGAGGCCGATGCGATCGGCTACCCGGTGCTGCTCAAGGCCAGCGCCGGTGGCGGCGGCAAGGGCATGCGCGTGGTCGAACGCAGCGAGGATTTCGCGGCGGCCCTGGCTTCGTGCAAGCGCGAGGCGGCGAGCAGCTTCGGCAACGACCGCGTGCTGATCGAGAAGTATCTGACGCGCCCGCGCCACGTGGAAGTGCAGGTGTTCGCGGACCGTCACGGCGGTGCGGTCTATTTGTTCGATCGCGATTGCTCGGTGCAGCGGCGTCACCAGAAGGTGCTCGAAGAAGCGCCGGCGCCCGGACTGAGCGCTGAGATAAAGCGGGAAATGGGCGAAGCGGCGGTGGCCGCCGCGCGCGCGGTGGAATATGTCGGCGCGGGCACGGTCGAGTTCATCATGACCAGTAGCGGCGACTTCTACTTCATGGAAATGAACACGCGCTTGCAGGTCGAGCATCCGGTCACGGAGATGGTGACCGGCCAGGACCTCGTGGAGTGGCAATTGCGCGTCGCCGCCGACGAACCGCTGCCGCTCACGCAGCCGCAGTTGAAGCTGGACGGCCATGCGATCGAAGCGCGCATCTACGCCGAGCATCCGGCGCGCGGTTTCCTGCCGTCGACGGGTACGCTCAAGCATCTGCGCATGCCGGAAGGCGTGGAGTTTGCTATCGATGCGGCTGGCTTGGGAGAGCCGGGCCGCAAGGCGCCGGTGCGGATCGATAGCGGCGTGCGCGAAGGCGACACCATCACGCCGTTCTACGACCCGATGATCGCCAAGCTGATCGTCCACGGCGCCACGCGCGAAGAGGCGCTCGCGCGCCTGAGCCGCGCGCTGCACGCGTGCGAAGTGGTCGGGCCGCATACCAACGTCGAGTTCCTGCAACGCATCGTCGCCAGCGAGCCGTTTGCCAGCGGCGACCTCGACACCGGTTTGATCGAGCGTCATCACGACGCGCTGTTCGCGCCGCAGAAGAAGCCCTTCAAGGAAGCGCTCGCGCTCGCCTGCGCCGCCTTGCTCACGCGCGAGGGCGGTACTGCGCACGGCGCGTCGCCGTGGGATGCGCTGTCGCACTGGCGTCTGAACGGCGGCTACACGCAGACGCTCGGCTGGCGCGCGATCGACGACAGCAGCGACCACAAGAGTGACAAAAGCGGCGATAAGGAGCACGCATTCACCGTCTCGTTCGCGCGCAACGGCGCCAAGCAAACGCTCGAACACGACGGTGTACGTGAAGAATTCTCGTGGTCGAATGGCACGGGCGCGCACGAGTTCCGCGCGACGCTCGGCGATGCGCGCGTCACGGGCCGCGTATTCGTCGACGGCGACATGTTTCATGTGTTCTGCCTCGGCACGGCGCTGGCGTTCGAGTGGCAGAACCTGCTCGCGCATGCGGCCGACGCGGAAGGCGGCGAAGGCCGTTTGACCGCGCCGATGCCGGGCAAGGTGATCGCGGTGCTGGTCGAACCCGGCGCCGTGGTCGAGAAGGGCACGCCGCTGCTCGTGATGGAAGCGATGAAGATGGAGCACACGATCGGCGCGCCGGCGGCCGGGACGGTGTCGGAAGTGCTGTACGCGGTCGGCGATCAGGTGGCCGACGGCGCGCAGCTGCTGGTGCTGAACGTGCAGTAGCTTCGCGGGTTGGGGGCTCAGCCGAGGCGCGCGTAGCCGGCGGCGCGCGCTTCGTTTTCGAGCTGCTCGATGCGTGCGTAGTCCGCGAGCGGCAGCACGGAAAAGCCCTGCAAACGCAGGCGTTTTGCGCGCTCGGGCCGGATTTCGAGCGATTCGTTCAGTGCCTCGCGCAGCGCGCGGACGGTGGCCGGCGGCACCGTGCCGGAAGCGATCAGCGGCAGACCCGGGGAGGCCGCCGTCACGCCGATCGCGCGAACCCGGCGGGCCAGTTCCGGCATTACATCGCCGATGAAAGCGAAGGTCACGCAATCGACCGCGGCGACATCCGCGCGATTGTCCACCACCGCTCGCAACGAGCCGAGATGCGAGCCGGTGCGCAGCACCTTGCTGAAGAACATGCCGGCGCGCGCGTGCGGCGCGACCGCGTGACGGAACACGTTCATCCCGCTATTCGAGTCTTCCTGATTGTAGGCGGCGCGCGCGCCACGGCAGGCCGCGAGCGTATCGAACTGGGCGTCCGAGCGCGTCACCAGCACGCTCGAATAATGCGCGCCTTCGCAGCCCGGCGCGTCGAAGCGCGGCGTCGCGACCAGTTGCACCTGCTCGTGCAAGCCGTGCATCAGCGGGTAGCCGCAGGTTTGCGAGAGCAGCAGGTTGGGGCGCCGCCAGAAGCCGTGCAACTCCTCGTCCGGTTCGACGATGCGGCACGCTGGCTTGACTCTACGCAGCACGTCGTCGAGCCATTCGCGCCACTCGAAGTCGAGCGCGGGCGTGACGTTGTACATGGGCAGGGCGGCGATCCAGGTCATGACGCGATTCTGGCACAGCTAATGTCTGACCATACGAAACTCGTCGAGCCCGAGCCGCACCGGCTCAGTCGGCTTGAACGTCCACTTTTGCGCGGCGACCGACAGAATCTCCTGCTGCGCGTCTTCGAAGGCGACGAGCAGGTCGCGCTTGCGCTTGCTCGCCGCACCGCAAAACGCGACGAGCGCCTCGGCGCTGACCTCGAAAATCTGCGCGCGATCGTCGCAGCACACCCGGAACGCGACCGTTGCGCGTTCCGTCACACAGGGTCGGAACCCCTCATCGACATAGACTGACATGGCGAACTCCCCTACGACGCCCGAATCATGAGCATGACAAAGCGCGCCATTGGGGTATGTGGGAGAACCGGCATTTGCGATCAAATGCCGGGCGTCCCGGCACGCGCAGCGGCCGGCAACCTCGGCAAGCGGAAACATCCGCGCAAGCTTTGGTAAGCGGCCGCGTCTTTCCGCCCGTTATTCGTCCGTTCTCCGGCCGCTCGCGCTGGCTACACTCGCTGCGGCGATTGCGCCTTTGCACAGACACGGTCAACCGGAACGGACGGAGGAGAGGATGATCCACGGCAGTCGACATGGCACGGTGGTGCCCAATCAGGCACGGCGCCTGCTTCTGGCCGCCACGCTGACGTGCGCTTGCGCCTTGCAAGGCTGCGCGACCTCGCTCGAAACCTTCGGGTTTGGGGCGGGCGTCGGGCTCGTCGGCGCGTTCGGGTTGATTGGTTGCGCGATCGGGTGCCGGTGAGCGTGCCGGTGGCCGGCGACCCGTGCAGCGGGGTTGTCGAGGTGGCGCGGAGCGCTCCCGTTCAATAATCTCACGGCCTGTTGGCATAACCGATGCGGGGACCGGACTGACGCTCATGGCCCGGCCCGGAGGCTGGAGAGCGGGGTGGCGGCAACGCGTCCGGCCCAGGTGGCCGCTGGCAGACCGCTCGCTGATCGCGGCGCATCATGTCGAGGGCAACAGGGACTTCCTGCCGCGCCGGCGCGGCCTAGGCTCGACACCGACGCGATAGTCTCGCGCGAGCACGAGTGCCGTCAGTCTTTCCGCGACGGTTTCGAAGGCCGGATCGTCCTGCGGAACGTAGAGCCATTTTCCGAGCACGGGATGCGGCCGCAACGCGGGCATGTCGTCGATCAGTGCGGCGTGCCGCTCTTGCGACGTGCAGACCAGCAAGCCGTTCCACGGCGCTTCGCGATCGGCGGCGACCAGACACAACAAGCCTTCGACATAGGCGGCATCGCATCCGAACATTCGCTTGCGAACGTAGGTCGTATCTCGCTCGAAGGCGTCGAATATCCAGACGAGCGAGTTGCTGACGGTGGATGGCATGGTCGTGAAGTCTTTGACGAGTAACGCGATTATGCGCGTGAGGAACTCATGCAATCGCAGGTGGGCTTGTACAGTTCTCCTGCGACACGGATGCCGGGTCCCAAGGCCAAGCCCCGATTCCGCGCCGGTGACGAGTGCGATCTTGTTCTCAACGGTATATTCATGACGAGTTCTTTGAGCTGAAGACTACGCGGGTTCTCGCAGATCTCAGCATGTGCCGGCAGAGCACGCGCACCGGGGGCGTAAGCGGACAGCCACCGCCGTGCCGTTGCGGCACGCGAGCGGTCTTCATACACCGGAAGGTCAGACGATGACGCGCCGGCCTTCGACCGGATAGTTCGGGTCCGTATAACCCGGCGTGGACGCATGGCCCGCCGGAACCAGACTGTCGACGAACTTTTCGTCGTCCGGTCCAAGCTGCAGCTTCAGCGCATGGACGTAGCTGTCCCATTGCGCTTCTGTGCGCGGACCCGCAATCGCGGAGCTCACGAGCCGGTTCTTCAGCACCCAGGCAATGGCGAAGGCAATCGAAGTGGTGCCGCGTTCAGCGGCGTGAGCCGCGACTTTCTGCGCGATGGCCAGCGATTCCGGACGCCACTCGGTCTGCTGGATACGCTTGTCGCCGCGCCCCGCGCGGGAGTCGGCTGGCGGCGCGCCCTCGAGTGCATATTTGCCTGTCAACACGCCACGCGCGAGCGGGCTGTATGGAACCACGCCGATCCCATAGTGCCCGGCCGCCGGCATCAGCTCGACCTCGGCGGTGCGGTCGACCATGTTGTACAGCGGCTCGACTGCGACGGGCCGATCGATTCCGAGCTGATCGACCAGACGCACGATCTCGGCAATGCGCCACGCGCGGAAGTTGGACAGGCCAAAATAGCGCACCTTGCCCTGGTGGATCAGATCGCCGATGGCACGCACGCTTTCTTCCAGCGGCGCATCGTTCGACGACCGATGGAAGTAGAGGACGTCGATGTAGTCGGTGCCCAGACGCTTCAGGCTGGCCTCGACCGACTGGAAAATCCATTTGCGCGACTGACCCTGTTCGTTCGGACCCGCATTGGCCGTTGCGGGATAGCCGAACTTCGTCGCAACGACCCAGCTGTCACGCCGTGGCGCAATCGCGCGGCCGACGATTTCCTCGGACCGTCCAGCGTGATAAACGTCGGCGGTATCGATAAAGTTCACGCCCTGATCGGACGCCTTGTCGATAATCGTCCTGGAGGTGGCTTCGTCCGTTTCGCCGCCGAACATCATGGCGCCCAAACACAGCGGCGAAACCTTGAGGGCGCTACGACCCAGATATCGGTAGTCCATCATTTTCTCCATGCAGGCCGTGCCTGCGATTGCTATTGTCGAATAGGGATAGATGATAGGCAGATCGGATCTAGCGATAAAGCCCCTAAAAC
>Ga0310811_10010960_pt1 | contig 11725 bp, 9 predicted proteins | sample YCmetagenome_FD_207642 | JGI IMG/M metagenome (GOLD analysis project Ga0310811, IMG submission 207642) | Soil microbial communities from experimental microcosm in Duke University, North Carolina, United States - YC | ecosystem: Engineered > Artificial ecosystem > Soil microcosm > Unclassified ...
CTCGGCAAGGTGCACCCGCAGCGGCGGACGCCGGTCAACGCGATCTTCGCGTTCGTGGCCATCGCGACCGTGATCATCCTGGTCTGGGCGCTGCTGCACCTGATCGGCGGCGACAGCGGCTCGATGAACGCGCTGAACTTCTTCGTGGAGTCGTCCACGATGGGCACGATCCTCGTGCTCGTGGTGTACTTCCTGTCCAACCTGGCGCTGCCGTTCTACTACCGCAAGTACCGGCCGCAGGAGTTCAACGTCGTCAAGCACGCGGTGCTCCCGGTGCTCGGCCTGATCGCCATCGGCGTCCCGGTGTACTACCTGGTCAAGCCGGGCCAGGCGGCGCCGTACGACTGGTTCCCGTACGCCGCGCTCGGCGTGATCGTCGTGTCCGTCGCCTACGCCATCTGGCTGAGCCGCCGCGACCCGGGGCTCGGGGACCGGGTCGGCTCGATCGTCGCCGACGAGTAGCCCGCCGCCGGCAGCGGTCATAGGCCGGGCCACGTAGCACAACAAGCCGTTCTGAAGAAAAACCTGACAAGGGGAAGGCAGCCGATGACCGAGAACCCGCATCCGCTCGACCCGGCCACCACCGAGGAGTACCGCGCCGGGCGGGAGATCCTAGCGGCCGCCGGGCTGCTCGCGGACCCGGTCCGGTTCGCCTACTACGGCCTGGAGGAGCCGGCCAAGGACGAGGTCCTGGCCGGCGGGCAGGCCGAGCGGCGGCTGCGGGCCTTCCTGCTGAACCAGAAGACCGGCGAGTCCACCGATGTCGTGGTGTCGCTGACGCGGGGCGCGGTCGCCAGCGCGCGCGTCATCGACACCGCGGCGGAGGGGCAGGTGCCGATCATCGACTCCGAGTACCACCTGGTCGAGGAGATCATGGCCGCCGACCCGGACTGGCAGGCGGCCCTGGCGCGGCGCGGGCTCACCGACATGAGCAAGATCCGGATCGCGCCGATCACCGCGGGCGCGTACCGGGCGCCGGCGGAGGACGACACCCGGCGGATCGTGCGCGTGCTGGCCTTCCTGATGGACGGCGAGCACGACCTGGCCTGGGCGCACCCGGTGGACGGCGTCACCGCGCACGTCGACCTGATCGAGAAGAAGGTGCTGCGCGTCCTCGACCAGTTCGAGCTGCCGGTGCCCGCCGAGTCGGGCGACTACGACGACCCGGCCGTGCGCGGGCCGGAACGCACGACGCTGAAGCCGATCGAGATCACCCAGCCCGAGGGGCCGAGCTTCACGCTTGACGGCAACCTGCTGCGCTGGGAAGGCTGGTCGCTGCGGACCGGCTTCGACCTGCGCGAGGGGCTCACCCTGCACCAGGTGTCGCTGAACGGGCGGCCGGTCATCTACCGGGCTTCGGTGCCGGAGATGGTGGTGCCGTACGGGAACCCGGAGTTCCGGTTCTGGCAGGCCTACTTCGACACCGGGGAGTACCTGGTGGGCAAGTGGGTGAACTCCCTGGAGCTGGGCTGCGACTGCCTGGGCGAGATCGCCTACCTGGACGCGGTCGTGACCGACGAGGCCGGCGAGCCGTCGGTGGTGCGGAACGCGATCTGCATCCACGAGGAAGACTTCGGCATCCTCTGGAAGCACACCGACATCTTCAACGCCTCGGCGCAGACGCGGCGGCAGCGGCGGCTCGTCGTGTCGTACTTCACCACGGTCGGGAACTACGACTACGGGTTCTACTGGTACTTCTACCTCGACGGCACGATCGAGTGCGAGGTCAAGATGACCGGGATCGTGTTCACCGCCGCCCACCCCGGCGGTGAACACCCGTACTCAACCGAAGTCGCGCCGGGGCTTGGCGCGCCGGTGCACCAGCACCTGTTCTGCGCGCGGCTCGACATGTCGGTGGACGGGCTCGCCAACGCGGTCGAGGAAGTCGACGTGCACGGGCTGCCGATCGGGCCGGACAACCCGTACGGCAACGCGATCGCGCGGTCGGTGACGAGGCTGTCTTCCGAGGGGCTGGCGGCGCGGCCCGGGGATGCGTCGCGGGGCCGGGTGTGGCGGATTCTCAGTACTTCTTCGTCGAATCGGTTCGGGCAGCCGACCGCGTTCACGCTGCACCCCGAGCCGTCGCCTGCCCTGCTCGCGGACCCGGCCTCGCCGCTGGCGGCGCGGGCGGGCTTCGCGACCAGGGCCCTGTGGGTGACCAGGTACGACCCCGCACAGCGGTACCCGGCCGGGGACTTCGTGAACCAGAGCCCGGGCGGCGGCGGGCTGCCCGCGTACGTCGCGGCGGACCGGGACCTCGACGGGCAGGACATCGTCGTGTGGCACACGTTCGGGCCGACGCACGTGGTGCGGACCGAGGACTGGCCGGTGATGCCGGTCACGCGGACCGGCTTCATGCTGAAGCCGACCGGGTTCTTCGACCGCAACCCGACGCTTGACGTCCCGGCGAGCGGCGCCCACCACTGCCACCCGGAGTGACCGAAAAGATCTTTGGCGTTGCGGTCGCTATAGGAGCCGCAACGCCAAAGATCGTTGATAAAGCGCATTCTTCCGCCCAGTCACGCTGATTTCGTTAGTATGCAAAATCGCTACACGTCGGCAGGAACGCGGGAGAGTCCAGCATGGAACACATGCCCGGGGGGCCGGATATGTCGTACCGGCCGCAGCCGTCCGGTCGTCACTCCCACCGGCAGCAGGGTCGCAGCCGTAAGGGCCTCGCCGTGGGCGCGGGTGTCGCCGCGGCCGTCGCCGGCCTTGGCGTGGCCGTTGCCGTTGGCGCGGTTCCCTCGCCGCTTTCCTCCGGTTCGGGGAAGGCCCTGCAGGCCGCCACCCTGACCGCGCCGTCGTCGTCCGCCAGCGAGAACCTGCTGCAGGCGAGCGCCAGCCCGCTGGGCTCCTACGCGCTCGCGAAGATGCCGACCGCGAGCCACAAGCCGAAGCCCACGCCGTCCAAGACGACCACCACGCCGACGCCGACACCGACGCACACCACCGCGACACCGACGGCGACCCAGTCGACGGCCGCGTCCGGCGGCGGGCTGACGCCGCAGCCGACCGCGGAGTACCAGACGCCCAGGGGCGAGAACCAGAAGGCCTGGTCCGAGGCGATCCTCACCGCCCTCGGCGCCCCGCTGACCAGCGCGAACATCGTGTCGATCGGCTACTGGATGCAGAACGAGGCCGGCAGCCCGCCCTACGGCATCGTCGGCGCCAACAACCCGATCAACGTCAGCCAGCCGTGCTGCGGCGGGGTGCCGATCCAGGACGACGGCGACGGCGTCACCTTCCTGCAGTCTTACCCGACCGTCGCCGACGGCGTCGAGGCGATCGCGCAGTACCTGAACCGGGGGAACTACACCCAGATCCTCGCCGACCTGAAGGCGGGCGTCGGCCTGAGCGACTCGAACCTGGCCTCGGAGATCTCGCTGTACAGCGGCGGCGGCTACAGCACGATCCCGGACTCGTACGGGCAGTCCCAGGGGGCACCGCTGAGCTAGCCGGCTCACCGCCCTTGTCAAGGATGCGGGGCGGCCGGGCGGAGCACGAATCCGTTCTGGGGGATTCTTGTGCTCGGGTATTGCTTTTGAATTTCTTCAGAACGGCTGCTGCCTTCGCCTGGCACGCGCGCTTTCTTGGGCGGGCGTGGTAGACCTGTGTCCGTGGCAGACCTGTCCGTACACCGGTTCCATGGGCGTGGCGGAGTGGAATTGGCCTGGCGCTCGGTTGGGTCCGGGCGGCCCTTTGTGCTGTTGCACGGCCTGATTGGCAGTGGATCGCTGCTGGCCAGCCAGGAGCTGACGCTGGGGCTGGCCGCGGCCGGCTACCGGGTCATTCTCCCCGACCTGCGCGGCCACGGGGACAGCGGCGGGCCGCACGATCCCGCTTGCTACCCGCCTGACGTTCTCATCGATGACGTGCTCGCATTGATCGACCACCTAGGACTCGACGACTACGACCTGGGCGGCTACTCCCTCGGCGGCAAGCTCGTGCTGCGGCTGCTCGCTCGCGGCGCCCGGCCAGCGCATGCGGTCGTCGGCGGGCAGGGGCTTGACGCGCTCGACGCCGAGAGCGACCGGACAGACGGGCACCGGCGCGTGCTGGCCGCCGTGGCTGACGGTTCCCCGTTGCCCGCCGGGTCGCCCGAGGAGGCCTTTGCCGGGTGGATACGGCAGAGCAAAGTTGACGCGCGGGCGGTCGGGCTTGTCCTTGATACGTTCGTGGCGACGCCCGCCGACGCCTTGCGGTCGGTCCCGACGCCCACGCTGGTGGTCGTCGGCGACCGGGACAGCCGGGGCACGTCCGCCGGCCCGCTGGCCGACCTGCTGCCTAACGGGCAGCTCGCTTCCGTTCCGGGCGACCACGTCACCGCCGTCAGCGCGCCGGAGTTCACTGCCGTGATCCTGCGGTTCCTCCGCGGTCAGCGTTCCGCCGGGCCTGTGTAGGAGGCACGCGGGCGCAGCAGGGTGCCAGCTTCGTAGGCTTCCAGGGCGTGCGCGATCCAGCCGGCCGTGCGGGCCACCGCGAAGATCGCCTCGCCGGCGCCACGGGTCATGCCGGCGGCGCTGGTGAAGGTGCCGAGCGCGAAGTCGATGTTCGGCTCGGGCAGCGCCCGGTGCCTGACCTCGGCGATGATCGCGTCGGCCACGGCGACCTCGCGCGCGTTGGGCACCGCGCGGCGGACCAGGTCTGACAGCACCCGGCCGCGCGGGTCCACTCCCCGGTACACCGAGTGCCCGAAGCCCGGGATCTTCTCTCCCCGGTGCAGCATGTCGCCGACCACGCGCGGGGCGCTCGCCGGGTCGCCGGCGGCGGCGAGCAGCGTCTCGACGACGAGGGACGCGCCGCCGTGCCGGGCGCCGCTCATCACGCCGAGCCCAGCCGACACCACCGCGTAGGGGTCGGCCCGCACGGACGCCGCCGCGCGCGCGGCCAGCGTGGAGGCGGCGAGTTCGTGGTCGGCGAGCAGGACGAGCGCGGCCGACAGGGCGCGCAGCATCGCCCAAGTCGGCCGGCGCGCGCATAGCCGGGCCCACAGGCGCTCCGCGACCGGGGCGGCGGCGTCCCCCTGCTGCGCCTGGCCGGTCGCGAACTGGCCCGCGGCACGGTCAGCCGTCGCGACGGGAAGGCTGTCGACCACGCCCGCGATGATTGCCCTGGCCGTCGCGGCGACCGCAGGACGGTCAAGCCGCTGCCGCAGCGGGTCGGTGACCGCCATCGCCGGGACGATCACCTGGATCCGCTCTAGCGGAAGGATGCCGCCCGGGAGGACCGCCTGCACCGCCCGCCCCACCTCGAGCGCCGCCGTCCGCGCTGGCCAGGCCGCCCGGTCGTCGGCTGGCAGCGCACCGGTCCACAGCAGTTCCGCGACGTCCTCGAACGAGCGCGTGCGGGCGAGCCCGACCACGTCGTGTCCCCGGTACCGCAGGCCGTCCTGTGAGATCTGGGTCAGCTGGGACTCGACGGTGATGTCGAGGGCGCCCGCCGGGCGGCGCGGGCGGCCGCGGCGGGCCAGCCGCTCGATCTCTTCGGCGTCGAACAGGCTCGTCCTGCCGTCGGCGCCGCGCCGCCGGCTCAGCGTGCCCCGGCTGACGTACGCGTACAGGGTGGCTGGCTTGACGCCGAGCCGCCGGGCGGCGTCCGCCGCGCTGACCGAGTGGGACACCAAATCAATATTGATTACCGGCGGCTGCGGCGTCAACTAGCGGCGCTGAGCCAGTGCGGCGGGCGGCCGGGCGGACAATCTGGGCAGTCGACGCCCTCGCCGTCCGGCCCGCGCTGAAGGTATACCGAGTTCTGGTGGGACGAACTACCTCAACCCGGGCGGGTTCCTGGCGATAGCTCGGTAGACCTTTGCGTGTTGCGTGCCTTTGCCGTTACTTGCGGTAGCTCCCGTGGCGGAACTCGTCGGTGAGTGTCGGGTGCGACGGGTGCCAGCCGAGGTCGGCGCGGGCCTTGGCCGCATCGGTGCCCTGGTCGAGCAGCAGGACTTCGGCGAAGTAGTCGCCCAGGCGCGCCCGGGCCTCGTCGTCGGAGCCGGGGACCGCGCCCGGGGCACCTGCCGCGTCCGCGGCCGCCTGCGTTAGCTCGGCGACAGTCGGGGCGGCCCCGTTGCCGATGACGTAGTAGCCGCGGGCCGAGTCGTCCTCCAGGACGCGCCGGAAGGCGTCGGCCAGGTCCGCGGCGTGCACCGTCGCCCAGTGCTGCTGCCCGGTGCCGAGCATGATCAGGTTGCCGGCCTGGTCCCGGGGTGAGCCGAGGAGCAGGCCGGGGATCCCGCCGCCGCCGTCGCCGTACGCCACGCCGGAGACGATCACGGCGCTGCGGATGCCGTTCGCGCCGAGCACGCGGCGCTCGATTGGCTGCTTCCACGACACCAGCGCGGGTGCGTTGAAGCTGGACGACTCGGTGATCGCGGAGTTGGATCCGTAGACCCAGAGGCCGCTGATCTGCAGGTATGGCTTTCCGGTGGCGGTGAACGCGGTGGTCACGGCGTCTACCACCGCCGTGTCCAGGTCCGCGCTGGTGGCGTCACCGGGGCTGGCCGTGTGGATGGCCCCTTCCACCGTGCTGAGCAAGCTCGCGACCGCCGGCCGGTCGTACAGGTCGGCCACGGCCGGGGTGGCGCCCCGGGCCGCGACGACGTCTGCTTGAGCTTCATCGCGGACGAGAGCCACCACCTCGTGGCCGTGTTCGCGCAGTTCCGCCAGTACATGAGACCCGACGAACCCCGTTGCGCCGGTAAGTGCGACTTTCATAGTTGAACGTCCTCCCGTGTTGATCGCCAAGGCGTGCACTGCGCCGCCCGGCGAGGCCTTCACTTGATCGTTCAAGTGAAATCTAAGCCACAATGACTTGAACCCTCAAGTGATCACAGGTCGGTGTCGCACGGATCCGGCTCCAAGGCACGATGCGTGACTTGAATCATCAAGAACGTGTACCCTGGTGCGATGACTGAACTGGCCGACAGCGGCGCGGAGAATCACCCGGTGAAGTGGCTGACGCCAGCGGAAGTGCAGTCCTGGCTGTCAGTGGTGCGGCTGATGATGTGGCTTCCCTGGTCGATCGATCAGCAGCTGCGGCGCGACTCGGACCTGGGGATGGTGGAGTACCAGGTGCTGGCCATGCTGTCAGAAAGCCCAGAGCTAACGATGCGGATGAGCTCGCTCGCTGAGGTCACCAACGCGTCGCTGTCCCGGCTGTCGCACCTGTTCAAGCGGCTAGAGGCGCGCGGTCTAGTACGCCGCGAGCCTGATCCCGCGGACGGGCGGTTCACCAATGCCATCTTGACGGAGAAGGGCCTCCAGACGCTCGCCGAAGCGGCGCCCGGGCACGTGGCGCACGTGCGATCGCTGGTCATTGACGCCTTGTCGCCCGAGCAGCTGCGCCGTCTTGGCCGCGACGCGGACCGCATCATGTCACGCATCGACACCTCTGGAATCAACTAACGGCGCGGACGCGGTCAAGTCGCTTATCTCCCCGTCAGCGCTGGATGCGGGAGCCTAGTAGCCGATGGCGAGCCAGGTGCGGTGGGTGCGCGGGGTTTCCAGTTCGTCGGCGAAGGCGATCGCGTAGTCGGCTACGCCCAGCCGGGAGTGCCCCGCGGCGTCCGTGACCTGTGTGGTGCTGCTGGTGCGGTAGGTGCCCGTCCGGGTGCCTGGGTTGCGGCCGCCGAACTCGCCCGCGGGGACCAGGTAGAACCAGTCGACTCCTTGCGGGGCCGCGCGCAGGAGGTCCAGCGCCTGCTGGTGGGCGTCGGTGAGCGGCGCGAACTTGGCGGGGAACTCGGGGGTGTCGCCCTCGCGGGGGCCACCGGGGACCTTGGGCAGGATCGAGGCGCCGCCGACGACGCCGAGGCGCGCCCCGCTGTCACGCGCGGCGCGCAGCAGGTCGGTGACGGCCGCGCCGAGACCGCCGTCCGGACTGACCGCGGGCAGTGCGCAGGCGAGCGCGTCCGCCTGCGCCGACACGGACGCGAGGAACGCCGCGTCGTGGACGCTGCCAGCGACTGACGTGACCTGCTCCGGGAGGTCTGCCTGGCCGGAGCGGGAGACAGCGGTGACCGCGTGCCCGCGGCTGGCGAGCTCGGCCGCGATGGCCCTCCCGACGAAGCCCGTGCCGAACACGACGATTTTCATGATGCCTTCTCCTCCAGGCGAAGCACGGAACCGTTCTGGATGATCATGTCATTGCCCGGCCCGCGCTGTGTGCCGGGCATGGCGGGGCCGTCTCGATCGGGGCTCCAGGGTGGGCAGGATCTTGGTCAGAAGCTGTCGCTTGGCTGGTACACGCCCCACACGTCGCGCAGGGCGTGGGCGACCTCGCCGCCGGTGGCGCGCAGCCGGAGCGCCTCGCGCATCGGAGGCAGCATGTTCTCCGTGCCGCTGGCGGTCTTGCGCAGCTCGTCGAGCGCCCGCGTGACGGCGGTGTTGTCGCGCTCGGCGCGGAGCACGGCGAGGCGCTCGCGCTGGTCCAGCTCGATCTGCGGGTCGACGCGCAGCGGCTTGTAAGGTTCCTCGTCGTTGCTGAGGTACTTGTTCACGCCGACGACGGTGCGCGTCCCGGCGTCGATCTGCTGGGCGACCTCGTAGGCGGCGGCCTCGATCTGGCTCTTCTGGAAGCCCTGCTCAATCGCCGCGACGGCACCGCCCCGGTCCTCGACTTGCCGCATCAGGTCACGCGCGGCGGCCTCCAGTTCGCCGGTCAGCGCCTCGATCGCGTAGGACCCGGCGAACGGGTCCACCATCTTGGTGACGTCGGTCTCGCTGGCGATCACCTGCTGGGTGCGCAGCGCGAGGCGAGCGGCCTTCTCGGTCGGCAGGGCGATGGCCTCGTCGTAGGAGTTGGTGTGCAGGGACTGGGTGCCGCCGAGGACGGCGGCGAGGGCCTGGATGGTGACGCGGACCAGGTTGACCTCGGGCTGCTGGGCGGTCAGCTGCACGCCGGCGGTCTGCGTGTGGAAGCGGAGCATCTGCGACTTGGGGTTCTGCGCGCCGAACTCGTCCCGCATGACGTGCGCCCAGATGCGGCGGGCGGCGCGGAACTTGGCGATCTCCTCAAGCAGGGTGGTGCGGGCGACGAAGAAGAACGACAGCCGGGGCGCGAAGTCGTCCACGTCGAGGCCCGCGGCGATCGCGGCGCGTACGTACTCCCGGGCGTTGGCGAGGGTGAACGCGACCTCCTGCGCCGGCGTGGCCCCCGCCTCGGCCATGTGGTAGCCGGAGATGGAGATCGTGTTCCAGCGCGGGATCTCCCGCTGGCAGTAGCCGAAGATGTCGCTGGCCAGACGGAGCGACTCGCGCGGCGGGTAGATGTAGGTGCCCCGCGCGATGTACTCCTTCAGCACGTCGTTCTGGATGGTGCCGGTGAGCTTGCCGCCGCCGATGCCCTGTTCTTCCGCCGTCAGCTGGTAGAGCAGCAGCAGCGTCGCGGCCGGGGCGTTGATCGTCATCGACGTGGAGATCTTGTCCAGGGGCAGGCCGTCGAACAGGACCCGCATGTCGTCGGCGGAGTCGATGGCCACGCCGACCTTGCCGACCTCGCCGCGGGCCTGGGGCTCGTCGGAGTCGTAGCCCATCTGGGTCGGCAGGTCGAACGCCACGCTCAGCCCGCCTGTGCCGTTGGCGACCAGCTCGTGGTAGCGCTCGTTGGACTCCTTCGCGGTCCCGAACCCGGCGTACTGCCGCATCGTCCACGGGCGGCCCGTGTACATCGACGGGTAGACGCCCCGGGTGAACGGGAACGCGCCCGGCGCGCCGAGCTCCGCTGCCGGATCGAACCCGTCCAGGGCGCTGGCGTCGTAGACGGCCTGGATCGGGAGGCCAGATTCGCTGCGAGCCGCATCGTCCACGGGACCACCATCCATGAAACTCGATTTCCTCAACGGTACTAAGACTCACCGCGCGGGCGTTACCGGCTTCCTGTCACCTTTTCTCGTTCCCGCCGCACGGCACCTGGTCGAGCTCGGCGGCGATCTCGGTGATCCGCTCGCGGATCCACTGGTGCGCCGGGCTGGCGGACTGCCGGGGGTGCCACCACAGCGTCTCGGTGATCGACGGGAGGGCGACCGGCGGCTCGAGGAGCCTGATGTCGGCGGTGCGGCGCAGGTGCGGCACGGCCCGTTCCGGCACGACGGTGACGAGGTCGGTGCCTTCCAGCAGGAACGGCGCGAGCAGGAAGCTCTCGACGGTGAACTCGATGCGGCGCGGCACGCCGGACCGTTCGAGGTGCTGGTCGACGATGGCGGCCGGCTGGCCGCGGCCCATCGAGTAGACGAGGTGACCGAGCCGCAGGTACTCATCCAGCGTCATCCGCTCCCCCGCGGCCGTGTTGCCCGCCCACACGCAGCACAGCCACCGGTCGGCGAACAGCCGCTCGCCGTCCAGCTGCGCGTCTGGCATGATCTCGGCGGGCTCGATGACGAGGTCGGCCGTGCCGTCGCGGAGCAGCCGGACCGGGTCAGGCGCGCGGGGCAGCACCCGGATGGTGACCCCGGGCGCGGCGGCGGCCAGGCGGCGGACCAGCGGCCCGATGAGCATGAGGAGGCTGTAGTCGGAGCAGCTCACGGTCCACGTCGCGCGGTCGCGCGCCGGGTCGAAGCCGGTCCGTTCGTCGAGGGCGTCGCGGATGATGGCCAGGGCGTCGCGGACGGGCTGGCGGAGCGCTTCGGCGCGCGGCGTCGGGACCAGCGCGGTGCCGTCGCGGACCAGCAGGGGATCGCCGAACAGCTTGCGCAGCCGCGCCAGGGCGTTGCTCATCCCCGGCTGGCTCAGGCTGAGCCGGGTCGCCGCGCGGGTCACGCTGCGCTCATCCAGCAGCGCGTCGAATGCCACCAGCAGGTTGAGGTCTACCCCGGCCAGGTCCATAACCCTTGCTTACCAGTGGTCATTCAGGCCAGCAATGTTCGGCATTCATAAGTTCCGTTGGCCGAATATGCCGTGGCCTGCTTACGATCGGCCCGTGAACGACGATGAAGTCGATGTTCCCGTCCTGATCGTCGGCGGGAGCCTGGTGGGCTTGTCGACCGCCATGCTGCTGGCCTGGCACGGGGTGGAGTCGCTCGTGGTGGAGCGGCACTCAGGCACGGCGATTCACCCGCGCGCGGGGCACTTCAACTTGCGCACCCTGGAGATCCTGCGGTCTGTGGGGCTGGAGGAGACTGTCCGGCGGGCGTCGGAGGCCTCCTACCCGCCCGGCGGCGGGATCAGCAACGTTGAGTCTCTGGCCGGGCGGGAGATCGCGGTCTACTTCGCCGACCTGAACGAGGGCGTGGGCGCGTATTCGCCCACGATCAGGCTGTTTGTCAACCAGGACGTGCTCGAGCCGATCATCAGGGAGCGCGCGGCGTCGCTCGGCGCCCGGTTGCGGTACGGGACGGAGTGCAATTCGCTCGTGCAGGACGCTGACGGGGTGACGGCGGAGCTAACCGACGTGGCGACCGGGGCGCGGTCGCGGGTGCGGGCCCGGTACGTGGTCGCCGCCGACGGCAACCGCAGCCCCGTCAGGAACCAGCTTGGCATCGCGATGCGGGGGCACGGGGTGCTGTCGAACAGCATCACGATCTACTTCCGGTCCGAGTGGGACCTCGGGCCGCTGCTGGCCGGGCGGAACCAGGGCGTGCACTACGTGACGAACTCAACGATGCGCGGGTTCTTCCGGCTCGACCGGAGCGGCAACCGCGGGTTCCTCGTCGTCAACCTCGTCGGTGACACCTTCCGGCCGTCGGTCGTGGCGGCGTACCCGTCGGCGGGCTGGGCGGACGTCGCGT
>Ga0310811_10010961_pt1 | contig 11725 bp, 11 predicted proteins | sample YCmetagenome_FD_207642 | JGI IMG/M metagenome (GOLD analysis project Ga0310811, IMG submission 207642) | Soil microbial communities from experimental microcosm in Duke University, North Carolina, United States - YC | ecosystem: Engineered > Artificial ecosystem > Soil microcosm > Unclassified ...
TGAGTCATGCCGGATTCGGTCAGCCACCACCGCAGTCCGTTCAGCAGCACGGCGCGGATTTCCAGTTCTTCTGCCTCATCGGGCGGAAACAGGTCATGAAAAACGCTGCGGCCCGCAGGCGTTACGTGCTGCGCGGCGTGTTCGCTCTTGGTCATGGGTCACCTGTTAATGTTTCTAAATCGGACCGCGGCTAGCTCGATGTCGCGAAGATTGGTTTTCTGTGTCTTTTTCTGGAAGGCATGCAACACGTAAATATGATTCCCGATGTTGGCCACGTACAAGACGCGGTAGGCACCTGATTCATCGCGAATTCGTATTTCTCGGACACCGGGACCCACCGTACTCATGGGTTTCCAATCATCGGGCTCGTCTCCACGTTGCAACCTGTCCAGTTGATATCCAGCCTCACGTCGCACGCGCCGGGAAATGCTTTCAGGTCGTCGTAGCTGCTGCCTTGCCAGATGATTTCCTTCATAAGTCCGATTATGCGAAATCTAGCATAAAAATGCAACCCATAGCCCTGTTGCTCCTTCCAGGCGCCGGCGATGGAGTCAAGGGCGGATGTGGCAGACGCGGTGCGCATCACGATCCGCGTGCCGTGGTTGACGAAGGTACGCTGGCGGTCGGCGGCTTAACGCGCCTGAAAGCAGTCGTTGGCGGCGTTAATCATCCCAAAGCTGATTGTTTCAGCGTTGCTTCGAAGTAGTGGATCGCTTGGTCGATGAAAAGTTGACGTTTGAACTCTATGGATGCGCTGTAGGTTAGCGCCCTGTCGTCAGCGCGGCGTGTGACCGTCTTGGATTCGAATCGCTGCGCTAGCGTTTGCCCGGCCTTGTTCACGGGCTGTTCCGCGTCGCTTCGTTTGGCGATGATCTTGCGCAGCACGGTACTGGATTGCACGTGTTTGCTGAACGCCAGAGGCAACATCTCGTGCCCATGCACATAGATGTCGAATCCGCACGCGATATTTTTCTCACCCTCTGTAATCGCCTTTCCCGCTAGCTGGAGACGGTGCCAACCGACAAAGCGTGGCGCTTCATCGGCCATTTTCTTGGCGTGCGACAAACCGAAGATGATGCAATCGACGCCACTATTTTGTGTTTCGGTGACAAGAAGCGACTTTACGACGACCTGCCCCCTTCGTTCATTCAGCATTGCCCAGGTGCTGAGGGACAGTGCAGACTGATTGACGGTATCGATGGCGATGAGCGACGCGCTGCCATGCTCCTGAAAGATGTCGACCGCAAAGTGGTGGTACGTGGTGTTATCGGGTTGATGGGCTCGCACCAAGGCCCGTTGATGAATGGGTCCTTTCCCGCCACCTTGAATGTGCTCACCCAGAGCAAACATCGAATCTAAGTAAAGTAAGTTCAGGTTCGGTGTGCGGGCATTTTGCGCTTCGATCAAAAACGGAAGGCAGGTCCGATCGCCATACTGCGCTTCGGCTTGACACCCGTTCCTCATGCAGTCGACGATCATCGCCTTGTGATGCTGCAGTTCGGCTAAAGCGCGTTCGCAATACTCCTTCCGGGCGGGAGATAGCGCAGCTTGCCGCACTGCCGTGTTGCGATGGCGGATTTCTTCCGTTAGGTATGCAGACGATGGCTTCCGCAACGTGTCGTTCGCTCTATCGATCCCAGACAATGATAACGGACCCAATGTCTCTGCCAACGGGCCTGTAGAAATCCGCACAATTCCTGTGCGCTTTTGTTGAGCGGGCGGATGCTCGCCAGGTGGGCGGGAGAGGCTTGGGGTGGCGTCGGTCGACTTAACAGATGTCTCCGAAGACGTAGCACTCTGCAGAGTAGCGTAGCCGTTGTGCGTGCTTGTGACGTGGGTCATTGATCTTCTCAGGCGAGACCATGTCAAGTCTGACCATCAATCGTTTTCGTCACTGCGCGTTGACGAAGCGCCGAAATGGCTTCCGAAGCAGCGCGGTTGTGACACATTAACGCCGCTGTGGGTGATCGAAAAAGAAACGCAGCATCTCCGTACTCGCATCCGGACCGCTGGGGTCCGTATAACTGCCGCTTCCATTGCCGCCTCCCCATGCATGCGGCGCGCCGTGAATCGTCCAAAGCTCGGCATCGACGCCATCGCTGGAAACGAGCCGCGAGACGGTGCATGCGCGTTGTCCCACGGTGTTGCGACGCTCTTCGCAGGCGTCATCCGGTCGCGCCTCGAAGCCGCGCAAGACCCGCTTTGCATTCGATACGTGCACGGTGGCGTCGGCATCACCATGAAAGACGATCACCGGCCGTTGGGGCGGACTCGGAACGTCGAGCGCGGGCCGTCCACGTTTGGTACGCCTGCCTCCTTTCATGGCGGCCAGCGCAGACGGCAAATCGTGAGCGCAGTGGGCGGGCAGGCCGGAATGTACGCCGGCGGCCGCGTACAGATCGGGATAGGCGGCGACCATGATCGCCGCCATGGCGCCACCTGCCGACATGCCCGCGACATAGACACGCGCCGGATCAAGGTTGTGAGCGGCGATGATTTCTCGCGTGATGCCCGCGATCAACGAAGGCTCACCGCGATCGCGAAGCTGATCGTTGGGCTTGAACCAGTTCCAACACTTCGACGGATTGGCCTGCTGCGGTTGCACCGGATACGCGACGAGACATCGATGACGCTCGGCCAGTGCGTTCATTTGCGTGCCCCTGGCGAAATCGTCGGCGTCTTGCGTGCAGCCGTGCAGCATCACGATCAGCGGCAGCGGCTCCGCCGCCGCGCCGGCTGGCACGTAGAGTCGATACTGACGGCGGCCGGCCGCATTCGAATACTCCAACGTACTGAAGTGTCCCCGGTCCTCCACGTCGGCGCGCTCGGCAGGCATCTTGCGCTTTGCCTCGGCGGACGCAAAGTCCGTCGATTGCGCTTCGTTGCCCCGCGTCACAGTCTCGTCGGCCCGGTCCCAAACCTCGCCTCGCAGTGCGCGTTGAATCGCTTCGGTCGCTTCGGCGGCGCCGCGGGTGCGCAGCAATGTCATCGTTTCGCGTATCGAATGCAGAAAGCCTTCGTTCAGTTTCATCATCGTTGTCCGGTATCGAGTTGGGGTTGTCGACGGGCTAGCGGGTTCTGTGCGCCAGCGCCGCCTTGACGGCTGGCGAAGCGTGAAAGGCGCCCAGTACCGCCACGCTCTCGATGGTCGCCAGCGCCAGTTCCGTGGAAACATCGGCGGCGATGCTGACCAGGCCGAGCGCCTGAATATTGAGGCGCTCGTGTGTCGCGCGCACTGCTTCCAAATCTTCTCTGGAGAAGTGCTGTAGACCCAGAACGAGCGCGCGGCGTGCGACGGTTTCGTGGACCACCGGCGCGTGCAAGGCCAGCTGATTTCGAATCGCAGTACGAATTAAATCGCTGCGATTCGAGTAAAAGCCTTCTTGTATCAACAGATCAATCTGGCCAAGATCGACAGGACCCAGGTTGATCGTGATCTTTTCAGTGTCACCGCCCTTCGGGCGAGGGGCGTCGGCTGCAGGTTGCCTTTCCATTTTTCCATCCCTTCGCCATCCATATGGATGGTTATAGGCTGGTTTTGTGTGCGCCGCAACACGAAAATTTGGGGACACGACGCGTGCGGTCATCCGGGCGGTCCAGCGCTGCGTCGCGACGAGCGTGTACCATTGATGGAATGATCTAAAGGGGCGCCAGGAAGTGCGAATTAACCGTCAATCTCACGTTGCAGCCAGCAACGGCGGACCTCCAGCGCGGATACCAAGGCCAGACAGATGATCGAGTGGACCTTCAAGCCGTTTGCCGTGCTGAGCGCGATGGACCTGTATGACATATTGACCGCGCGCAGCGACGTGTTCGTGATCGAACAGCAGTGCAACTACCGCGATATCGATGGACTCGACGTCAATGCGTGGCACCTGCTCGCGTATGACACTGCCCAGACACCGCCGGCGCTCGCCGGCTACCTGCGGGTCCTGTTGCCCAATACCGCTGTCGAGGCCAATGAAGACGGCGACTTGGCGATTGGCCGCGTGCTGACGACGCGTGCCCACCGAGGCCGCGGTCTCGGCAAGGCGCTGCTCGACAAAGCGCTTGGGCACATCGAGACGCACTGGCCGAACAGGCCAGTACGTCTACATGCACAGGCGCACTTGCAACGCTTTTACGCTAGATTCGGCTTTATGCCGGTGTCCGACGTTCATGATGAAGGCGGCATTCCGCACCTATGGATGCGTCGCGCCTAATCAGGGGCGCATAGCGATGGCGACCGCTGGGCGCGCGCGCGGCGCGGCCGCGGTGGTCGCCCGAACGCACCTCAGGGCGCTGCGGCGCCGGGCGTCTTGACCGGCATCGGCGTATCGACGGTTTCGCCGTTCGAGAACCGCAGTTGTACGTGCACCGTGTCGCCGGGCGCAATCTTGTGTCGCGGCGCTTCCAGCATCAAATGATAGCCGCCCGGCGCGACGGCCACGGCACCGTGGGCCGGGATCGGCAGCTTGTCGACCATCTCCATGCTTTGGGTCGAACCGTTCGAAACCGAGCGATGGAGCATCACGCTGCCATAGTCGGGGCTGCTGGCCGAAACGAGATCGACCCCCTGGTTCGATGTATTGGTCAGATTCATGTAACCTGCGGCGGGCAGCCGGTTCGGTAGCCAGCGCACCCATGCATCGTGTACGACGATCCGCGGTGCGCCATGGGGCGCCTGGGGTGCCTGCGCACGCGCGAGGGGCAGGGTGACGAGCATCGCGAGAGCGGCGGCACCGCCGACACGCGCCCAAGCGGCGACGCGCAGCCGGTTCATGTTCAACGTCATTGTCGATTTCCTTGTTGGCGATCAGGACGTCTGTCCGATCAGTTGCTTCAGATCATGAACGATCATGTCGATCGAGTTGCTGTCGGTCGCGAGCAGCCGCGCGCGGCCATGCCGGTCGAACACATAGACCAGAGAACTGTGCGTCACGTCGTAGTTGCCATCGCTTTTCGGCTTTTCCATCTGGAACGCGACGCGGTAGCGGCGCGCCAGCTCCTCGGTCTCGCGGTGCGAGCCGGCCAGACCGACGATGTGCCGCGCATCGAACGCGCTCACGTATCCATGCAGTGCCTGCGGCGTATCGCGTGCTGGATCGACGCTGATAAACAAAATCCGCACCTGTCCCGCGTCATCGCCAAGCTTCTCCAATACCTGCATGAGGCGCGCCAGCGTTTCGGGGCACACGTCCGGACAGTGGGTATAGCCGAAATAGACCAGGTTCGTGCGTCCGTTGAACGACGCGCCCGTCACGGACTTGCCGTCGTCGTCGGTCAACGCGAAGTTCAGGTCCGGCAGGTGCCCTGCGACGTTGTACAACTGCCAGGGCCCGTCCTGCTTCGTGCAGGCGCCCAGGCTTAGTGCGGCGCCGGTGGCGCACAGCAGCGCAAGCCACCTGAGCGAACGGCGGATTCGCAACACTGCCAAGTGCAGCCGGAAGGCGCCACGCAGCGATTCGATAACGCAATACATCCTCTGACCCCACCGATAACGAGCGACGCGAGGGCTCCGAATGTAGCGCATTTTGAAAACACGGGTAGTCGCGGCTTTCCCTAGCTTACTATGCCGTGCCGCATGGTCGGCTATGCCGCGTGGCGGCTTGGCCGACCAGGCCGCGCCCTTGATCTCGAAAAAACCCTTCAGGCGCGGTAAGATTGCCCAAAGTCCGCGCGCGGCGCGCACGTTGCCCCGGTGTATTAGGCGTGTGCGGCGCAGTAGCGTGTGTGGCGTATGAAACACATGGGGCGCATGGCACGCGCCACGCTGGCGTCCGCCGAGGCGACGCTGCGCCTAGTGCCTCGTCGTGATGCATGTCATCACGCTTTCAACTAGAACTCTCTCTATCCGATGCAAGGTTCATCCTCCTCGTCCGTTTCCTTCACTGCGCCTCTCCTGTCCCCGTTCGACGCCGCGTTTTTCTTCGATTTCGACGGTACGCTGGTCGAGCTGGCATCGACGCCGGAAGGTGTGGTCGTCGAGGCGCATTTGCCCGATTTGCTGACGCAGTTGCGCGGGCTGTCGCAGGGCGCGCTGGCGCTGGTGTCGGGCCGCGCGATCGACAGTATCGATGCTTTGCTGGGCTGCGAGGGGCTGGCCGATTTGCCGGCCGCTGGCCTGCATGGCGCCGAACGTCGGGACGCGCATGGCACGATGTCGCGCGTCGGCTTCGACGATCCGCGTATCGCCCATATTGTGCGTACTTTGGAGCAGGTGGTCAGCGCCAATCCGGGGATGCAGCTGGAAGCCAAGGGTGCCGCGGTCGCGTTGCATTATCGAAATGCGCCGGATCGCGAGGCGCTCGCGCGTGCCAGCACCGAACGGCTGGTTGCCGAATTTGCGGACGCGTACATGCTGCAGCCGGGCAAAATGGTGTTCGAAATCAAGCCGACGAACGTCGATAAGGGGCGCGCCATCGAAGCGTTCCTCGACGAGCCGCCGTTCGCGGGTCGCATCCCCGTGTTTGTGGGTGACGACCTGACCGACGAAAAAGGCTTCGCGGCCGTCAACGCGCGTGGTGGCGTGTCGATCAAGGTTGGCGACGGCGACACGATAGCAACCGCCCGCGTGCCGTCGGTGGGCGCGTTGCACGTGTGGCTTGCGGCGCTGATCCATGCGGCGCCACAGCGTGCATAGGGCGCTGCCGGTGCCCGCAGCGGCCGACTTGCGGGCGTTGCCGTGCCGCTTGCCTGATCGGTGCCGCGCATGGGTCGCCTGATTATTGTTTCGAACCGCGTCGCGCCGATTTCCGAAGGCGGTCCAGCCGCGGGCGGATTGGCCGTCGGCGTCTATGACGCGCTGAAGGAAACGGGCGGCATGTGGTTCGGCTGGAGCGGCGAGACGTCGGTCGGCGAGCCCGCGCCGCTGCGCATCGAGGAGCGCGGACCCGTCACGTTCGCCACCATCGGCCTCGCCCGCCGCGACTACGAGCAGTACTATCGCGGATTTTCGAACGCGACGCTGTGGCCGACGTTTCACTATCGAGCCGACCTGGCGCTGTTCGATCGCGACGATTTCGCCGGTTATCAACGCGTCAACACGTGGCTCGCGCACCAGTTGATCCCGTTGCTCAAGCCGGACGACGTGATCTGGGTTCACGACTACCACTTGATTCCCTTCGCCGAAGCGCTGCGCTTGGCGGGGGTGCCGAATCGCCTAGGTTTTTTCCTGCATATCCCGTTCCCTCCGGCGCAATTGCTGTTGACCGTCCCGCCGCACGCGGAACTGATGCGCGCGCTGTGCTGCTACGACTTGGTCGGCTTTCAGACGGATGCCGACTTGCGTGCGTTCGTCGACTACATCGAGCATGAAGCGCAGGGCAGTGCCCAGCCGCCCGGCGCATTGGCGCCTGGCGTGCGCGCACGCGAACTGCGGGCGTTCGGCCGCACGCTGCTGGCCGGCGCCTACCCGATCGGCGTGTATCCCGCGGAGATCGCGGAACTGGCCAAGACGGGCGCGAGCGGCGCCTATATCCGCAATCTGAAATCGACGCTGCACGATCGGCGGTTGATCATTGGCGTCGATCGGCTCGATTATTCGAAGGGACTGGTCGAGCGCTTCGGCGCCTTTGAAAAACTGCTGGAAATGTCGCCCTCCCAGCGTGGACGTGTCTCATTCGTGCAAATCGCGCCGCCGACGCGCGCGGACATGAACGCGTATCAAAGCATCCGCCTGCAGCTCGAGGCTGAAGCGGGGCGCATCAACGGGCGTTTTGCGGAACTCGACTGGACGCCGATTCGCTACTTGCACAAGCAGTACGAGCGGCACCTGTTGGCCGCGCTGTTCCGAATCGCCCATGTCGGCTACGTGACACCATTGCGGGACGGCATGAATCTGGTAGCGAAGGAGTACGTGTCCGCACAGGACCCCGATGATCCCGGTGTGCTGGTGTTATCGCGGTTCGCCGGCGCGGCCAACGAACTGGGCGGCGCGCTATTGGTCAATCCCGCCGACCTGACCGGCATGGCCGAAGCGCTGGAGCGTGGGCTGAACATGCCGCTGGCGGAACGCCGTGCACGCTACCAGGACATGATCGCGCGGCTGCGCGAGAACAACGTCTCGGTGTGGCGCGACAATTTTTTGCACGATTTGCGCGCGCAAGGCACACAGGCCTCTGCGACGGCCACGCTGCCGACGCCCGACGCGCACATCGAGCGAGCCGCGAGCCAGGCTTAACGCCAGCGCAGGTTCACACGTGCTCGGCTACCTTAGTCTCCATGCCATGCATGCCCCGGCCGAACTGCCGCGTCAGCAGCTCCCGGTACAGCCCCGGCCGGTTCTTCAGTTCGTCGGGTGAGCCGTCGTCCATCACCTTGCCGGTGCTCATCACGATGATCCGGTCGAAGTTTTGCAAGGTCGACAGCCGATGCGCGATCGCGATTACGGTGCGGCCGCGCATCAGCCGGTCCAGCGCCTGCTGGATCGCCTCTTCCGACGCACTGTCGAGCGCCGAGGTGGCTTCGTCGAGCAATAGGATTGGCGCATTCTTCAGGATCGCGCGCGCGATCGCGATACGCTGCCGCTGACCGCCCGACAGTTTCACGCCGCGATCGCCGACGATCGTCTCGAAGCCTTCGGGCATGGCTTCGATGAACTCGGTGCAGCGCGCCTCACGCGCGGCCGCGAGCACTTCTTCCTTCGACGCGTCCGGACGGCCGTATGCGATGTTTTCATAGACCGTCCGGTGAAACAGCGAAATATCTTGCGGCACCAGTGCGATCGAGTGACGCAGACTGTCCTGGGTGATCCCCGCGATGTCCTGTCCGTCGATCCGGACCATGCCGCCCTGTGGCTCGTAGAAGCGTTGCAGCAGCGCCAGCACGGTCGATTTGCCGGCGCCGGACTTGCCAATCAGGCCGACGCGCTGCCCGGGCTCGATATGCAAGTCGAAACGATCGAGAATCGGCCGGCGGCGTGGATAGGCGAACGTCACCGCTTCGAAGTCGACCCGTCCACCGCGCGGCTCCAGCTCGATGGCATCGTGGTGATCCGGCATCCCGTGCGGTTCGAGTAACGTTTGAACCGCCTCGGACAGACGGGCGACATGCTGCGTCACGTCGACCAGCGCGACCGCCAGGTCGCGCGTGCCGTGCAGGATCGTGAAGCCCAGGGACGACACCAGCACGATGTCCCCTGAGGTCGCCTGACCCTTGGTCCACAACCACAGCGCCCAGCCGAGTAGGCCCGCCGACAGCAGCGCGGTGACTACCGCGTGCAGCAGGCGCAGCTTTTCGAGGTATAGCAGACTCTGCTGGCGCGCGTTCATTTCGGCGCGCACAGTCTGGCCGAAGCGCGCCTGCTCGCGCAGTGTCATGCCGAAAGCGCGCACCAGCGCCATATTGCCGATCACGTCGACCAACTCGCCGTCGACTGACGCCGCTTTGGTCGCGAAGGTGTGGTGCCGCGCGCTGCCGCGTGCGGCAAGCTTGAATAAAACGACGGCAAGAAGTGCCGATGCGCTCAGCAGCGCTGCGGCCATGAGCGTGTTCACCGCGACGATCATCACGATCGCGCCGCATACCGCGATGCAAGGCGGCAACACGTTCCACGCCATCATGTTCTCGGCGGTGTAGATGGCGTTCGATGTCGCGGTGATGCGGCTTGCCAGCATGCCCGGCTGCTTTTCGGCGAAGTAACTCGGCGAGTGACCACTCAGATACTTGAACAAATCGCGGCGCAGGTCGCCGGTGACCTGCACGAACGCATGCGCGCCGACCCAACCGCCCACGCGCCACAGCAAGTTGTCTGCCGCGATGAGCCCCACCAGGATCAGGAACGCGCTCCAAACCAGGGTTGGATGGTCGCGGCCGCCGTGTGTCAGGACGTCGATCAAATGCTTGATCGCGTATTGGGACGCCAGTGCGCAGCCCACCGCGGCGAGCACGCTGAGCAGGACCGTGCCGTGCGCGAGCGGATGCCGGGCGACGTACTGGAACAGAAAGGCGAGGGGCCGGTGAGCGTAGCTCGATAAGCGCTGCGCGTCGGCGTTGCGCTGGGCAACGCTGGAGTGGGCGAGTCTTTCGTGCCGTTCGTGCGTGTCGTGAAAAGCGGGTGTGTCGGTGTTTGCCATAATGCGGTGCGTTGGCTCGAACGTTAGTGCGACGAGTTGCGGCGCCCCGTGCAACGTAGTGTAGGGCGGCTCGGCAGCAACGCCAGCTAGGTTAGCGGACGAACAGAGCCGACAAGCTGGGAAGTTCGGATTTCGGATTGTAAATGCGTGTGGCGCCTTCATCCATGTTTGACACGTTTTTCGGCGTATTCCCCGCTTATAGCGCGACTATGCACCGCAGGGCGCATGCTTTCCAAATACTTTCATCGTGACTGGGCCGCACGTCGGTGCGATCCAGACGATCGTTCCCGGTCGGCGAAACCTGTCGGCAGCGCCCGAAAGCTTTGGAGGCCGCACCGACACTTTAGAATATCCTTTTAAAACAACGTGTTCCCAAGTGTTTCCGGCGTGTAACAAGATAAAGATTTTTCTAATCGAGTCCCCATTTCCGCCAGTGTAGGAGGACAATTCTGCCCGGTACATCCCTGATGCATTTTTTTTGAGATCGGTCAACGGCTTTCCGTTTCCTGCGTTTACGTGAGCCATGCCGTGCTTAACGCGATCACTCCAGGACGGCGCCCGCACGCGACCGGCGGGGTTTCCATGCCGGTAGCGCATAATGCCACCCGATTGAAGTACTTTCGCCCGACTTTTTAGGAGTTCACCGACATGCGAATCGCTCAGATCGCTCCGTTGCACGAGGCGGTTCCCCCGAAGCTTTACGGCGGGACCGAGCGCGTTGTGTCCTACCTCACCGAAGCATTGGTCGAGCTTGGCCATGATGTGACGCTGTTCGCAAGCGGCGACTCCAAAACATCCGCAAAGCTGGAAGCCGTGTGGCCGCAGGCCCTGCGTCTCGATCCGTCGATTCGCGATACGGTGGGGCCGCACATGTTGCTGATGGAGGAAGTGCGCCGTCGCGCGGCGGAGTTCGATGTGCTGCATTTTCATATCGACTATTATCCGTTCTCGCTGTTCTCGCGTCAGGACGTGCCCCAGTTGACGACGCTGCACGGCCGTCTGGACCTGCCCGAACTGGCGCCGATCTTCAAAGCTTTCAGCGATGTGCCGGTGGTGTCGATTTCGGACAACCAGCGCAATCCGCTGCCGCACGCGAACTGGCTGACGACGGTTCATCACGGCTTGCCGCTCGACCTATTGACGCCGCGCAAGGATATCGAGCCGAGCTACCTTGCATTCCTCGGCCGTATTTCGCCGGAAAAGCGCGTCGACACGGCCATTCGCATCGCGCAGCAATGCGGCATGAAGATCAAGATCGCCGCGAAGCTCGACAAAGCGGATCGCGCATATTATGAAGAGCACATCAAGCCGCTGATGGCCTTGCCACATGTCGAATATATCGGTGAAATCAGCGAATCCGAAAAGGCGGAATTCTTGTCCGGCGCGCATGCACTGCTGTTTCCGATCGACTGGCCGGAGCCGTTCGGCCTGGTGATGATCGAAGCGATGGCCTGTGGTACGCCGGTGATCGCATTCAGGCGCGGCTCGGTGCCCGAAGTCATCGAGAACGGCGTGTCGGGCTTTGTCGTCGAAGACGAGCTCAGCGCGGTCGCCGCGGTGAACCGCTTGCACACCCTATCGCGCGAAGGCGTACGGTCCGCCTTCGAACAGCGCTTTGCCTCGACGGTGATGGCTCAACGTTACGTACAGTCGTACGACGAATTGCTGCG
>Ga0310811_10010962_pt1 | contig 11725 bp, 10 predicted proteins | sample YCmetagenome_FD_207642 | JGI IMG/M metagenome (GOLD analysis project Ga0310811, IMG submission 207642) | Soil microbial communities from experimental microcosm in Duke University, North Carolina, United States - YC | ecosystem: Engineered > Artificial ecosystem > Soil microcosm > Unclassified ...
GGCGGCCGACCTTCCGCCTTCGGCGACGATCCCGCATCTGGTACTCGTGGGTCGCGCCCTGCGCCGCTCGCCCGTCGTGCGGGCCACCCTGCGCGTGGTCGCGCCCGAGCCGGCCCGGTAGCGCCATGCCGCCGCGGCCGCCGCTCTTCGCCGAGTACTTCCTGCTGGCACACGACGGGTACTCGGGCCGGCCGCACATCGACGCCGCCCTGCTCGGCGCCGGCGTTGCGGGCGCGCTGCTGGGCGAGCTCGCCCTCGCCGGGCACATCCGCCTCGGCGACGGCGCCGTGCGCGTCACCGGCACACCGCCCGACCCGGTCGGAGCGTCCACTGTGGACACCCTGCGCGGCGCCGAGCACGGCGCCGAACGCTGGATCGAGCTGCTGGCCTCGGCGGCGTACACGATGGTCGGCGACGACCTCGTCCGCGCCGGCGTGGTGCGCCGGCCCCCGCCGCGGCGCCTCGAGCGGCTGGCCGGGCTCGCCGGCCTCGCCGCGGCCCGCCCGCGCTACCTCGCCGCGGACGCGCTCGCCGCGGCCGCGCCCCGGATCCTGCTGCGCCACGCGGCCGACGTCACCGGCGCCGGCGGCGGGTTCCCGATCCGCGTCGACGAGCGCACCCGCGCCCTCGCCGCGCTCGCCGTGGCCACCGGCCTGGAGCCGGTCGTCGCCGACGCGGCGAACCGGGCCGCGCTGGGCCGGCTGCGGGCGATGGCGGCCGCGGTGACCGGCGACGCGCACACCGTCGCCGAGGCGGTCGGCGCCGCCGCGGCGCGCATCGCGCTCACCCCGCGCCGCGGCACCTGACCATGAGCGCGACCTTGGCAATCCAGTCTTCCAACCTCGGTGTGCGTGGAAACACACGTTGACATCAATATGCTGAACGGCAAGGATGGTAAACAGGGGGGAACGGCAGCGGCCGCAGGCCCGCAGCTGAAGCGGACAAACGGGTTTGCGGTCACTGCCGATTCACTCCCGGCGATACGCTGAGCCGGTGATCGCACGCGTATGGCAGGGATGGGCGGCCCGCGGCGCGGACGCCGAGGCCTATCAGCGGCACTACGAGACCGAGGTCAGCGACCACCTGGGCCGGGTGCCCGGGTTCCGCGGCGCGCGGCTGCTGCGCCTCGACGACGGCGACGAGGTGCGCTTCACCTCGATCACCTACTTCGCGAGCATGGCCGACGTGCGCGGGTTCGCCGGGGACGATCCCGGCGCCGCCGTCGTCGAGGACGCCGCCCGGCGGGTGCTCACGCGCTGGGACGAGCGGGTTGCGCATCATGACGTCGCGGTCCAGGTCTCCGGCGGTACGGTCGAGGCATGATCCGCAAACGGGTGCTCGTCTCCGGGCGGGTGCAGGGGGTGTACTTCCGCGACACGTGCCGGCGCGTCGCCGAGGCGCGCGGCGTCGCCGGCTGGGTGCGCAACCTGCCCGACGGGCGGGTCGAGGCGGTGTTCGAGGGCGGCGACGAGCCGGTCGGCGCGCTCGTCACCTGGGCGGGTGAGGGGCCCGAGTGGGCGAACGTGACCGGGGTGACGGTGCACGACGAGCCGGCCGAGGGCATCACCGGCTTCAGAATCCGATGAGCTGCTCCGCGCCGAGCAGGGCGCGCAGGCGGGCCAGGCCGCGGGCGCTCTGCGTCTTGACCGTCGCCTCCGACACGCCGAGCAGGTCGGCGACCGCCTCGATGCTCTGGTCCTCCCAGTAACGCAGCACGAGGATCGCCCGGTCCCGCGGCGGGATGCGCCGCAGCGCCTCCAGCAGCGTCACCCGCAACTCCGGCTCGCCGCCCGGCGCCGGCCGGTCCGCCGGCCGCTCCACGACCACCTCGCGGCTGCTGGCCCGGCGCTGATGGTCGAGGAACACCCGCAGCAGCACCTTGCGCGCATATGCGTCGGGGCTCTCCCGCTGCTGGATGTGCCCCCAGTGCACGAACAGCCGCGCGAGGGCCGTCTGCGTGAAGTCCTGCGCGAGGTGCCAGTCGTGGCACAGCAGGAACGCCGTGCGCCGCAGCCGGTCGGCGCGCGTCATCCGATCGCCGCCAGCCGGGGGAAGCGGCCGGCGCCGGCCGCCTCGACGGCGGGGTCGATGCGCAGCCCCCACCGCGGGTCGCCGGCCACCGCGGTGGCCTGCGCGACGCTCAGCGCCTGCGGCGCCGGGCGGTTCTGCTCGCCGTCCCACGCCAGGCAGGAGGCGATATTGACCTGCACCTGGGTGCCGTCCGGGTGGCGCACCTCCACGACGGTGCGCTGCACGCAGTTGTCCTCGATCTGCAGGACCAGCACGCGGTAGCCGCCCGGCAGGTCCGTCGGGCCGTGCACCTCGAACCCGGGCTCGCTCTGCCCGATGAACATCGGCTCGTGCGGCGCGACCCGCGCCACGCTCACCCGCAGCATGCCCGGGCCGGCGCCGGCGTCGAGGTACACCTGCACCATCGGCTGCTCGGGGTCGGCCGCGTAGCCGCTGGTCGCCCCCGGCGGCAGCAGCCCCAGCAGCAGCTGCAGCAGCCCGGCCGGGGTGGCGGGCACCCGCCCGTCGGCGCTCGCGACCGGCGGCGGAGAGCCGCCCGACGCCGGCCCGGCGACCGGGACCGGCCCCGGCCGCAGCAGCGCGCCGGCGACGGCGAGCGCGCCGATCACCGCCACGGCGGCGCCGCCGGAGCTCAGCCGGCGCAGTGTGCGCAGTCGCCGCCCGCGCCGCAGCGCCGCGCCGACCAGGTCGCCGATCGGCGGCTCCGCTGCGTCCGACAACTCGTCGGCGAGCCGCGCCCGCAGGTCCTGCTCCACCGCACCTCCTCGTCTTATCCTCACTCACGGGCTGAGCGGGTTCGCGGGTAGCAGTGACCCCCCTCACAGTCCGGGCCGCTTTGGACGATCTCCACAACTTTCGGGGCTCGTGGGTGGCGGGTCCCACGGTTTCCATTACCGACCGGTAGCGTCGAAAGTTGACTCGGGGGCTCCGGCCGGACGTGGGAGTCCCTATTGTTGTGATCGGAGGCTTACTCGGTGTTCAGTCGCATCGCCATCGTCAACCGTGGTGAGGCCGCCATGCGGCTGATCCACGCCGTGCGCGAGCTCAACGCGGAGAACGGCGCGGCGCCGATGGAGACCATCGCGCTCTACACCGACGCGGAGCGCGCCGCGACGTTCGTGCGTGAGGCGGACCACAGCTACTGCCTCGGCCCCGCCTCGGCCCGGCCCTACCTCGACCACGCCGTCCTCGAGCGCGCCCTCGTGGAGACCCGCGCCGACGCCGCGTGGGTCGGCTGGGGCTTCGTCGCCGAGGACCCGGCCTTCGCCGAGCTGTGCGAGAAGATCGGCGTCACCTTCATCGGGCCCAGCGCCGACGCGATGCGCAAGCTCGGCGACAAGATCGGCGCCAAGCTCATCGCCGAGGAGGTCGGCGTCCCGGTCGCGCCGTGGAGCCGCGGCGCCGTCGAGAGCCTCGAGGCGGCCAAGCTGGCCGCCGCCGAGATCGGCTACCCGCTGATGCTCAAGGCGACCGCCGGCGGCGGCGGGCGCGGCATCCGGGTCGTGCGCAGCGACGAGGACCTCACCGACGCCTACGAGCGCACCAGCCTGGAGGCCGCCCGCGCGTTCGGCAGCGGCGTGGTGTTCCTGGAGCGGCTCGTCACCGGCGCCCGCCACGTCGAGGTGCAGGTCATCGCCGACGGGCAGGGCAGCGCCTGGGCCCTCGGCGTGCGCGACTGCTCGGTGCAGCGGCGCAACCAGAAGGTCATCGAGGAGTCCGCCTCCCCGGTGCTCGCGCCCGAGCAGGCCGGCGAGCTCAAGGCGGCGGCCGAGCGGCTCGCGCTCGCGGTGGAGTACTGCGGCGCCGGCACCGTCGAGTTCCTCTACCACCCCGGCGAGCGCCTCTTCGCCTTCCTCGAGGTCAACACCCGCCTGCAGGTCGAGCACCCGATCACCGAGGCCTGCACGGACTTCGACCTGGTCAAGGCCCAGATCCACGTCGCCGCCGGCGGGCGGCTGGGCGAGCGGATGCCGGCCGAGGCCGGCCACGCCGTCGAGGCCCGGCTCAACGCCGAGGACCCCGACCGCGACTTCGCGCCCTCGCCCGGCCGGATCGTGCGCCTGGCCCTGCCGGCCGGCCCCGGCATCCGGGTCGACACCGGCGTCAGCGAGGGCGACGTCATCCCCGCCGACTTCGACTCGATGATCGCCAAGATCATCGCCTACGGCCGCACCCGCGACGAGGCCCTCGGCCGGCTGCGCCGCGCGGTCGGCGAGACCACCGTCGTGATCGAGGGCGGCGCCACCAACAAGAGCTTCATCCTCGACCTGCTCGACCAGCCCGAGGTCATCGACGGCAGCGCCGACACCGGCTGGATCGACCGCGTCCGCGGCGAGGGCCGCCTGGTCTCCACCAAGCACTCCGGCATCGCCCTGGCCGCCGCCGCGATCGAGGCCTACGAGGACGAGGCCATCGTCGAGCGGCAGCGGCTGCTGTCCACCGCGCACGGCGGCCGCCCGCAGGTGCAGCACGAGAGCGGCCGCCCGATCGACCTCAAGCTGCGCGGCGCCACCTACCGGGTCACGGTCGCACAGACCGGCCCGCGCCGCTTCCGCGTCGGCATCGGCGAGGACGCCGCCGTCGACGCCGAGCTCGACCGGTTCGACGAGCACACCGGGCGGATCCTGGTCAACGGCCGGCGCTTCCGGCTCGTCACCGACACGCACGGCCCCATCCACCTCGTCGAGGTCGACGGCATCACCCACCGCGTCAGCCGCGACGAGGGCGGCGTGCTGCGCTCGCCGGCCCCGGCGCTGGTCGTGGCCACCCCGCTCGCCGTCGGCGACGAGGTCGAGGCGGGCGCGCCGGTGCTCGTGCTGGAGAGCATGAAGATGGAGACGGTGCTGCGCGCGCCGTTCAAGGCCCGGCTCAAGGAGTGCCTGGTCGCCGTCGGCAGCCAGGTTGAGACCGCGGCGCCGCTGCTGCGCCTCGAGCCGATCGGCGACGACGACGGCGAGAGCGCGGCCGCGGTCTGCGAGACCGTCGACCTCGAACTGCCGCCGGAGCCGGCCGGCCTGTCCGCCGCCGACCGGGTCACGCGCGGCATCGCCGACCTGCGCAGCCTGCTGCTCGGCTACGACCTCGACCCGCGCGACGAGCGCCGGGCCCTGTCGGACTACCTGGCCGCCCGCGCCGAGCTCGGCCGCCGCCCGCTCGAGGAGGAGGTCGGGCTCCTGCGGGTCTTCGCCGACCTGTCCGAGCTCAGCCGCAACCGCCCGGCCGGCGAGGAGACGCGGGCCGACACCCGGGTGCACAGCCCGCGGGAGTACTTCCACGCGTACCTGCAGAGCCTCGACGTCGACCGGGCCGCCCTGCCCGACACGTTCCGCACCCGCCTCGCCCGGGTCCTCGCCCACTACGGCGTCACCGACTTCGAGCGCACGCCCGCGCTCGAGGACGCCGTGTTCCGCATCTTCCTGGCACAGCAGCGCGCCTCCGCCGACGTCACCGTCATCGTGACGTTCCTGCGGCAGTGGCTCACCGAGCCGCTGCCCGGCAACGGCCTGCGCGAGCTCGTCGGGCAGACGCTGGAGCACCTCATCTTCGCCACCCAGCTGCGCTTCCCGGCCGTCGGCGACCTGGCCCGCAGCATCGTGTTCCGCTGGGCCGCGCAGCCGATGCTGCGTCGCAAGCGGGCCGAGGTGTATGCCGACGTGCGCCGCCACCTGCGCCACCTCGACGAGCACCCGGACGCGCCCGACCGCGCGGAGCGGATCGCGAAGATGGTCTCCTCGCCCGAGCCGCTGGTGCGCCTGCTCGGCCAGCGCATCGGCAAGCCCGGCGCCGACCACCGCCCGATGCTGGAGGTGCTCAGCCGGCGGTACTACGGCAACCGCGGCGCCAGCCAGCCGCGCTCCGTCGAGGTCAACGGGCACGCGTTCTTCACCGCCGAGTACGACCGCGACGGCGAGCGCTTCCGCCTCGTCGCCGCCGCCACCGACTTCGCCGACCTGCCCGCCACGCTGACGCAGGTGGCCGGGCTCGGCGACGCGGAGTCGGTCGCCGACGTGTACCTCACCTGGACCGACCAGCCCGACCCGGACGCGATGGCCGCCGCCCTCGCCGACGTCGTCGAGCAGACCGGGCTCCTGGACGTGCTGGCCCGCGTGACGATGTCGGTCGCCGGCCGCACCGGCGCCGAGCTGCACCACCACTTCACGTTCCGGCCCGGCCTCGGCGAGGACCGCGTGATCCGCGGCCTGCACCCGCTCATCGCCCGGCGCCTGCAGCTGCCGCGGCTGCGCAACTTCGACCTCACGCGGCTGCCGTCGGCGGACGAGGAGGTGTACCTGTTCCACTGCGTCGCCCCGAACAACCCGGCCGACGAACGCCTCGCCGCGATGGCCCAGGTGCGCGACATCACCCCGCTGCGCGACGCCGACGGCCGCATCCTCGCCCTCCCGGCGATCGAGGGCGCCCTGGACGCCTGCCTCGACGCGATCCGCAGCGTCCAGGCCCGGCGCCCGGCCAAGAAGCGGTTCGACACCAACCGGATCACGATCTACGTCTGGCCCGCCAGCGAGTTCACCGTCGAGGAGCTCAGCGCGGTCGCCCAGCGTCTGCTGCCGATCACGGCGGGCGCCGGCCTCGAGGAGGTCCTGTTCCTGGGCCGCCAGCGCGACGCCGCCACCGGCGAGCTCGCCGACATCGCGGTCAAGGTGTCGTACGACCAGGGCATGCAGATGTCGGTCAGCGAGCCCACGACCGACCTCATCCAGCCCCTGGACGACTACCGGCAGAAGGTCCTCTCCGCCCGTCGCCGCGGCACGACGTACCCGTACGAGCTCACCGAGATGCTGGCCGGCCCGCGCGGCACGTTCGTCGAGCACGACCTCGACGACACCGGCGCGCTCGCCCCGGTCCGCCGCCCGCGCGGGCAGAACAAGTCCGGCATCGTCGCCGGGGTCGTCAGCACCCCCACCGAGCGGTACCCGGACGGCGTCACCCGCGTGGTGCTCCTCGGCGACCCGACGAAGTCCCTGGGCGCCCTCGCCGAGCCCGAATGCGCCCGCGTGATCGCCGCCCTGGACCTGGCCGAGCGCATGGGCGTCCCCGTCGACTGGTTCGCCCTGTCGGCCGGCGCCCGGATCTCGATGAGCTCCGGCACCGAGAACATGGACTGGGTGGCGGCGGCCCTGAAGCGCATCGTCGAGTTCACCCAGGCCGGCGGCGAGATCAACATCGTCGTGGCCGGCATCACCGTCGGCGCCCAGCCGTACTGGAACGCCGAGGCCACGATGCTCATGCACACCAAGGGCATCCTGGTCATGACCCCCGACTCGGCGATGGTCCTGACGGGCAAGCAGTCCCTGGACTTCTCCGGCGGCGTCTCGGCCGAGGACAACTTCGGCATCGGCGGCTACGACCGCGTGATGGGCCCGAACGGCCAGGCCCAGTACTGGGCCCCCGACCTGCGCTCGGCCCGCAACGTGCTCATGACCCACTACGAGCACACCTACGTCGCCCCCGGCGAGTCCCGCCCGCGCCGCGCCGCGACCACCGACCCGGTGGAGCGCGACATCTCGCCATTCCCGCACTCGGTCCCCGACAGCGACTTCAAGACGGTCGGCGAGATCTTCTCGCGCGAGCACAACCCCGACCGCAAGAAGGCCTTCGACATCCGCACCCTGATGCGCGCCCTGGCCGACCAGGACCACGCCGTCCTGGAGCGCTGGGCCGGCATGGCGGACGCCGAGACCGCGGTGGTCCAGGACGTCCACCTGGGCGGCATCCCGGTGTGCCTGCTCGGCATCGAGTCCCGCTCGGTACCGCGCCGCGGCTTCCCGCCCACCGACGGCCCCGACACCTACACCGCGGGCACCCTGTTCCCGTCGTCGTCGAAGAAGGCCGCGCGGGCCATCAACGCCGCGAGCGGCAACCGCCCGTTGGTCGTCCTGGCCAACCTGTCCGGCTTCGACGGCTCCCCGGAGTCCATGCGCCGCCTGCAGCTGGAGTACGGGGCGGAGATCGGCCGTGCCATCGTCAACTTCGAGGGCCCGATCGTCTTCTGCGTGATCTCCCGCTACCACGGCGGCGCGTTCGTGGTCTTCTCGAAGGCCCTGAACCCGAACATGACGGTCCTGGCGGTCGAGGGCTCCTTCGCCTCGGTCATCGGCGGCGCCCCCGCGGCCGCGGTCGTCTTCGCCGCGGATGTGGACGCCCGCACCTCGCGCGACCCGCGGGTCTCCGATCTGGAGGCCCAGGTCGCGGCGGCAACGGGCGGCGAGCGCGCGGCGCTGGCAACGCGCCTGGTCGACGTCCGCTTCGCCGTGCGCGCGGAGAAGCTGAGCGAGGTGGCCGCCGAGTTCGACGGCATCCACAGCATCCAGCGCGCCGTCGAGGTCGGCTCGGTGGACGCCATCGTCCGCCCCGAGTCGCTGCGCCCGGACATCATCGCCGCGATCGAGCGAGGCCTGTCCGCCGCACGTTAGTGGCGTTGGTTGATGTGGCACGCGAAGCGGGGCACCGCACCGGCTCGGCCGGGGTAGCGCCCCGCTTCGGCGCATTCGCGCCGTTGCTGGTCCGGCCGGCTCAGCGCAGCGCCTCGTCGATCATTCGGTGGCCCTGGGCCTCGAACTGCTCGTCGCCTACGCGGTAGGCCCAGGTCGCGGTGCCGATCGCCTCGCGGACCCGGTGGCGGTGCCACGCCTGCGTCTCGCGCGGGTCGGCGCCGTACCCGTCGAGGAAGGCCGCCTCGAGGTTCGGATCGCGGCGGAATTCCTGCACGGCCAGCCGCGCGAAGTCCGTCAACGCGGGACGCATCGCCGCGCGACCGAAGTCGATGACGCTGACGACGCCGTCGTGGATGAGCCAGTTCCGGGGCTGCCAATCCCCGTGGGTGGGTACGAGGACCGCGGCCGGCGCCGGCCACGTGGCGATCTCGGCCAGCAGCCGCTCCACGGTGGCCGCGGCGATCCGGTGCGCTCCCCGCAGCAACGTCACCGACTTCTCGTTCTCGCGCCGCTCGTAGTCGTCGTCGATGACGACGGGCTGGGCATGCAGCAGGGCCAGCAGCTCGCCCGCCTGCCGGTAGGTGGAGCCGACATCGGCGTGCTCACTGCCGAGCACGAGCACACCGGGCAGGTACCTGGTGACGAGGAGCTTCGCCGCCGCGTCGCCGTACTCCAACGCCGGCGCACGGCCCCTGCCGGTCCACGGAGCCAACCACTGACGATGGGCATGCAGCTCGCGCTCGATGTGACGGTCACCGTCGCCGCCGGCCTTGACGATGAACCGTGACCCGGCACATGTCATCTCCAGCACGGTCGTCTCGACCAGACCCCAGCTGTGGTTCCTCTCGACGCTCGCACCCGGAAGCCATCGCTGCAACAGGGCGCGCTGCCGCGCGGAGAGGTCGCCGAGCCCGGAGGTCACCCGATGAGCCTAGCGGCGGTTGCCTGCCCCGATCGGCAGGCACCCAACAGACGGGCGCCGGTACGCCTGGCGACCGTACGGTCTCAGCCGGACGGCTGGTGTGCTCGCGGCGGCCGGGCTACGGTCATCTCCTGCACCGGCCGGCTCGTCGTGCCGATCCAGCGCTCGTACACCATGGCGCAGGTCCCGCAGGCCTTCGCCGACTTCGCCGCCAGAACACTGGGCAAGCTGGCAGTACAGATCGACGCCTGACGCGCAATTTCAAATGGCGCATCCACTCAGGGGAAGCCGCGGACGATGAGATGGTGGAGCACATGGAACAGCGCAAGCCGGTACTCCTGCTCGACCTCGATGGAGTGCTGAACCCGTTCGCCGCCCCGTCGTGCCCGCACGGCTACGAGGAACGCGTGTTCTTCGAGGGCGAGGGCCCGGAACGCTACTGCGTTGCCCATGGTGGCTGGATCCGCGAGTTGGCGGCGGCCGGCGAACTGTGGTGGGCAACGGGCTGGGGTGAGCACGCCAACGAGCGCTACCTACCGCTGCTCGGCGTCGAGCCGCTGCCCTTCGTCCGGTTTCCCCCGGTGCCGTTCGAGCCCGAACTCAAGGTGCCGGCCGTCGACGCGGTGGTCGGCGACCGCCCGGCGGCCTGGATCGACGACAACCATACCGTCGCCGGCCGGCGCTGGGCGGCCGAGCGGCCCGCACCGACTCTGCTGGTCCCGATCGACCCGGCGGTCGGCTGGACCCGGGCGGACGTCGACCGCGTCCTCGCCTGGGTGCAGCAACTGCAGCGCTGACCCCGGCAGGAGCGCGGCGGCAACGGCGGCACGGCGAACCGCGCTGAACCTGGCCATCTCCCGAGTCCTGCGAAATTCAGTTGACCCGGCCGAGGGTCGACCTTGCACTGTGGGCCGGACAACACCAGTCGTGGTGCCCGAATCCCAGGGGAGGCAGCAGCAACAATGGAAATCCGTCCCACGACCGACCAGGACCTCGACGTCTTCGTCAACACACTCCATGCTGCGTTCGGGCTCTACCCGGATACCCCGAACGAGGATGGCGGCGGCGTCTGGTGGTCGGCGTTCGAGATGGACCGCGGGCTGCTGGCCGTGACCGCGGACGGGCGGCCCGTCGGGACCGCCGCCGCATACTCATTCGAACTTACGTTGCCCGGCGAGATCCTCGCCCCGGCCGCTGGAATCAGCGCAGTCGGCGTCCTGCCCTCGCACCGACGCCAGGGCGTGCTCACCGCGATGATGCGGCACCAGCTCACCGAGCTGCGCGCACGCGGGGAGTTCCTCTCCGTCCTGCTGGCCTCCGAGGCCCCGATCTACGGCAGGTTCGGCTACGGACCGGCGACCTACACGGGACGGATCACGGTGGCACGCCACCAGGGCGCCCTCGCTGCACTGCGTGCGGCCGACTCGGGTACCAGCTCGAACAGCAGCTCGGTCGAGGTGATGCGGCGTGCCGAGTGCGGCGAGATCCTTGAAGAGGTCTATGACCGGTACCGCCGTGCGCAGCCTGGCGCATTGTCCCGGCCGCACCGCTGGTGGACCCTCGGCGCGGGGCAACCCCCGATCGCTCAGGCGCCGCGCTACGTCGCCGTCCACCGCGACGCCGACGGCGTCCCGGACGGGTACGCCAGCTACTCGCTCAGCGACGGCACTTTGACGGTCGACGAGACCATCGCCGCCGACGACGCCGTCTCCACCGCCCTGATCGGATTCCTGCTCGGCCACGACCTCGTCACTCAGGTCGCGTTCAAGCACTTCCCGCCCGGGCACCCGCTGCGCTGGCAGCTGGCGGATTTCCGTGCCGCCCAGGTGAGCAGCGATTCCGACTGGCTCTGGGTGCGGCTCCTGGACGTACCGCAGGCGTTGACCGCACGCGGCTGGTTCACGGACGGCGAACTCGTCCTCGACGTCGACGACCCGTTCCTCGGCGAGCACCACCGCTACCTGCTGACCGTCCGCGACGGCAAGGCCGACTGCGTTCCTACGGATCGGGACCCTGACCTCTCCCTGGACGTGAGCGACCTCGGCTCGATCTACCTCGGCGGCACTGCGCCCAGTACGCTCGTCCGTGCCGGCCATATCCGCGCCCACCGCTCGGACGCGGCCACCCGCGCCGACATCCTCTTCCACGCCGACCGGCACCCGCACTGCCTGCACTGGTTCTGAGGCACTAAGAGTTGAGTCGTAACTCATGGTCTGGCCCTGGGTGGGGCCTATCCGGGCTGGTGGCGCGGTCCGCGCGTGGTCCCGGCAGCAGGCTGCCAAGCCTCATCGGGGGTTGCGTCACCAGTGGTGTGACCGTT
>Ga0310811_10010963_pt1 | contig 11724 bp, 9 predicted proteins | sample YCmetagenome_FD_207642 | JGI IMG/M metagenome (GOLD analysis project Ga0310811, IMG submission 207642) | Soil microbial communities from experimental microcosm in Duke University, North Carolina, United States - YC | ecosystem: Engineered > Artificial ecosystem > Soil microcosm > Unclassified ...
GAGCCACTTTTCTTTATCGTTATCGATACGATCCTTAATGAATGGCAGATGATAATGATAGGAGGATAATTGCAATAGGCGATATACATGGCATGAATGAATCTTTGACGTACGCGCTCAGAAAAATCCACGCTATGCTCGACGTTTACGTTTATCTAGCGTTTTGCTTAATCGAATATCCTATGACGTACAGAAGGATACTTTAATACACCTCGGCGACATCACGACAAAGTCAGCTGTGGAAGACTCATTGGCGGTTGTATCGTTTTTGGAAAACAACAAGATTCTGGGCGTTCGCGGAAACAATGATCAGAAAGTCCTCGAATGGCGTGCTTGGATGGATTGGATTCTTTCTCAGCCAGGGGGCAGAGAGTGGCTGAGAGAAGTTGATGATCATTGGCCTGATTATGAACTCCTGCCTGAGAACGGCGACATGTCTTCGTTCGACTCATATCCTTCGTCTATGAAGGAACCTGATTGGGAAAAAAAGATCCCCAAGGGTTGGAAGCTTTTAGGAGACCACTACCAGGTTGCGCGAGCGATGTCCCGCTCACAGTACAACTACTTGAAATCTCTCCCTCTCGTTCTCCACGCTCCAGCAGGTCATGTATTCTTTGTTCATGCTGGTTTACTCGCAGCCGACCCAAGCCGGATACTCACGCATCCTAAACAACCGCTGTCGCACTGGCCATCCTTAGAGCAGAGCGAGCATAACATTCCTGCTATACGGGAAGCCCAGGAGCTCGCGTTGCTCTCAGACATTCCGCAGAACCAAGATCCATGGGTCGTTCTAAATATAAGGGGCGTGCGCAAAAACGGCAAGCCCACGCGCAACAACAATAAAGGGATCCCCTATTCCGAGCTTTGGAATAAAGTCATGAACAAATGCTCTGGTTTTGACGCTTCCAATGCTCGGTTTAGTTCCCTTGCACGACTCGCAGGCCATCGCGAGAGTCAACTCGCTCAGCTCCCTTGTTATCCGTCAACCGTCGTGTATGGCCACGCGGCAACTCGTGGTCTGGATGTCAAGAGGTGGTCCGTTGGCTTAGATACCGGCTGCGTATGTCGACTTTCATAGAAAAGTGGACGTGGACTGATCGTCTTTGCACAGACTTACGGCCGAAGACTTTCGGCGCTCGTACTTGATGCAAAGTCATTTCCTTCAAGGAATCACACGTTCGACCTCCCAGGGCATGTGTCCCCGGGGGCTGTACAACAGCATACGTTCGACTCCCTGTCCAGTGCAACTGATTCCCGAATCAAGTTTGGCCACGCAGGAGAAGCTCGCATAATCAGTGTCGAGTGTCATTGATATTAATCATTTCGCCATCCTCATCGCATATCTGTCAGCGCAGTGATCTCGGTATCAGATCCTGACGGAATTTGGGGTTTTTCCGACGCTCGTGGCCTAGAATGTTGGGAACGAAATTGTCAGCGTCACTCACCCACCCCCTTGTCTTATCGGTTACATATCTTGTTATCTTCGCATTTCAGGCATCACGAAATTGTCACGAAACCTGCACTAGTATTGGTATCAACGTCATCCCCTCCCCCCGTTCTAGATTCGAATAGTGTTCATAAACACCTGAACGATCCTTGTAGACTATGTTGTCGCCGTTGCTTTTGAGTCTTGACCCCTCAATACTGTACATTAGAATCTAGATACAATTAGTTGGTCTGCCGTTTGAAAAGCATTTCTACATTGCGACAAGGTACGAGACGACAATTCGACTTTTATGATTTGAATCAAGATTCTAAATGCTAGAGAAAGTCAACCTGTATCTTGGTCTTTTCTCATGGTTACACGCAATATGCAACTTGACTGAACATCATAATGCCATACTTCCATGAAATATACTACATTCAGGAAACGCACATGATACGGAAATCATTTAGGCTATGAAAAGTATGTTTGTGTCCTGTATGGTAGGTGGTAAGAGACTGAGGAGGTTGTATAAAAATAGACTGACCATTGGGTGAGAACAAGACAGCTATTTCAGCATCGTCAGAAAAGAGCAACACCATGCGCAGCTATAGACGAACCTGGGGTTTCTGACTGTACTTTGCCCTCAAAATAGCACTTCCGGCAAGTTCATCAGAAGCCGGATAATCAATCCCGAAGGATTAAGCACTCACCGGATAGAGTGAAGAAGCTGCAGATAACTTTGCTGCGGATTTTCGCCTGCGGAAAAATGTGCCGAATTAGGAGCTAATTACGACGCTCCAAGATTACTTACCGAGTGCCTTGATGAAAGCCTGCATTTCAAAGATGTATAAGAGATTGGAGTGAGAAGCGTAGATTGAAGAACTTACATAGCTCATAGCGCCTGTGGCTCTTCCGGCTTCTTGTGTGTCCGCGCTGGTCTGCGAATCCTTGCAACCACTCCAAGAAATCTACGTTGAAGGTGAGCGTGATCATTGTAAGGTAGCCAAAGGTTCACGCACGCAGTCAGCAGGACTCGTCTTCGTAGCCTTAGATATTGCCTCAGATTTATGTAAATTGCTTGCAGTCTTAATAAATCCCGTAACGGAGCTGAACACGCTGCCCATATCGCCGCGAGCGTATGAAGTTGCGGCGGACATTAAGCTTTGGCCAGCTTCCGAGGCAAGATTTGGCTCTTTAATCTTGCCTTCTGTGGAATACTGATAGCACAAAAGTGAGATTAAGATGAGGCTGGGGGGTAAGGATAACGCACAACATATGGGAGATCTAGATATAAATTGAATTAGAGTCAGTATGAGCGCTGGAAGGTGACAACAGATCATCCGTTCATACCCAGAGCTGACCCAGAGTGGCAAGACTGCAAGAATTTTAGTATATGAACACCATCTACAGATTGTTAGCTCACATCAAAGATAGCGGTGAGACGACAACCCGCAGGAAGTGGCTTCACCATGATGTCGTGCATCAACTGAAAGATGGTCATTAGTGAGAAATGGCGAGAGACGGGCTACAACGAGGACACACATCATCAACAATGTGACCCTTCTCTTTAAAATCAACCGGGTAGATGACTATCCCGCAAACGGATCAGTAGATGCTTACTGTGAAATGTATGCAGTCGTTACCTTCATCATATCCATCTTCTTCATCGCCATCGAGGTCCTTCGTCTGTCCTCCGTGCCCGGAATCTATCTGGTGAGTTACAACCGGGTAGATGACTGGGCAAAGGGCGCGTACAATGGAAGAATAGCGAGTCATTCGGACGGGCATCGCGAACGAGCCATTCCATTGCGCGCAGCTATCGGCGCCCGTCGGTTAGCACCAGCACGATTCTGTATGCATCTTACTCACTATATTTTGCTGAGTAGGAACTTGGCGTGGGTCCCTCGCATCATCAGTGAGAATGACCATGTCCTCCTCCTTATACCCAAACTGAGCTGGAAATGATTCATGATATACCACGCGCATTCCGTAGCGACTGGACTTACTGCTCAAGAAACGCTTGATATTGTTTGCATCATTAATGCAGCCACGTAATTCTTCCTTCTGGCCGATGTAATTGATCCCAATCTATTTTGAAGGTAACGATCAGATGTGGATGAGTGTCAGTCTATGCGCACGACTTACACACAAGGCTTTCTTCTTGCCATTACACTGAGAATATTGGAAAAAAGATTGCTGCATCTGATTGGGCCCTTGCATTTGAGGGCCGTAAAACTGTTGTTGCTGGGGTGGCCTCGGTGGAGGTCCGCCTGTTTAAAAATAATGATGAGAAGCGACATTGTAGGTACCAGCGATCAACTCACTTGGAGGAGTAAAGGCGTAGCCACCGCTCATCCTGAGGGATATTGAGGTGTCTATCAACACGAAGATTTTACGAACAACGTACTGGGGAGGAGGTGGACCATAGCCCCGAGGGGGTCCAGGTGGTGGTGGGTAATTCCTGGGAGCACCTGGGGGTGGTGGATACTGCGAAGGAGGGCCAGGTGGTGGTGCATAAGGGGTGGGAGGACCTTGAAGAGGGGCATAGTTTCCAGTATACTGGCCTGGGTAACCACTATTATGGTGATGTCCGGGATGGTTATCTCTTGATACTGGTGGTGGAAATCCAAAGCTGTGGTTCGATAATGAGGTGATATACACAAAGTATATTTTACTGGTTACCTACCCTCTGGGTGCCGGGGAACCATGCGAATGGATTGGTGGTGTGGCATACATAGGGTTGTGTGCAGGTGGATTGGGAGGAGGAGCATAATCGCTAGAACAATCATCATATCAGCCCAACTAACTATTCGCAACAGGTCACATACGGGCTTGGGAACCTGACGAGCATTGCAAGATGTGATCAACGGTGCTTTAGAAGACATTGTCAACACACTTACTGGGGTGGGGCGCCGCTGGTACCACTCGGATTGTTACTGGTCGAATAACCAGATTGCCCTGGCCACATACTGGACGACGATTTATAATTGGACAAGTAAATTGTGAGAGCTCAGAGAAACTTGGTCGAGTTGAGATGTCAAAGTTGAAGCTTTCAAGGAGCAAACCTGATGCTGCGCCCAGTGCCCACGGGCCACGGCTGCGGCATGACATTTCTTGCACTGCCACCAAGTACTCTTGACTGGCGCCACCAGAGCAAATGTTCGTTCATCAACACATTTTGAACCGCGAAACATGTATCTGTGATCAAGCTCAAGTCACATTGTCGTATGCATGGCGGAGTTCATTGCGCATCTCGTTTCCGAGGAGGTGCATCATGACTTCCAGGGCTCGCCGGCGGTTCCGCAATTCCACTTAGAGTACAAGAGCTCATAACGACCGCCGCTTTTCTCTGTTAGATAAGAATCTCATTGATACTATCGACCACGTTCCTCAATCAGGGCAAGGCTCAATCTTTCTGACTGAGCGTTCTCTATCGAGGTATGTCCGATCAAATCGTATTTTCCCTTTTGCAGTGGAACTCTTAAAGAAACTAAAAACTATCGCTCGATTTGCCTCAGCTTGTACCTCGAAGTTATTTAATAACTTGGTTGTTAAGCTGCTCTTCTCACTCTTTCAAATAATTGACTAGCACACAAGTATATGCTAATAACCCCCGTTAGCTTTGTCACTAATAAATGTATCTCAGCGTCTCCGGACCGAGCAGTCTACCGCTGTCGATATGGCAGCAATACCAAACTGTGTTATCATGCGGATCCGTATCACCGAATCTCGGAAGCGTATCCATACCATCACTCATTTTGTTCCGGACCATCTTCTTGTTTGTTTAGGTTTATTGCGTGGACGGCCAGGATCCCCCCCGCACAGCCCCACGGGCTACACCCCGGACGGGTTCTCCATTTCGATCCATTGCCCCATCCAGAATTTTCCGCACTTATCCCGTGACATGAGAAATCAAATGATGAGAATGGACCAGATAGTATAAAGGAGAGCTGCATCTGTGATTCAGTCGACTGAGCAATCCCTCTTCCTCTTCTTCATCAATAACAATGGGCGGAGGCCACGCTGGAGGTGCAAGCCCTTATGCTGCCAAACATCGTCAAGCACTCCAGGGCCAGTCAGGATGGGTAATTTCTTTCCAATAATCGTGTCTAATACTGCGTACTGACACACTACGTAGGCTGGCCTTGTGCATAATCGCAAAATTTTTGCCAATGCAGTCTTCGCTTCCCTGGGTGGTTTACTCTATGGTACGACCCTGTCATTTCTTTACTTCAAGCTCATACTTACACGGTCAAGGCTATAACCAGGGTGTGTTTTCCGGCGTCTTGAGGTGAGTTTTCATACCACCCTTTATTTGGTATCTGTGATCCTCAAACTATTTCAGTATGTATTCATTCGACAATCGGATGGCATCCGCTGTCAGCAATCCTGGAACCAAGGGTTGGCTTGTATCTATCCTGGAACTTGGAGCTTGGGTCGGTGTTCTCTCAACCGGGTACTTGGCTGACAAGCTCTCCCGTAAATACACAATCATGCTTGGTTAGTGCCCCTTTGCTCTTGCGAGCGGATGTAGCTGATTCATCCATGCAGCCGTCTGTATATTCTGTGTCGGTGTCGTCGTTCAAACTGCGGCGTTCCAGCCCTCATCCATTTATGGCGGTATGCTCTCAGTTTCTGTTCAAACTTTCGCGTCTGAATCTCACCTCAGGGCGTTTCATCACTGGTCTTGGTGTCGGATCGCTCAGTATGGCGGTGCCTCTGTACAAGTATGTTATAACAATCCCCTTTTCATGTATTTACTCACCCTTCACCAGCGCTGAACTTTCTCCTCCTGAAGTCCGCGGCAGTCTCGTTGCTCTCCAGCAACTTGCTATTACCTTCGGTATTTTGATCTCCTTCTGGATCGACTACGGTACCAACTACATTGGTGGTACTGGAAGCGGCCAGAGTGAGATTGCATGGCGCGTTCCATTGGCTATGCAGCTTGTCCCTGCTATCATTCTAGGCATTGGTATTATTTTCATGCCTTTCTCTCCAAGGCATGTCTCAACTCCTGTTTACGACACGTCTCAAAACTCATGGTGTTCAGGTGGCTTGTCAACCAAGGTCGTGATGAAGAGGCCGTCGCCGTTCTTGGTAAGGCTCGCCGCCTTCCTCCGGACTCTGACCTCGTCCAAATCGAGTTCTTGTAGGTCATAAGATTATTGCTACCTTGATATTCCTGATCCACTGTCTCTCGCAGGGAAATAAAAGCCCAGTACCTCTTTGAAAAGGAATTGAATGCTTTGAAGTTCCCTCAGTTTCAGGATGGATCATTCTCATCGAATTTCAAACTCGGTCTTCATGCCTATATGAGCTTACTTACCACGCGCAGTACGAATTATCACACTGGTACCAACTATGAACGCTAATGTTGTCCTCGCCAGCTCTCTTCTACCGTGTCACTGTCGGCTCATTGTGAGTAACTATTTTCTACGGATAGGACTGAGCCCGATGAATTTTCAGGACCATGTTTTTCCAGCAATGGACCGGCGTTAATGCCATCTTGTACTATGCACCCAGCATCTTCAGTGACTTGGGCATGACGGGTAACACAACTAGCCTTCTCGCCACGGGTGTTGTCGGTATTGTGTATGCCTCACCACATATTTTCACATTACATAACTAACACAACCCAATTAGCATGTTCCTCGCGACCATCCCCGCCGTTATATGGATCGATAAGGTCGGCCGTAAGCCAGTCTTGATTTCTGGTGCTTTCATCATGGCTGCGTTAGTATTATATTCTTGCGTGTGAAACTTGCCGTCCTGAACGTTCCATGATAGATGCCACCTCATCGTTGCAGTCCTGACCGCATTATACCACAATTCTTGGTCATCGTGCGTCTCATCGAAACTTAACTATCCCACTTGAACTAAAACATCTCACCAGACACCCTACCGCTGGTTGGGTGGCTTGCGTTTGCGTCTGGGTATTCTCCATCGCCTTTGGTTACAGTTGGGGTCCGTGCAGCTGGATCCTCGTTGCTGAGATTTGGCCGTTGAGTATACGTGGCAAGGGTATTTCTATTGCCTCATCGGCCAATTGGGTTCGTTCTATGGATATTTATGGGAAGGAAGTCCACTGATCGTCATGGCAAACAGATGAACAATTTTATTGTCGGCCAAGTAACGCCATCAATGCTAACTCATATTGGCTTCGGGACATTCGTGTTCTTTGGCGTGAGTTGTCCGTTCATTTACTTCTTCAATGCCTTATGAAAATTAACACAGGCATTCGCCTTCCTCGGCGGCTTTTTTATCATGTTCTTTGTACCCGAGACCAAGGGCCTCACTTTGGAAGAAATGGACGACGTATTTGGAGACCGCGAAGGTCTTGCTGTTGCTGATCAACAGCGCCAGAACGCCATTGCCGACCGGATTGGCTTGACCGCGTTTGGCCAGCAGAAGGGTGGGTCCGATATCGAAAAGAGCAGTCATGAGCTCTACGACGATGAGGGAAAAGCTTAATGTCCATCGATAGATGGCGCACATGTTCCTATGCACCCAATATCTGACACACTGTATTACATTGTTCCGCAATGCATGCACCCTAGTGGTGAACATGGAGATGTAATAATAAATTGAATAATTTTAATGTTGACCAGTTGTTGCAATATCAATGAATCACGGCGTGTCTTGCTGCGAGGGAATTTAGTTTATTTGCCAGTTATTTCATGCTGGCAAGATGTCGGAGTAAGCTGAGTCTGATCGTGTGCCCCGCCGAAGTGCAAATACTGCAAAGATTACAAGTAGATATCTAGTACCGATAGATTATTTCTTGCTGCTCCGTTGGCGCTGACATTGCGGATGCACTGAGTTATCGCGCGCTATGAGTTTTCCTTCGTGACAGCCTTCTCTCGTCCTCAGATCTTTCCTGGCCATATGCCCCTGAGTCCTCGTTTACCACACCTACCACTGTGTCTGTCCCGTGACGGCCGTCGACGGCTCAAGACTGCCAATATGCGAGTGAGATTGCAACGAGCTGATCTCCAAAATCTTTTACCTCAGCGAGGAGCGCAATTGGGAGTTTCCTTGTGGATTTTCCGTCGGCGCTGATGTTGTCGATGCACTGGTTATCGCGCGCCATCATGAGCAAGTATTACTGGGTGTTCTGTACAGCAGTCTCTCGGCAAGTCGGTCGGCTGCTCGTGTTTTACTCTCCACGACGGGATTTAACTCGATAACAGTTTATTTCACCAGTTTATTTTTTTTGAGCGCGCATAATTAAACTGAAATAAATTGTCAAGCAAGGTTTAGCAGATCATCAGTGCGGCGCTCTACGGAGCTCTACGGAGTTCCATGGTGTTTTGGGAAAACATCCGAGTATCACCAGACCGTCGAACTTCTCGGAGACTGGGAAGCCCCAGCCTTCGCGGCCCCGGTCCCCATTGCTCTCCATTTATGTAGGTCTCCATGGATCTAGGGATCCTGGGGTATCCGAATCTGTTACCTGGCCCGGTGGAAGCCTCTATTATCAAGAAGCGTGAATGACTGTCTGTCTCGAGCTGTCTTCCTGCAGATATATTGCTATGGGATAGTACGTATTTGGCCACTAATGATGGTAAAAACCGACGTTTGCCAGCAGTTGCTGCCTGCCTGCATTTGCTGGCAAACGCTAGGATTCATTGGCAGGCAGGTCATTTTTCCCGCCGTAATCGTATCGTGATCATTCAGGACGTTCGTATTGTGCAATATAAATATACTCTTCACATGATGATTTCCCCCTGTATTCCCTCGTTCTAAAATTGTGGGTTCTCGACTCTCTGCGGAGTGGGCGCGGGCTTTGGTATGCGTATGTGCTGTCATCAGCTGTTATCACTCGTGACGGCGTTTAAATCGGTTTTCATCGGATGATCCCAGGATGGCCCTCGTGACTCTTGGGTAACTGCTGTGTCTAGTATTTCGAAATCTGGCCGAGTCCATTGGTATTTTTTTGCATTGCATCATTTAATTTGAAAACCCTCGTTTATTCGACTGATGAGATACGAAGTTTACCATCAACGATCGATCGATCATGGTCAAAGTTCCTAAGCGGTGGAGTCCGAGCCGCTGGCACAATGAACAAAAGGCCTGTAATTGTAATGGCCAGCGAGATACGGTAGGATACGGTGTGGCAGGGTGTGGCTAGCACTCCAGATTCTTCGTCAGCACACGCTAGCGGGGTGAAAATGGATGTGCACGACGATCGATCTCGCCAATCAACGCATCTCGTCGTCTGGCAACGTGCACGCAATAGAAATAATTTGTCCTCGCTTCGGTTTATGCAATTGATCTGAGAACGTGGCAGTAACTTGCGGTGTAACTTGGCGAACGAGCAAGTGTAAGTACTCAGCTTAAACGTATCTTCGACATGCCACACCAACCCCAGATCCGAGACCGCCGACATTGCGAGAGTAAAACGTAAGTATATACCTTTCGGAGGAACGCTGGACCCAGGCTAAAATATTTGGAGGGCCTCCGAGTCCAATCCCTACGGAAACATCGCTTCAATTGTTTAGGCAGCTTAGGCGGAGAGTATACTTGTGAAGATCAGTGACCCGACAGGAAATGTGCAATAAGTCTCTGTAAGATTGAAATAGCAGCCCTAGTAATGCACTAGCTAATTAGCACATCAAAAGTGAGTCTAGAAGGACTCGGACTGACTGTGTTTTGGTTTGAAGGCAAAATGTTTCTTGATTACTTTCCTATTTAGGAATGGCGATTTTCAATCGCTGATTATGCTTGTCGTGACTCGTGCTGAAGTTCCATTAGACGATTACTCCTCCATGATACTCTCTCTTGGCAGATGCCCCAGTACACAAGCGTCCACCTGGTTTTGGTTTTTTAGTTATACACAATATTAAGGATCTGCATTCACTATGTCGTCGTGTGGCAACCCTGCCGCAGAAGAGCAAGCCCTCATGCCCCGTGAGTGTTTTCAACTGTGTCCAACTGTGTCTCATTGGCTTGGGCAGGTCGTCTGAAGTTTGGGAAATCAAAAGACTGCGTGAGGTGCAGGTTAAAACCAGGCAACATCGTGATCCGTCATGCGGTGTACTGCAAGTGAGTCTTTTGTTCATTTCAGCGAGGGGCGAATTTGACTGGATCCCTCATAAGAGAATGCTTCACCCCGATAGTAGAGTTGAAATTTAGAAAAGCCCTCGAACCTTCGGTCAATGCTAGCGCAGGCACCTCGAAGCGACCCAAGCTCAAGGCATCGGGGAATCTGTGCCTGGGTTTCTCTGGTGGCCTAGGATCGTCGATTATGCTGGATATCATCCATAATACATATTTCTCCAGTCGACCACCTTTAGATGATTCAGGCAAACCAAGAGGTGGTACTAATCATCCACGGAACGCCAGCGTATGGCCGTCCTGCATTGTTTGTTATGTAGAGGCATGCGGAGCTTTTACTGGGGTGAGTCGCGGCTATGGTCTTTAATTGAGATTCAGTAACATAATGGCAGCTAGATGCAAGACAGAACTGAAGATATTCGATCTGTAGTCGAGCGATATCCATCATTCGATTTCGTGCCTCTGCGAATAGAAGATGCATTCGATGGGTCTTGGTGGACCAAAGTTTCCGGATCTAGCAGCACCCCACAAGTTTGGCTGGAACTCAGCAAGGAAGGCCTAATTACAGATGGTAGAACCGCAACGATGCATCTATTCAACATACTGAACTTTGTGTTGTCAGGGCTCCATGTCGCTTCCGAAGTGACTGATCTAACTCCAGTAGAAGCTCTGCGGTTGTATTTATCATCGCTGCCCACCCAGACTGCAATCTCTAGTGCCTTGCAGAATCTCACCCGTGTCCTCATCCTGCACACGGCCCACTCCAGGGGTTCCTCGCATTTACTCTTCGGATCATCTCTCACGTCACTCTCTATCTCTCTTTTATCATCTATTTCGCAAGGTGGAGGGTACGCAATCCACGAGGAACTTCAGGAGGAATGGGCGCCGGTTGCTGCTTCTGGTTCGAAGTCTAGCAATCTGCTCAGGGTTATCCGACCTCTCAGAGACGTTACTGCAAAAGAATGTGCTGTATACGCATGGTGGAACAACATATCTGTGATCGGTCGAGACAAGCAGAGGCGTGCGATATTAGGAATAGCAGCCTTGACCAAGAGTACGAGAGAGTTTTCGCGTGCAAGACATAGGACTGACTTATCTCTCAGATTTTGTAGTCGGTCTTGAGAAAGACTATCCTTCGACTGTGTCGACCATCGCTCGGACCTGCGAAAAACTGGAACCTAAGGATGCGCCGAGTGGGCAATGCAGGCTGTGTAAGCGGTGAGGTTTATTGACTACATTTC
>Ga0310811_10010965_pt1 | contig 11722 bp, 5 predicted proteins | sample YCmetagenome_FD_207642 | JGI IMG/M metagenome (GOLD analysis project Ga0310811, IMG submission 207642) | Soil microbial communities from experimental microcosm in Duke University, North Carolina, United States - YC | ecosystem: Engineered > Artificial ecosystem > Soil microcosm > Unclassified ...
TCAGACCTCCGTTATCAGGTGATTTTAAAGTTACTCCATTAGTGGCCTGTTTGCCGGTTGACTTAGTTGTTGATAATAACATTGTTGGCGGAGATACATTTGAATGGACGTTGAGTGAGAAATTTAGAGGCATTGTATCAACGGCAACGGGATTTGAACCAACGTTGAAAATATCTAACTCTGGTGAGTATGAACTTCAACTTGTTGTGATGCTCAATGGAAGTCCAAATAATTACACAAGCAAAAAAATAACCATTTACGAGTTGCCACTTGTTGGCTTCCTAGCAAACCCTTCTATTGTGAGTGTGCCCGATATGGCGGTGCATTTTGTTAATCAGACAAAAGGAGCAAATACATATTCATGGGATTTTGGTGACAACACATCATCACAAGAACAACAACCTGTGCATGCATATTTGAAAGCAGGCGATTATGTCATCACTCTGAATGCATCTAACGATTATGGTGATTTCGATATTAATGACGACGGACAACTGGTAAATGTTACCTGTTCTAATTTTGCTACACAAACTGTGAAAGCAGTTGAAGGTGGCTCGGCATTAATACCGAATGCATTTACGCCAAACAGGGGAGGTCCGGGGAGCGCATCGAATGATCCGTCAAGTAATGACTTCTTTCTACCGTTAACAAAAGGTGTAGAAAAATTTGAAATGGAAGTTTATGATCGCTGGGGAAGTCTCATCTTTTTAAGTAAGGATAAGACACAGGGTTGGGATGGCTACGATAGAAATGGTAACCTCTTGCCAACGGGTGTTTATGTGTATAAACTTACACTCACACTTTCAAATGGACAGCGCACTACACAAGTAGGCGACGTAACCTTGCTACGATAAAGTAATTAAATGCAAATGAATCAGAACCTGAATAGCTTGATGAAGAAAATTAGTATCGTCGTGGTATTCATTCTGATTACAGTAAAAGCTTTTGCTCAGGACCCTCAATTTTCTCAATACTATCAGGCACCAATTTATCTTAATCCTGCTTTTACGGGCATTACAGAACAACATAGGTTTGTAGTAAACCATCGGATTCAATGGCCTAACCTGCCACAGGCTTTTTCAACGTATGCCTTTTCGTATGATAATTTTGTTGAGAAGTTAAGAAGTGGTTTTGGTTTCCTGGTAACGACTGATAAAATGGGTTCCGCCGGATGGCGCACGACAACGGGTGGTTTAAATTATTCTTATAAAATCAGGCTGAGTGACAAGGTTGTATTTTCACCGGGATTGTATTTTGGTTTTGGTACTAATGGTCTTGATCGAAATAAATTAAGACTCGGCGATGGACTACTCGAATATGATCGCAACGGATCGTACACCTCGGTTGATCCTGAACAAAACTCCGTAGGCCAGCGACATTATACAGATGTTGGCTCCGGCTTTTTACTCTACAGCAAAAAGGTTTGGTTAGGTGCATCATTTTCCCATCTCAACAGACCAAACTTGTCTGTGTTGGGCGATGTAAGCCGGTTGCCCATGAAAACTTCCATTCATGCGGGTGCAAGAATTCCGTTGCGCAAATCTGTTAAAGCAACACGCATAGAATATTTAACACCTTCCATCATTTATAGAATGCAGGGTTCTAATTTCTCTCAGTTAGATTTAGGCGTGAATTATCACATTGATCCAATTTCAATAGGGGTGTGGTATCGCGGCAAGCCGTATCAAAAAGATGTTTCGAATTCAGTAAGCCAGGATGCTCTGATTCTCATGCTGGGATTATACTTCAAAAACTTCAATGTGGGGTATAGTTATGATTTCACTATTTCGAAAGTACAGAGTGTTTCGGGTGGCGCACACGAGGTTTCAATAGTGTATGAATTCTCAACACGATCGTCGCAAAAGAAAAAGAAATACAAACTCATTCCATGTCCTACTTTCAATAGCAAGGAAGGTTTTTGGAATTAAAAATTTTAACCTGCTTATCCGTCGTTCATTCCGGTATAATTCCTTTTACCGATATAGGCATGAAATTCCACTTTTAAAGAGGTTTCCTTTGTCACTTAGGGAAAATTCATCTAGATGGTTGGCCGTGATTTTGGGAGAAATCTTTTTGCTTTAAGGAATGTACATTAAAAGAATTCTACTAACGATATTCAGTATTGCCTTGGTTTTTGTTTCGCATGAAATAAAGGCTCAGTGCAAAATCATGGAGCCCGGTTTTAATTTTTTAACGAGCAGCCGGGGCTGTGCACCTTTTACTGTTAAAATTGAGACTGGGTTTCTGGATGCAGATAAAGCTGCAACTTCTTATTATGTTAATTGGGGTGATAATACACCTGAAGAACAAGTAGATGCTGCGATTGGCGTTGCAGGCGTTACGTTAACACATACTTACCTTAATGCCGCCACTACCTGCGGTTATGATGTTGTAATAGATGCCAGTAATTCATGTAATCCAAGAGGTAGTGTAGTTTCGGTAAACACTCAGGTGGTAGTCTGGACTAATGATGTGATCTCTATTGACCCTGCTGTGTATAGAGTTTGTCAGGGTTTTGCTGCCGATGTTTTATTTACAGATAACAGTGCATGGAATTGCTACCCCCGCGCTACACGTGAAAACAATGAAGCGCGATGGATACAATGGATCTATGGAACAGGAAGCGGCGCACCGCCATTTATTCCTGGTGTGCAGATTAATAGTATCACACCCGGAGCATTTCCATATTTTGATCCGGCACCAGGAAAGAATCCAATCTACCCCGTGTTATCGCCAGGTCAGGTGAGTCTACCCGTGCATGTGCCCGTAACTACTGCTGCTGACATCGGTAAAGAATTTGAAATAACACTTAAGAACTGGAATCAATGTAACCCATACGATAACAATCTTGCTGACGGTGATCCATTAAATCCTGGCGATCTTGTCAATGGTGATAATGCTCCGCAGGTCACTACCGCACGCATCGTTATTGTAGACGCACCACAACCTCAGTTTGTAACAAAGTTGGGTAATTCAGCCGGACCTATTCAGTCTACATTTTGTATTGGTGATGATATTTACTTTGATAACAATACTCCCGGTATAGCAGGCGCACAATTTTATAATACGTGGGAAATGTATGATAACGCCGCCGGAACCGGGGCACCATTTATATCACATGCTGGAAACCCAACGCATAACTATTTAACCGCGGGACAGAAACTAATCAGACTGCGGGTGAAGGATACCAACGCCGCCGGAAGTTGTGAAGCAATTTTCGAAACGACGATACTTATTTCACCTTCACTGGTAGCAAAGATAAGTATCACCGATAATTCAGGAAATGTGATCTCGCCAGATTTCTGCCAGGAGGTAGCAGCACCCTTCACTAATTTTCAAGCACGCTTTAATGATGTTTCTGTAGGTACTATTACTGCGGCAACCAGATGGCGCTGGGAGTTCTATGATCAGAATAATGTGATTGTAAGACAAGAGCCCGTTGGCGGAGGTTTTTCAACAACACAACTCGGTCCGCTTGATCAACTCTACACTACCGTTGGAACATATCGTGTTAGATTAATTATTCGTGATAATGCAACGGCATGTGAATCCACAGATGAAGTTCTGATACGTGTATTCGAAAAACCAAAACCCAACTTTACCTTTAATAATGTATGTGAAGGAAGCTCAACTACCTTTACAGATCTTTCAACACTCAACAGTACTGGCGGACAGCAGATCATCATGCGTGAGTGGGACATGAGTTATGATGGAGTGACTTTTACAAAAGATGCAGCGCTGGACAATCAAACATCGTTTAGTTATTCACTTGGTGCTGCAGGAAGTTATAGGGTAGCGCTTCGTGTAACAACTGATTTGGGAGGTTGCTCTGATATCTATGAACAAACTGTAATTGTAGATGCCAAGCCCATTGCAAATTTTACTGTCGATACACCTACCGGTTGTAGTGTTCTTAGTGTAACACTTACCAATACCAGTGTTACCACACAACCAGTTGGAGTAACTGTAAAACAATTTGTTTGGGAAGTTAATGATGGCACTGGTTTTAAAACAGATTTAATTCAAGATCCAACATCACCAGGGTTTACAAATACCTACGTGCGTAAATTCAAGAATACAACGTTGGCCAATAAAACGTATGATGTTCGTCTACGGGTAATTACGGTGAACAACTGCGAGACTGTATCTGCACCAACTACAATAACAATCTATCCCGGACCAAATGCCGGATTTGTTTCCGCAAACTATTCTCCGTTTGATGATAACTGTTCACCCGTCTCTGTTGACTTTGCAGCCGACGCAGAAACCCAATCACTCAATCCATCGGATTATCAGTGGGAGGTAAGTGATGCGAACGGAATTGTAGCACAAGTGGACTCTGGTACTGATCCAACGTTCACCTACAACTTTGTAAACGCAACACAAGCTATTGTAAATTTCTCCGTAACACTAAAAGCAAAATTAGCAGGCGGATGCCAGGGAGATTCAACGCGAACGATCCGCATAAACCCTGTGCCAAGTTCTGATTTTACAATCACTGAACTTCAGACCGATTGCAGTCATAAAAAGTATCATGTTGAGGCCGTTCAAAAAGGATTGATTGAGTATCGATGGATTATTGATCAAAATGGTGTTACGATTGTTAACTCCACAACTATGGGTGATCAGTTTGATTATGAATTCACACGCATTGCCGCAGGTGATCAACCCGTAAACATAAGTTTGACAACAACCAACTTTGCAAATTGTCAGAGTCCTGTTACAACCAAGCCACTTGTTATTACACAGCTTGGCAATATCAATGCTTCCTTTACAGCAACACCACCCGTGCAGACAGAAACATTTCCTACAACTACTGTAACCATAACCAATACTACTAATCCCGGACCATGGACATATAGCTGGGATTTTGGAGATGGATCACCAACATCTACTGATCCTAATGTTGGCAATCACGCATACGCAGCGTTTGGCACCTATACCATTACACTTACTGTCTCTGATGGTATTTGCGTTGAGACCGCTGTTAACTCGGTTATCATAAATCCAAGAGCACCGGTTGTTGATTTTGATTATGGACCTGCTTCAGGTTGTTCGCCATTAACAGTAACGTTTACAAACAAATCTCAATTTACAGATCCTTCAACTTATGTGTGGGAGTTTGGTATCAACCAGGGAACATCACACGCAGTTAACCCAACACATACGTATTATGATCCCGGTATTTATACAGTTACGCTTACGGCATCTAATGCTGTAGGGCAATCCGGATTTGAAACGAAACAAGAGATCATTCAGGTATATGAAAAACCGCAGGCAGGCTTCGCACTTAAGCCACTGGTTATCTATATACCTGGTGGTAAACTTTTCACCAAGAATGAAACCTTTGGTGCTGATTCTTACTATTGGGATTTTGGTGATGCTTCTACTTCTACTGACTTTGAGCCCGAACACATCTATACAGAGCCCGGAACATTTGATGTGACGATGATTGCATCAACAGTTTTTGGTTGTGCAGATACAGCTTCATCAAAAACAGGTGTGCGCGTATTGAAAGGTGGAGAACTTCTTATCCCGAATGCATTCTCACCAAACACAGGTGGTCCGGGTAGCAATGGGCAGAACGATAGATTCATACCATTGATGAGAGGTGTTACAAATTTTCAGATGATGGTTTTTAATCGATGGGGGCAAATGCTTTTTGAAACAACAAATCCTGAGAATGGCTGGGACGGTTACTTCAATGGTAAACTTTGTCCACAGGATGTGTATGTCTATAAGATTACTGCCAAATATGAAGATGGGCAAACTGTTACGAAAGTTGGAGATATTAATTTGATACGGTAGCGTATGAGAAAATATGTACTGTTGATTGGATGTGTTTTATGTATAGGAAGTCTTCGGGCTCAGGATCCTGAGTTTGCGCAATACTATGCCGCTCCGCTTTATCTTAATCCTGCCTTTAGTGGAACAGCAAACGATCATCGGTTTATTTCCAACTACAGAAATCAATGGCCTAACATATCAAACGGGTTTGTTACATACGCATTCTCGTATGATTACAACATGGAGCATCTTAACAGTGGTCTTGGCTTCATGGTTATTTCAGACAAGGCTGGCTCTGCTAATTTAAAATCCACAACATGCAATTTTCAATATGCCTATAAGGTGCATCTTAAAGACAAGTGGATGCTCTCTTCAGGATTGAACTTTGGCTTTGGCTCACGCAGTGTCGATTTTAGTAAACTTGTTTTTGGCGATCAGTTAGCGTTTGATGGTAAGGGCAATAGTACTACCGATGATGCTGCTTTCTCTAATCTTCAGAGTACAAACTATTTTGATCTGGGAGCGGGCATCTTAACCTACACGCGTAAATTCTGGTTAGGGTTTTCAGCTATGCATTTAAACAGACCCAATCGTTCACTGCTTGGAGAAGATGCAATGATTCCTGTTAAAACATCTTTCCATGGTGGTGTGAGAATACCGTTGTATCACGGTTTGTTTAAGAAAGACAGAACTGCTTCTATTGCTCCATCCTTTGTTTATAAACACCAGGGAAGATTTGATCAGCTCGACATTGGCACCTACTTTTTCTATGAGCCAATTGTAATTGGACTGTGGTATCGCGGTATACCAATTCTGCAAACCACAAAAGATAATGTTAATCAGGATGCTGTTATTGTAATTCTTGGATTTCAGCTAACCAAGGTTGAGTTAACATATAGCTACGACGTAACGGTTTCTAAACTGGGGCCCATCTCTGGTGGTGCACATGAGATAGCGTTGAAATATAAACTGAACTTAGCCACGCAGATCACCAAGCGTAAGAAGGAGAAGTTTATTCCTTGTCCTACCTTTAACAAGGATTAATAGATTCCTAATTCAGCAGAACTTATAAGCTGATTCTGTCACCCGAATAATCTCAAGTTTCTTCAACTCATCAGTATCACGTTAAGCCAGAATCTGCTCCTAATTCAGGTTGCATGAGTTCCGGTTTCGATTCCGGTAATCATTCGTAGAGGATGTGGTTGGTATTTAGTAACATTGCCGCAAATCGAAAATGTATTTATGCAAAAATTATTACTAATTGTCTGTATTTGCGCCGGATGCTTTAAAGCGTTATCACAGACCATTTCTTCACCCAACGGCAATCTCTCTCTTAAATTTGAACTTGTAAATGGTGTTCCTGTTTATCAACTATCCTATAAACAAAAAGTTGTGATCAAACCAAGTTCTCTTGGTATAGAACTTAATGGCTTGCCATCATTTATGAATGGCTTTACAGTAACGAAATCAGACCAGATAAGTGTTGACGATACATGGGATCCTGTGATGGGTGAGCAGAAGTCTATCCGTAATCAGTACAATGAATTACTGGTTACGCTTACACAAAAAGATTTAAAGGACAGATTCATGCAGATTCGCTTTCGCGTATTCGATGATGGTCTGGGTTTCAGATATGAATTTCCAAAACAAAGTGAATTGAAATACTTTGTCATCAAAGAAGAGCATTCTGAATTTAATCTTGCAGGCGATCATAAAATATTCTGGATCCCAGGAGACTATGACACGAATGAGTATCAGTACACTACATCAAAGATTTCAGAAATTCCTCAACTGATGTCGAAGGCAACGATGGATATTCATGCGCAGCAACCTATCAAAGAACTTGCTGTACAAACACCATCGATGATGAAATCTGCTGATGGACTTTACATCAACATTCATGAAGCGGCATTGATTAATTATCCAGCCATGACATTAAATGTTAATACGAAAGATTTTAAATTCAGCTCACACCTTTGTCCTGATGGAGTAGGGAATAAGGGTTACATGCAAACTGAAGCGAGATCACCCTGGCGCACTATTATTGTAAGTGATAAAGCTGCTGACATTCTTGCTTCGAAAATGATTTTGAATCTGAATGATGCTTGCACATATCCTGATGTATCATGGATCAAGCCTGTGAAATATATGGGTGTATGGTGGGAGTATTTTGTAGCAGGCAAAAGCACATGGGCCTATAGCAATGAAAACAATGTTAGAATAGATCAGGACTTCAGTAAGTTGACACCCAGTGGTAAACATGGTGCAACGAACCAGAACGTAAAAAAATATATTGACTTTGCTTCTGCAAACGGCTTTGATGCTGTGTTGGTAGAAGGATGGAACACAGGTTGGGAAGATTGGTTCGGCAACTGGAAAGAAGAAGTGTTTGATTTTGTAACACCCTATCCTGACTTTGATGTAAAAGAACTTAATCGTTATGCAGCCTCAAAAGGAATCAAGATCATGATGCATCATGAAACCTCAGGTTCAGCTACAAACTATGAGCGTCGTTTAGACAAGGCCTTTAAGTTTATGGTTGATAATGGTTACAATGCTGTGAAGACCGGTTACGTTGGCTCGATCATTCCACGTGGTGAACATCACGACAGTCAATGGATGATTAACCATTATATTCATGTAGCACGTACAGCAGCTGATTATAAAATTATGGTAAACAGTCATGAAGCTGTAAGACCAACAGGACTTTGCAGAACATATCCTAACTGGATTGCACAAGAGTCAGCCCGTGGCACAGAGTATGAAGCGTTGGTGAGTACAGGTTTACCACCAGAGCATACTACCATACTTCCTTTTACACGATTGATGGGCGGACCAATGGATTACACACCTGGTATTTTTCAAACCGATCTTTCATACTATGGAACAGGAAGCAAGCAACGTGTTAATACTACGTTGGTAAAGCAATTGGCTTATTATGTTACCATGTACAGTCCATTACAAATGGCGGCTGATATGCCAGAGAACTATGCCCGTTTCCCTGATGCATTTCAATTCATTAAAGATGTTGCTATAGATTGGGATGAGAGCTACATCAAAGAAGCAGAGCCTGGCGATTACATTACCATAGCACGTAAAGCAAAAGGTAAAAACGAATGGTATGTTGGTGGCATCACCGACGAGAATCCACGTACAGCAACCGTTGCATTTGATTTTCTCCCTAAAGATAAAACCTACATCGCCACCATTTATGCCGACGGCAAAGACGCCAGCTATAATACAAAACCACAAAGCTATTCAATCACTAAAGCGCTGGTAACTTCTAAAAGCATTCTTAAGCAACAGCTGGCCGCAAGCGGCGGTGTTGCCATCAGTATTAAGGAAGGAAGTAAAGAAGAAATGAAATCGTTGAAGAAGATTTAGATAATGTTTTTGTATTTGAAAAAAGCGGAGGTAATACTCCGCTTTTTGTTTTTTAAGATCACTTAGCAAGTAAATTTTACAATTCGATTTTATTGTCAGATATTTTTACGTGATCGCAATTTTCCAGATCTACTAAATCATTGACTGTTATTGGTAATTTACTTTTGATCTTATTTTCTGAGAATATTATACTTGAGCTGCTACGGGCGCCAAGAGGTTTTTTACTCTGTAATTCGAACAAATTATTAGTGATCGAAATATTTTGATGTACAGCTCCTTTGTACTCTTTATTTTCTGGATGAATGCTGATAACGGGTTCTCCACATTCTGTAAAGGTATTATGCTTAATGGTGAGGTTTCTAACCAAGCCAGATTCAAACCAGTTTTCAGCATCGTCTTCCACTAAGATTGCGCTGCCTTGTGTTCTTACAAAAGTATTTTCTTCAATCAGAATCTTGCGGCGTGTGGTGACGAGAATTCCACGGGTTGGAATTCTGGTTATGGTATTATGATGGATCCATACGCTGGGTGTCCATGAAATATTTTCGATTACATCGTCCAGATGGATGTCATTGGGGATTGGAGTTTTAAGAGTTAAAAGAATTTCTTTGTCATTTAGTTTCTCAGTTTTTAAGATAACATTCGTACTATACTCGAGCAGGCTTTGCGCCCGGATAAAACTAATGCTGTCGCCTGAAGTGAATGCATCAAAACCATAGGTTTGATTATGCATAAACTGAATTTTGATTTGTGTTGGACTTAGCTTTTCTGCAATTCGTAAATGTGTACCGTGTACGTTAATGGCATCGTCATTGGCGGCAGACAGGTAGCTATTTTTAATCTCAAGTTGACCTCTACAACCAGAGAAGTGTAGGATATCTGCCCAGGCAGAACAGGTTCTCTCTGAATTTTCATCAGGCTTTACAATAACAGAATCCATAATGATGTTTTCACAGAACTGACTCACTATGCCCATTCCGTGCATGAAATAGATGCGAATGTCATTGAGTGAAATGTTTTTACTTCGCTGCATAAAAATGCCTGCGCAGTCCCTCAATACATCACGAGTTTGATAAACCAAGCCAGCCTGAAGTCCGGGGTTGTGTTTGAAATAAGCTCTGACGTTGTCATTATTTTTTGAAAACCTAACGTTGCTCAAGGATAAATCTGTTCGTGATACCGCACCCGTTTTTAAATCCAATGATTGCCAATACCATCCTGGTGTGTGTCGCCATCCTTCACCTTCCCAGGTTAATACACTGTCCGTAATGCTGTACCTGGTATCCTTATTGATTTTCAGATCGGCATACTTGTCTGTTACATTCAGTACGGTTAGCTCTGACACAGTAGGGCGGTGGTAATCAAAACTGATACCATTCATACTGATGTTTTCACAGTGATCAATACATGTTTCAATCATTTTACCTCGAAGTACAATTTTAGCATCACGTGCATTGACTGAAACATATTTCGATTGGGTAAGATAGATAGCCAGTGCCTTTTGCTGATAAGGAGCATCATTTGTATTTGAAATATGAAACATTGTTTTAAATGCGCTATCGGGAAAGAAATCATATCGACCGGGGGCAAAACTAATTTTAACAGGCAATGCTTTGGTACCATTAGCCATGATGATTAACGACTGCCTGAATGAACCTGGATTGGTAATGATTAACTGATCCCCCGCAGCAAGGATCATTTCATTAACTCGTTTAAATGTTTTCCACGATTTGTTAATGCTGGTGCCTGTATTCCTATCGTTTCCTCTTTGGGGATCAATATAATATTTGCACTTGCCGGGTGATATTTTCCGATCTGTAAAGGAAGGATATAATGCTTCTTTTTGAGCGAGTAGTTTGTTTGTATTACCTGTAAGGATGACTAAAATTGTCAGGAAGCAGAACTGCTTTATTCTTTTCATTTATTCATTCATGTTCGCTTAAAATTAAGATTAATAAATCGTTTATACTTCCTGTTGAAGTGCAGATCAAATATTACTTTATTGTTAGTTGATATCATCTGAATATAGATATTTGTGATCTTTATTAACCACCGCATGGATTATTGGATTGATACCCACGCTCACATTTACGCAAAAGAATTCAACGACGACAGGCAGGATATGCTGGCCCGCTGCGAACAGCAGGGCATAGGCCGTATTTTTATGCCCAATGTAGACCACGCTTCCATTGATGGTATGATGGAATTGGAAAGCCGCTCGGCCGGTACCTGTATTGCCATGATGGGTCTTCATCCATGCTCCGTGGATAAAGATTTTGAACGCGAACTTTATATTGTTGAAGACTGGCTCGGCAAGCGAAAGTTTGCTGCAGTAGGAGAGATCGGCACGGATCTGTATTGGGATAAGACTTTCTGGGAACAACAGAAGGAGGCCTTTACCATTCAGGTGAACTGGGCCAAGAAATATAAACTTCCTGTTGTAATACATTGTCGCGAAAGCATTGATGAAACAATTGCCCTGGTAGAGCAACTTCAGGATGGTAAGCTTACCGGAATTTTTCATTGTTATTCTGGCAATGCAGAACAGGCT
>Ga0310811_10010967_pt1 | contig 11722 bp, 7 predicted proteins | sample YCmetagenome_FD_207642 | JGI IMG/M metagenome (GOLD analysis project Ga0310811, IMG submission 207642) | Soil microbial communities from experimental microcosm in Duke University, North Carolina, United States - YC | ecosystem: Engineered > Artificial ecosystem > Soil microcosm > Unclassified ...
ATCGCGCCGGTTGCGCTGAGCGCGCAGATCCGACTCCCCCGCGGGACGCGCGGAAGTACGCCTCCGACCGCTGCCCCGCTTCCACCCGAAGCGCCGGTCGTCGCGAAGGCGCTCGCCTACAAGCGATCGCGCTGGTCGGGAGAGGCTTACACGGTCGTCAGCACCTTCCAGGTCCCCGAAGGACCCGGAATGACGACGTATACGAGCTTCGGCAGCGGCACGCGCGCTGACTATCGCTACTCCGATCATTTCTCGGCGACGGTTGATCTCACGGCGTCGGCGCTGGGGAGCCCGGCGATCAGCGAGAGCGCGGAAATCGGCACACGGTTCCGTCCGGGATCGCTCGACCAGCGACTACGCACCTACGTGGACGCGCGGGCGCAGTTCGTCCACCTCTACGACACGCCAAACCTTCCGTCGTCGACCGGCGCAATCGTCGGCGGCTTCGGACAGAGCAGCCAGTTCGTCGCCGGGCAACGGTACAGTCGCGGTTTCGGCGGCGTAGCCGGTGCGGGCTTCGAGTTCTCGTTCACGAACACCTTCGCGCTTACGTCGGAGCTGCTCGCCATGCGCGACCGTATGAGCATGTACCGATTCAACAATCCGACAACCGTCCCGCTCGCGTCGCACTACTGGATGACGTCATTCCGCTACACCGTCGGATTCAAATACAATCCGGTCTCGGCACTGCACCTCGCGCAGAACCCGACTCGCTGATCGGTACCACCCCCACCCGTACGAACGGCCGGCGGTCTCCCTTCGCCGGCCGTTCGTTTTTTTTGCCCCCCGTGCCGATTTGGCTCGGCGGTCAGCGGTCGACGACGGGGAGACAGGCGCGCCGACGGAATCTTTGTGTGGTGACCGCGTTCGCGCGCTTACACGTTACATCGCTTCGCGCGCCCGGAGAATGACGAGCCCCCGCAGCGCTCGGCGCGCTCGCACTCGCCACAGCCAGTAGAGCATCACGGCGAGGACGATCAGTGGCGGCACCATGAGGAGCGGATAGACCCGAATCGGCTTCGGGATCACCTTCGCTTGGCCGAGGAAGAATGAAAACGCCGCAATGAGCAGAGCCGTACTCATCCGCCAAAGGTGTCGAGCAATGCGTGGCGCTCCTCGCAGCGAGCCAAGGCCGCCCGCCCGCATCGCCCGAAAGTCCCCGAGCACGGCCAGGGACGCGATCGCTCCAAAGATGAAGAACGGAAACGACGGCATCCCGTAGAGCTTACCGGTCGGGCGCGATGAGGCGATGGCTCCGAACGTGACGAGAACGAGACCGCAAATCGTCGCCAACAGCGTCAGTGCTCGTTCGAACCGCCGCCAGTGCGGCGTCGAGCGCACGCTCTCGACTCCGGTCACGACGAGATACGCGGTAAGCAAACCAACCGGCACGTTCGCCGCGGGCGCGATGTTTCTGAGCGCGGCGAGACCGGCGCCGACGATTCCCATCGTTACCATCGCGTAGACGAACACGCCTCCGGTCTTCCGGTGCAATGCGCCGCCTTTCAACGCGTAGAGCGCGAGGAAGCCGGACAGGATCCCGACCGCCCCCGCGATGATGTGCACAGACAGGCCGAGCGCGCGCATGACGGATCACTCCGCGCGGAGGGCGACCGCGGGATCGACCCGCGCCGCCCGCGCCGCCGGGAGCCAGCACGCCGAAACGCCGACCGCCGCGAGGACCAAGGCGACTGCACCAATCGTCGTCGGATCGTGCGGCGTGATGCCGAACAGCAGTCCGCGGAGCGCGCGACTCGTGACGAGCGCGCCGACGACGCCGATCACAACGCCGACGACGAGCAGCACCCCGCCCTCTCCGAGAATCATGCGGCGCACGCGCTGCGCGTCGGCGCCGAGGCTCATGCGAATCCCGATCTCCGCCGTGCGCGCGCTGACCGAGAACGCGAGCACCGCGGCGATCCCGACCATCGCAATCGCGAATGCCAGCCCGCCGAAGGCGGCGATGAACATCGCGTTGAGTCGTCGCGGCGAAACGGTCTCGTCGCGAATTTGCTCCATCGTGCGGACCTTCTCGATGAGTTGCGTCGGCGCCACGTCGTGGATCGCGCGGATGACCATTGGCTGAATGACCGCGGGGTCCGCGGTCGTGCGAACGACGAGCGTGCCGCCGACGATGATCTCCTGCGCGAACGGTTGATACATCGTCGCGACCGGATCGCTGTCCACGCCGTCGTCGCGCGTGTCGCCGACCAAACCGACGACCGTCCGCCACGCGTCCGAAAACGGCGTGAACTTGAGTACCGCGCCGGTAAAGGCGACGCGCTGCCCGATCGGATTGTCGTTGCCGAAAAGTTTTCGCGCCGCGGCTCGGTTCAGAATCACCACCTTTTCCGAGCCGATGCGGTCGGTCGTCGCAAAAGGACGTCCGTTCACGAGCGGGATTCCGGCCGTCGTGAAATACGCCGGATCGACGCTCCGCACGCTGAGGTGCGGCGTGACCTTGCCCGGCTCGATCGGCCGGTTCTCCGGCTTCACGTCCATGTCGAAGACGGTGTTCCTGAGCGGCGCCGCCGCGCCAACGGCCGCCGCCTGCACACCAGGCAGAGCCGTCACGCGGTCCCGGATCCGCTCATACCTCGCGAGGTTCTCCGGCTGCTTCCGGAACTCTTTGAGCAGGTCGCCGGTCAGCGGCAGGTCCACCGTCAGCACATGATCCGTGCGCACGCCCGTCTCGACCGAGAGCAAGTTGACGAGCGTCCGCCCGAGCAGACCGGCGCCGGTCAACAGGATCATGCACACGGCGATTTGCGCGACGACCAGTGACTGTTGGAATCGCTGTCGCCCGCGCCCGAGCGTCATGCGACGCCCGCCGGCCGTCGGCGCCAGCGATTCGGCGAGCGCCCGATGCCCGCCGATCCTCGGCACGAACGACAGCGCGATCGCCGCGGCGATGCTCGTCAGCAGACTCACGCCGAGCACGACGCCGTCCAGACGGATCTCTTCGGCGCGCGGAGAGAATTGCGCCGCGAAGGCGACGAGCAATTTGAGCCCGGCCAGCGCGACGATCAGTCCGATCGCCGCGCCGATGAGCGTCAGCGTGAGGTTCTCGGCGAGCAGCAATCGTCGCAGGCGCCCGCGGCCCGCGCCTAGCGCCGCACGAACGAGCATCTCACGCTCGCGACTCACCCCGCGCATGAGCGTCAGATTGGCGACGTTCGCGCAGGCGATGATGAGCACGAACGCGGCCGCGCCCATCAGCAGCCAGAACATCAGCGACGAACGCTCGTTCATGGCGTCGCGGAGCGGAGAAACGGTCACGTCCCACTGCGCCGCCTTCGCGTAGACCTCGGGATGATCCTGAAACATGTTCTGAGCGACTTTTGTGAGCTCAGTGCGCGCCTGGTCGACGGTCACGCTGGGCGCCAATCGCGCGAATAGCTCCGACATGCGATGCGTCCGCTCGGTCACCATCGTCGCGCTCAAGTGGTGCGGGCTGGTCACGGTGTTGACGTAGAGGTCGTCCGCATGCGGATACTTCGGCGCCGGCTCGAGGACGCCAATGATCGGGGTCAGGCGATCATTGAGCCGGACAGCGGTTCCGACGACGTGCGGGTCGCCGCCGAAATGCTCCATCCAGTACTCATAGGAGAGAACGGCGACCGACGCGGCGTCCGCACCGTCGTCCTTGATCGTTGTGAGACGCCCCAGCACGGGGCGCAGGCCGAGGACGTCGAAGTAGTTGCCGCTGATGACGGCCGTTCGAACCCGCACCGTTTGGCCGTCCTTGCCGACGAGCGAGAACGGCAGCACCGAGGAATATTCCGCGACCGCGCTCAGCGATGCGGACGCTTTGAAGTCGTTCACTTCGGGTACGGAAAACAACGCGTTCTTCGTCCCGACGGCGCGCGCGGCCTGTCGCAGGTAGACGAGTCGGTCCCCATCCCGATTCGGCAGCGGACGAAGCACGGTGCCGCGCAGGAGCGTGAACATCGCCGTGTTGGCGCCGATGCCGAGGGCCAGCGTCAGGACGACCGCGATCGAGAATCCGCGCGCGCGGCCGAGACTCCGCGCGGCGAACCGCATGTCGCTCAGGAGGTCGTCGATCCAACGAACGCCTCGTGTATCGCGCACTTCCTCTTTGCGGTACGCAACGTTGCCGATCGCGCGGAGCGCCGCGGCGCGCGCGGCGACCGGACTCATTCCCAGTCGAATGTTCTCGGCGGTCTGTCGGTCGACGTGGTCCTGCAGCTCTTCGTCCAGCTCCTGCTCGACCTGATCGCGGCGAAAGAGTGAGCGGAACCTGAGGGCGATGATCCGTGCAAAACGGTCGATCGACATCTCACACCTCCTGAAGACGCACCAGCGCGGTGATGGCGCGGGCGAGACGGTCCCAATTTCCCGATTCGATCTGGAGCTGCTTTTTTCCGGCGCGTGTCAGGGAGTAGAACTTGGCGCGCCGGTTGTTCTCGCTCGGGCGCCATTCCGCGGTCACCCATCCTTCCTGCTCGAGCTTGTGCAGCGCCGGGTACAGCGAGCCGTCGCTCACCTGCAGCACGTCCGACGACAGCTGCTTGAGCCGCTGCCCGATCGACCAGCCGTTCATCGGCTCGAGCGCGAGCATCTTGAGGATGAGCAGGTCCAGCGTGCCCTGCACCAGATCATTCGGCTTGCTCACGACGTCACCCCTCGGTATCCCTCGGTAACCGATATGAGCATACGGCTCGACCCCTCGGTAAGCAAGAGGTAACTGCCGTACGGGGACAGTCGCGCCCCGGTTTCAAGTCGGCCGCCAAGCGCCGAGCCGGCGAGCGGCCGAGTTAGCGACCACTTGGCATCTCAGACCTTGGAAGCACTAACGATTAGATACAGGACAACCGACAGAGTATTCAGGACAACCAACGGAGATCTGCTTGAAAGAATTTCAAAGCATTCTTCCGTGGGTTGTCCTGTGCCGTTCTCCGAGTTGTCCCGTATCCAATCGTTACGACGTCCAAGGCGCATCGCCAACGCCGAGCCGCCGAGTCGCCCATTTAAAGGACTGTAATATCCGCCCATTACACCCCGTCCTTGTGCCCAGGTCGGGGGAGCGTAGAATGGTAGAGCCCGACGCCGGGTCGCGACTTTGCCCGCCTCGCCCCTCCGTCCTCCACCACTTTCGGCCGCACCATGACCACGCCCTCGCGCGCGCCGTCGCCGTTGTCCTCTCCCCTGATTCGGCCCTTCCCGCCGCAACGCGATTACGCGTCACTATCGATCAAGGATCTGCTCGATGCGCGTGAGGCCTATCACGTCTACCTCTCGACGCTCGAGAACGTCGTCGCCACGGCGATCGGCCGGTACTTGATCCATCAGGACGACTGGTACGCCACGAACCCGCCCGATCGTCCGCGACCCCCCGACTATCCGAAAGCCAAGCTGCCGCGGACGCTCGAGAACTCTGTCGTCCGCCCCTGGTCCTGGCCGTGCGTTTTGGTGTTCGTGCGGGAGAAGACCTCGGAAGACATGGGAGTGAGCGAGGTTCCCCGCTCGCTCTATTTGCCGGACGGACGCGTCGTTCCCACCTGCGTCGTGATGGCCACGCCGGACGAATCGCTGCCGCCGTCCGTGCCCGGCCCCTCGCAAGTCAGCGGATTGATCGGCGGCGGCTATCTCGTCGCCCGCGCGCACCAAGGGACGGTGCACAATGGAACGATCGCCTGCATCGTCACGCGCGACGGCTCGTACTACGCGCTCACCAATCGCCACGTCACCGGACTCGGCGCCGACATCATCAAGGTCTACGTGCGCGGCCGTCGCCACCGCATTGGGCAGTGCTCGGACATTGGACTGACGGAGCTGAAGTTCAACGACGCGTTCCCGGCTTGGCCGGGAGATCGAACATACGTCACGCTCGACGCCGGCTTGATGCGCATCGACGACATCACCGATTGGACCTCACAGGCTTTCGGCATCGGCGAGATCGGCGTCCCCTTCGACGCGACCGAGCAGTCGGTGACACTCGACGTGATCGGCGTGCCGGTGCGCGCGTTCGGCGGCGTGAGCGGCGTGATCGAAGGTGAGATCCGCGCGCTCTTCTTCCGCTACGAATCGCTCGGCGGCATCGACCGGGTGACCGATGTGTTGATCGGTCCGAAAACGGAGAAGAAACGACAGAGAGCGCCCGAGCAGGCGCCGTTCACCCGGCCGGGAGACTCGGGCACGCTCTGGTTCTACGATCCGCCGACGTCGGGCGACGTCAATCCCGACGTCGGCGGGCAATTGCCGCCCGCTCGCGGCGCACGTGCCCGACGGCTGCGGCCCATCGCCATGCAGTGGGGCGGTGAGCGATTCATTTCCGACGACGGCACGAGCAGCGCGTTCGCGCTCGGCACATTCATCTCGACGATCTTCCGCGAGCTGGATGTCGAGCCGCTGCGCGACTGGAGCACGGGCCACGACGAATACTGGGGGAAAATCGGCCACTTCGCCGTGGGTTGGAAAGCGTGCGATCGCGTCACTGGAAAGCTCGGAACGCTCATGAAGGCGAATCAGCCCTTCGTCGGTTTCGGAAATGACGACCTCAAAAAAGGCTCGGAATTCCGCATGGGAACCGGGAAGTTCGTGCCGTTGGCCGACGTGCCCGACTACGTCTGGGTGAACTCGCGGCACGACGAGCCTGTCCAGCATTTCGCCGACATCGACATTCACGACATCGATGGCGGCGCTTCGCTGCTCGAGCGGGGGCACAAGAATCCGAAGAGCGTCTCCGCGTCAGTCTGGAAGAAGTACTTCGACGGATTCAAGGCGGCCAAGGTCGGCCCCGAGGAAGGCACGCTCCCCTTCCGTGTCTGGCAGCTGTGGGAGGACATGGTCGACTACCTCAATCACGGCGACGTCATTCACTTCGTCGCCGCCGCGGGCGTCCTCGCGCACTACGTCGGAGACGCGTCTCAGCCGCTGCATTGCTCGTATCTGCACCACGGCATTCCGCCGATGCTCACGCACCAGGGGCGCAAATATCCCGTGCCGAAGAGCAGCGCCGCGTTCAAGGCGTTCAAGAAGACACGGCCCGCGAAGATTCACGGCATCTATGAGGAGACCATGCTGGAAGTCGGCGCGGTCGATGCGCTCCCCGCGATCGACGCCGCCGTCGCAAAGCTCCCGAGCAAGCCGAACAAGATCAAGAGCGGCCACGACGCCGCGGTGGAGACCGTACGCCTGATGTACGCGGCTCAGCAACGTCTGACGCCGCGCACGATCATCAACGCCGACGATCCTGCCCTCTCGGATAACGGCCGCGCCGCGCGGCTCTGGGCAAAGAAGAAAATTCGCGAGGCCACGATCGCGTCGCTCGCCGACAGCGTGCGTCTCCTCGCCGATCTGTGGACCTCGGCATGGGTGCAAGGCAACGGCGATGTGAAAGCGGCGAACCAGCTCGTCGCGTTCAGCGAGCCGCAGTTCGATGCCATCTGTCGCCAGGAAGCGGACTTCGCGCCGAGTATTCCGCTGGACGACATGGCGAAGAGCAAGCGGTTCGAACCGAAGTAGCGGAGTTTCTCCGACAACATTCCGGAAAAAGACGGACGGCGGTCGTCTCGCCGAATGAGTAAATGACGGGTACTACCGTCATCGGGAGTAACTCATGTGGGGACGACTGGTTGTTGGGGCGACCGTTGCCGCGTCGGTCGTGGGATGTAGCATCGGGATGGTGAAACAGCCGCCGTCGACGATCGTGCAAGGACCGCCGACGACGACCGTCGTGCAGACGGGGACGTCGAACGGCCTCTACGCCATCGCCGGCACGTATGGACTGTTCGCGATCGACGATCACGCGCTGCCGTACAGTCTGCCGTCGAAAGACGCCGGGCTGATGCCGACGCAGGTCGTGAGCGGGGTGCTCACACTCAACGTCAACGGCGCGTTCGCCCTATCGACGACCTACCGGACGCTGGATGAACAAGGCGAGCGCCGGTTCGACGGGCAGTTCAACGGGGCGTGCGCGCGCGACGGCGACGACTATCGCCTGTTTTGGGAAGGCGGCGGTGAGACCGCGGTGAAAGCAAGCGGCGACACACTCAACATCGATCGCGATGGAGTGATGTTCCGCTATCTCAAGCGCCGTTAGGCAGTCGAACAGCGACGCGGCCGACGACGCGCACCCAGTTCACGCGTCCGGCTGCGTCGCGAACGAATTCGATCGATTGGCCGCTGTCCGGCCCGTCGGTAATCACCGCGCGATCGGGGCCGAAGAAGAGGATCGGCTGCTCGGCGGCGGGCGCCCGATTCCCATTTGGACGTTCCTGCACGAGCAGTCGCTTCCCATCCGCGCGGACGACGACCGTGTTGCTCGGCCGAGTGTACGTGCCGACGTAGGGCGCGAAGTCCGGTTGCGTCGCCAGCGGCTCGACGTTCGGCAGAGTCTCGACGAGCCCGCGGTGCGCGATGGCTTGATTGCGCGCATAGCTGACGCCGAGGTACGATTCGAGCGCCTTCCGCTCGACGTCCTGGATGAGCCGCCATCCGACGCTCGCGTTGGTGAGGATGGCGATCGCGAAATTGCGCTCCGGGACGATCTCGAGCAGGAGAATGTGGCCGGTCAACGTGCCGCCGTGCGACGCCGTGTGGATTCCGCCGACCGTTCGCAAATGCCAAGCGATGCCGATGTCGTCGTCCGTGCTTTGCTTGTGCGACTGAACCGTTCGCATCAGCTCGAGCGTCTCTCGTTTCAACACGCGTTCGCCATTCGCCGCCGTTCCGTCGCCCATATGGAAGCGCGCGTAGGCGAGCAGGTCGGTGATGCAGAGGCCGACGCCACCCGCCGTCACGCTCGATGATGGAACGAAGGGGCGCTGCAAGGTCGGCGTCCCGCTCCGCGTCACGTGGCCTGCCGCAAAACGCTGGACGATGAACTCACCAGCGGTCGTTCCAGCATGCTCGAGGCCAAGCGGCTGGAAGACGAGGTCGCGAATCGCGCGATTGATCGGCGTTCCGGTCACCGCTTCGATGACGCGCCCCGCGATGCTGAAGCCGGCGTTGTTGTAGCTCCACGCCGCGCCCGGCGGCGCCACCTGCATCAGGTCCGTGACTGTGCTGGATTCGACGAAGTTCTTGAGCGTCTCCGTTCCGCGATCGGGTCCCGACACCTGCCCTTCCCACCCGCCGAGGTGCGTAAGGAGATGCCAGACGGTCACATCGCGACTCGCCGCCTCGTCGCGTACGCGGAAGTCGGGCAGGTATTTTCGCACCGGCGCACGCAGCTCGATCTTGCCCTGTTCGACGAGTCGCATGATCGCCGTTGCCGCGAACGTCTTCGAGATCGATGCGATCGGAAAGACCGTATGCACGGTGACGGGCAGCGGATCCTCGACGTTGGTGATGCCGAGCCCACGCGTCGTCGCGACACCGTTGTTGAGAATACCGATCGCGACGCCCGGCACGCCGAACTCCTTCATCTTCGCCTCGGCGAGCGAGGCGATGGCGTCGAAGCGCGGATCGACCGGTGATTGCGCAATCGCCAGCCCGCTGGCGAACGAGACCGCGACGGCGGCGCGACGAAGCGTTCGAGTCATATGGACGGCTTGGCTGGAGTGGCTTTCGATGACGGCGGCAGCTCGATGAAGTCGGGCGCCCGGGGAACATGCTGCATCGCGTCGACGAGCGCTTGCGGCGGGAGAACGAGTTTTCGCGCACGAAGGTCAAGCCACCCGCCGGACGATCGAATGACCGCGGCGCGTTCGCCGGCGGCGGTCCAGACCTCGTTCTCGATCAGAAAGCGCGACGCGTCGGCACTCATCCCCAACACGGCGTGGGTCACGGTGACTGACTCGTGCAATCCGATTTCCCGGAAGTATTCGAGCTCCTCTTTGCGGATCACCGGGCCGATCGCGAGTCGGCGAAACTCCGCCGGCGGGAAACCATGCTCGGCGAAGAACGACATGCGCACGTCGGCGGCGAGGTCGAGATACGCGGTGTTTGCCAGATGGCCGTTGAAGTCCATCATCCCCCAGCCGGCAAGAAACTGCTTGGCGTAGCGGCCTTGGAAGAGTGAGCTCATAGACGCCCCGACAGTGAAGAGCGAAGTGAAGGCGGGCAGCGATCGTCGAGTCTGGCCGCGCGGTGACCCGTCTCGTAAGTTCAGCGCGAGCTTCGCTCTCGAATTTAGCCGACGCCGGCCACCCTCCGCTCGCGAGACGCATCTGACCGCAGACCTTCGCACGCAGCTCCAGTCCACGCTCGGCGACGCATACCGGCTGGATCGCGAACTCGGCGGCGGCGGGATGAGCCGAGTTTTCGAGGCCGAAGAGCTCCGGCTGAAGCGGAAGGTCGCTGTGAAGGTCTTGTCGCCGGAGCTCGCCCAAGGGCTCTCGGTGAGTCGCTTCGAGCGTGAGATCCAGACGGCGGCGGCGCTCCAGCAGGCGAACATCGTCCCCGTGCTCTCAGCGGGCGACATCAACGGCCTCCCGTTCTATACGATGCCGTTCGTCGACGGGGAGTCGTTGCGCGCCAGGCTCGCACGCGGACCGCTGACAATCACGGAAGTCATCGGCGTGATGCGCGACGTGTCGAAGGCGCTAGCCTACGCGCATCGTCAGGGTGTCGTCCATCGCGACATCAAGCCGGACAACGTGCTCCTGTCCGAGGGCACGGCGGTCGTCACCGATTTCGGCATCGCCAAGGCGATCAGCGCCGCGCGCACATCTGCGCCGGGCGCGACGCTGACGCAGATCGGGACGTCGATCGGCACACCGGCGTACATGGCGCCCGAACAGGCGGCGGGCGATCCCGACATCGATCATCGCGCCGACATCTACTCGCTCGGTGCGATGGCGTACGAGCTGCTTGCCGGGCGCCCCGTGTTCGCCGACCGGACGCCGCAACGCATGCTCGCCGCACACATGAGCGAAGCAGCGCGGCCCGTCGCCGAGCTGCGACCAGACACACCGGGCCTTCTCGCCGACCTGGTGATGCGGTGCCTCGCCAAGGACCCGAACGATCGCCCGCAAACAGCGACGGAAATCGCGCGTCTGTTGGACACGGTGACGAGCGGCAGCGGGATGCAAGCCGCTCCGCCGGTTCTGTTCGGCGGTCGAGGAATGCTCGGCAAGGCGCTCGCGATCTACGTCGTCGCGTTCGTTGCCGTGGCCATTTTGGCGAAGGCGGCGATCGTCGGCATCGGTCTTCCCGATTGGGTCTTCCCCGGCTCGCTGATCCTGATGGCGCTCGGGCTGCCGGTAATTCTGTGGACGGGATACGTCCAACGAGTCACGCGCCGCGCCTATACGGCGACGCCGACGTTCACCCCCGGCGGAACGCCGAGCGCCATCCAGGGCACGATGGCGACGATCGCGCTCAAGGCGGCGCCGCACGTGAGCTGGTATCGCACGGCAAAGGGCGGCATGTACGCCTTCGCCGCGTTCGTGCTCGCCGTCGGCGCGTTCATGGGTCTGCGCGCTACGGGTATCGGTCCCTTCGGAACGCTCCTCGCGTCGGGCAAGATCAACGCGAAAGAGCCGCTCCTCATCACCGACTTCAAGACGACGAACGCCGACAGCGCGCTCGGTCGCGTCGTGAGCGACGCGGTGCGGGCCGGCCTCACGCAGTCGTCCGTGCTCTCGCTCATGTCGACGAGCCAAACGGGGCAGGCGCTGCGCCTCATGGAGAAGCCGCCGCTGTCCAAGGTCGACCTCACGCTCGCCCGTCAGTTGGCGCAACGCGCCGGGGCGAAGGCGATCGTCGATGGCGAGGTCACCGGCGTCGCCGGCGGATACATCGTCGTGTTGCG
>Ga0310811_10010969_pt1 | contig 11721 bp, 9 predicted proteins | sample YCmetagenome_FD_207642 | JGI IMG/M metagenome (GOLD analysis project Ga0310811, IMG submission 207642) | Soil microbial communities from experimental microcosm in Duke University, North Carolina, United States - YC | ecosystem: Engineered > Artificial ecosystem > Soil microcosm > Unclassified ...
GCCGGCCTCGACAAGCCTGCGGCTGGCTTCTTGCAGGCGAATGGCGAGCCGATTGCCGGTCCCGACCCGTCGCGTGTCGTGGTGTTTCAGGACCCGACGCTGTTTCCGTGGCGAACCGTGCGCGACAACGTCGGCCTCGGCCCCGAGGCGCAGCGTGCGGGCCGCAAGGGACGAGGGAACGCCGCCGAACGTATCGACGCGGCACTCGAACTCGTTGGACTGTCGAAGTTCGCCGATGCGTTTCCGCATCAGCTGTCGGGCGGCATGGCGCAGCGCGCGGCGTTGGCGCGGGCGCTCGTCAACGATCCGCAACTGCTGGTGCTCGACGAGCCGTTCGGCAAGCTCGACTCGCTCACGCGCATCAGGATGCAGGGCGAACTCGTGCGGCTCTGGCAGCACGCGCGTTTCTCCGTGCTGCTCGTCACGCACGACGTCGAAGAGGCGCTGTATCTCGCAAACCGCGTGATCGTGCTGAGCGAGCGGCCGGCGCGCATTGTCGCGCAAGTGCGCAACGACGCGCCGTACCCGCGTCATCGCGACGATCCGAAGCTGGTCGCGCTGCGCCGGGAAGTGCTTGCGCAGCTTGGACTCGACGTTTGAGGCGCGCGAACGGCCGGCACAGAACGCACCGCACACAGCGAACGCACAGAACGCACAGAGCAACCGCATCACACGCACTCACATTACGAACCGGGAAGCAAGGACATGGACCTCACTGACAACGCGGCACCGCGCAACCTCTCGCGTCGTGCCTGGCTGCGCAACGCAGCATGGACCGCGGGCGCGGCGACACTCGGCGGGGCATCGTTTGGCTTGCCCGGTCTGCAAGCCGCCGCGCAGAGCGCCCGGAGCAATCTGAAGCCGTTGAAACTCTCCTGGAACGCCGGCGCGATCTGCACCGCGCCGGTCCCGGCCGCGCTCAAGCAGGGCTTCTTCGAAAAGCACGGCCTGCAGGTCGAATTGATCAACTTCGCGGACTCGACCGATCAGTTGCTCGAAGCAATTGCGACAGGCAAATCGGATGCGGGCGTCGGCATGGCGCTGCGCTGGATCAAGCCGCTGGAGCAGGGCTTCGATGTCAAGCTGACGGCGGGCATCCACGGCGGCTGCATGCGCCTGCTCGCGACAAAGACCTCGGGCATCGTCGATCTGCAAGGCCTCAAGGGCCGCACGGTCGGCGTCAGCGACATGGCGAGTCCGGCGAAGAATTTCTTCGCAATCACGCTGAAGAAGCTCGGCGTCGATCCGGACAACGACGTGCACTGGCGTCAGTACCCGGCGACGCTTCTGGGCGAAGCGTTGAAGAAGGGCGAAGTGCAGGCGATCGCCGACGGCGACCCGACAATCTGGACGCTGCGCGAATCGGACCATCTCCACGAGGTGTCGAACAACCTGTGCGGCGAATATCAGAACCGCGTGTGCTGCGTGCTGGGTGTGCGCGGCTCGCTGATCCGCAAGGACCGCGCGACTGCGCAGGCGTTGACGCAAGCGCTGCTGGAATCGACCGAGTGGAGCGCCAACCATCCCGCCGAGGCCGCCACGATTTTCTCGGCGTACGCGCCGGGCGCGGACGTCGGTCAGTTGACCGCGATGCTCAAGAGTCACACCGACCACCATCATCCCGTCGGCGATGCATTCAGGAAGGAGATCGCGCTGTATGCCGATGATCTGAAATCGGTCGGCGTGCTCAACGCCGGCACGAACTCCGATCGTTTTTCGTCGCGGGTGTTCTCCGACGTACTGGCATAAGCCGTCGCCCGAAAGCCCAAGCCAACCGACCATCGTAAGGATCGCCATGCCATCCGCCAGCGCCCATCGTCCGCAGACGCACGAGCCGATCGTGCCGTCGCCGCGCGCCGTGTCGACCCCGGCACCCGTGCAACGGGAACGCGCCGCCGCCCGTTTTTCCGACCACACTCTGCGTTTGATCTCGCTCGTCATGCCGCTTGTCGTGCTGGTCGTCTGGGAATCCTTTGCGCGGCTCGGCCTGCTGTCGCCACAAGTGTTGCCCGCGCCAACGCGTGTCGCGCAAACCGCAGTCTCGCTGATCGCCCAGGGTCGTCTGCTGAACGATATGGGCGTGAGCCTGTTGCGTGCGATGACCGGCTTCGTGATCGGCGGGACGCTGGGCGTCGCGCTCGGTACGGCGGTCGGATTTTCGCGTGTCGCCGAGGCGTTTTTCGACCGCAACATCCAGATGCTGCGCGCCATTCCGTTTCTTGCGCTGTTGCCGCTCGTGATCGTGTGGTTCGGCGTCGGTGAAGCGGGCAAGATTTTTCTCGTCGCGCTGGGCGTGCTCTTTCCGATCTATGTGAATACCGTACTCGGGATCCGCCAGGTCGATCCAAAGCTGCTGGAGTTGGGCCGGGTGATGGGCCTGTCCAAACGCACGCTGATCCGCCGCATCGTGATTCCTGGCGCATTGCCGTCGATCCTCACCGGCGTGCGTTACGCGCTGGCTTCCGCGTGGCTCGCGCTCGTCGTCGCAGAAACGATTGCGACGAGCACCGGTATCGGTTTTCTCGCGATGGATGCGCGCGAATTTCTGCGCACCGACGTGATCGTCATGACCATCGTGATCTACGCGGGCATCGGCGTGCTCGCCGATGCCTTCGCGCGTGGGCTCGAACGCTGGCTGCTGCGCTGGCATCCCAACTATGCACAAGGCGGCAAGCGATGAGCATGCATCTGAGAGAGGTGTCGTCGGCGGCCGTTATCGTTCGCCAGTTGCGTCGCGCGTATGGTTCGCGTGTCGTTATCGATGGACTGAATCTTCGCATCGAGCGCGGTGAGTTCGTTGCGTTGCTCGGCGAAAGCGGCTGCGGCAAGACGACGTTGTTACGTGCGCTGTCGGGTCTCGACTCCGTCGACGGCGGCACGATCGACGGTCCGCGTTTGCCCGCTGTCGTGTTTCAGGAGCCGCGGCTGCTGCCGTGGGAATCGCTCGCGAGAAACGTGGCGCTCGGATTGCCCGATAGCGTGGAAAACCGCGTACGTGCGCTGGGCGCGCTTGCCGAGGTGGGACTCGGCGAACGGGCTGAAGACTGGCCGCGCAATCTGTCGGGCGGCCAGGCGCAACGCGTCGCGCTCGCGCGTGCGCTCGTCCAGGAGCCGCGCCTGTTGCTGCTGGACGAACCCTTCGCCGCACTCGACGCGCTGACCCGGATCAAGATGCAGCGGCTCGTCAAACAGCTGGTCGAGCGGCATCGTCCTGGCGTTCTGCTGGTCACGCACGATGTGGACGAGGCGATCGCGCTCGCGGATCGCGCGCTGGTAATGCGCGACGGTGCGATAGCGGGCGAGTACGTGGTGGCCCAGCACGCAGTGACAGCGCTTCGAGAAACCCTGCTCGCGGAACTGGGCGTCGATAGCCACGCGTAGCGACAGGCGCCGCGCCGACCGCTTCCATTCATTCATGACGGCCGAACCGGGCTTCACTCTTCATTCTTCTTTTCACTTCCATGTCCTACGATCTCGACGCATCCCGCGCACCCTGGTCGCGCCGCCGTTTCCTGCAAAGCACGCTTGCCGCTTCCGCCCTTGCCACCGGCCTTTGCGCCTGCGGCAGTCGCAAGACCGATACCGTGCGTCTCGGGTGGGGCGCGGGCGGCTTGCCGCTCCTCGCGAAAGAGCGCGGCGAGTTCGCGAAGACGCTCGCCGCCGATGGCATCAAGGTCGAGTGGATCGGTCCGTTCCCGAATCACGCGCCGTCGCTGCAGGCGGTGACGGGCGGTAGCGCCGACTTCAGTTTTGGCGGCAGCACGACGCCCGCGCTGGCCGCGATGATCGCGGGCTCGCCGCTGGTGTTCGCGAACTTCTGTGTCGTCGACCCGCGTAGCACGGCCATCATCGCACGCGATGGCTCGGGCATCGAGCGTGTCGAAGACCTGGTCGGGAAATCAGTGGCGGTCAATCGTTCGGGGCTTGGCGAGTTTCTGCTGGTCGCCGCGCTGGAAAAGCACAACGTCGATCGCAATTCGGTGAAGCTGGTCTATCTGAACCCGCCGGATGCCGCGCCTGCCTTCGGGCAGGGCAAGGTCGACGCGTGGTCGATGTGGAGTCCGGGTGTCGATATCGCCCGTGCGAACTACAAGGGACACGATATTTTTCTCGAAGGCCGGGACCTCGACTTCCAGATCGACTTCAATTCGTATGTGACCACACGCAAGTTCGCGCAGGACAATCCGGACCTCGTGAGGGCGGTCAACAAGGCTTACGCGCAGGAGGCGCAGTGGGCGTCGGAGCATCCGGACGAGGCGGAACGCATCGCCCAGAAGCAGGGCAACTACAGCGACGAAGTGCGCGCCACGCTGACGGCGATGAAGCGCCGCTACACGATGCACGGCGTGGACGATAAGGCGTTCGTGCAGGATCTGCAAAAGGCCGCCGACTGGCTCACGAAGCGCAACGTGCTGCCCCAGCAGATCACTGTCGCGGATTATCTGGTGAAAGTGTGACGCAGAAGGTCTAGACCGAGTCGCTCTGGGGCATCGACGAAATCGAGCGCGATGTATTCGAGCAAGGCCTTCGTGACCTTCCGGGGCAAGCCGACGAGCGTTGTCGAATTTCCCACTGCGCGCGTTAATGGGGTGATGCCGGTGCACAGCCGCCTGTCGACCACCGTACCCTTGTCGGCTTCGGCGAGCAGGCGTCGTGCGCCGACGTTCTGCGGATCCTTTGGCCGGCGCGTGTATCGTTAGGCGATCTTATGCGACAGCGCCGGCGATGTGACATACGCTGGTCAACGCTCGACTCATCTGCTTGAAGTTGAAGAAAAGCCGAAAGACTAGATGGCTTTTGCTCCCGTTAAAGCAGGTAATTTTCGTGCAATCCCACGTTGACGAAAACACGGTGCTCCAATGCTCTGAAAATTGCGCCCCGCCGGCCTGTTTCGAGCGTTAGGCCTGGTGGTCCACCAATGCGCGTATCGCCCGTGCCGCCATGGGATGTCCCATGTCCGATGCGACGAAATGGGCCACCTTGCGATCGGCTAGGCCTATCGTCACGTAGTCGTTCGGTGCTTTTGTGTTGAGCCCGTCCGATGCCGAGTGATATTCGATGCGCAACTGCGCCGCGGTGACGACGACGCGCAGATACCCGTAATTACTGTCGTCGTAGTTTTCAAGCACGACCTGATCCGTAGTCGACGATGCCGCTTGCAGAATCTGCGGCGCGCGGATGGCGGGCGCGCCATGCGCGGCGAGCTTGATCAAACCATGTCCGCCGTTGCCGCACACGAGGTAGGGAATCTGTGTGCCGTCCGCGTTGCGCGTGCGCGTGAAGCGCTGATAGTTGTGCGCATGGCCGGAGAGGAAAGCATGAGGCCAGACGCCGTTGGCTTCGCACACCGCGTCGATCTGCGCCAGCATGGCGGTGCTCGATCCATGTCCGCCCGCGCAGTAAGGCGGATGATGATCCGCGAACAGCAGCGCCCCAGTGAACTTCTCTGCCTTGACGCGTTTGAGCGCGGCGTCGAGAAAATCGAGTTGAGTGCGTCCGATGTTCGGGTCCGAGATCACGCCCGGATCTTCGAGCGTGTTGCTGTAGAACACCAGCACGCGCACGAACGGCGCCTCGAACGTGAAGAACACGCCGGGCTGGATTTGCGCGGTCCGCGATAGCCCACCGGCTTCCGGTGTCACGGCAAAGGTATCCGCGCAAAAGTTGCGTAGGAATGCGGCAAGGCTCGCGGCGTGCGCCTCGGGCGATACCATCCCGTCGTGGTTCCCCGCGCAGGCGAGGATCGGCGCTGGATAGTTGCGATACGGTTCGTAAAACTGGTCGTAGTAGTACGCGCCTTCGCCGAAGCTATAGACTACGTCGCCAAGCATCAACGCGAACTGTGGCACTTCGGCGGCGTTGGTCTCGTTGCAGTCGGCGGTCAGTTTATCGGCTACTTCGTTCTGGGTCGTGGGGCCTTTCGTATTGCCGCAGTCGCCCAGCGCGTGAAAAACGAGTTGCCCGGCGGCCGTGATCCTGTCGATGGCGGCGGTGTTGCCGCCCATGACTTCGGCGAGGGAGAGCTGAGGTTCCACGCCGCCTCTCGGCGCGGGAAACGGCAGTGGAAACAGCTTGTGTTCCGCATTGAGCTTGTCGATCTCCTTGTAGGCGGCGGCGTCCGATGGATGAGGCACACGAAACACCGTCGGATCGGCGGTCGGCTGGGGCTGCGCGAACACGGGCTTGTCCAGCATGCGCATCGCGGGCGGGGCGGCGGTGGCGAGCCAGGCCGCCTGGTTCGCGCTCCTGGCACGCGCGGCGGCCTTTCTGGAGGGGGCCGCGGCCTTTGCGGCCGTCTGTTTCCTGTCCTTTTCTTTCGTTGTGGTTTCTTTCGCCTTCGTTTTCGGTTTCGATTCGCGTTTTGCCGGCATGAGCGCCTCCTGACGAAGAGTAAGCGGGGAAGCGGGCGAACGGCGTTGACCGTTGCATCCGTCGAACGCTACGACACGCGTATTGCGGAAAAGTGTCGCGACCGGATCGAATTGGTTCGTTGAATTATTCAGGTTATCCGTCAGGCCGATACGCCGTTTGATCATCAAACTTCATTCGGCGTCAAACCAGTTGGGTGTTACTCCTGATGACTCACGTACCCGATGAAACGACAGGCGTTCAACCCGCGAACGGGGCGAAGGCGGCGCGCCCCAGATTGCCCAGGACGGTATCGTTTTGCGGTGTGTGGATCCGCGCGCAGAGCACATCCCGATAGTGCCGCTCCAGCGCGTTGTGGCGGCTCAGGCCAGGATTGCCGCTCGCTTCGAGCGCGAGTTCGACGGCGTCGATTGCGTTCTTGCTGACGAGATACTTGATGGTCGCGGCCTCGTTCACCGCGATCTGGCCCGTCGCGCCAGCGTCGAGCAATACCCGGTTGTTGAGGAGCAGCGCGTCGATGCGTCCCGCGGTCTGCTGAAAGCTGTCGAGACTCGCGAGAGGCGCCTTCAGGCCGGACGGCACGCGCGTCGCGGCCCATTGCACGAACCAGTCGCGTGCAGCGCGGGCCACGCCGTCGTAGATCGACGGAAGCAGCACGCTCATCCAGAGTGCCGTGACCGGGTCCATGCCGTTGGCCGGCCCGGGCGGTTGCAGGTCGACCGCATAGTCGGCCGGCACATGCACGTTGTCGAAGATCACTTCGTGGCTGCCCGTCGCGCGCATGCCGAGATGATTCCATGGCTCGCCGAATCGAATACCGGGTGTATTGCGATGCACGAGCCATGTGCCGACGCGCGGCTCAGGCTCGTCGGTGCGTCCCCAGACAGCGAACCATGTGAGTCCGGGGCTGCCCGTCGAATAGATCTTGCGGCCATTCAGAATCCAGTGATCGCCTGCGAGCCTGCCGACTGTTGCGGGCAAGCCGCCGCGCGAGGGCGAACCCAGTTCAGGCTCGACCCGCAGCGAATTGATCAGCGCGCCACGCTCCACTGCGTCGCGCGCGATCTGCTGCTTCAACGCGACCGGCCAGTTGGGATTCGCTTGCAACCGAAGGTGATAAAGACACTGCATCACGAGGATCAAGGCGGTCGACGGTTCGCCGCGCGCAACGGCCCGAACCACCTTCAATGTTTGCGCGAGAGTCGCCTCGTGGCCGCCAAGCGCGCGCGGCACGGTAAGCGACAGCAATCCCGCGCGGCGCAGACACGCGAGGTTGTCGTGAGGAAAATGCGGACCCTGATCGAGCGCGGCCGCGCCTGCTGCGAACTCCGCAGTCAACGAAGCCAGCCAGCGATCGGCGCGTTCGCTGTTCAGATCGGCGAATGCGCAGACGGCCACGGGGTCGCGTTCGGCGTCGCGCGTGCTGTGGTGCTCGAGGTTGTGCACGGGAACGATCAGGTTGGTATCGGGATGTCGGCTCGTCATGCTCTTTACGGTGTCGGGGCGGGAAGGACGCTCGTGAATCACGGCGACGCGAGCGGGAACTGCCTGACAGGCAGTGCGGCGAGCGCCAGTCAGGCAAGTAATCGATACATGGGTAGTTCCCGCCGAAGCAGCGTACAGAAACGCTGAGAAGCCTACGATACGGACGCGCAGGTTATTACGCAAACGCATTGTTCTTCTTTGTTAATATGCGAAAACGCAATGCATTGCGGCATTGAGCGATACAGGCCAAACGCGCTAAGCTAGGACAAACCCGATCAACGTGGTGAGTCCACGTATCTTTCCGGAACCGAAAAAGATCAATGAAACTCGATGAGATTGAGGCATTTGTCGCGGTCGTGCGCAGCCAGTCGTTGAGTCAGGCAGCCGAATCGCTGACACTCACCCAGCCCGCCGTGACGCGGCGGATTCAGAATTTCGAAGAAGCACTCGGCGTCGAGCTGCTGGATCGCAATACCAAGCCGTTAAAAACCACGCCAATGGGGCGCGCGGTCTACGAGCAATGTCGCGCGATCGTGCGCGAGGTCGATGCGCTGCGCCATCTCGTCACCGACGATGCGCCGCTTGCCGGCGTGCTCAGACTCGGTGTCGCGCAAACAGTCGCGGACGTGGCGATGCTCACCGCGTTGCATGCGCTAAGACAGGCGCATCCCGAGCTTCAGGCGAGGGTATCGACAGGCTGGGGCAGTCCATTGCTGCAAAAGGTTGAAGACGGCGAACTGGATGCGGCCGTCGTGCTGTTGCCGGCCAATCGTTTGTTGCCCGAGACCCTGGTCGCCAATTCGCTTGGGGCGCTCAAGATGGCGGTGGTCGCGCGCAAGGGCAGCATGAAGAAGCGCACCTATTCGCTCGCCGAATGTCAGCCCCTGGGCTGGGTTCTCAACCCGGACGGTTGCGGCTTCCGGGCGGGTCTTCAACATGCGCTCGCCGCGCGAGGCTACACGCTGAAGCTCAATCTGGAGACCCTCGGCACGGAACTGCAACTTGGCCTTGTCGCGGACGGCGTGGGGCTGGGTCTCGTCCCCGTGCCGCTCCTCAACAGGAGCACGCATGCATCTGAGCTGGACATCGTTCCGGTCACCGACTTCAAGCCCGAAATCGCGGTGTGGATGGTTCGCTCGCGCGCGCTCGGCAAGATGCAGAGCGCCATCGCCGTGTTGTCCGGGAGTATCGAGCAGAGCTTCAAGGCCGCGCGTCTCGCTCGCGCTGCGTGACACCGCACGCGTGTGCGCCGTGCAGCCGGTCCGCGCTAATCGACACGTGGACCGACACCGCCCGGATCAGATCACGAAGAAGCCATGCGTGCCGTCGCGTTCGAGCTGCGCGACCAGTCCGTATTCCCATTCCAGATAGGCGTTCATCGCTTCATGTGCGTTGTCGGTGCCTTCATAGGGCCGGCGATAGCGATCTATACGCGGCGATGCCAGAGAAGCGTCGCCCGTTTCGACCGGCAATCCTGCGCGAATCCATGCGGACGTGCCGCCTTCGAGCACCTGCACGGGCTTGCCGGTCAGCGTTGCGACCTCGGGCGCGGCGAACGGTGCAAGCACATTGGTCGCGCACGTGACGACATAGCGCTTCGCGTCGGGCAACACGCGCAGATCGTCGAAGTCGTTCGTCAGACGCGAGCGGAGCGCCCAGTGCGCGCCGGGAATATGGCCTTTGACATGATTCGCGCTGGACGTGAAGTCGAGCACGACCGTCTGGCTCTCCTTGTCCGCCAGTAGCGCGGCGAGTTGCTCCGGCGAGATCGACGGCGTCGGCGATGGCTGTGGCTTCGGCGCCTGCCATGCGCCGCTCTGGGTCAACTGGTCCGGCGACACGCCGTCGATCACATAGACGTCGATATTCATCTGCGCAAGCCACGACGCCGTCATGTTGGCGCGCACGCCATCGTCGTCGAACAGCACGACACGCGCGCCGCGCACGGGCACAAACATCTCCGTTTCCTGCACGAGCTGGCCGCCAGGCGCACCCTGGAATCCGGATACGTGAGCCTGTTCGTACTCGGCGGGCGTCCGCACATCGAAGCGGTACGTGGTGCGTGATGCGTCCGTCGCCCACCGTGCGGCTTCTTCAAGCGACGCGCGCCCTACGCCCGCACGCTCGGCGAGCGCTTGCGCCGCCGTGCGCGCGGCGGCGAGGTTCGCCGGATCGCGCCCCGCGCCAATGTCGAACGTCCGGTTGCTGCCGTGCTGCAAGGTCTGCCCGGCGAGCGTCCAGCCGATCGTGCCGTTGCGCAACGCGGCGACGGGATTCGGCAAGCCCGCGTTGACGAGCGATTGCGTGCCGATGATGCTGCGCGTGCGTCCCGCGCAATTGACGATGACGCGAGTCTTCGCGTCCGGTGCGAGGGCTCGCGCGCGCAGGACCAGTTCCGCGCCGGGCACGCTGATGCTGCCTGGAATGTTCATCGTCTGATACTCGTCGAAGCGGCGCGCATCGAGCACGACGACATCCTCGCCATTCTGCAACAGCGCATCGACGGCCTGCGCCGACAACGAAGGCGTATGCCGCCGCGCCTCGACGAATTCGCCGAACGCCTTGCTCGGCACGTTGACGTCGCGAAACACTTCACCGCCGGCCGCGATCCAGCCCTTCAGGCCACCTGCGAGCAGCGTCACGTCGGTATAGCCGAGCGCGGTGAGTCGCTCGGCGGCGCGCGCGGCAAATCCTTCGTCCGCATCGAGCAGCACGATGGGAATGCCCGGGCGCGGCAGACGTGTGTACGCTTCCACCTCAATTTTCGACAGCGGGAAGTTTGCAGCGAACAGCGGATGACTCTGCGCGTGCGGATCTTCCTCGCGCACGTCGAGCAACGCGATCTCGCGTCCGGCGAGCAGCGCTTCCCGCACATCCTGGTAAGTACGTTCGCGATATGACTTCATGAAAGACGGAGTTCCTTGCTGAGGTCCCACAGATTGGGGACGGTGTCGTTCGAATAGCCTGAAATGAAGGGCTTGGGCGTTGCACCGGGTGGATACGTCGAGCGATGGATCGCGCCGATGTTCGCGCCATAAACATGAATGCTGATGGACACGCGGTCGTCGTATGCATTACGGACGCGGTGAATGTCGCCGATGTTCGGAGAGACGGCTTCGACCGCGCCGCGCTCGAGCCGCACTTCATCGCCTGTCTGGCGCGGCGTGCCGTCGCGATCGCGCACGAAAGACGCCGCGAGTTCCGCGCCGCGAAGCACGCCGATCAAACCCCATACCGTGTGGTCGTGAATTGGCGTTTGCTGGCCCGGTCCCCAGACAAAGCTGACCACGGAGAATCGCTGGCGGACGTCGGCATAGAGCAGGAATTGCTGATAGCGATCCGCCGATGGTTGCGCGTAGGCATCGGGCAACCAGTCGTCGACGCTGATCAACTCGCTCAACGCGGTCGCGCCGCGTTCGAGCAGGTCGGCTTCGCTGGCGGCCGTGTCGACCAGTTCCGCGATGGTGCCCACAAAGTGCCGAAGTTTGCGAATAGCCATCAGTCGAGCAACTCCGGTTCGGCAACGACCAGACCTTCATAAAGGCTCTCGAACGAATATTGCGCGCCGCCTGGCCGCCCAACCTGCGCGTGCGTCAACACCGCCATCTCGTGAGAAATCGGCTGCGGCTTGCTTGCAGCCTCCGCGAGCAGTTGCGCATGACACGCGTTGTCGAGCGCGAGGTACCACCAGGCCGCCGCTTCGACTGTCGGGCCGGCGGTCAGAATGCCGTGGTTCTTCAATATGACCGCCTTGAAGTTGCCCAGCGCGGCGGCAATGCGTGCGCCTTCCGTCGTATCCAGCACCACGCCCCTGAAGTCGTCGAAGAGCGCGTGGTCCTCGTAGAAGGAGCACGAATCCTGCGTGAG
>Ga0310811_10010970_pt1 | contig 11720 bp, 10 predicted proteins | sample YCmetagenome_FD_207642 | JGI IMG/M metagenome (GOLD analysis project Ga0310811, IMG submission 207642) | Soil microbial communities from experimental microcosm in Duke University, North Carolina, United States - YC | ecosystem: Engineered > Artificial ecosystem > Soil microcosm > Unclassified ...
ACTCCAGGGCCCAGTGCCCGATGCCGTAGTCCTCCATGGCCTCGACCAGTGCGGAGGAGGAGTTGTATCCGTTCTCGCCGCCCGAGGGTGGCCGGTGGAACGACCTGTTCAACGACAGCTTCGACATTTCGGTCAGGTTGTCGATGTCGGCCCCGACGGCGTAGGAGGGGCCCGCGCCCGTGGTGATCACCACCCGGATGTCGTCGTCCTGCTGGGCGGCTCTGCTCGCCTCGATGAGGTCGCGCAGCAGCGTCCCCCCGAAGGCGTTGTGCCGTGGCCGGCTCAGCCTCCAGAGCGCGATGTGCCGGCCGACGCGGGTGATCTCCAGGTCCATGTTGTGAACGCAATCGCTAGCGGGGATCTGACGCGGAGGAACGGTCCGCGGCCGCGCGGGGCGAAATCGAATCCGTCGTAGTGCTCCGCGCGTTGGAGTACGCAATGGGCACAGTAATGGAGGCCCGGCCGCTTAGCCCTCGCAATTGGGCAGCAATACTTCACTGTATCGGCGAGTGGACGGTTCCGGTGGAAGGCGCGGACCGGCGCACGGCCGTCCAGCGGCGCCGGGTCGGGCGGCGCATACACTGCTGCGGTGGACGCAGCTGCTACCCCGCGAAGGCGCCGGAGCTCAAGAGAGGTTCGCGAGACCATCTTGGCGCTGGCGCGGGAGCTGTTCGACGAGAACGGCTATGAGGCGACGACGACGATACAGATCGCAAAGGCGGCCGGTGTCTCGGAACGGCTTATCTTCAGCAACTTCGGCACGAAGGCCGAGCTGTTCAATGCCGCTGTCATCACCCCTTTCGCCTCGGTGATCACCTCGTACGTCAGGGCGAGCGCGCGGGACACCCGGAACTCCTCGATGGAGGAGCGGATCGACTATTTCGTCCGGGGCCTGTACGACCTGGCCCGCGAGCATCGGACGGCGCTGCTGACGGCCCTGGAGGCGAGCAGCTCGAACGGGCCGTCCCCGCACGAGAACGTGCTCGACTTCCTCGCCCGCTCGTTCCAGGGCACCCTGCTCGAGCTGTCGCCGGACGAGGAGTTCCGGGAGGACTACGACAGCGAGGCGTCGCTGGCCGCATTCGTCGGCATGGTCTTCGGGGTCGCGCTGCTGGACAGCCTGATCTTCCCGGTCGGCTCGCGCCGGCCCACCCGGCGCCGTCTCATCGAGGAGATGCGCAAGACGACCCTCATCGGGGTGGCCCGCGACCCCGCCGCGATTCGCGACAAACCGTCGGCGAGCGAGTGACCCGGGCCGGTCGCGGCGCGGCGGGCGTCGTTCGGTGCTCCGGTCAGCTGGTCAGGTCCAGCTCGAAGGAGTACCGGCTGGCCCGGTAGATGTGCGAGCCGTACTCCACCGCGCGGCCGGCCGCGTCCCAGGCGGTGCGGGTCATGGTCAGTAGCGGGGCACCGCGGGGCTCGGCGAGCAGCTTGGCCTGTGCGGTGGTGGCCGCGCGCGCACCGACCACCTGGTTGGCCGTCTTCGGGACGTGGCCCGCGGCGCGTAGCAGCTCGTAGAGCCCGCGTTCGGCGAGGTCGGCCCGGCGCAGCGTCAGCACGTCGACCGGCACCGCGTTGTGCATCAGGGCCAGCGGCTCGTCGTCGGCGTAGCGCAACCGTTCGATCCAGTTGATCTCCGAACCGAACGGGATGCCCAGCGCGTCGGCGATCTCGTCGGGGGCCTGCCTGATCTCCAGGAGGAGGATCTCCGAGCGGGGCTTCTGACCGGACTTGGACAGGTCGTCGTAGAGGCTGCTCAGCTCGACCGGACGACGCACCTTGGGCTGAACGATCTGGGTGCCGACCCCTCGCTTGCGCACCAGCATGCCGCGTTCGACCAGGTAGCCGATGGCGCGGCGCATCGTCGGGCGGGAGACCCCGAGCCGGTCGGCCAGCTCGACCTCGTTCTCCAGGCGGCCGCCCACCGGCAGCGCGCCGTCCTCGATCAGCTGCTGGATGCGGGACGCGACCTGAAAGTACAGCGGCACCGGGCTGGTGCGGTCCAGCGTCATGTCCGGTACCAGGCCCCACACCGTGGTCCGCTGCAGGTCTGCCACCACAGCCACCTGCCTCCGTTCGTATGTAAGAACAAAGTATGTAAAGACAAACTGTTGACTTGATATCACCCGAAAGGGTACACCTGGGAGCGGCCGGGAGGACTGGACCGGCCCCGTCACACCGAACGGGTCCACACCGAGCGAAGGGCCGTGATGACCGGACGCCGAGCTGCCGAGGTGCTCACGATGGGTCGGCTCGGGGTGGACATCTACCCGCTGCAGACCGGGGTCTCACTGCGCGAGGTCACCACGTTCGGCAAGTACCTCGGGGGCACCGCGGCCAACGTCGCGGTCGCCGCCGCCCGCCACGGCCGCCGCGCCGCCCTGATCTCCCGCACCGGGGCCGACCCGTTCGGCGAGTACCTGCACGACGCGCTGCGCGGGTTCGGGGTGGACGACAGCCTCGTCACCCCGTACCCGGAGCTGCCGACACCGGTGACCTTCTGCGAGATCTTCCCCCCGGACGACTTCCCGATCTACTTCTACCGGCTGCCCTCGGCGCCGGACCTGCAACTGCGGGCCGAGGAGCTCGACCTGGACGCGGTGCGGGAGGCCGACGTCTTCTGGGTCACCGGCACCGGGTTCTCCGCCGAGCCCAGCCGGGAGGCCACCCTCGCCGCCCTGCGGGCCCGGAACAAGGCCGGCATCACGGTGCTGGACCTGGACTACCGGCCGGTGTTCTGGCCGTCCCGGGAAGCGGCCCGCGATGCCATCGCCGAGGCGTTGCCGCTGGTCACCGTTGCGGTCGGCAACCAGGACGAGGTCGAGACCGCTGTCGGGACCCGGGATCCACTCGCCGCGGCCGACGCACTGCACGCCGCCGGGGTGGACCTCGCGGTCGTCAAGCAGGGCCCCAAGGGGGTGCTCGCCTCCCGGCGCGACGGCGACTGCGTCGAGGTGCCCCCGGTGCCGGTCGAGGTGGTCAACGGGCTCGGTGCCGGTGACGCCTTCGGCGGCGCGCTGTGCCACGGGTTGCTCTCGGGATGGGACACCGAGCGGGTGATGCGGTTCGCCAACGCGGCCGGCGCGCTGGTGGCCTCCCGGCTGGCCTGCGCCGACGCGATGCCCGACACCGGTGAGGTGTTCGCGCTGATGGAGAGGGGAGCGGTCCGTGCGGGCTGACCTGATCACCGGGTTGATCGACACCCGGGTCCGCCGCCCGGGGGCCGTGGCCGAGGCCGCCGCCCGTCGCCGGCGCCCGGACGGGGTACTCGGCGAGCACGGCCGCCTGATGATGATCGCCGCCGACCACCCGGCCCGGGGCGCGCTGGCCGCCGGGTCGAACCCGCTGGCCATGGGGGACCGGATCGAGCTGCTCGACCGCCTGTGCCTGGCGCTCTCGCGGCCCGGGGTCAACGGTGTGCTCGGCACCCCGGACGTCCTGGAGGACCTGCTGCTGCTCGGCGCGCTGGACGGCAAGGTCGTGATCGGCTCGATGAACCGCGGCGGCCTGGCCGGCAGCGTCTTCGAGATGGACGACCGGTTCACCGCCTACGACGCGGACGCCATCGCGGCGACGGGCTTCGACGGCGGCAAGATGCTGACCCGGATCGACCTGGACGACCCGGCCACGGCGTCCACACTCGCGGCCTGCGGGCGGGCCGTCAGCGAGCTGGCCGGGCACCGGCTGATGGCCATGGTCGAGCCGTTCATCTCCCGCCGCGTCGACGGCCGGGTCCGCAACGAGCTGACCCCCGAGGCCATGATCCAGGCGACGAGCGTGGTCGCGGGGCTGGGCACCACGTCGGCCTACACCTGGCTGAAGGTGCCGATCGTCGACGACATGGCCCGGGCGATGGAGGCCACCACGCTGCCCGCGCTGGTGCTGGGCGGGGAGGTCAGCAGCGACCAGGACGCTGCGTTCGCCAGCTGGCGTAAGGCGCTCGAGCTGCCGACCGTGCAGGGCCTGGTGATCGGGCGCAGCCTGCTGTTCCCCCCGGACGACGACGTCGCCGGGGCCGTGGACGCGGCGGTGAGCCTCCTGTGAACGCGAACCTGATCAGGGCCGGTGAGGCGGCCAAGGACGGCTTCGAGCTCGTCGTCACCCCGGAGACGGCCGGCTGGGGTTACAGCTCGCTGCGGGTGCTGGAGCTGGCACCGGGCAAAGCCGTCACGTTCGGCACCGGGGACGACGAGATGATCGTGCTGCCGCTGTCCGGCTCGTGTGTGGTGGAGTGCGGCGGCGACGTCTTCGTGCTGGCGGGCCGCCGCGACGTGTTCTCGCGGGTCACCGACTTCGCCTACGTGCCCCGGGACGCCCGGGTGACCGTCAGCTCCGAGGCCGGCGGCCGGTTCGCGCTTCCCGCCGCCCGCTGCGAGCGGCGGCTGCCCGCCCGCTACGGCCCCGCCGACGGGGTCAGCGTGGAGCTGCGCGGGGCCGGGCAGGCCAGCCGGCAGGTGAACAACTTCTGCATGCCCGGCACGTTCGAGGCCGACAAGCTGATCGCCGTCGAGGTGCTCACCCCGGCCGCGAACTGGTCGTCCTACCCGCCGCACAAGCACGACGAGGACCGCGACGGGGAGTCGGTGCTGGAGGAGATCTACTACTTCGAGGTCCAGGCCGCCCGGCCTGGACCACAAGAAGACAGCGCCGAAGGCTCAGTGCATTCCGGGGGGAACTCGGGGGGCGGAGCCCCCCGAGGGTTGGCCTACCAGCGGGTCTACACCTCCGGACCGGGCCGGGAGATCGACGTCTGTGCCGAGGTCCGCAGCGGCGACACCGTGCTCATCCCGCACGGCTGGCACGGCCCGTCGATGGCCGCCCCGGGTTACGACCTCTACTACCTGAACGTGATGGCCGGGCCGGGGGAGGAGCGGGCCTGGGCGATCTGCGACGACCCGGCTCACGCCTGGGTGCGGGGCACCTGGACCGACCAGGAGATCGACCCTCGATTGCCGCTGACGAGCGTCGAGGAGCGTGCCCGATGAGGCTCACGGTCTCCCAGGCTGTGATCAGGTTCCTGGCCGCCCAGTACAGCGAACGGGACGGGCGGAGGCAGCGGCTGGTCCCGGGTTGCTTCGGCATCTTCGGGCACGGCAACGTGGCCGGGCTCGGCCAGGCGCTGCTCGAGTCGTCTTTGCAGGCCGGGGGGGACTCGGGGGGCGGAGCCCCCCGAGGGTTGCCCTACCACCTGGCCCGCAACGAGCAGGGCATGGTGCACGCGGCGGTCGGGTTCGCCAAGCAGCGCGACCGGTTGCAGGTCATGGCGTGCACCGCATCCATCGGCCCGGGGTCGACGAACATGCTGACCGGGGCCGCGCTGGCCACCACCAACCGGATCCCGGTGCTGCTGCTTCCCTCGGACGTCTTCGCCACCCGGGTGGCCAACCCGGTGCTGCAGGAACTCGAACGCGGTGACGCTGGCGACGTGAGTGTGAACGACGCCTTCCGGCCGCTGTCCAGGTTCTTCGACCGCGTGTGGCGGCCCGAGCAGCTGCCCTCGGCGCTGCTGGGTGCGATGCGGGTACTCACCGACCCGGCCGAGACCGGCGCGGTGACGGTCTGCCTGCCGCAGGACGTGCAGGCCGAGGCCCACGACTGGCCCGACGAGCTGTTCGCCGAGCGGGTCTGGCACATCGCGCGCCCGGTGCCCGAACCGTCCGCGCTGGCCCGGTCGGTCGCGCTGATCCGGGAGGCACGGCGGCCGTTGCTGGTGGCCGGTGGTGGTGTGGTCTACTCCCAGGCGCGCGAGGCCCTGCGGCGGTTCACCGAGGCCACCGGCATCCCGGTGGCCGACACCCACGCCGGCAAGGGCGCGCTGGCGTGGGACCACCCGAACGCCGTCGGTGGCCTCGGCTCCACCGGCACCCCGGTGGCCAACGAACTGGCCCGCGATGCCGACCTGGTGATCGGCGTCGGCACCCGCTACAGCGACTTCACCACCGCCTCGCGCAGCGCGTTCGCCAACCCGGATGTGCGGTTCGTCAACCTCAACGTGGCCCGCCTCGACGCCGCCAAACACGCCGGCGAGATGCTGGTGGCCGACGCCCGCGAGGGGCTCGTCGCCCTGGCCGCGGCGCTGGACGGCCACCAGGTCGAGCGCAGCTGGGACATGGCCGGCTGGAACGCGACCGTCGACCGGGCCTTCCATCTGGGGAACGGGCCGCTGCCCGCCCAGACCGAGATCCTGGGCGCGCTCAACGAGGAGCTCGACCCGCGCGACGTCGTCGTGCAGGCGGCCGGTTCCCTGCCCGGTGACTTGCAGATGCTGTGGCGGGCGTCCGACCCGAAGAGCTACCACGTGGAGTACGCCTACTCCTGCATGGGCTACGAGATCGCCGGCGCGCTCGGGGTGAAGATGGGGGCTCCGGACCGTGAGGTGTTCGCCCTGGTCGGCGACGGGTCCTACCTCATGATGGCCTCCGAGATCGTCACGGCGGTGTCGGAGGGGATCAAGCTCAACCTGGTCATCGTGCAGAACCACGGCTTCGCCTCCATCGGGGCGCTGTCGGAGTCGGTCGGCTCGCAGCGGTTCGGCACCCGTTACCGCTACCGCTGCGCCGAGAGCGGACGGCTCGACGGTGACCGGCTCCCGATCGACCTGGCCGCGAACGCCGAGAGCCTCGGCGCGGAGGTGATCCGGGTGCGCACCGTCGAGGAGCTCCGAGCGGCCATCCACACGTCCAGGGCCTCAATGCGGACCACGGCCATCCACGTCGAGACCGACCCGCTGGCCCCCGTCCCCTCCAGCGAGAGCTGGTGGGACGTGCCGGTGGCCGAGGTGTCCGCGCTGGACACCACCCAGCAGGCCCGCAAGACCTACGAGGCGCGGCGCACCGCCCAGCGCCCGCTGCTGGCACCGGTCACCGAACCTGCCACCGCACCGATCACCGCACCGATCACCGAACCGGTCACCGAACCGGTCACCCGAGAGGACACGCGTTGAGGACCATCAGCCATTGGATCGGCGGTAAGCCCGTACCGGGTTCGGGGGAGCGCACCGCACCGGTCTGGAACCCCGCGACCGGGCAGCAGCAGGCCGAGGTGCCGCTGGCCTCCCGCGAGGAGGTCGACGCCGCCGTCCGCTCCTCGGCTGCCGCGTTCTCCGACTGGTCGCAGTCCTCGCTGTCGACACGGGTCAAGGTGCTCTTCGCCTTCCGGGAACTGGTCAACAGCCATGCCCGCGAGCTGGCGGAGATCATTTCCGACGAGCACGGCAAGGTGGTCTCCGACGCCCTCGGTGAGGTGCAGCGCGGGCTGGAGGTCGTGGAGTTCGCCTGCGGCATCCCGACCCTGCTCAAAGGCGGGTTCTCCGACCAGGTCTCCGCCGGCGTCGATGTCTACTCCTGGCGCGAGCCGGTGGGGGTCTGCGCCGGGATCACACCGTTCAACTTCCCGGTGATGGTGCCGATGTGGATGCACCCGGTGGCGATCGCCTGCGGCAACACGTTCGTGCTCAAGCCGAGCGAGCGCGATCCGTCAGCGTCGATGCTGATCGCTGAGCTATGGGCCCAGGCGGGGCTACCCGACGGCGTGTTCACCGTGCTGCACGGTGACAAGGAAGCCGTGGACGCGCTACTCGACCATCCCGATGTCGCGGCTGTGTCCTTCGTGGGCTCGACCCCGATCGCCCGCTACATCCACCGGCGCGGCACCGAGCAGGGCAAGCGCGTGCAGGCCCTGGGTGGGGCGAAGAACCATGCGGTCGTACTCCCGGACGCTCCTCTGGAGTTCGCCGCCGAGCACCTGGTCGCCGCCGCCTTCGGGTCCGCCGGTGAGCGGTGCATGGCCATCTCCGCGACCGTGGCCGTCGGTGGTGCGGCGGACGCGCTGGTCGAGACGGTGGCCGCGAAGGCCCGCGCGGTGAAGGTGGGCTCCGGGCGCGACCCCGAGTCCGAGATGGGCCCGGTCGTGACCGCCGCGGCCCGGGACCGGATCGTCGGCCTCATCGGCACCGGTGCCTCGCAGGGGGCGGATCTGGTCGTCGACGGCCGCGGCCTGCGCGTGAGCGGGTACGAGGACGGATTCTTCGTCGGTCCCACGGTGATCGACCGCGTGCGACCGGACATGGACGTCTACCGGGAGGAGATCTTCGGCCCGGTGCTGACGGTGGTCAGGGCGAACGACGTGGACGAGGCGATCGCCCTGATCAACGACAACCCGTACGGGAACGGCACCGCGATCTTCACCTCCTCCGGTGCGGCCGCACGACGGTTCCAGCGGGGGGTTCGGGTCGGGATGATCGGGATCAACGTGCCGATCCCGGTCCCGATGGCCTACTACTCGTTCGGTGGCTGGAAGGACTCGCTGTTCGGCGACCACCACATCCACGGCCCCGAGGGGGTCGACTTCTACACCAGAGCCAAGGTCGTCACCTCCCGATGGCCGATGACCGAGAGAAGCGGCAGCGGAACGAGCGTTGGCTCCGAGTCGGCCAGCGGCGCCTCCTATCACTTCCCGACCGCCACCTGACCTGCATGAACCAACCAGCAGCCGCATTTGGAGCGTGCTGCCCGCACAGAAGGAAGAGCTCAATGACGAGTACCCGTAGGTTCCTGCGCGGTGCGGCCGCGGTCGCGGCGCTGCTGACGGCGACGACGGCACTCACCGCCTGCAGCAGCAAGGGTGGCGCGCAATCCCAGGACGCGGCCGGCGGCGGAAAGCGCCTGACGGTCGCCATGGTCACCCACGAGCAACCCGGCGACACGTTCTGGGACAAGATCCGGGCCGGAGCCCAGGACGCCGCCCGCGACCACAACGTGGACCTCAAGTACTCCAACAACGAGAACGGCCCGGAGCAGGCCACGCTGGTCCAGAACGCGATCGACAGCAAGGTCGACGGGCTCGCGGTCACGCTGTCCAATGCCGACGCGGTCATCCCGGTGGTGAAGAAGGCCGTCGAGGCGAGGATTCCGGTGGTGGTGTTCAACCAGGGCATCGATCAGTACGCCCAGGCCGGCGCGAAGATGTACTTCGGCTCGGACGAGGACCTGGCCGGTCAGACCGTCGGCAAGCGGATCGCGTCCGACGGTGGCGGCAAGGCGCTGTGCGTCATCCAGGCGCAGGGTTCGGTGGCCCTCGAAGCCCGCTGTGCCGGGGTGAAGAAGACCTTCCCCAACACCGAGAACATCTACGTCAACGGTGCGGACAAGCCGGCCGAGCAGGCCTCGATCGGCGGCAAGTTGCAGCAGGACCCCGCGATCACCCACGTGGTGACCCTGGGAGCCGGTGACGCGATGGCCGCGCTGAACGCCGAGACCGACTCGGGCAGCAAGGCGAAGGTGGTCACGTTCGACCTCAACCCCGACGCCGCCAAGGCGATCAAGGACGGCAAGATCGGCTTCTCGGTCGACCAGCAGCCCTACGTGCAGGGATACATGGCGGTCACGGCGTTGTGGCTGAACCTGACCAACGGCAACGACCTGGGCGGTGGCAAGCCCGTGCTGACCGGCCCGTCCTTCGTCGACGCGACGAACATCGACCAGATCCTGCCCTACACCTCCAACAACAAGCGCTGACCGGAGCACATCATGAGCGCACCGACCACGGTCCCTCCGCCACGAACCGCCGAACCACCCAGGCCGCCAGGCCGCTCGCTGATCTCCCGGGTGCTGGGCAGGCCCGAGGTCGGCGCCGTGGCGGCCGCCGTGGCGATCTTCATCTTCTTCTTCGCCATCGCACCGGTCTTCCGCACACCACCGGCGTTCTCCACGGTGCTCTACGCGTCCTCGACGATCGGCATCGTCGCGGTCGGAGTATGTCTGCTGATGATCGGCGGGGAGTTCGACCTCTCCAGCGGGGTCTCGGTGGTCACCTCGGCGCTGACCGCGGCCATGGTGTCCTTCCAGCTGAGCCTGAACATCTGGGTCGGTGTGGTGGTCAGCCTGATCGTCGCGCTGGGGATCGGCTTCTTCAACGGCTACATGGTCTGCCGCACCGGCATCCCCAGCTTCCTGATCACGCTGTCCAGCTTCTTCATGCTGCGCGGCATCAACCTGGGCGTCACGAAGGCGGTCACCGGCACGGTGGCCACCCCCAACGTCTCGGAGCTGGACGGGTTCGCCACCGGTAAGGCCATCTTCGCCTCCGACATCGACCTCGGCTTCATCAACATCAAGATCACGGTGCTGTGGTGGCTGCTGTTCACCGCGATCGCCACCTGGATCCTGCTGCGTACCCGGGTGGGGAACTGGATCTTCGCGGCCGGGGGGAACGCGGCGTCGGCCCGGGCGGTCGGCGTCCCGGTGAGCAAGGTCAAGATCGGGCTGTTCATGGGCGTGGCCTTCGTGGCCTGGTTCTACGGGATGCACCTGATGTTCAGCTTCAGCTCGGTCCAGTCCGGGCTCGGCATCGGCAACGAGTTCATCTACATCATCGCCGTGGTGGTGGGCGGTGCCCTGCTCACCGGTGGCTACGGCTCGGCCCTGGGGGCGGCGGTCGGAGCGTTCATCTTCGGCATGACCACCCAGGGGATCGTGTTCGCCGGCTTCGATCCGAACTGGTTCTTCACCTTCCTCGGGGCGATGCTCCTGCTGGCCGTCCTGGTCAACCTGTACGTCAAGAACTACTCACTCACGAGGAAGTGATCGGCGATGACGGACACGATGGAACGGCCCGCCCCCGGCATCAAGGCCGGTACTCCGCTGGTGGAGATGGAGGGCGTCGGCAAGTCCTACGGCGCGATCCAGGCCCTGGAGGGCATCAACCTGAGGGTGAACGCCGGTGAGGTGACCTGCGTGCTCGGCGACAACGGTGCCGGCAAATCCACGCTGATCAAGATCATTTCAGGGTTGCACGGCCACACCGACGGCACGCTCAAGGTGGACGGGTCGGCCATGTCGTTCTCCTCGCCACGCGAGTCGCTCGATCACGGGATCGCCACCGTGTACCAGGACCTCGCGGTGGTGGCGCTGATGGAGGTGTGGCGGAACTTCTTCCTGGGCTCCGAGCTGCGCAAGGGCAGGTACCCGCTGGCTCCGCTGGACATCAAGGCCATGCGGGAGATCGCCGACGCCGAGCTGAAGAAGATGGGCATCACGGTCAAGGACATCAACCAGCCCATCGGAACGCTGTCCGGTGGGCAGCGCCAGTGCGTGGCGATCGCACGGGCGGTCTACTTCGGCGCCCGGGTGTTGATCCTGGACGAGCCGACCGCGGCGCTCGGGGTCAAGCAGTCCGGGATGGTGCTCAAGTACACCGCCGCCGCGCGGGACGCAGGGCTGGGCGTCGTGTTCATCACCCACAACCCCCACCACGCGTTCCTGGTCGGGGACCACTTCATCATCCTGAAACTGGGGCGGTGTGTGCTGGACAAGAAGCGTGACGAGGTGACCCTCGAGGAGCTGACCACCGAGATGGCGGGTGGGCGCGAGCTGGCCGAGCTGTCCCACGAGCTGCAGCGCTGAGGTCGTCACCTGGCTTCTCTCAAGCCCCGGTGCCTGTGCCGATGCCAGTGCCAGTGGTGCCGACGGCGCGGGTGGTGCCGACGGTGCGGGTAGTGCGGGTGGTGGTCAGTGGGGGGGCGGCAGGTCACCCGAGGCTCCGCCTCCCGCAGAGTGTGGTCGCGCCCGCCGGCGGCGGGGACCTGATGTCCGCGCCCACATCATGATCACCAGGGCATCAGCGCGGTATCAGGGCCCGAGGAAGCGCGCTGGTGTCCTGATGATCATGGGGCTGGCTGGGCTGGCTGGGCTGGCTGGGCTGGCTGGGCTGGGGTCGGGTTG
>Ga0310811_10010971_pt1 | contig 11720 bp, 8 predicted proteins | sample YCmetagenome_FD_207642 | JGI IMG/M metagenome (GOLD analysis project Ga0310811, IMG submission 207642) | Soil microbial communities from experimental microcosm in Duke University, North Carolina, United States - YC | ecosystem: Engineered > Artificial ecosystem > Soil microcosm > Unclassified ...
TCCTCGTGCACGCTCTGCAAGAAACGTGCACGCCGTCCCGAGCCGCGGGTCGGTAACTGCGGATTGGGGAATAACTGTGTCGATGCCGGCGAGCTGCAGTGCTTCGCGAGGGATATAGAGGCGCCCTATGGCTGCATCTTCGTCAATATCCCGTAATATATTTGTGATCTGAAGTGCCCGGCCCAAATGGTGGGCCAGCATTTTCCCATCGGATTCCGCCAAGCCGAAAACCCGCACCGACAGACGTCCCACCGCACAGGCCACGCGATCGCAATAGAGGTCGAGCTCTTCCAGGCTCGGCGCGCGTATGTCGGCGCGTGCATCCATTTCCACGCCGTCGATGACGGCCATAAAATCATCTTTCGCCAGGGCATATCGCGAGATCGCCTTCGCGAGACCTTCAAGGCCGGACGGCACCTGGCCGGCGTAAAGCGCATCGATATTTTCGCGCCACGCCGCGAGCATCGCCATCTTGTCGCCCGGCACATCGCCGTCTGCAATATCGTCGACCGCGCGGCAGAACGAATAGATCTCGAACATCGCCTCGCGCTTCTCGCGGCCGAGAATGCGCATGGCGAGATAGAACGAACTTCCGCCCGCACGCGTGGCTGCCGGGCGTGCATCTCCGGGCTGCTGGACCTGTGCCGTCATTGCACCTGATACCTGTGCGCCGGCACGACGGCGCGCAACAGCCGATGCAATCCGGCACCGACGGCACCGCGCATCGCATAGCCGGCGGCCTGCGCCTTGCTCAGATGAACGGGCTCGCTCAAAGGATCGCGCCGTGCAAGAATGCGCAACAGGCGCTTGGCGAGCGTCTGGATCACCGCAATTTCGAGCCCGAGGCGCCGGTCCTTCACGCTTGTCGCAAAGCCTTCACTCTCCTTCAACAGGTCTGCGGTTTGCGCGACCAGCCCTTTGAGACATTCGCGCAGAGCGGGGCTTGCCCGATTGCGGGCAAGCATGTCGACGCTCACACCCGCTGCTGCCATGGCGTCGAGTGGAATGTAGATGCGGTTGAGTCTTTGATAATCGGATCCACAGTCCTGCAGATGGTTGATGATCTGCAAGGCCGCGCATAGTGCATCGTTGGCCGGCCAGGTCGCTTTCGATTCTCCGTGCACGTCGAGCACGAAGCGCCCGACCGGCATGGCCGAGCGCGAGCAGTAATCGATCAACTCGTCCCAGTTTGCATATCGCTGCTTGGTGGCGTCCTGCCGGAATGCGTCGAGCAGATCCTGCGCGTGACGCGGGGTGAGCTGCTGCGCTTCGAGAACGCTGCGCAGCTTCACGCCTTCAGGCTCATGATCCGATTGACCAAGCAGGCTCGCCTCCATCCGATTGAGGCGATCGACTTTTTCTTGGCTTGTCAGCGAGGCGTGGTCGGCAATGTCGTCGGCAACGCGTACAAATTCATAGAAGGCGAGGATTGCCGGACGATGCTGCGGCTTGATCAGCCAGGACGCAACCGGAAAATTCTCGTCATGCGAGCCTTTGCCCGATCGAAGTTGTCCGCTCGTCTTCATTATACGCTCCGCGCGTCGGCATGGACGCGCCCCTTCCACTGGCCGCCTCTGCGTCGGAAATGCTGATACGCGGAATGCAACGTATAGGTCATGTAAAGCAATGCGATTCCCGGAAGGGCAACGCTCCATATGGGCGAAAGACAATAGTACCGCAACGTGGGCACGAACGATAATGACATCGCCGCCCAGGCCAGAAGGCCCAGATATCGCGGCAATCCAGAGGCAAACAGGGCCAGCGCGGGCGGCGCAACGAAAGTGATCGCCATGCCCAAAATTGTGCCGGTCAAGGCAAGCAGCGAGTAGCGCAGTTGGCTGTAGGCCGACCGCGAGATCATCCGCGCCACATCGGCAAAGGTCGGGTACGGCCGGATACTATGCGCACGGTTGGTCAGGCCAAGCCAGATCGGCCCTACTGTCTTTAGCTCGGCTGCCAACGAGCAGTCGTCGATTAAAGCACCACGGATACTGGCAATGCCGCCGACGCTCGCGAGCGCGTCGGCGCGGACGAGCATGCAGCCGCCTGCGGCGGCGGCCATTGATAAATCGGCGCGCGATACCCACGCGAATGGATACAGCATCTGGAAGAAATAGATAAAAGCCGGAACATGGATTTTCTCGGCAAAGCTGACACAACGCAGCTTGGCCATCAGAGACGTCAGCACAAATCGGCCAGCAATCGACTGCGACACCAGCCAGGAGAGCGTGTCAGGCGCGTGCTCGATGTCGGCGTCGGTGAGCAGCAGATATTCGGGGTTGGAGGCTTCGGCCGCGGCAATGCCCTGGCTCACCGCCCATAGTTTTCCGGTCCAGCCGGGGGCCGGTCCTGTCGTTCTGATGACGCGCAGCCGCCCATCGCCGGCCGCGGCGTCTGTTGCGAGCTCTCCGGTGCCGTCGTCGCTATCGTCGTCGACGACCACGATGGTAAATGGTCCGGGATAGTGCTGCCGCAGCAACGACCTCACGCTGCGCGCGATGCATTCGGATTCGTTGCGCGCAGGAATGACCGCGGCAATCGCAGGCCACTGGCCCGATATGCCGGCGATGCGCCGGGTATCTCTCACGCTCGCGTGCCAATACGCGCCCCGCGCCAAGATCAGGTAGGCCCAAATCGCCACGCAGATCACCGCGATGATTATACTCGTCGCCATCACCTTTCCGCCTGCATCACCCGTCCCCGCATCAACCTCGATTACTACATTAAGTTCAACTCGTCTCTTGAACCGTTTGACAATGTGAGAGATTTTGCCGGCCTTTGTAGCCCTGCACGTTGACATGGGGAAGCGGGCACCTACACTCCCGCCCTCTTCGGATGTCAGGCTTCCTTTTGTGAATACCCCCGCGCCCGCCAAACTGCCCCGCTCCGCCGACGTCGTGATCGTCGGCGCCGGTAATGCTGCATTCTGTGCCGCGCACGCTGCCGCCGAGCACGGCGTTTCCGTCCTTGTGCTCGAGCGCGCGCCGCAGGAAGAATCCGGCGGCAACAGCCGATTTACAGCCGGCGCGTTCCGATGCGTCTACGACGGCGTCGACGACCTGCGTGCGCTCATGCCGGACCTCACCGACGAGGAAGTCGCTAGTACCGATTTCGGCACTTACACCCAGGACAAGTTTTTCGACGACATGGGCCGGGTGACAGAATACAGGACCGACCCCGACCTCTGCGAGATCCTCATCACGCGCAGCAAGGACACGATGCTCTGGATGCAAAAAAAGGGCATCCGGTTCATCCCGATCTACGGCCGCCAAGCCTACAAGATCGATGGCAAGTTCAAATTCTGGGGCGGCCTCACGGTGGAGTCGTGGGGCGGCGGCCCGGGTTTGATCGACGCGCACACGACCATTGCCAAAAAGAACGGCGTCACCGTTGCCTACAATGCGCGCGCACTTTCACTCATTGCCGACGACGATGGCGTCAAAGGCATCCGCGTCAAGCACGACGGCCGCACGGCCGATGTCAAGGCGAAATGCGTGGTGCTCGCAGCCGGCGGCTTTCAGGCGAACAGCGAGATGCGCACCCGCTACCTTGGCCCCGGCTGGGAATTAGCGAAAATTCGCGGCACGCGCTTCAATACCGGTGACGGGATCCGCATGGCGCTCGATATCGGCGCGATGCCGACAGGGAACTGGTCCGGATGCCACGCCGTCGGCTGGGACCGCAACGCGCCCGAGTTCGGCGACCTTGCGGTTGGCGACAACTTCCAAAAGCACTCCTACCCATGGGGCATCATGATCAATGCCAATGGGGAGCGCTTCGTCGACGAGGGCGCGGACTTTCGCAACTACACTTACGCGAAATACGGGCGCGTCATTCTCATGCAGCCGGGTCAATTCGCCTGGCAGGTCTTCGACAAGAAGATCATTCCGATGCTACGCGACGAATATCGGATCAAGCAGGTCACCAAGGTCCGCGCCGACACGCTCGAGGATCTGGTCAAGAGGCTCGACGATGTCGACGCCAAGCGCGCGCTCGAGACAATCAAAGCATACAACAAGGCGGTGCGTACCGACGTTCCTTTTAATCCGAACGTCAAGGACGGGCGGCGAACCGAAGGCCTCACCATCAACAAATCGAACTGGGCCAACACGATCGACGAGCCACCGTTCGAGGCCTATGCCGTGACTTGCGGCATCACATTCACTTTCGGCGGGCTGAAAATCGATACGTCCGGCCGCGTGATCGATACCGACGGTCAGGTCATTGCGGGCCTGCATGCGGCGGGTGAACTGGTGGGCGGGCTATTCTATTTCAACTATCCCGGAGGCACCGGCCTGATGGCGGGCTCAGTCTTCGGAAGAATTGCCGGCACGACGGCCGGCCAGCGCGCGGCGCAGACGCCGGCCTAGCGAGGGACGCAGCGCACGGCCGCAGTGCTATTTCCGTGATTTGGAAGCCCGCTCCCGTAGGCGATAAAATTGGATAGCGGCGCGCGCCGTTTCCGGCCGCAACTTGTTGAACCTTTCAAAATATTCCGGAAATTCCCCGCCGGCTCCGCTGCGGACTGCGAGAATCGCACGCGTCGTCCTCCAGGACAGGTTGATTGATTTTGAAAGAACCAGAAGCTGATCCCCGGTGTCGTGCACCAAGGCCCGCTCGATTGCGCCTACAGGCAAGTCCGTTAGCAACGACAATGCGGCTGTTGTTTCGTCAAACTTTCCACTTTCGGCAAACCTGCAAAGCCGCTGTTCGGTCAATTCGCCTTTTTGATGGAGCTGCTCGACTTGGGCCATAGCGGTGGCAAAATCAGATGAATAGTCGCGCAGGCTCGTCTGAAGCTGGTCAGCGGCCCGCTTGATCATCTCGTGGACGAGATCGGCTTTGCTCCGGTCCGCCGTCTCAAATCTGCGTTGCACGACTTCCGATGCCGACTCAAACAGTGCCAGGAGGTACTCGCGCGGAATCTCCGGCCGGGCCCAGACCAGAACCGCAAGTTCGCTGTCATTTTTGGAACGCGACACCAGTTTCGTGTAGCCATAATCCGAGAAACGCGCGCCGGCATTCGCTGCCGTGCTTATCACCACTTTCTGGTCACCGCGCTCGACGAGGACGTCGGTCACACCCTCACTCAACTTGCTGCGCTGCGATATTGCGAAGAGATGATCCTGGCCTTTCGTTTTGGCGCCGGCAATCAGGGTCTCCTCGTCGAGGCATTCGGAGCGCCTCAGCACCGGACCGGCGACGTCGATCGAATCGTCGAGCGCGAGTTCCCGCGTTATTCTGGGCGGGGTATTCGACAGCTTGGCGATACGCTCCCCGAAGGCCGCGCGCGCAGAATGGTCGATTTCATTCACCAGTCGGCCCATCACATCGTCAAAAAGAGAGGTTTGTTCGCTGCCAAAATTCGCTGATCCGGCGGCAAACAGATCGGTAACGCGGCGCAAAATCTCCGCGCGGGACGCAATGTTTCTCTGCGAAATCGCGGCTTCAAGCTCGTCGATCAGCGATTGGCGCGAGGCCATAACGGCGGGCCGCACGCCGCGGCCGCGCTGGCGACGTTCGCCTGCTTCGGTGGGTGCAACGCTATGCGGCATTTTCGATTTCGGGAATGGTATAGGTGCCGCTGAAATCGATCTCCGACGGCAAACACGGCCGCTGGAATAGGAAGCCTTGCAGCGATGTCACGCCGGCGAGACGCAACAGCCGGTACTGGTCCGCGGTTTCGACGCCTTCCGCGGTCGTCTCGATATCGAGACTGCGCGCCAGCGTGAGTGTCGCTGCAATGATGGCTGCACATTCCGTGCGCTTGGTCAAATTTTGGGTAAACGATTTGTCGACCTTGATCTTCCCGAACGGGAACATCAGGAGCTGGCTCAGCGACGAATATCCCGTCCCGAAGTCGTCGAGCGTGATCGCAATCCCGAGGTTTTTGAACTGCCGCAAAATCGGCAGACATTCGGTTGCTGACTCAATAAGCGCCGTTTCCGTTATCTCGAGTTCCAGCCGCTCAGGTGACAGGCCAGACTGCGCTAGCGCGCAAATTACGATGTCTACCAGATTGTTCTTCCTGAACTGAACGGCAGAGAGATTGACCGACAGCTTGACGCTATCCGGCCATGTTGCAGCCTCGGTACAGGCCGTCTGCATTAGCCACTCGCCGATCTGCGTGATCATGCCGGTTTCTTCGGCGAGCGGAATGAATTGATCCGGCAGGATCACGCCTTTGGTCGGATGCCGCCAGCGAATAAGCGCTTCCGCTCCGCAAATGCCGAGTGTCTGCGTTTCGACGATCGGCTGATAATACAGTTCGAGCTCGTTGCTCTGGATCGCGCGCCGCAGTTCACTCTCAAGCTCGTGACGTGCGCTTGCCGCCAAACTCATTTCCGGATCGAAGAAGCAGTGTCGGTTTCGACCAGCTGACTTTGCGCGGTAAAGCGCAAGGTCCGCCATTTTCATCAGACCATCGGAGCTCGTCGCGTGCTCGGGCGCGAGTGCGATGCCTATACTCGTGGCGATGTTGACCTCATTCCCATCGATATCGAAGGGCTTTGAGATGATATCGATAATACGGTCGGCAAGAGCGCTAGCTGCTTCGCGCTGGTTCTCGTCACTGTCCTGAACGATTGCAAATTCGTCGCCGCCCAAGCGCGCCAGAACATCGGTCTCCCGCAACGATGCCTTCAGGCGAACGGCCGTTTCGCGCAACAGCGCGTCGCCGACAGCATGGCCAAGCGTATCATTGACATGTTTGAAGCGGTCAAGATCCAGCAGCAGGACCGCGAATGAATCGCCGCGCCGGCGACGCCGTGCGATCGCCTCCTCGATCTTGTCCATGATTGACAGGCGGTTCGCAAGGCCGGTCAGCACGTCGTGATGCGCCATGAAGGCGATGCGCTGCTCGGATCTTTTCCGCTCGGTGATGTCGTCAATGACGACAATGAGGTGTCGTGCCGTGCCCGCGGCATCGCGGCTTACTATACGGTTCGTGGCGATAACGCGCGTTTGGCCATCCGGCATCTCGAGTTCATAGTCGTTCGAGTAACCACCAAATGCGCCCGCGAGTGCTTCATTGTCCGCCGTATCGATCCTTTCGGCGTCTTTTCGCTGATAGATCTCGAATACCGTCTTTCCGAGGACATCACTGCGATCGACCTTGAGCATCGTCTCAAATGCGCGGTTAACGAGGATGAATTTACGCGTGATAGCATCTTTGACGACTACAGCGATCGGAATGTTTTCGATAATCGAGTTCAGAAACTGTTTGGTTTGGTCGAGCTGCTGCTCGGTGTCTAAGTGGGCCGTGATGTCCTGATGTACGGCCACTGAGCCGCCATCGGGCATTGTGCGTCGACAAATTGCTAGCGTGCGGCCGTCCCGAAGCCTATTGATCAGATATCCGGGGTCAGGAAGAAAAGCCTCGCGCAGCCGGTCTTGGATATAGCCTTTGGAATCTTCCGGGCAGGAACCCGCCGCAACCCGCAACTCCAGAATGTCCTTAAGTGTCATTCCCGGTTTTGTCGTGCCAGGCTCGATGCCGTACATCGTGCTGTAAAGATCGTTCGCGAGTTCCAATCTCTTGTCCGGCCCAAACATGCATATGCCATGCGGCATATTCGCAAGCGTCGCATTCAAAAGCATGTTGGTGTGCTCAAGGCGCTTTCTTGCTGCCTCACGCTGCGTTTGTCCCCTGATGCTCAGCGCCGTCGCGCACGCGATCAGGAGCGTCAGCAATGACGCAAAGATGTAGCCTGATTTTCTTTTTTCCTCGACATGCGCGAAAATTTCCGGCACGGCGACGCCGACCGTAACGACGAAAGGATAATCGCTAGCGACTCTGTACGCGATAAGGCGTGGAATGCTGTCGCTCAAGCCACTTCCCGTGTAGTACCACCCTGCCCGTGTGGACGATAGACTGGTGAACAGATCGGCGCGCGAAAAATCCTTGCCGAGCACGTACATCGTATCTCCGCTCGTAGCGCGGACGATCCCATCGAGACCGATGACACGGATGTATCCCTTCTCGCCGATATTCACCGAGTTATAGATTCGCGTCAGATATCCCGAGTCGAGAGAGGCGGCGACGACTCCGTCAAATCGCCCATCGGGGCGTACGCTCCGGCGAGAAAGCTCGATCGTCCATTTGCCGGCCATCGTTTCTGACAGGATCGGCTTTCCGACAAAAAGCTCGCTGGTCGTCGTCTCGGCCTGAATTTTGAAGAACGCACGATCTTTCACACTCTTGCCGCGCAAGCTTGCGTCGCTGCTGAGCAACACAATTCCGTTGCGATCGACGATGGTCACCCGCGATATTGCGTCCGACAACGACCGATTGGCCTTGAGCGTACCCAGCAGATCGAAATTTTCGGGCCGTTGCGCGTAAAGCGCCGCGATGACCGTCAGCGATCGGTCGACTTCACCCAACGAATTGGAAAGATGGCTCGCCAAGGCGCCGGCAAGGTTCGTTGAATTCTGGATCGCAGCGCGTTCAGCGCTGTTGCGCTCGCTCGAAAGAAAAAATGACAGTGTAATCCACACAGCGCCGATCAGCACCGCGCCAATCAGCACTGAACGATGCCTCACGAAAGGCTGCCATATCGTGGCGAGTTTGATCATCTGCGAGGTGCCGCCAAGCCTCGAGGCCACAGTGCAAACACTCAGAAAAAATAGCGGAAAGCCATTGACATTCTGTTATTTGACCCACCTTTTGAGCCTTTCGGACGATGTCGCGCCTGCCCGAAAACCGGGCCAAAAATCGCGTCTGCGGATCGTTAAGCTTTATTTTGCGTTACGTATTTCGGGCCATCGCACATTCAAAGCCGACCGAGAAGATCGTTCCACGCACCAGGTAGATCACCATCCGCGTCATGGCGCAGAAAAATCTCCCGATCACAACCGACATCCCGGCACGACTCGACCGGTTGCCGTGGGGCCGGTTTCACACTCTCGTCGTCGTAGCGCTCGGCATCACATGGATCTTCGACGGTCTGGAAGTAACGCTTGCAGGAAGCCTCGCCGGCGCGCTGAAAGAAAGTCCCTCGCTTCGTTTTTCGAATACCGACGTCGGGCTCGCGAGCAGCGCGTATCTCGCTGGAGCCGTGCTCGGCGCAATTTTTTTCGGGTGGCTGACCGATCGGCTGGGCCGCAAGAAGCTCTTTTTTCTGACGCTGGCGTTGTATCTCATTGCAACAGCGGCAACCGCTTTTTCATGGGACATTGCAAGCTTCGCGCTCTTTCGGTTCCTTACCGGCGCCGGTATTGGCGGCGAATACGCGGCGATCAATTCCACCATTCAGGAGCTCGTGCCCGCACGCGTGCGCGGATGGAACGATCTTGTCATCAATGGGAGCTTCTGGATCGGCGCGGCTCTTGGCGCGCTAGGCTCTTTGGTCCTGCTTGATCCACGGTTTATCGATCCGGATTTTGGCTGGCGGCTCGGATTCCTGATTGGTGCCGGTCTGGCCTGCTTGATCTTTTTCATGCGACTCTGGATTCCGGAGAGTCCGCGATGGTTGATCACGCATGGCCATACAGAAGAAGCCGAAAAGGTCATTGCCGATATCGAAACCCGTTTCCCCTCGCTGCCACCGGCACATGGCCTGCCACTCGCCCGATTGCGCGCCCGACGTTCAACGCCACTGCACCTGGTGATGGATGTTCTGTTCCGGCGGCATCTACGCCGGACGATGGTTGGCCTGAGCCTGATGGCAGCCCAGGCGTTCTTCTACAATGCAATATTTTTCACGTATGCGTTGATCCTCACTGACTTCTACGGTGTCGCATCAGGTCATGTGGGCTGGTACATCCTGCCCTTTGCCATTGGAAATTTTCTCGGACCATTGCTGCTCGGTCGTTTGTTCGACACACGCGGCCGCCGACCGATGATCGCGTTCACTTACATTGTTTCGGGTACACTGCTTGCACTCACTGGATGGCTGTTCTTGCGAAATCTCGTGGATGAGACAACCCAGACCGTCTGCTGGATGGTGATTTTCTTCTTCGCCTCGGCGGCGGCGAGTTCGGCTTACCTCACTGTCAGTGAGACCTTCCCGCTTGAAATCCGGGCGCTTGCGATCGCTTTCTTCTACGCAGTGGGCACCGGCGTGGGCGGCGTCATTGCGCCCTGGCTGTTCGGTGCCCTCATCGAGACCGGCTCGCGCGCAAGTGTCTTCGGTGGATACCTGACCGGTGCCGCCCTGATGGTGCTCGCCGGCTGCGTGGCCTGGCGTTGGGGCGTCGACGCAGAGCGCAAGCCGTTGGAAAGTGTCGCCAGGCCTCTGACGTTTCTCGATTAAAGAGCGCCGCTCGATACGAGATCGCGCAGCGCGTCCGGCGCCACGATTACAATCCCGCCCCGCTCCAGCTTGAGCCACTTCCTGCGCTGCCAGGCCTGAAGCTGCTTGTTCGCGCTTTCGCGCGATACCCCGATCATTTGACTGATCTCGCGCTGGGTCACCTGAATTTTGGTCTTCGGTGGCGCGTCCGCCGATGGCCGATAAAGATGCAGCAACACCTTGGCGAGGCGGTTCGGCAAGCCAAGGAAAACAATGTCTTCGACCTGCTCGCTGGTTCTGCGCAGGCGCCCGCAAAGCACCTTGATGAGTCGCAAGGCCAGCTCGGGATCGTCTTTGATCAAAGGGATAAAATCCCGCCGCTCGATGATCATGAGCTCGCAATTGTCGATCGCGACGGCATCCGCCGTTCTTTGCCCGCCATCGAGAAACGCAATCTCCCCGAACAAGTCGCCGGGGACGATCAAATTAAAGATTGCATCCTTGCCCTGCTCGGACGGCGTGCTGATTCTTACGGCGCCTGACCGGACGGCGTAGAGCCGCGACCCGACATCGCCTTTCCGGAATATGATCGCGCCCTTTTTTATCTTGCTGTTTATGACACGGGGCGCCAGCCGCTCTATGACCGCGTCGCCGAGATCTTTGAAAAAGGGATGGGCGCGAAGCAGCGTGTTCCTGTCGAACACTTGCGTTCGTGATTGCCCGCTCGTCCCAGCTGCCATCGCGGTCGAATCCAGCGTCCAAGCCAATAATCGCAAAGATATACGATAAATCGGTCCTGCGCGGCACCCTCTTTTAGCCCGGCTTTCCGGCCCGGCGATGCCCCCGCCCCAAAACCGGCCCCGGATCGGGCCCTGCAATCTTTTGGCGAACTGTGAGCTAGATCACCGTAGCCATCCCACAGCCCGTGCTACCGGTCTCCAAAATGGAGGTCGCGATGCGTACATCAGCCGACTTTCGAAAGACGCAGCGCCGGCGGGCGGAGTTGCACAGCCGCTCTGAAGCCGTGGTGGCCACCATCTGGTTGGTTTTCTATGTGCTCGGGCTCGCAGTCGCCGTTTCCTCACCGATCGTATCGCGCGCAATAGAGCTCGCCGCACACTAGGTACAAACCGATGAAGATACGCCGGGTCACTTATTTTCTCGCCCTGTGCGAAGAGCAAAGCTTCACGCGTGCCGCCAGGCGCTGCGGTGTGGCCCAGCCATCGCTGACGCGGGCTATACAGCTTTTGGAACAGGAAATCGGTGGACGGTTATTTGCAAGAAGCAATTCAAACGTCCGCCTGACCGAGCTCGGAGCTCTGGTTTATCCGGAGTTCTTGCGTATCAGCCAGTCCACAGAAAGCATCGAACGCACCGCAGCCAGTTTCGTGGCATCGAACCCGGAAGCCTCCGATCAGAGGCCGATGGAGGGTTTCACGCGTGCGCTCTCGATAGGCCCGGCGACTGTCTCGATCCTCGCGGCGGGCT
>Ga0310811_10010975_pt1 | contig 11718 bp, 9 predicted proteins | sample YCmetagenome_FD_207642 | JGI IMG/M metagenome (GOLD analysis project Ga0310811, IMG submission 207642) | Soil microbial communities from experimental microcosm in Duke University, North Carolina, United States - YC | ecosystem: Engineered > Artificial ecosystem > Soil microcosm > Unclassified ...
GCTGATCCGCCTGCCGCTCGGCATCATCTACTTCGTCGTCGCGCTGATCGGGATGATCGTGCCGCTCAGCGTCACCGGCACCGCGCTCTATGCGCTGATCACCAACGATGCGAGCCATATCAATGTCGACGGCGCGCCCTATATCGACCACTTCCTGCACACTGCGCCGGGACTGATCGTGTTCGCACTGGCCGGCGTGCTCGTGTTCTTCCTCGCGCTGCATGTGGCCCGGGCCATCGGCTGGGTGCATGGCAAGATCGCGGAAGGCCTTCTCGTCCGCCTCTGATCCCCCTTGGAGGACGGAAAACGGCCCGCGACGCGCAAGCGCCGCGGGTCTTTTTTCAATTGAGGTGTGGTGCCGCCCCACCGCTGCGCGGCCGTCGGCACGCTGTCGCTACCAACCCCGTAACAACGGGGGAGGAACAATTAGGAACTGCGGTGCCAAAATAGGCGGGTTACCCGGGTCCTTTTGAAACACATGTTCCAGCGGAACCGGCATAGGGGAATCAACGAATCGTTCAGGCGGTAGAAAGGGTTGACGCCCCTGTTGGGGAGAGGGCTATATGCCGGGGCACGCCGGCACTGCTCCGGGGGCATAACACTGGGCTGGGATTGGCGCGCATCTTGCGCGGCATGCCTGAAAGACAGGAGCCGACGTGGATCTTCCTTCGCTGGATACGCGCTCGTGGCGGCGCTCGTTCCGCCGGGCATCGGACGCGCTGACGACGACCGACGGCCGCTGGGCGCTGGTCTCGACCACAATCACCGGCCTCGTCGCAGGCACGATGGCCTGGCTCGCCGCGACGGCGATGCCGCCGCTTCATCCGAAAACGCAGGAGGCCTCCGCAACGTTCCTGCCCTACAAGCTTTTTAACGATCTGGTCGCAGCCGGCGGGAACCTGATCGGTGGCAGTGGCGGCGAGAAGAAGGCGGCGCTGCAGCCGCCGGCGCCGCTTGACCAGAACCTGGCCGATGAGACCGCCGGCGACAGCGACACGCCGGGCATCGAGACGCGGACGCTGACGCTGGATTCCGGCGATACGCTTGCGGGCGTGCTGGCCGATGCGGGCGTGCCGGACGGCGACGTGACGGCTGCGATTGCGGCCCTGACCAAGATCTACGATCTGCGCGGCGCACGGGCGGGCCAGACCTTCACGGTGACCTTCGAATCCACGCCGGAGAGCGCGGCGGCAACGGCAAATGCGCCGGCGGTCTCGATCGGTGCGGCGACGGCCGGCAGCGACAGCGACACGGACGGCGACGAGATCGTCATCCCGGTGGCGACGGCGTCGCTCGGGCGGCTTTTGTCCGTGACCTTCTCGCCTTCGGTCGAGCACGACATCGACGTGACGCGCCAGGCGGATGGCAGCTTCGCGGCCAAGGACACGGTCAAGAAACTCGTCGAGCACAGGCATCGCGTCGGCGGGACGATCGATTCTTCGCTCTACCTCGCCGCGACCCAGGCCGGCATCCCGACCGACATCGTGGTCGCGATGATCAAGATGTTCTCCTACAAGGTCGACTTCCAGCGCGACCTGCGCCCGGGCGACAGCTTCGAGGTCTATTACAGCTACTACTACACGCCCGACGGACAGGCGGCGCGCGATGGCAACATCGATTTCGCGCTCATGCGCACCGGCGGGCACGAATACGCGGTCTATCGCTACCAGCCCGATCCGAACCAGCCGGCCGAGTACTTCGACAAGAACGGCGACAGCCTGCGCGGCATGCTGATGAAGACGCCGGTCGACGGCGCGCGCATCACCTCGGGCTTCGGCATGCGCTTCCATCCGGTGCTCGGCTACAGCCGCATGCACAAGGGGATCGACTTTGCGGTGCCGGTCGGCACGCCGGTGATGGCCTCGGGCGCGGGCACCGTGAAGATCGCCGGTCATGCCAGTGGCTACGGCAATTATCTGCGCGTCGACATGGGCAATGGCTACGGCTTCGCTTACGGCCACCTGTCGCGCTTCGCGCCGGGCATCCATGCCGGCAGCCGCGTGCACCAGGGCGAGATCGTCGCCTATAGCGGCAATACCGGCATCTCGACCGGTCCGCATCTGCACTACGAGATCCTGCAGGGCGGCACGCAGGTGAATCCGCTGAAGGTGAAGGTGGCGCAAGGCCGCAAGCTCGCAGGCAAGGATCTGCGCGAATTCCAGGCGATGCGGCTCAAGACCGACGAGACGCTGGTGCGCATGGCGCTCGAGACCAAGACGAACGACGCGACGGCGGACCTCAGGACGGCGAAGGCGCGGTAATCAGCCGACGAGCTTCTGCGCGAGCTCTTCGGTCGCGCTGTCGAAGCGGTACATGTGGCGGTATTGCAGGATCTGCATGCCGATCAGCTTAAGGCGCGCCTCGAAGGGGATCAGCGTCTGCGGCTTGAGGAGCGGCTGGTTGTAAGGCGCGACATCGCCGCGCTGGAATTCGAACGCCATGCTCACACGGGACTCTTTTGCGCGCGGCGAAGTGCGGCCGCCCCAGTGCAGCACCGACTGGTTCCACATGAGCACATCGCCGGGATCGGCGGGAAGTGCGCGGATCGCGGGGAACTGGAATTTGAACTCGACGTCGCGCGCGGTGCCGTAGACCGGGTCCTGCGAGGCGGGGACGATGTACATGCAGCCGTTGAGCGGCTCGGCCTTCGATAGCGGGATCCATGTCGTAAGCGCCTTCGGCATGCCGTCGGGCAGGAGCGCCTGATAATTCTTGTCGCGATGCGGAAGCCAGCCGGCGTCGCCGCGGCTGGGCTCGAGATTCCAGACCCAGAAATCGGGCATCAGCGCATAGGTGCCCAGGAGGGCCTCGTACCAGCCGTGCAGACGATGGAACGGGACCCAGAACTCGTCGAACACATAGGCGAAAACCGGGACGATGCCGGCGCGAGAGATCGCGCGCACCGTGTTGGCCATGGCCGCGAGATCGACGCCGTAGTCCAGTCCGTGCTCCTGGAAATAGCCGTCATGGCGGAGCTGGGCGCGAATGTCCTCGCGCAAGTTGTCGCCGAGCGGGAGCGCGGTCTGGGCGAAGAGCTTCTCGTTGCCGATGTGGAGCGACGGGGCGAAGGCGCGCCAGGCGTCGCGATCGGTGACGTCAGCAAGCTTCACAGGGCCCTCGCGATGCGCATGAATGCGATATAGACGAGGCGAGGCGGATTTACCAAGCCCAGGGGAAGCGATGGCGGACCAGAGCGAGATCGAGATCGGACCGGACTATGTCCGCGCGGCGGAATTCGCCGTCCGGCCGGGCGTGCCCGCGGGCCGCATCCACGCCTTCACGATGCATTCGCGCGAGAGCAAGTTCTATCCCGGCATCCGGCGGCTCGAGAACGAGATCACGCGGCGCCGCGATCCTTGGGGCAACCGCATCGCCGCGGCGGAGCACGAGCAGTCCGAGCCCTACCCCTACACGCGGACCGTCTGGGTTTATGTCCCGCCGCATGTCGAGGCCGATGCACCGTTCATGGTAATCCAGGACGGCTATGGCTACATGCGTATCATGCCGCCGGTACTGGACAACCTGATCGCGGACGAGCGCATTCCGCGGCTGGCCGCGATCTTCGTGGACAATGGCGGGGGCGACGCACAGGGTTCGCAGCGCGGGCTCGAATACGACACGCTGTCCGCGCACTATGCCGACTTCATCGAAGCGGCGGTGATCCCGCGCGTCGAGGGCGAGTGCTGCATCACGCTGACGAAGAATCCGGACCGGCGCGTTGCGATGGGCGCAAGCTCGGGCGCTGCCTGCGCGTTCACGATGGCGTGGTACCGGCCAGAGTTCTATCGGCGGGTGCTGGGCTATTCCTGCACCTTCGTGAACCAGCAATCGCCGCCGAACGCGGAGACCCCGCGCGGGGCGTGGGAGTATCACGCGACGATTGTTCCGCATACGGAGAGAAAGCCGATCCGGGTCTGGATGGAGGTCGGCGAGAAGGACCTGCATCACGACGATCCGGAGGAGAGCTGGCACAACTGGCCGCTGGCCAACCGGCGGATGGCGGAGGTGTTGAAGGCAAAGGGTTATGACTACCGCTTCACATTCTCACGCGGCGCCCGGCATGTCGATCCGCGCGTGCTCGAAGAGACGCTGCCGGGGGCGCTGGAGTGGGTGTGGCGGGGTTATCGGGCCGGCGACTAATCGCGCTTGCGCGACCTTCCGCCGCGCGGGACGGCGCCGGAATGGCCCCATGATGACCGCAGGGAATCTCAACCGGCCGCCATGACCATCCTGTCCGTTCGCCATCTGACGCGATACCGCTATGCCAAGCGGGTGTCGTTCGGCGAGCATCGCATGATGTTCCGGCCGCGCGAGAGCTTCGACCAGCATGTGCTCGAGTCGGTGCTCAGGATCACGCCGGAGCCGTCCTACATCCGCTATGTCCACGACGTGTTCGGCAACTCGATCGGAATCGCGCATTTCGCGACCCGCGCCAAGGAGCTGGTGTTCGAGAGCATCAACCGGCTGGAGCATCATCCGGAGAATTCGCTGGATCATCCGGGGGCGCATGACCGGACGCTCAACGCCTTTCCTTTTGTCTATGACGCCGTCGACGAGCCGGACCTGCTGCCGTCGCGCGAGCGCATCCATCCCGATCCAGAGCGGGTGCTGGAGACCTGGTCGCGGCGGTTTCTGGTCGGGCTCACCACCCTGGACGCTCCCCACATACTGGCAGCGATGACGCTGGCGATCCATGACGAGCTCGCCTACCAAACGCGGCCGATCTCTATGTCCCGCCGCGCGAAGGCGCGCCGGCGCATCGCGGCGGCGGGAACACCCATGCCTGGGTGCGCGTTTTCCTTCCCAGTGGGGGTTGGGCGGAATTCGATCCCACCAACGGCCTGGTCGGCAATCGCGATCTCATCCGCGTCGCGGTGGTGCGCGATCCGGTGCAGGCGACGCCGCTGAGCGGGACCTGGGACGGCGATGCCGGCGACTATCTCGGCATGGATGTCGAAGTCGACGTCGTGGCGGAAGAGCCGTCGGGTGGACAAGACAAGCGCGTCGTGCGCATGCGGCGCGGATAGCGGAGAGATTGGGTGCTGATCAAGGCGGGCTACGACATCGCGTTCGAATGCACCGCCGAGACGCCGCTGCTCGCAATGCTCCACATCCGCCCCGAGCGGCACAGCGATCTTCAAACGCCGGAAAATTTCGCGGTCACGCCGGGTGTGCCCTATCGGACCTATCGCGACGGGTTCGGCAACGTCTGTACACGGTTGGTGGCTCCGGTGGGCGTGACCCGGTTCACCTGCGACTTCATCATCCGCGACAGCGGCCTGTACGAGGTTGCGCCGGAGGGCGCGCAGCAAATGCCGGTCGACGAGCTCCCCGACGAGGCGCTGATCTTCCTGCTCGGCAGCCGCTACTGCGATACCGACAAGTTGACGGGGCTGGCCTGGTCGTATTTCGGCAATGTCGAACCTGGGTGGGAGCGGGTGAAGGCGATCTCCGCCTATGCCCATGACCGCATCGTCTTCGACTACAAGCAGGCGCGCTCCGACCGCAGTGCGGCGGACGCCAATTACGAGCAGGTCGGGGTGTGCCGCGACTATGCGCATCTCGCGGTCGCGCTATGCCGCTGCATGAATATTCCGGCGCGCTATTGCACGGGCTATCTCGGCGAGATCGGCTTTCCGCCGGACGGACTGCCGATGGATTTCAGCGCCTGGTTCGACGTCTATCTCGACGGGGCGTGGCATAGCTGGGACGCGCGCCACAACACGCCACGCATCGGCCGCATCCTGATGGCGCGCGGCCGCGACGCGACCGACGCCGCGATCTCGACGGCGTTCGGCGAGGCGAAGCTGGTGACGTTCGAGGTTACGACGGAAGAAATCCCCGGTTAGAGCGGCTTACGCACGATCGCGTTGGGTCAGCGTTCATCGGGGCGGGCGCAGGCGATGGAGGACATCACGCATTCCAAAAACGAACTGTCATCCCAGGCCGAGAGAGCGGAGCGTACGAGCGCTCCCTTAGCAACAGCCTAAGGGGTCCCTCGCCGCTGCGCGGCCTGTCGATCCGCGGGTGCTCGAAGAGACGCTGCCGGGGCGCTGGAGTGGGTGTAGAAAGGTTGTCCGGCGCGATAGGATCGTGGCCTCCGCACCCGGGCTTCTCTGACGGGCCCGCCTACCCTAATCTTCCCCGGCCGATCGGTCATTGGCTTGGGGGATTTGGGATGCGCTTGGCTATGCGGCTCGGGCCGCTCGTGATCGCGGTTCTGGTTGGGCTACCTTCGACGCTGGCGGGAGAGCCCTCCGGCGGCAGCGTCAGAGCCGTGCGTCTTGATATGGGTGCGCTCTACGTTGCCCTCGAGTACGACTCCAGAACTGTGCCGGGGGCCCATGCCGTCCTTCAGAAGTTTTTCGACGCGCACATCCCGGTTCTTCCGCTGCCGAAGGGCGATATTCACGACCGGTTCGATCCGGAGCTGAATGTCATCTATTGGAATTCGACGGCCGCGCTGCAGACGGCGACCGATACCGGCGCGCCGACGGGAAAATACGTTTCGCCGGCGCTTCTTCTGCTGGATGCGATTAACCACGCCGTCGCGCATTCCCTATCGCCGACGGGCTACGCCAACCTGTCGGCACGGCAGGTGGCGCTCTTCGGCGATCTCGAAAAGGAGCGAGCGATTTCCGGGCTGGATGCCGGCACAGCGACGGGCGTCGCGGATGTCGATCCGATCCTGGACTTTTCGGGCGCGAATGGTCTGGGAAACGCGGTCGCCGCGGCCATGGGCGAGCCGATACGGACCAACAGCATCGTCATTTTCCAGAATGGAGACGCGGTCGAAGGCGTGACCTATGTGAGCGTGGCCGATCCGACCTGGCACAAGAACTAGGTCCGCGGGTGGGGATGTGAATTCCCCACCCGTTTCTCGCTTCGCTCGAAACGACATCCTCACGACGGGGACGTCGAATAGCGCATTTAATGCACCGCCCTGCTCTGCTGCGGGCTGTGGTCGAGGTCGAGGTCGTCGTCGCTGCTGGCGAATTCGACGCCGTTCACGGTGAGGCCGTTCTTGCCAGTGCTCACCTTGACCTTGCTGCCGTCGAGGATCTTGCCTTCGAGCAGGAGCTGCGCGAGCGGGTCCTGCAGGCGGCGCTGGATCACGCGCTTCAAGGGGCGCGCGCCGTAGACCGGATCGTAGCCGGCATTGGCGAGCCATTGCCTCGCACGCTCGTCAAGCTCGATCTCGATCTTGCGCTCGGCCAACAGCCTGGTGAGGCGTCCGATCTGGATATCGACGATCTTGTCCATGTTCGCGCGGCTGAGGCGGTGGAACAGGATGATCTCGTCGAGACGGTTCAGGAACTCCGGCCGGAAATGCGCCCGCACGGCGCCGAGCACCGCGGCTTTCGCCTCGCGGGTCTCTTCGCCCTGTGACAGCAGCTCGGTGCCCAAGTTCGAGGTCAGGATGATCACCGTGTTCTTGAAGTCCACCGTGCGGCCCTGACCGTCGGTCAGGCGGCCGTCGTCGAGCACCTGGAGCAGGACGTTGAACACGTCGCTGTGCGCCTTCTCGACCTCGTCGAACAGGATCACCTGGTAGGGACGCCGGCGCACCGCTTCGGTCAGCACGCCACCCTCTTCGTAGCCGACATAGCCCGGAGGCGCGCCGATCAGGCGGGCGACCGCATGCTTCTCCATGAACTCGGACATGTCGATGCGGACGAGCGCGGAGTCGTCGTCGAACAGGAAGGCGGCGAGCGCTTTGGTGAGCTCGGTCTTGCCGACGCCGGTCGGGCCGAGGAACAGGAACGAGCCGATGGGACGGTTCGGGTCCTGCAAACCGGCGCGGGCGCGGCGGACGGCGTTGGAGATGGCGCGCACGGCCTCGTCCTGGCCGACGACGCGGTTCTCCAGCGACTCTTCCATGTGGAGGAGCTTCTCACGCTCGCCTTCAAGCATCTTGTCGACCGGGATACCGGTCCAGCGCGAGACGACGGCGGCGATCTGCTCCGGCGTAACGGCCTCGTTGGCGAGATTGGAAGCGTCTTTGTCCTCGATGGCCTTGAGCTGCTTCTCGAGGTTGGGGATCACGCCATAGGAGAGCTCGCCGGCCTTGGCGAAATCGCCCTTGCGCTGTGCGACCTCGACCTCGGCGCGGGCCTTGTCGAGCTGCTCCTTGATCGATTGCACGTCGGAGACCGACTTCTTCTCTTCCTGCCATTTGGCGGTGAGGACGGCACCCTTCTCTTCGAGTTCCGCAAGATCGTGCTCGAGCGTCTTCAGACGGTCGCGCGAGGCGGCGTCGCTCTCCTTCTTGAGGGCTTCGCGCTCGATCTTGAGCTGCATGATGCGGCGGTCGATCTCGTCGAGCGCTTCGGGCTTCGAGTCGATCTGCATGCGCAGGCGCGACGAGGCCTCGTCCATCAGGTCGATGGCCTTGTCCGGCAGGAAGCGGTCGGTGATGTAGCGGTTGGAGAGCTGCGCCGCGGCGACGATCGCGGAATCCGTGATGCGGACGCCGTGATGGACTTCGTACTTCTCCTTGATGCCGCGCAGGATCGAGATCGTGTCCTCCACCGTCGGCTCGCCAACGAAGACGGGCTGGAAGCGGCGGGCAAGCGCGGCGTCCTTCTCGACATGCTTGCGGTATTCGTCGAGCGTGGTGGCGCCGACGCAATGCAGCTCGCCGCGCGCAAGCGCGGGCTTCAGGAGATTGGATGCATCCATCGAACCTTCGGACGCGCCGGCGCCGACGAGGGTGTGCATCTCGTCGATGAAGAGGATGATGTTGCCCTCGGCGGCCGTGACCTCGCTGAGAACGGATTTCAGCCGCTCCTCGAATTCGCCGCGGAATTTCGCGCCGGCGATGAGCGAACCCATGTCGAGCGCCATCAGCTTCTTGTTGCGCAGCGACTCGGGCACGTCGCCGTTGACGATGCGCAGGGCGAGACCTTCGGCGATGGCGGTCTTGCCGACGCCGGGCTCGCCGATAAGGACGGGGTTGTTCTTGGTACGGCGGGCGAGCACCTGGATGGTGCGGCGAATCTCCTCGTCGCGGCCGATGACCGGGTCGAGCTTGCCGGAGCGCGCGAACTCGGTGAGGTCGCGGGCGTATTTCTTGAGCGCGTCATAGGCGTTCTCGGCCGTCGCGCTGTCGGCGGTGCGGCCCTGGCGGAGATCGGCGATTGCCTTGTTGAGACCTTGCGGCGTGACGCCGGCGTCTTTCAGGATCTTGGCGGAATCGATGCCGGGCTGCATCGCGAGGGCAAGCAGCAGGTACTCGGCGGTGACGAAGCTGTCGCCGGCCTTGCGCGCGATCTCCTGCGCGTTGTCGAACAGCTTAGCGGTATCCTGGTTGAGGTAGACCTGCGCCGACTGGCCCTGGACTTTCGGGAGCTTGGCGAGCGCCTTTTCGACGCCGTCCCGGACAAGTTCCGGACGGCCGCCGGACGCAGCGATCAGGCGGGCGGCAAGGCCCTCCTCGTCGTCGATCAGGACCTTGAGCAGATGCTCGGGGGTGAAGAACTGGTGATTTTCGCGCTGGGCCAAGCCTTGGGCGGATTGCATGAATCCGCGCGCCCGCTCGGTGAATTTCTCGATGTCCATTTTGCCTCTCTTAGCCCTCTCCCAGGCCCCCTTCTGGGCCGCCTGAATGAGTCCCGTGGATTTAGAATACGGCCCCGGATGGGCACCGTTCCACGGTGCTTATCTGGTTCCGGTTTCGTGCTTTTCAAGCCTCGGTCGGTGAAACATCTGCCGGTCCGGCCGGGATTTCCTTGAGCCGGCTCAATGGACTGAAGGCAACGAAGAGCGGGGCGAGTGCGATTCCGGCCACGGCCAGGGCCAGGGTCTGACGTGTTCCGAGCCAGTCGCCCAGCACGCCGCCGACCAGTGCGCCGAGGATCGTGGCGCCGCCTGCCGCGACGCTGAACATGCCGCGCGTCCGGCCAAGGACCTGGCGCGGAAGGATCGCCTGCTGGAGGCTGGTCAGCGGGATGATGAAGGCGAGCGCGAAGGCGTCGCCGCCGAACTGCGCCACCATCATCATCGCGGTGCGGAGCCAGACCGGGCCTGTCGCCAGCGGGACGAGCGCGAGGAACGCCGCGTAGAGGAAGCCTCCGGCGAGCACGGTGCGGCCGATGCCGAGCGTACGGGTCATGGTGTTCGACAGGAGGGCGCCGAACAGCGCGCCGACGCCGCCCATCGCGATGTTGATCCCCATCAGCGCCGGCGACATGCCGATCTCTTTCAGGCCGTAGACCAGATAGAGCGGCGCGAAAAAGGCGCCGGCGGCGGTGAAGAGGATCGTCATGCCGAGCGTCGGGCGGACCAGCGGCTCGGCGAGCACGGCGTTCAGGCCGATGACCGTGTCCTCGTACCAGCGGGACCGGTGGCCTGGCTTCTCCAGCGGCATCTCCTTCGCTGGGACGGCAAAGAGAAACAGCGCCGAGACGAGATAGGTCAGCGAGGTGCCGAGCATCGCGAAGGGCGCGGTGAAGAGCTGGAACAGCGTGCCGGCGAGCGCGGGACCGCCGATCTCCGCGATGGAGTCGGTGACGCTCAGCTTGGCATTGCCGTCGAGCAGGTGCTCGCGCTCGATCAGCGAGGGCAGGAAGGCGTGGTCGGCGATGTCGAACAGCACGCTCGCAGCGCCGACGAGCGCGGCCACCGCGTAGAGCTGGAGCATCGTCAGTGCGCCGAGCCAGGCCGCCGCCGGGATGGTGAGGATGAGCAGCGTGCGGGCAAGATCGGCGGCGATCATCACGCGGCGCCGCTCGGTCCGGTCGACGATGCCGCCGGCAAAGAAGCCGACGACGAGGCCGGGACCGCGGGCGAAGGCGGCGAGCAGGCCGAGCTGCCAGGGCGCAGCGTGGATGGTGAGGATCGCGGCCATGGCGAAGCCTTCGCGCGCGATGCGGGCGCCGAAGGAGGAGACGGTCTGGGCGGCCCAAAGGCGGAGGAAGCCGGGATGGCGCCAGAGGGCGGTGGTGGGGAGAGAAAAGCGCAAGGTGGAAATCCTTCGAAGGCAGTGTGGCGCCGCTTCTTCCACCATCCCAGCCGTCATCGCCGGACTTGTTCCGGCGACCCAAGATCGCCCAGGCCAATAGTCGCCGCGCAAGCGCGGCGATTGCTGACACGGCGATCATGGATGGCCGAAAAAGCCTGGCCATGACGGTGGTGGTTGGTGGGAGTGACGCCTAACAGGTCGAGATTTGCCGCGCGGGTGCGCGGACGGCCGGTTCAGTCGCTCGCGAGAGCGAAGACCTTAGGCGAGAGTGAGCACCTTCATGGCACTGCCTGTTCTGCCGGGAATCCGGCTTCGAGGGACGATAGGGTGAAGCTATTGCGGTTTGCGCAGGGATGCAAACTCAGCGCCGCGCGAACCAGATCATACCGCCAGAGATCACGACCAATCCGAGGCCGAGCCAGGTGAAGGTCATGTTGTAGTCCATGACCGTGCCGGCGGGCCAAGGCAGCCAGCCGGTGCCCTGACCGATCCAGTGCAGGCCGTATAACAGAACCAGAATTCCGGCGATCAGGAGTGCCGTCTTCATCCCATCCTCGCAATGCCCGATCTCTCGGGTCATTCGCGCAGGACGTGGCGATGGTTACAGCGGATTACTCCGCGGCTTCTTCCTCGCTCTCCTCTTCGCCTTCGGCGAGGGAGAAGGACGGCGTGCTCTGCTGCGGACCGCCCTGCTGGACGAAGGGCTGGTCGCTCTGGCCGTTGGCGGCGCGGGCCTGCTGCTGCTGGGCCTGGTA
>Ga0310811_10010977_pt1 | contig 11715 bp, 9 predicted proteins | sample YCmetagenome_FD_207642 | JGI IMG/M metagenome (GOLD analysis project Ga0310811, IMG submission 207642) | Soil microbial communities from experimental microcosm in Duke University, North Carolina, United States - YC | ecosystem: Engineered > Artificial ecosystem > Soil microcosm > Unclassified ...
CTACGCGTAATTATGGATGAGCTTGATATGGTGGATATTGGTGATGCCGCAAGCTATCTGGGGGAGGAACTCACGGCAAGTGAGGAGGCATCCGAGTGTTGTGGCGCTACGTTCTCAAATAATGCTAATTGTTTGACAACTGATGAGTATTGTAGTCAGGTTTGGTAGTTTGTTCAGGAATTATTCTTCCTCTTTTATATCGGGAATTATCGCTTTACTTTTCTTTTGGGATTATCCCGCTAAAGTATGGTGAAGCCTGTTATTATCCATTCTGGCGAGAGTGCAGATTATTTGCACTCTCTTTTTTTGTGTATGAACATTCGGTCAAGAACATAGCTTGACCATTCATTCAGTTATTTTGCGTTATACAGTCTTTCTACACATTATTGTATATGTTAATATGGGAATATTATTTTGATGATTAAGAGTGAAAATCGTAAGATGAATTGTTTGTTTGACATAAGATGCTTGATGTACTATTGTGATCAAAAAAGATTATATAAATTTGAGATAGGATAACTATCCATATAGATAGGTTTACCGGACGTACAAAATAGATGAGGGTTGAAGTGAAATTTTGATCACGACTTCAATGTTCTGTCTATATTCTGTTGTTTTGCTTTATTAATAGTGAGCTTCAGTTAATACGCGGATACGTTTTTCGACGGCTGGTATGCCGGATTTGCGCAGTTGGTTGACCACTGCCTCTACATCATAGGCAACTCGTCGATGTTCCACCTGCCAGGTATGATCCTGCCAGTTCAGGATGGCGTAAGCGGATTGTGTGTCGCCGTCTCGTGATAATCCCACACTGCCTGCATCGACCAGTAAGAGGTGACGCCAATGGCGCATGTATGGTACATGGTAATGACCATAGGCGACCGCGCTGATATTTGATGGCAGGTCTTGAAAGAAGTATTCCAGTTCGCTGTCAGGGGTATTCTCGAAGATAGCTTCTTCTTGATCAAGTGGATTGGCATGCACGACGAGCAGATCTGAGCCATTGGGATTGGTAATGGTATGGCTGAATGGCAGATTTGCCAGATAATCGATCCCCTGTTGTCCGATTTGTTTTCGTGTCCAGGCGATGACACTCTGCTTTTTCGCGCCATTGGTGGATGGCTGTTCCACAATATCTGTATCTACATTTCCCTGAATAACTGAATAATTGAGTTGCTGGATTATCTGTAACACTTCTCTGGGGCGAGGTCCGTTTAAACAGAGATCTCCAGCGATGACTACAGTATCAACGGCTGGTTGCCTGGATAGGTCTTTTAATACTGCTTCAAGGGCAATCTGATTCCCATGAATATCTGATAGAATTGCGACTCTCATATGATATCCTGATAGAAAGGTACACAGATAAGCGTACCTTTAGTAACGACTATATTGGTTGTAAATGAACTATAGCAATGTGTTGTTAGTTGAAAAACTGGTATGGTGAGTGTAGCTGCCAGCCAGTCATATGTAAATATATCGCAAAACAGGGGAGGAAGACCAGAGTGATACATCGTGTTGGTGTGATTTCCGATACGCATATTCCGCGTTTTACGCAGGTGCCAGATGCCGTCTGGCAGCATTTTGCCGCTGTGGAACTGATTATTCACGCGGGCGATTTATCAATGCTGGCGGTTGTGGATACGCTGGAGACAATTGCGCCCGTTGTGGCGGTGCAGGGAAATGTCGAGCGTGAAGAGGTGGTAATGAAGTTACCAATCAAGCGAGAGGTAAAGATTGGAGATTGTCGTATCGGTATTGTGCATATACTGGGAGATGCACGTTCTTATGCTCGTACCGCTCGTCTGGAATTCCCTATGGCACGGGTCGTTGTCTTTGGGCATAGCCATAATCCCTACAATGAGGAGCACGACGGTCAGTTGCTCTTCAACCCCGGAAGTGCAACTGACCGTCGTCGTCAGCCAACCTGTAGTATTGGTATACTATCGATTGATGATGAGACGCAGCAGGTGCGTGGTGAGATTATTCCTCTCTAAATAACAGGAATGAGCCTTAGAGCCAGTCTGCGGGCAATTTTAACAGTGAACGGTCAAGACTTTCTATGGTTGGGCGACCAGCTAAGGCCATTGCCATTTTTAGTTCGTTATGCAAGATTGAAAGGATATGCTGAACACCCTCTGCTCCGTTAACGGCCAGACCCCAGAAGGTGGGACGTCCAAGCAAGACCGCATTCGCGCCCAATGCGAGGGATTTGAGGATATCTGTACCACGTCGGATGCCACCATCAACGATTAGTGGGCAACGGCCAGCGACAGCAGGGGCAATCTCTGTCAGCGCTTCAAGACCAGTAACGGCTCCATCGAGTTGTCGTCCGCCATGATTGGAGACAATAATACCTGCCGCGCCATGTTCCAGCGCCAGCAAGGCATCTTCCGCTGTTAGTATCCCTTTGAGCAGTATCGGCAGGTTGGTCAGGGAGTGTAACCAATCGACAGTTTCCCATGTATCAACCAGATGGCGTAGATGTGGTATGCGACTGACATCGTTATCCTGAAAGTTTGCCAGAGGTACATAATCTGAACGTTGAAAATGATTGCGCATATCCCGTTCGCGTTGACCTAATTGGGGTGAATCAACGGTCATAACGATGGCCTGGAAGCCTGCTGCTTCAGCGCGTTTGACCAGTGTAGCAGTGGTTTCACGGCTATTGTATGAGTACATTTGCAACCACAGTGGCGCATGTGTGCTGGCAGCGACCTCTTCAACCGTCTTCGACGCGAACGCGCTAACGATCATGATCGTACCAGCCTGTTCAGCGGCCTGAGCAGTCGCGCATTCACCATCTGGATGCACTAATTGATGCCCGGCGGCGGGAGCGATCAATATTGGCATCTGTAGCTGGTGACCAAGAATGGTTGTTTCTGTGTGGAGTGTTGCTACATCTACCAGAACGCGTGGGCGGAGACGAATGCGTGCATAATCACTGCGGTTCGCGCTCAGGGTTTCTTCATCGTTGCTAGCGCCATTGATATGGTCCCAGATGGGCGTGGGAATCAGCGTTTTCGCCTGTGTTTCATAATCAAAGACATTGATAAGCTCCATAGTCATCCCTTCCTTCAATACAGTGAAGTAGTGCAGGGTAAGACCGATCATAGTTTTACCCTGCAATGTCTTCTCTTATTACATCACATAGCAGAGAAGCTGTGTTAATCGCGACCGATATATGCCTGACCACCCATGAATGGACGTAACGCCTCTGGAATACGGATGCTACCATCCGCTTGCTGATGTGTTTCCAGCAGAGGGATGAGGATACGTGGCGAGGCGATAGCGGTATTATTCAGAGTATGGACAAACTTTAGTTTGCCATCTTCATCACGGTAGCGAATATTCGCACGACGTGCCTGCCAATCATGGAAGTATGAGCACGAGTGCGTCTCCCGATAGCGATTTTCGCTGGGTACCCAGCATTCAAGATCGTACATGCCAACTTTACCATCGCCCATATCGCCTGTGCAGACATTGACCACGCGATATGGCAGTTCTAATGCCTGTACCAGCTCCTCCGCGTTCTGTAAGAGCTGTTCAAACCAGAATACTGACTCATCATGATCGGCTTTACAGATGATATACTGCTCGACCTTGTTAAACTGGTGGATGCGGAAGACACCACGAGTATCTTTGCCATAGGTACCAGCTTCCTGCCGGAAACAGGGGCTATAGCCAACGAACTTCTGTGGTAATTCCTCGAATTTGAAGACATCATCTTTATACATACCAGTGATCGAGACTTCAGCGGTGCCGACCAGAAAGAGATCTTGATCCGCCACTTCGTAGACCTGATCGCGGCCCTTCGGGAATTGTCCATTGCCAATAAATCCGAAATCGCGAGCCATCGAAGGGACAATTAAGGGCGTAAAGCCTTTACGCGACATACGATCGATCGCGAAGTTGATCAATGCCAGTTCGAGACGGGCCGCGTCACCTCTCAAGGCATAGCTGCGGCTGCCCGCGACTTTCACGGCACGTTCGATGTCGACCAGATTATGTCTGGTCATGAGGTCGTAGTGGTCAAGTGGTTCGAAGTCAAACTTCGTTGGCTCGCCCCAGTGTTTGAACGGTACGTTCTCGCTATCATCTTTCCCGATTGGTGCGCTGGGATCAGGAATGTTGGGTACGAGCAGCAGCATATTGTAGCGCTCTTCGGTCAGGCGCGTCAATTCTGGCTCTTTTTCCTTGATCTCCTCAGCTAACTTTTTGCCTTCAGCGATCAGATTGTTGCGCAATTCAACATTTTTCTCTTTCGCCGCCTGTTGAATGCCCTTTGAGAGCTGATTTTGTTTCGCTCGTGTATCTTCGACAGTGTGTTGCAGTGCGACAACCTTTTGATCTAACGCAAGCAGGGCATCAATATCGATAGGATTATTTTTGACCCGTGCTGCTTCTTTTACGACATCTGGCTGGCTGCGAATAAATGTAAGATCAAGCATATGCTATCTCTCCCTTGTCAATATGAATAATTGATGATCTGGAACTGGTGTATAGACGAAAAAAAGGCAATAAAAAAGCGCCGTGTCCACTAAAGGACGACGGCGCGAAAAGCGCAAAATCGTGGTGCCACCTTACTTTTTTACAACTGGTATGCGTGAGCAGCAACAATTGTAAACTCGTTGTTGGTCGATAACGGTGACCGCCGTGAACGCTTCACGCGCAGACTCATGGGTGGATTTCCACTCTTGCCTGTACTGCGTCACATCGACCCGCAGCTTTCTGGAAGCTGGCAAAAGGTACTTGTCCCAATCACTGTCAATTTGTATATACCCATAGGCATGCAGAAACGCCACTTTCGTGACTGGCAATGTACCTGAGAACATTGCTCATCTGAATGAAAGGAAATATACTCTATTTTTCTATAATTAAGCATAACAGTGAATCAGATCATTGTCAAGTCTGTTTTTCTGGCGTGATGTCGCTTACTGACCGATAAAGTTTGGTGTGATGGTTGGTGTTGGGGTCGTTGATAGATCCGCACCGTTACCAGGGCCAGCGGTAGGTGACTCTGGTGGTGTGATGTCTGTGCCGGTTTGGGCTGTCATCTGCCACACCTGAGCGTCACTAAAGGTGGCATTGACTGGCGCATTTATGTCGATAACTGCCACTCCTATTTTGCCACTACTCAGGGCTATTTCACTGATAGAAATGAGATATTGATCGTTGGCGAATAGATAGAGCATATTTTGATCAGCCATGACTGTGATTTGATTTATCTGTCCGAGGCCGGGTTTAATGGCGCTACTGCTACTGCTCACCAGGTGTTCGTCGCTGGTGCTGGTGATGAGATCCAGACCATAGGTATTATCGGTACTGATATGAAAATAATAGTAAGATTGTGCATTGTCATTGCTGCGGAAGATTATGCCTGCTTGAGCACCTTCGCCAGACTGGATGGTCAATGAAATCTGATAGACGAAGTTATCAAATTGGAATCCTTCTGCGAGGCATGGTTGTAAGTATCCCTGTTGCGCTTCACTGGAGTGATATGTGCCGTTCTGGAACTGGCAGCCACTTTTTGTTGAGTTGGTGCCGCTATCCCATTGACTGCTTGCCGTATTCGCGTTTAATGGATCATCAACGGTCGGTATACCGCTGGTTGACTCTGCGAGCAGGTTGGTTGCTGCTGCCGCTGTTGCCTGGGTATCCGGAGTAGAAGAGTTTGTATTGACCTGTGCTGCGGCTGTCGCCAGATTATTGGCCTGAGCGGTTTCCTGTGCGTGGGCAGTTGCGGTTGCCTGTTGTCGGGCAACCGCGCTCTGGGTCGCCTGAATTTGCGTTTGAGAGTACTGGGTGACGGCGAATTGAAAATGCCGGGATGTACCAAAGACAAGCAGGCTAATACCACTGATAACAAGGAGTGCGACCAGCACGATAGCTACATAACGTGCGCTACTTGCGAGCCATGAGCGGCGTTTACGTAGTCGTGGTGGTGGTGGCCAACCTGGGTATTTGTTTTGTGGTTCTGTCGGCATGGATGCTGCTTCTTTGGCTTTCTGTAATGCCTCACCCGATATTTTATCTTTTCTGATTTCTGTTTCCGATATGGGATCTTCAGTTATCGGTGTTTTGGGTGCTGTCTTATCCGGGGTATTTTTCTGCATCTACTTAGAAAATCCTTCTCATTGGCTAGTCAATCAGAAAATAGAATAGCATAAATTTATATGTTTTGCATAAATTGCAGCCAGAATAGGCATCCTGTCAGTATATGTATGGGAGGAAAGAGGATGCTGGAAAACGCCTGATCCTAAAATGACCAGACATCGAGATTGCTGAAGGCAACATCGGTTTCATGCTGGTGATCAAGCGCGATGACGCCGATTGAGCCAGCCGTATAGGTAGCATCGCTGGTACTACTGACAAATTGTTGATTGATGTACAGAAAAATATGTTGATCCTGTACGATGACGGTGAGCTGATTATCCTGTCCTGGCTGTGTATGGAGTCCGGGCGTTGTATCGTAGATGAGGGTCGTGGCATGGGTCTCATCTTTTGTTTTTATAAGACGGTAACTGCCATCTGAACGGATGCGGAAGCTATAAAAATTCTTGTTCTGATTGCTGGCGCGAAAGATAATACCGCCTTCATCGCCTTTTAAGAGTTTCATATCAATTTGTAGCGCAAAGTTATGGTAATTGGTAGCATGGGCGATACAGGGAATGTAATAATTTGGGGCATGTACACTGGCATGGAGGGCGTTGCCCATAAAGGCGCAACCACCGCCATCCTGTGTTGGATAGACATCCCAATTCGCGTCTGTCTGAAACGCCAGCAGTGAATGGATGTCAGGCTTCCCGCTCGTTCGGCTTTTATACAGATCTTGCATGGAGGAGGTTGTTGATGGGTCCTGCATAGCTGTCTGTGTGTTGGATTGATTATCGGTTGTGGTCGCATCTGTGATGTGGTCATGGTGGGACAGGCGGGTAGAGGAATGTGTGATATGGGTAAAGTAGAGTAAACCAGCGCCACTGAGAACGAGGAGGAGTGAAGTGATGATGAGTAGTGGCAGGACCATCTGTTGTAAGAGCATATCTAAACGTAAGCGGTTTGTTGGATGGGGGGGCGTATGGGTGGTAGTGGGGGCCTGAGATTGGTATGGCTGCGCCTGATGATGATGGTCAATGCTATTGGGAGGATAGCCCTGGAATGAAGGTCCTGGTATAGGTTGTGAGGGGGGATAGCCGTTATATGGTTCCTGCATATAATGGGTGTAAGCGGAGTTAAAAAAGTGTTCTGCTGAAGGTTCGTATGAAGGTTCATAAAAGTTGCTCTGCGGTATCGCTTGAATGAAATCGTTGTGTTTTTGTGTCATGGCTGTGTTTTCAGCGATTGGCAATGTATTATGTGGAGAGAATGGATTGCGATGATAACCGCAATTTGGACAGGTACCCATTTGAGGTTGTAGTTGCATGCCACAATTTATACACTTCTCCATAAACCCACTCCTTCCAGCTATCTTCTTCTCGCTCATAGATTAGCGTTGATGGCTCTGTACTGTATTCCTTATTTGTGTATGGCTGAGAAGAAGTGTTGATCTATTTCTAGATTATAAATAGTATGATGCCTGTCTGTATTGTCATGCATTCAGTATCACTGTGCTTATGTGGTTTGTACTTTTAACTCTGTTTATTAATTTAAAGTTGATTATTGATCATCTGAATGCAAAGAAGTAGAAATTACCCCTCAATCATCATTGTAATACGTGCTACAATTTCCAAACTTGTATATGGCTGTATGACACTTCTGTTGTCGCGTTGACCTCACTGGCGATGACGCCGATCTTGCCGCGCGTTAAGTGCTGATTGTTCAGGCTTGCGATATACGCTTTGTTAATGTACAGATGGATGGTATGGTTCTGGACAATGACGGTGAGGATATTCTCTTTTCTGATGCCTGTTGTAATAAAGTCGCTATAGCCATTGAGCAGGGCCTGTACTGTTTTGTGGGTATCACCTGGATAATAGTAGACGCTGTAACTGCCATCACGACCAATAGTGAAGAGATATGATTGTGATGTCCTGGGATTGCCACGAAAAGCGAGTCCGCCTACATCGCCTTTGATGATGGTCATATGGGCCTGATAAGCGAAATTTGCAAAGGTTGCCTTCCTGGCAAAACAGGGGAGAAAATAGCCTTTCTGGTGCAATGTGACCCGATACGTGCCATGTTGAAAGGCGCAGCCAGAGTCGATATCCCAATTGTTTCTGTCAGGATGCTGGAGATTGTCATGGAAGGCGCTAGGTCTGCTGGTGATCTGATTGTAGAGATGCTGGTAGCCTTGCAGGGCGAGGGTGGTTGCCTGTGCCTGAGCTGTCTCTGACGCAGTGATTTTGGCGGTTGTTGTCCCATTTGCTGCTGCTGTTGCCTGTGTGTATAGTTGTGTGACGGTAGGTCGGTAGAAGGCCCTGTATCCGATAATGCTTGTGCTGACCAGCATACACAGGCTGAGGCTGATGAGCAATGGATGTTGTCTGATATAGGTAGCTATGTTGGATCTGGTGGGGCGAGGGAGCGTCTGAGTTGTGATCTGGTGTATGTTTGGTTGTTCTGATGACATTGGCTTCTCCTTCAATATTTCCAGGTACACACGAAGATTATGATAAAACATGTATGTGTGTATTCTAGTGTTATTGTAATGTGTGAAGAAGCGATTAATATAAAAATATGCATATAGTGATATCACTATATGCATATTTGTTTCGTCGTATGAAGGTATGATGAAACAGCTAGATCATGCCCAGTTCCCATTTCGCATCTTCTGTCATACGATCAGGGGTCCAGGGGGGATCAAAGGTCATCTCAACTTTGCACGTTTTGACGTTTTCGACCTCAAGTACACGCATCTCAACTTCCGACATCATCTCGCCGGTCATCGGGCAACCGAGAGCGGTCAATGTCATTTTGATGTCAACATGCCCGGCCTCATTGTCGATATTAGCCTCGTAAATAAGACCTAAATCCACAACATTGACTGGTATTTCCGGGTCGTAGCATTCGCGCAATGCGTCTAAAAGCTCTGCTTCATTTATTTCTGCCATTCCGCAGCTCCTGTGCGTCAGATTAATCCGAGTAAATTAGTAGGAATACTGTGCTTTCTACTATAACCTATTTTGTGTGCTCTTGTCAAAGCTGGGCGTTCAAATTAGTGGCTGGCTAACGCCTTTTCCACTTCAGCGCGGGTTGGGAGTCCAGATTGTGCGCCGAATTTTGTCACCTTCAATGCGCTGGCTGTGATAGCAAATTGTAGGGCCTTGGCGGGTGGCTGTTGTTCTGTTAACGCGACGGTAAGTGCGCCAACGAAGCAGTCACCTGCCGCTGTGGTGTCAACGACCTCTACTTTCGGTGCTGGCTGATAGATCTGTTGCATGTTGTTGTGTGCATCTGTATCTGTGCTCACAAGCAACGCGCCACGTTCGCCGAGTGTGATGACAACTGTCTCAATGCCCTGTTGGTGCAAAAGCGTGGCAACCGTACGGGCATCATCAATGCTTTCCACCTGTTGACCGCTCAGAAGCGCGGCTTCACTTTCGTTCACGATCAGAGCTGAAAGGCAGCGCAATATTTCTGGTGGTATGGCCTGTGCCGGAGCCAGATTCAGTACGACCGGAACCTTTTTGTTGTGTGCCGCGTGAATCAGGTTCTGTACGGTTTCGATGGGAATTTCTAATTGGAGAACCAGTGCCGCTGCATTGTCCAGTGCCGCAAGGATTTGTGTATAGTGTTGTTTCTCTGCTCCAACGTGTCCATTTGCTCCGGCTGAGATCACAATCGCATTCTCGCCTGCTGGTGTCAGAAAGATAAATGCCACGCCGCTTGCCTCATCCTGGTCTTTAACCACCAGCGTGGTATCAATCTGATCAGCGTTCAGGGCGGCCTGTAGCTGTTCGCCAAATGTATCGGTGCCAACACGACCAGCCATAGCAACATGCCCACCCAGTCGTGCCATTGCGACTGCTTGATTAGCACCTTTCCCACCGGGAACCAGTTTTAATGAGCCTGCTCCTGGTAGTGTTTCCCCTAAGATGGGTAGTCGTGGCACCTGAACGACCTGATCCATGTTCAGACTACCAACGACGAGAATGGTATGTGGCGGCATGATTGACCTCCTGCTTTGTTTGTGTATGATGTTCCTCTGTCTGTCTATGATAAACCATCCTGTTACTGTTCATGAATGATTGTCATTCATTCTGGACCAGCGCGGCTGCTTTTTCTTCCACAGGAATGAGTGTTTTCATGCTACGACAATAGGTAATGAGCCGATTAAAGATGGGTAGTTGTTCCAGTATCGGAACAGAACCAACGAGGATCAGTTTTCGTTGTGCGCGAGTCAGAGCAACGTTGAGTCTGTTTCCATTTGTCAAAAAGGCATACCGTGGGTTGGAACTATCGAGTGCATGTGTGGTAGCAAATGACATGATCATAATCAGGCGCTCCCCACCCTGAAAGCGATCAACGGTATCGACACTCAACGGCGTATCAGAGGTCAATGCTTGCCAACGATGGGTGAGATCATCACTGAACAGGTGGCGGCGGATATTGGCAACCTGTGCGCGATATGGCGCGATGATGCCAATTTCATTTTCCTCGATCCCTCTACGGAGGAGGGCGGCTACAACCGCACGGACAGCTCTGGCCTCTGCATCGCTCTGCTTGGTATTGATAGATGTCTGCTCGTCCTGCACATCGAGAAAGACCAGTGGGTGCGCAGGCTCTAATGCTTGTTGAATTTCTTCCCATTCCTCTCGGAGTGGTTGGGATTTCTTATAGCTAAGCTGCTGATTGGCAATTGCGGGATGCGCGGCGAGTTGTTTGTCGTAGAAGACGGTTGATGAAAAGTTGGCGATCCATTTGTTCATGCGGTATTGGGTGCGTAGGGCGACACAGGCTGGAATATCCAGGTTATGCTGGCTCATATATGCGTCGTTCTGCTCTTTTAAGAACTGGAAAAGTGATAGTCCTAAACCAGCATTGGCTGCGTCCTGACTTAGAACTAATGGGGGTAATTGTTTTTCGTCACCGACGAGAATAAAGCGTTTCGCGAAACGTAGCGCGCCCAGTATCGCGGGCAGTGTTAGCTGTCCGGCTTCGTCGATAATGGCGACGTCGAAGAGTACTCCCGGCGCGAGAAGTTCGTCGCGTTGTTGTGTGGTATGAGGGATGTAGCGATCTGTGGACCATGTAGCGGTTGTTGAAGCAACAACAGGGGTCGTATTCAGCAGGGCCAGCACGGTATCACTTAGCAGATTCCCTTCAGAATCGTCTTGTCGTTCCAGAGTTGCCTGTAGCTGTCTGGATAAAAGATGATTGTGAATGCTTTGTTCTACACTGCGCTCATGTCCCAGGCGTACATAGTCATGGAATCCTTCTTTATCGAGACGTTTGAGCATATTATCAACAGCCTGATTGGTAAAGGCAGCAAGCATGACGCGTTGTCCACGGGCGGTTAACTGTTTAACGATTTCCGCGATAACGCTGGTTTTGCCTGTTCCTGGTGGTCCCTGGATGAGCAGATAATCCTGCGTTTGTATGGCGCGGATTACGGCGAGTTGTTGCTCTTGATTAAAATCCAGGCGTTGCTTACTCTCTTCACCCAGGAAACGCGGACGGATACGACCAGCGACAAGATCGCGCAGATGAGGTGAGACATATTGCCAGCGTAATAGATTTTGCAGTGTGCGTAGATGAACCAGATCGTTATCAAAGCGA